>Ga0209545_100024_pt1 | contig 173409 bp, 151 predicted proteins | sample UppTromiDAQMD018_FD_185833 | JGI IMG/M metagenome (GOLD analysis project Ga0209545, IMG submission 185833) | Upper troposphere microbial communities from Maryland, USA - DAQMD-018 (SPAdes) (version 2) | ecosystem: Environmental > Air > Outdoor Air > Unclassified | place: USA: Maryland, Virginia...
GCAGCCGGGTCGGCAGCGGTGCCAGGCGCAGCTCGTCATTGCGCAGCTGCGGCGCCGGCAGCAGGGCGGAGACCGCATCGGGCGCGCTGTCGGCGCTGCTGCTGCGGCTGGCCTGGCCGGGCTTGACCAGCTGCCGGCCATGGTTGTTGCCGACCTGTACCTTGCCCTGCAGGACTTCAGTGGCGGCAACATGGTGGGTGTCGCCGGCACTGACCCGGAACACGGTGCCGCGCACGCTGCTGGTAGCGGTGGGTGCGTCAATGATGTATCGCGATGCAGGGCCGCGGGCCGGCGTCACGCGGTTGCTGGCACGGCCCTGCTGCAGGCGCAGGCGGGTATCGACCATGCCGGTGTGGCCGTAGCGGCTGAGCTGATCCAGGCGCAGGCGGGAATATTCGCGCAACTGCAGGCGCGAGGCGTCGGCGAATTCGAGAGTGACGCTGGAATCGCCTTCGGTCTCGATGGTGTCACCGATGTGCAGCTGCTCGCCGGCCAGAATGGCGCGGGTAGCCCTGCCATCGGCGCCGGACAGCTCGACCTTGCCACGCACCGACAGCACGCGGGCCGGCGCCGGTTCGGTGCGCAGCCAGCTGATCGGGAAGCGCAGCAGCTGGCCAGGCGGCAGCTGGTAGGGGTTGTCGATGCGGTTGTGCTGCTGCAGCTGCTGCCAACGTACCGAAGGCTTCAGGTACACGCCACCCAGGTCCCACAGGGTATCGCCGGGCCGGACCCGGTAGTTCCAGTCCTGGGCCGCGGCCACGGCCGGCAGCAGGAGAAGGGCGCAGAGCAGCGCACCCTGGAAGCGCATGGCAAACGACAGCGAGCGGACGAAGGTCACAGTTGGCAATCCCGGCAATGCGGGGGCGCAGCTGCAAGACCCCATGGCCCCGACCTCATCCCCCCGAACGGATCGTGGCGACCGTACGGCCGCCATCCCGCGCATTATTGCCCGCGTTCAATGCAGGGATTCTGAACGAAGCGGGCTCCCGTTCAGAACAGCAGGGACGCCATCCGGCGGCGGTACCGCCCGACCAGGTCCTCGTCGGAGATCACATTGAAGGCGTCGATCAGCGCTTTGCGCGGCAGCCCTTCCTCGAAACTGCGATCGATCCGCAGCATTTCCAGGAACTGTTCCAGCGCAGCCTCGTCGTGGCCACCAAGCAGCAGCTGCACACCACGCAGGTGGCGGGCCTTGAGGTCCTTGCCGTCGGCGGCGATACGCGCTTCCAGCACTTCGGCGGCCGGGGCATCCTTCAGCGCAGCGGCGAAGGCCAGGCGGGCGCGGCCACGCACGGCGCGGTCGTCGGTGGCCAGGTTGGCCGGCAGGCCATCGATCAGCGTGGCGGCTTCGTCCACGCCGCCGATCTGCAGCAGGGCCAGGGCCAGGTCCAGCCTCAGCTCGTCCTTGTCCGGCTCGGCGGCGATCTGCGCACGCAGCACGTCCACCTGTGCCTGCGGGTCCAGCGGCGCTTCGTCCTCGGTGATGGTGTTGCCAACGTCGGCCGGCACCACGCCGTGCTGGGCCAGGAACTCACGCAGCTGGCCTTCGGGAATGGCGCCGGGGAAGCCATCCACCAGTTGGCCGCCCTTGACCAGGAACACGGTGGGCACCGAGCGGATCTGGAAAGCGGCGGCGATCTGCTGTTCGGCGTCGACATCGACCTTGGCCAGCTCGAAGGCGCCGTTGTACTCAGCGGCCAGCTTTTCCAGCATCGGCCCCAGGGTCTTGCACGGCCCGCACCAGGTCGCCCAGAAGTCCACCAGCACCGGGGTCTGCAGCGACTTCTGCAGGACTTCGGCCTCGAAAGTCGCAGTGGTGGCGTCGAATACGTAGGTCGTCTCGGTCATGGGGGAGGCATCGTTTGGCGTCTGGAGACCGATTCTATGGTGACGATCGATGCCGGTCTCAACCCGGGTTGCGGCAAATACCTGACAATGCGGCCTTCCCATAGACGTCGTTCCCGGAGCCCGCATGTCGCCCCTGTCACCGTTGCTGCGCCTGTCCGGTCTGGCTGCCGCGCTGTTGTTCGTAGTAGCGGCGCTGGGTTTCGGCGCCGTCCTGGACGGCTACGCGCAGGCGCGCCACCCGGTGGCGCTGCTCGGTGCGCAGGGCGTGCCGCACGCGCTGGCCTTCAATCTGCTGGGCTTCGTGCTGCCGGGCCTGCTGGCGGTGGTGGTGGCCGAGTGCCTGCGCCGGCGCCTGCCGGCCACGGCCGGTTGGGCGCCGCGGGTCGGCAGCCAGATGCTGCTGCTGGCTGGGCTGGCGTTCGCCGCGATGGGCCTGCTGCCGCTGGACGTGGACGATCTGCACGGGCCGGCCAGCCAGCTGCACGCCAGTGCCTGGATGGTCTGGGTGCTGGGCTTCGTCGCGGGCACCCTGTTGCTGGGCATCTCCCAGCTGCGCCAGACGCACGGCCGCGCGTTGGGCGGGGTGGCGGTTGCCTGCGGCGTGCTGGCGACGCTGGCCGCCTTCGCCCTGCAGGGCGTACTGACGGCACCACTGGCGCAGCGGGTCGCTTTTGCCTGCTGGGCGGTCTGGCTGGCGCTGGCCCTGCCGCTGTCGCGGCCACGCTGAGACAGGTTCCGGGCGCTGCCGGCGCCTGCATCGGGCGGGCGGGATTGGAGCCATTTGCCGCACTGCGGTACGCTGTACCGCTTTGCCGCCGCAACCGCGTGTTACATGACCAGCGTCGAACCCAACGTTTACGATCCGCAGCAGGTTGAATCCGCCGCCCAGCAGTACTGGGATGCCACCCGTGCCTTCGAGGTCGATGAAGCCTCGGACAAGCCGAAGTACTACTGCCTGTCGATGCTTCCGTACCCGTCCGGCGCGCTGCACATGGGTCATGTGCGCAACTACACGATCGGCGACGTGATCAGCCGCTACAAGCGCATGACCGGCCATAACGTGCTGCAGCCAATGGGCTGGGACGCATTCGGCCTGCCGGCGGAAAACGCTGCGATCAAGAACAAGACCGCGCCGGCGGCGTGGACCTACAAGAACATCGACCACATGCGGACCCAGCTGAAGTCGCTGGGCTACGCCATCGACTGGTCGCGCGAATTCGCCACCTGCCGCCCGGATTACTACGTCCACGAGCAGCGCATGTTCACCCGCCTGATGCGCAAGGGCCTGGCCTACCGCCGCAACGCGGTGGTGAACTGGGACCCGGTCGACCAGACCGTGCTGGCCAACGAGCAGGTCATTGATGGCCGCGGCTGGCGCTCCGGTGCGCTGGTCGAGAAGCGCGAGATCCCGCAGTGGTTCCTGCGCATCACCGACTACGCCCAGGAGCTGCTGGACGGCCTGGACGAGCTGGACGGCTGGCCGGAATCGGTCAAGACCATGCAGCGCAACTGGATCGGCCGTTCCGAGGGCCTGGAAATCCAGTTCGACGTGCGTGATGTCGACGGTGGCGTGCTGGATCCGCTGCGCGTGTTCACCACCCGTCCGGACACCGTGATGGGCGTGACCTTCGTGTCGATCGCCGCCGAGCATCCGCTGGCGCTGCACGCAGCGAAGAACAACCCTGAACTGGCGGCACTGCTGGCCGACCTGAAGCAGGGCGGCGTGTCCGAGGCCGAGCTGGAAACCCAGGAAAAGCGCGGCATGGATACCGGCCTGCGCGCCATCCATCCGGTCACCGGCGAACAGGTGCCGGTGTGGGTCGCCAACTTTGTGCTGATGGGTTACGGCACCGGTGCGGTGATGGCCGTTCCCGGCCATGACCAGCGTGACAACGAAGTGGCCAACAAGTATGGCCTGCCGATCGTGCAGGTCATCGCGCTGAAGGATCCGCGCAGCGAAGAAGAGCGCAGCTGGGACGCCACCCGCTGGCAGGACTGGTACAGCGACAAGAGCCGTGCCTTCGAGCTGGTGAACTCAGCCGAGTTCGACGGCCTGGACTTCCAGGGCGCCTTCGAAGCCCTGGCCGAGCGTTTCGAGCGCAAGGCGCAGGGCCAGCGTCGCGTCAACTACCGCCTGCGCGACTGGGGCGTGAGCCGTCAGCGCTACTGGGGCTGCCCGATTCCGGTGATCTACTGCGCCAAGTGCGGTGCGGTGCCGGTGCCGGAAGAACAGCTGCCGGTGGTGCTGCCGGAAGACGTGGCGTTCGCCGGTACCGGCTCGCCGATCAAGACCGATCCCGAATGGCGCAAGACCACCTGCCCGGACTGCGGCGGCGCGGCCGAGCGCGAAACCGACACCTTCGACACCTTCATGGAGTCGAGCTGGTACTACGCCCGTTACACCTCGCCGGGTGCGCGCGATGCGGTGGACAAGCGCGGCAACTATTGGCTGCCGGTCGACCAGTACATCGGCGGCATCGAGCACGCGATCCTGCACCTGATGTACTTCCGCTTCTACCACAAGCTGCTGCGCGACGCGCGGATGGTGGACAGCAATGAACCGGCACGCAACCTGCTGTGCCAGGGCATGGTGATCGCCGAAACCTATTACCGCCCGAACCCGGATGGTTCCAAGGACTGGATCAACCCGGCCGATGTGGACGTGCAGCGTGACGAGCGCGGCCGCATCACCGGTGCCACCCTGATCGCCGACGGCCAGCCGGTGGTGGTCGGTGGCACCGAGAAGATGTCCAAGTCGAAGAACAACGGCGTGGACCCGCAGGCGATGGTCGGCAAGTACGGCGCCGACACCGTGCGCCTGTTCTCGATGTTCGCTGCGCCGCCGGAACAGTCGCTGGAGTGGAACGAAGCGGGCGTGGATGGCATGGCCCGATTCCTGCGTCGCTTGTGGGCGCAGGTACAGAAGCACGCTGCCGACGGTGCCGCACCGGCGCTGGACGTGGCCGTGCTGGATGCCAGCCAGAAGGCGCTGCGCCGCAAGACCCATGAAACCATCGGCAAGGTCGGCGACGACTACGGCCGCCGTCACAGTTTCAACACCGCCATCGCTGCAGTGATGGAGCTGATGAACGCGCTGGCCAAGTTCGACGATGGCAGCGACCAGGGCCGTGCGGTACGCCAGGAAGCGCTGCAGGCCATCGTACTGCTGCTCAACCCGATTACCCCGCACGCCAGCCACACGCTGTGGCAGGTGCTGGGCCACGGCGAGACGCTGCTGGAAGACCAGCCGTTCCCGCAGGCCGACGCCGCCGCGCTGGTGCGCGATGCGCTGACCCTGGCCGTGCAGGTCAACGGCAAGCTGCGTGGCACCATCGAGGTGGCGGCCGACGCCCCGCGCGAACAGGTCGAGGCGTTGGCGCTGGCCGAGCCCAACGCGGCCAAGTTCATGGAAGGCCTGACGGTGCGCAAGATCATCATTGTCCCGGGCAAGATCGTGAACATCGTCGTCGCCTGATGCTTCCCGCACCGGCCGCCCACGGGTGGCCGGTGCTCTTTCCGGTGCAGGGCCAGGCACTTGATGGCCCTGCATTCACGCGGCTTCGGGCAGGCTGTGTGTTGCCGTGATCGCCCGGCTCCGCCAGACTGTCTCCATGACCCGAATCCTGCTTGCCCTCGTTCTTGCCCTCGGCCTTGCCGGCTGCGGTTTCCATCTGCGCAACAAGCTGATGCTGCCGACCGATACGGCACCGGTGAAGGTGGTTTCCACTGCGCCGTACAGCGAACTGGTCAAGCTGCTCAACCGCAACCTGCTGGCGTCCGGCGCCAGGCTGGCCGATGAGGACAGCAAGGAGCCCAGCACCCAGTTGCAGGTACTGTCCGAACGCTGGGGCGATCTGCCGATTGCCATCGACTCGCAGGGCCGTGCACAGGAATACAGCCTGCGCTATGCGGTGATCTTCATCTTCCGCCGCGAGGATGGCAGCGATCTGGTGCCGCAGCAGGTGATCGAGCTGTCGCGCGACTACGTGTCGCCGCCGACCGACGCCACCGGTACCACCACCGAACGCGAAATCCTGGCCACCGAGCTGCGCCGGGAAATGTCCGCTTCGATCATCCGCCGCATCGACAGCGTGGTCCGCGCCGAGATCGAGAAGGGTGGCAGCCTGTCTGCACCGAAGACCCCGCCGGTCGAGGATGCGGTCCCGGCCGCTCCGGCCCCTGCAGTGAAGCACTGAGCCGCGACGATGGAACTGCGTCCGGAGCAGCTGGCCAGCCAGGGCGCTGACACCCCGCTGGCGCCGGTCTATCTGATTGCCGGGCCGGAAACCCTGCGCGTACTGGAGGCGGCGGATGCCGTCCGCGCGCGTGCACGTGCCGCCGGCATCGGCGAGCGCGAGGTGTTCGACGCGGACGGTCGCGATTTCGACTGGAACCAGCTTGACGCAACGTTCAACGCGCCCAGCCTGTTCAGCGCCCGCCGCCTGGTCGAGGTACGCCTGCCCAGCGGCAAGCCGGGCAAGGACGGGGCGGAGGTGATCAGCCAGTTCTGTGCCAACCCGGCGCCGGACGTGGTGCTGATGATCACCGCCAACGAATGGAGCAAGGCCCATCAGGGCAAGTGGGCCGAGGCGGTCAATCGCATCGGCGTGCTGTCGGTGGCCTGGGCGATCAAGCCGCACGAACTGCCGGACTGGATCGAGCGCCGCCTGCGTGGCAAGGGCCTGCGTGCCGATCCGGCCGCGGTGCAGCGGCTGGCCGAACGGGTGGAAGGCAACCTGCTGGCTGCCGCGCAGGAAATCGACAAACTGGCGCTGCTGGCCGATGGCCAGCCGCTGGATGTGGAACGGATGGAGTCGCTGGTGGCCGATGCGGCCCGCTACGACGTGTTCCGGCTGGTGGAAGCCACCTTCTCCGGGCAGGCGCCGGCGGTGCTGCGCATGCTGGCCGGCCTGCGTGGTGAAGGCGAAGCCGTGGCTGCACTGATGCCGATCGTGATCCGTGAACTGCTGGCCGGTGCCGGCCTGGCACGGGTGCAGGCGCGTGGCGGCAACCTGGCCGCCGAAATGAAGTCCCGTGGCATATGGGAGTCGCGGCAGGCGCCGTACAAGCGCGCGCTGCAGCGGCACCCGGAAGGCAAGCGCTGGGAACGCTTCGTGGCGGAGGCCGGGCTGGTCGACCGCATCGCCAAGGGCCGCGCCGACGGCGATGCCTGGCTGGCGCTGGAGCGCCTGCTGGTGGCCGTGGCCGAACCGCGTGCCGTGCGCCTGCTGGCGCGGGCCTGAGCCAATGAGCCTGCGGATCTATTACGGGGGCACCTTTGATCCGGTGCACCTCGGCCACCTGGCGATCGCACGCGCCGCGCGAGACGAACTGCAGGTGGCGGTGCGCATGCTGCCCGCTGCCGACCCGCCACACCGTGCGCTGCCCGGTGCCACCGCCGAACAGCGCTGCACCATGCTGTCGCTGGCCATTGGCGACGAGCCGGGCCTGCTGTTGGATCGCCGCGAACTGGATCGCGCTGCGCGCTTTCCCGGCCGCCCGTCCTATACCGTCGATACCCTGCGCGACCTGCGCGGGGAACTCGGTCCCAGCAGACCGCTCGCCTGGCTGGTGGGGGCCGACAGCCTGCTTGGCCTGCCCAGCTGGCACGAGTGGGAAGCCCTGTTCGGGTTGGCCCATTTCGTGGTGGCAGAGCGCCCCGGCAGCCCGTTGCAGGCTTCGGTGGACGGCGAGCTGGGCCGGGCACTGGAGGGGCGCTGGACCGACAGCGAGCAGGCCCTGTTTGCCAGCCCGGCCGGGCGTATCCTGCGCCTGCACCACCCCCTGCGCGCGGAATCGGCCAGTGCCGTGCGTGCGCAGATTGCCGGCTCCGGCCCCTGGCGGGCGCTGTTGCCACCGGCCGTGGCCGACTATGTCGCTGCACACGGCCTGTACCGCCCGGCCACGCCGTGAATGGCGCGGCCGCAGCATCCCCGTATAATCGCCCCTACGTTTATCGAGTCGATCCACTTTGAGCAACCAGACCCAGCCCCAGACCATCAAGGTCGATCTGCCCAGCCCGCCGCCGTCCGTGCCGGAACTGCTGGCCAGCGTCCGCCAAGCCACTGAAGACCTGAAGGCCAAGGACCCGGTCGAGATCGACGTGCGTGGCCGCTCCAGCGTTGCCGACTACATGGTGGTCGTGTCGGGTACGTCGACCCGCCACGTCAAGTCGATTGCCGATGAAGTCGTGCGTTTTGCCAAGAAGATCGATGTCATGCCGCTGGGTGTGGAAGGCGAGCGCGAGGCCGAGTGGGTGCTGGTGGACCTGGGCGACGTGATCGTCCACGTGATGCTGCCGCGCGTGCGCGAGTTCTATGCGCTCGAGCGCCTGTGGACCGTCGGCGACCAGCCGCCGTCCCGCGACGACGACGAAGTGGCCTGAGCCACACGTTGATGCACCCCTTCGACGGCGCCGATGGCGCCGTCGACGTTTTGGAGGACCGTTGATGAAAGCCCGACTGATCGCTACCGGCGAACGCGCACCCAGCTGGGTCGCGCAGGGTTTCGCCGAGTACCAGAAGCGTCTTTCGCACTGGCTGCCCTTCGAACTGGTGGAAATCGAGCCGGGCCTGCGTGGCAAGGGCCGTGATCCGCGCCGCGCCACCGAGGATGAAGGCAAGCGGGTGATCGCTGCGCTGCCGAAGAATGCCTACGTGGTGGCGCTGGATGTACCGGGTCGCCAGCTCAGTTCCGAGCAGCTTGCACAGCGCTTGGAACATTGGCGCGGGCAGGGCAGGGATCTCGCATTCCTGATCGGTGGGCCGGAAGGACATTCGCCGGAGGTCTCGGCGCTGGCCGATGAGAAGTGGTCGATCGGCCCGCTGACCCTGCCACACATGCTGGTACGGCTGGTGGTGGCCGAACAGCTGTATCGCGCTGCGGCGATGTTGGCAAATCACCCCTACCATCGCGCGTGAAGAGTGGTTATACTGGTCGTCTGCCCGAATAGCTCAGCCGGTTAGAGCACTTGACTGTTAATCAGGGGGTCGTTGGTTCGAGTCCAACTTCGGGCGCCACCTTGAGAAACCTGCATCGCGAGATGCAGGTTTTTTTTTGCGTCGATTGTCCGGCCCTACAATCCTTCTTCATCCATAGGGAAGTCGGATATGCGTGCGTCTGTCATTGCCATTGCAGTGCTGCTTGCATTGTCGCCCTGCGCGGCGATGGCGGTAACGCCGACCTGGCAGCCACCACCGGGCAGCACCGAGATGCCGCTGTGGCCGCCGGGCAAGGTAACGGCACCACCGAAACTGAAAGGGCCCGAAGAGCTCAGGGATACCATCTCGAAAGCCAGCGGCGAACGCTGGGCGATGCTGCAGAACGTGGCCGTGCCGACGCTGACTGTGTTTCCCGCCAAGGGTGGTGGCAACGGGACGGCGGTGTTGGTGGTGCCCGGCGGAGGCTACCGTGTGTTGGCGATGGATCTGGAAGGCAGCGAGATCTGCGACTGGTTGACCGGCCAGGGCATCACCTGCGCGCTGCTGAAGTACCGTGTGCCGGCATCGGGGCCGAACTGGGATAGCGACTGCAACTGCCGGGACATTCCAGCGGTGCCGATGGCGCTGCAGGATGCACAGCGTGCGATGGGCCTGCTGCGTGCGCAGGCAGAGCGCTGGAAGATTGATCCGAAGCGGGTGGGGGTCATCGGCTTTTCCGCCGGTGGCCACGTGGTGGCTGGATTGAGCACGCATGACGCGCGCAGCTACGTTGCGGTCGATGCCGCAGATGCGCAGCCGAGCCGCCCGGATTTCGCGATGGTGATGTACTCCGGGCATCTGTGGACCGGTGCGAAGCACGGGCTGTCGCTGGCCGGCGACATTGTCGTGGATGATGCGGTGCCGCCGACCTTCATCGTGCAGGCGACCGATGACCCAACCGATGACGTGCGCGAATCATTGACCTATTACCGTGCGCTGATCGGCGCGGGCGTGCCGGTGGAAATGCATCTGTTTGCGCGTGGCGGCCATGCCTTCGGCCTGCGTGTGAAGGACGCGCCGGTGGCGGAGTGGCCGCATCTGGCCGAACGCTGGATGCGCGATATCGGCATGCTGCCCAGGGTCTTGTAGAGTCGAACCATATGGAGCCGCTCTGCTTCGTAGCGTCGAGCAAGCTCGACTCTACCCAGCAGCAGCCGAGCGCGGGCTCGGCTCTACAGTGTCAGTGCTCCTCGCCAGAACGCCGCCAGCGTAGCAACCGCCACAACCAGGATCGCAGCGAACAGCACCCATTCCCAGCGCGTGAATACCTGATCGCCGCGCTGGTGCCGGGTCAGCGCGAACAGCACCACGCCCGGCACATACAGCAGCACCGACAGCAGCAGGTTGTCGAGGCCGCCGGCATATACCAGCCACAGTGCATACGCGCTGGCCAGCAGCGCAACCGCGAAATCGCGCCAGCGCACACCCGGCTCACCGGCGTAGGCGTGACCGCGCCAGGCCAGCTGCACACCGAACGCGGTGGACAGGAAATATGGCACCAGGCTCATCGATGCGGCCAGCAGCACCAGTCCGGTGTAGCTGCCGGAATTGACCAGCACCAGCAGCAGGAACAACTGGATCAGCCCGTTGCTCAACCAGAGTGCATTGGCCGGCACACCGCGCGCGTTTTCGCGGCCGAGGAATGCGGGCATCGTGCCATCGCCTGCGGCAGCGTACAGCACTTCGGCGCACAGCAGCACCCAGGCCAGCAGCGCACCCAGCACGGAAATGATCGAGCCGACGATGATCACCGTCGCGCCCCATTCGCCGACGATGGCGCGCAGCACATAGGCCATCGACGGATTGGGCAGGCCTGCCAGTTCCGCCTGTGACAGCACGCCCATCGACAGCAGGCTGACCAGCACCAGCAGCAGCCACACACCCACGAAGCCGATCACCGTAGCGCGGCCGACATCGGCGCGGCGGGCGGCGCGACGTGAGTAGATGCTGGCGCCTTCGATGCCGATGAACACCCAGACGGTGACCAGCATCATGCCGCGCAGCTGCTGGCCGAGATCGCCGAGTGCAGGCGTGCCGAAGAAATCGGCACGGAACACGTCGAGACGGAACGCACCGGCAGCAAGCACCAGGAACAGTGCGATCGGCAACAGCTTGGCCACCGTCACCAGTCCGTTGACGATGGCGGCAGTACGCAGGCCGCGCAGCACCAGCAGGTGTACGGCCCACAGCAGCAGCGACGAGGCCGCCACCGCGGCCGGGGTATTGCCTTCACCGAAGACGGGCATGAAGTGGCCAAGCCCGCTGAAGATCAGTACGAAGAAGCTGGCATTGCCCAGTACCGAAGCGACCCAGTAGCCCCACGCTGCGGAAAAGCCGATGTAGTTGCCGAAGCCTTCGCGCGCATAGGCATAGATGCCGGTATCCAGGTCCGGGCGGCGGTTGGCCAGGGCCTGGAACACGAAGGCCAGCATCAGCATGCCGGCGCCGCTCAGCGCCCAGCCGATCAGCGCAGCGGCCGGGCCGGCGCTGCGCGCCACGTTCTGCGGCAATGAAAATATTCCTGCGCCTACCATCGAGCCGACCACCAGTGCGATCAACGCGGGCAGGCCCAGGCGTTGCGATGTCGCGGCCATGGAAATCCCCTGCGGCGGTGATGCCGCGTGCACACGGTAGCCATGTGCTTGTGAACATGCCTGCAAGGGGCAGAACGACGAAGGCCCGGGCAGCTGCCCGGGCCTTCGAAGGTACTGCGTTGACGGATGGTGCCTGTATTACTTGAAGGTGTACTTGGCACCGACGGTGAAGTAACGACCGATGGCACCGCTGAAGTGCAACGGGTTGTAGTTCACGCCGCCGTAGGTGGACGGATCCAGCGGCGCAATCCGATCGAACACGTTCTGCACCGAGGCATTCAACTCGAACGCGTCAGTGATGTTCCAGCGGCCCGACAGGTCGAACGTGGTGAACGAGGAGATCTTCTTGACGTCGGTGCCGTCCGCATACGCGAACAGATACGAGCCGTCCGGACCACGGAAGTCCTTGTTGTCCATCTTCGAGATGTAGTTGGCGACACCGCTGACGCTCCACGGGCCCTGCCGCCAGGTGGTGCCGAAGTTGATGCGGTCCTTCGGCGTGCCGATGCAGTTGGTCACGTCGCAGTTGCCGTGAGTACCCGCGTAGTCAACCGTCACGTCGGCATCGGTGCGCTCGAACTTGAGCACATGGCTCCACTGCAGATCCATCTCCAGCTGACCCGGACCGATGTCGAAGGTCTGGCGGATATCGGTATCGATACCCCGTACCCGGGTCGATGCGGCGTTGATGTACTGCGTGTTGACCGCCAGGATGCTGCCGGTGCCGGGTACGCCATTGAGCAGGTTGGTGTCACGCAGTACGTTGCCGGCAGCAATTGCCTCGGCAGTGCTGCCCTGGGCAATTTCGTTGGTGCGCTTGATCTGCCAGGCATCGATGGTCAGCGAGGTCGTGGACGTCGGCTGCAGGACGATACCCACCGAGTAGCTCTTCGACTCTTCCGGCTTCAGGTCCTTGTTCGGGCGGGTGATGATGGCGACCGGCAGGGCGCCACAGTCGTCACCGTTTGCACCTGGTGCCGGGTTGCCGCCCGGGCAGCGCACCGGATCGGATGCATTGGAGAACGCTGCCAGGCCGCCATCGCCGTTCTCGGCCGGGTTCGGTGCACGGAAGCCTTCGGCATAGCTGCCGCGCAGTGCGATCCAGTCGGCCGGTGTCCACTTGATGCCGATCTTCGGTGTGGCCTTGCCTTCGCCGCTTTCATACTTGTCGTAGCGCACAGCACCGGACAGTTCCAGGCTTTCCAGCACGGGGGCCGACAGTTCGACGTAGCCGGCGTACACGTTCTGCGTGCCGTCATAGGCCGAGTAGCCCAGACCAATGATCTGGCCCTTGTCGGTGTAGGTCTGCGGGGTCAGGCTGTTGCTGGTCTTGCGCCATTCAGTACCCAGTGCCAGGCCCAGCGGGCCGCCCTTGAGGTCCATCAGGCTGCGCGACACGGTGAAGTCGAACATGTCCAGGCTCGACTTGGCGCGGGCGCTGATATCCGGCGAGATGAAGTCGTACAACGCCTGCGAGTTCATGCCCGCGTTGTCACCGATGCGCCAAACACCACCGGCGCAGTTCGGATTGGCCAGTGCGCAACGTACGTTGTCGTAGTTGAGGAAACCGGTGCGCTTGTTGACCAGGTCGGTGCCGGAGTGCAGGTATGCGGTGTCGTAGCTCCAGTCACCCCAGTTGCCCTTGACGCCGACCAGGAAGCGAGTGAACTCGTTGGTGTTGTTGGTCACGCGCGGACCGACATCCCATGCCGAATAGCGCAGGCGCGAGGCCTGGCCCGGGATCGGATTGTCCGGGTGGTTGGGGCCGAGCACGACCGCGCCCGGGCCGCTGTTGCCGTTGACGGGACCCTCTGGGAAACCCCAGCTGCCGGATACGCCGGAAGGTGTATTGCTGAAGGTCGTTTCCTTCTTCGAGTAGCCGATTTCGGTGTAGATCTCACCCCCTTCACCAAAGGCGAAGCTGGCGCGACCGAACACGTTGATGTACTTCTCTTCAGGGGTCAGGTCGCGATACAGCTGGTTCGGATCCCACAGGCAGCCCTGCGCCTGTGCCGAGGCTTCGGTCTGACCCGGAATCGTGGTCAGGCCAGCACAGCCCGGCAGTGCGACCAGGAAGGCGGGGTTCTCCTTGGTTACATTGCGATCGTCATACACCGAACCGTTCGGACCGACGCCACCCCGGGTCTTGCCGCTGAGGAAGGCGCCGCCCAGGAACTGGGCGTTGTTGCCATAGCCCCACGGGCGGGTATCGCCGGTACCGATCCACTTGCGGTTCTTGCGGTCGCTGATCTTGATCGCGTCGGTCTTTGCCACATCCAGGCTGAAGAATGCATTCCAGCCATCGGTGGCGAGGTCGCCGGTACCGGCGGTCAGGGTCGCCTTCTTCGCGTCGCCATCGCCGTCGCCGGAAACGCCGTAGGAACCGCGAAGGATCGCACCCTGGAAATCGCTGCGCAGGATGATGTTGACCACGCCGGCGATGGCGTCGGAGCCATAGATCGCCGAGGCGCCATCCTTCAGCACTTCAACGCGTTCAACGGCGTCGAGCGGGATGGTGCTCAGGTCGGTGAAGACCTTCTGGCCGTCATCGGCCAGGCCATAGGTGGCCATGCGGCGGCCATTCAGCAGGACAAGGGTCGAACCCGCGCCCAGACCACGCAACGAAATGCCGGCGCCACCGCCGGCGAAGCCGTTGCCGAAGGTCTTGGGAATGGAGCCGGAACCATCGGCAGTCAATGTCTGCAGGTATTCAGCAACCGTGGTCTTGCCGGTACGGTCGATTTCCTGGCGGGTCACCACCTGCACCGGGGACGGTGTTTCGGTGTTGGTGCGCGGAATGTTCGAGCCGGTGACCGTGATCCGGTCCAGGTTGGTGGCCTTTTCCTGCGCGAAGGCGGAGGTGGAAGCCACGGCGCCAACCAGCAGCAGGGTGCCGCCGGTAAGGATATGGGTGATGGACGATGCCAGGGTGGAGCGGCGGCGGCTGGCGGGCCGTTGGATCGGGTGTTTCACAGCTTCTCTCCTAACTGGAAAACCTTAGCGTTGAGGGCTGTCTCCGGAAGGTTCCGGGACGGGCCAATCTAGGTTTCCAGCGGGTGACGAAGTCGTGAAATTTTGCTTAATCCGTAACGTTTAAGGACGGACTTTGCTGAATCTGGCATTTCGACCTTCCAGGCCGACCCGGCGGGTGCCGGGCCGGCGCTCGGAGAGGCTCAGTCCGGCAGCGAGAACTGCACCGGCACCAGGCCGATGGCCGGCACTGCCACGCCTTCACGCTGGGCGGGTTCGAAGCGCCAGTGCTTCAGTACCTGCTGGCGTGCGGCCTGGTCCAGGCTGCGCGAGCCACTGCTGCGCTCGATGCTGACCACCACCGGTTGACCGCTGTTGTCCACTTCCACCCGCAGCAGCACCGTGCCCTGCTCGTGGTTGCGCAGCGCCGGAACCGGGTAGGTCGGCGGCGGGGCGCTGCGATACTGCAGTTGGGCACCGGCCAGCGGCGTCGAGCTATCGATGCTCGGGGCCGCCTGCACCGGCGCAGGATCAGCAGCAGGCAGGACGATGCCCTGTGCCTCCTCGACGGTGGCGGTGGGGGCGGGCAATGGCGTGGGCACGGTCTGCTGCCGTGGTTCGGCCTTGACCTGTACCTGTTCCGGGTCAGTGGGCAGCTTGGGCGGCTCCGGTGGTCTGGGCTGTTCCTTCGGGATCAGGCGCACCGTGGTGTTGTCGCGGGGCAGTGCGGTGACGGCCTGGTAGGTCGCCGGGATCAGCAACATCAGCAGCGCGATCAGATGCAGGGCGATGGCCGCGCTCCAGGCGGCAACGCGGGCGGGGTCGAAGTGCGGGGATGCAACGGGATACGTACGAACCATGGTCCACCTCCATGCCAGTGACGAAGTCCTCAACGCACCAGGGCCGATGACGGGGTTGCCGCACGCGGCTGGCAGTGCATCAGTAGCGCGACGCGGCGGCTACTGCCTAGAGGCAGGGGGGCGATCGTTGGGCTGGCCTTCAGCCAGTGCCGGCCGCGGGCATGAAAAAAGGCGGATCCCCTGCGGGATCCGCCTTTGTCGGCAATGACGAGCGGGATCAGCGGCCCAGTTCGAACACCACATCCAGGTTGACCGAGACGGTCGACTCGCCCGGAGCGACCGGGGTAGCCTTGTCCATTGCGGCGCCGGCCGACATCGCCCGCATCATCGGCATCGGGCGGTAGCCGCCGCCGGCATTCTCGGAAATGCTGACGATGCGGCGCACCTGCAGGCCCAGCGACTTGGCATAGGTCTGGGCGCGGGCCTGGGCCTTCTTCAGTGCAGCCAGGCGGGCTTCGTCATAGACCGGTTCCGGCTGATCGATCTCGAAGCTGGGGCCGTTGATCTGGTTGGCGCCCTGCGCGGCCAGTGCGTCCAGCACCTTGCCGAGCTTGGCGATGTCGCGGACCTTCAGGCTGACCGTGTTGCTGGCCTGGTAGCCGGTGATCTTCGGCGCCTCGTTGTCGGCATAGCGGTACTGCGGGTTGAGGCTGACGCCGCTGGTCTGCACGTCACGCTCGGCAATGCCGGCCGCCTTGATCGCGGCCAGCACCTTGTCCATCTGCTGGGCGTTCTGGCGCATCGCGCTGTTGCCATCGGCGGCCTGGGTGACCACGCCGGCCGACAAGGTGGCCACGTCCGGCACGCGGGTGGCTTCGGCGTTGGACGAGATGTTCAGCAGGGTGCCTTCGGCCGGGGCGGCGATCGACGGCGACGACGGGGCAGCATGGGCGGTCATCGAGGTTCCAAGGGCGAGGGACAGGGCGAGCAGCAGCGGGGTGGCGGTCAGGCGCATGGGATCTCCTTGTTGTGCGGTGAGGGTGGTGTCGTAGCGATGAACGCGCTGTGAGCCTGTTCGGGGTTGGAAGCGTACCGCGAGGGGTTGCCGACGATTCAGGTGGCGGCCTCAGGTTATGCTGTGCCGATGCTCTATCTTGCTTCCCGCTCCCCCCGACGCAACCAGCTGCTGGCCCGACTCGGACGCCCCTTCCAGGCCCTGGACCTGGAGGTCGTCGAGCAGCGCGCGCCCGCTGAAAGCGCCGAACAGTATGTCTGCCGGGTCGCAGCCGACAAGGCACGTGCCGGCCTGGCCCGGGTGCTGGCCGATGACCCGCAGGCGCGGGTGCTCGGCTCGGACACCGAGGTGGTGCTGGACGGCGAGGTGTTCGGCAAGCCGGCCGATGCTGCCGACGCGCGGGCGATGCTGGCGCGGCTTGCCGGGCGTACCCACCAGGTGATGACCGCCGTGGTGGTGGTCGGCGCGGAAGGCCTGGACAGCGAGCTGGTCGTTTCCGAGGTGACCTTTGCCCCGATCGACAGCGCCGACATCGCCGACTACGTGGCCACCGGCGAGCCGCTGGACAAGGCCGGCGCCTACGCCATCCAGGGCGGTGCCGAGCGCTGGATCGAACATCTTTCCGGCAGCTACTCCGGTGTCATGGGGCTGCCACTGCTGCATACCGATCGTCTGCTGTCGCGCTGCGGCGTGCCGGCCACAACTGCTGATGCCGCCAGGGAGGCTGCCGATGTCTGAGGAAATCCTGGTCAATGTGACCCCGCGCGAAACCCGGGTCGCGGTGATCGAGAACGGCATGCTGCAGGAACTGCACATCGAGCGCGGTTGGCGCCGGGGTGTGGTCGGCAACATCTACAAGGGCAAGGTGCAGCGGGTCATGCCGGGCATGCAGGCGGCCTTCGTCGAGGTCGGGCTGGAGCGCGCCGCGTTCCTGCACGCCAACGACGTGGTACGGCCGGCGCCGGTGGCCAGCGCCGACACCGAAAACACCACGCTGCCACCGCCGTCCAGCGTGCCGATCGTCGAACTGCTGCGCGACGGCCAGGACATCGTGGTGCAGGTGGTGAAGGATCCGATCGGGACCAAGGGCGCGCGCCTGACCACCCAGATCAGCATTCCCTCGCGTTACATGGTGCTGCTGCCGCAGTCCAAGGTGGTGGGGGTGTCGGCGCGCATCGAGGATGAAGGCGAGCGTGCGCGGCTGAAGGCGCTGGTGACCGAGCTGTCGGCCCAGCATGGCGGCTACGGCTACATCGTGCGTACCAATGCCGAGGGCCAGCCGGCCGAGGCCATCGCCGAGGACGTCGCCTACCTGTCGCGGGTCTGGAACGTGGTCGAGCGTCGTGGCCGTGAAGCGGCCTCGTGCAGCAACATCTATGAAGACCTGAGCCTGCCGCTGCGTTCGGTGCGCGACCTGATCCGCAAGGATGTGGACAAGGTGAAGGTGGACTCCAAGGAGACCTTCGCCCAGCTGCAGGCCTTCGTGGCCAAGTACATGCCGGTGCTGGCCGAGAAGATCGAGCTGTACAGCGGCGATCGCCCGATCTTCGACATGTTCGGGGTGGAGGACGAGATCGGCCGCGCGCTGGACAAGCAGGTGCCGTTGAAGTCCGGTGGCTACCTGGTGATCGACCAGACCGAGGCGATGACCACCATCGACGTCAACACCGGCTCGTTCCTTGGCCAGCGCAACCTGGAAGAGACGGTGTTCCGTACCAACCTGGAGGCTGCGCAGGCAGTAGCCAGGCAGCTGCGGCTGCGCAACCTCGGCGGCATCATCATCATCGACTTCATCGACATGGACGATGCCGAGCACCGCCGCCAGGTGCTGCGCACGCTGGAAAAGGCGCTGGCGCGCGATCATGCCAAGACCACGGTGTACGACTTCTCGCCGCTGGGTCTGGTGGAGATGACCCGCAAGCGCACGGTGGAAAGCCTGGAGCGCCAGCTGTCGGAAACCTGCCCGCAGTGCAGTGGCCGCGGCACCATCAAGACCACCGAAACGGTGACCTATGAGATCTTCCGCGAGATCACCCGTGCGGTGCGCCAGTTCGATGCCGCGCGCCTGTTGGTGATTGCCTCGACCAAGGTGGTCGCGCGCATCACCGACGAGGAGTCTTCGGCGGTGGCCGAGCTTGAGGAGTTCCTCGGCAAGAGCATCCGCTTCCAGGCGGACGAGCAGTACCTGCAGGAGCAGTTCGATGTTGTGCTGCTCTGATCCAGGCCGACTGTCTTCTTCCGGTGGCCGATGAGCGCGCCGCCGCGCCTGCGACTGCGAAGGATCCGCCGTCATTTCATCGCCGCCTGCGCGGTTGGCCTGGTCGGGCTTGCACTGCTGGTGGGAACGCTCAGCCAGCTGCTGCCGCTGGCCGAGCGCCATCCTGAAAAGATTGCTGCGTGGCTGAGCGAGCGTGCTGGCCAGCCGGTCCGTTTCGATCAGTTGCAGACCGCCTGGACCCGGCGTGGTCCGCTGCTGCAGCTGAAGGGCCTGCGCATCGGCGCCGGGCAGGGCCTGGCCATCGGCGAGGCCGAAGTGCTGGTATCGCTGTACAGCGGCCTGCTTCCGGGCCGCTCGCTGACCGAGCTGCGCCTGCGCGGGCTGGCGCTGGACCTGCAGCAGGGTGAGGACGGGCGCTGGTCGGTACGCGGCCTGCCCCGATCCGACAGCGGTGGCGACCCATTGGACGCACTGCGCCGGTTGGGCGAGCTGCAGGTGATCGGTGGCCGTCTGGGCGTGCATGCCCCTGGCCTCGGCATCGACACCACGCTGCCACGCATCGACCTGCGCCTGCGCGTCAACGGCGAGCGCCTGCGGGTGGGCGTGCGGGCCTGGGCCCAGACCGATGCGCTGCCGCTGACCGCGGTACTGGACGTGGACCGCGCAGGCGGCAACGGCCAGGCCTGGCTGGGTGCCGACCCGGTCGATTTCCATGCCTGGTCGCCACTGCTGGCGGCCGGCGGCGTTCGCCTGCGCGAGGGCAAGGGCGAACTGAACCTGTGGCTGACCCTGCGTGATTTCGCGCCGGTGGCGTTGACCACCGATTCGGACCTGCGCGACGTACGCATCGACGGCGCGCCGATGCCGGAGCTGGCTGCACCGCAGCTGCAGCTGCAGCGCCTGCAGGCACGCCTGCGCTGGCAACGCCAGGCCGATGGCTGGGCGCTGCAGGTACCGCACCTGCGCTTGAAAACGGAAGAGGGCGAGCAGCAGCTCGATGGCCTGCAGCTGCAGGTCGGCAAGCAGCTGCGGATGAGCTCCGGTGAAGTGCAGGCCGGCACCGCGCTGCGCGCACTGGCGCTGAGTGACCGCCTTGACCCCGGGCTGCGCCGCTGGCTGTTCCTGTCCAAACCGCAGCTGGACGTCGCAGAGCTGCAGCTGTCCGGCGAGCGCGATGGCCCGTTGTGGGCACAGGGCGAGCTGCAGTCGCTGGGCTTTGCCAGCGTCGGTCATTCGCCTGGCCTACGTGGCCTTGGCGGACGCTTCGAGGGCGATGCCAATGGCTTCAGCCTGCAGCTGCAGCCGCAGCGCCAGTTGCAGTTCGACTGGCCGACCGGCTTTGGCGTGCGCCACGACCTGCATCTGGCCGGCCAGGTGGTGGGTTGGCGTGACGAGGGCGGCGGCTGGCGTATCGGCACCGCGGCGATGCGCGTGGAAGGCACCGATTACGCCGCTGACGTGCGTGGCGGGGTCTGGTTCCAGGGTGACGGCACCCGGCCGTGGCTGCAGTTGGCCGCCAAGCTGGACGATGTGCCGATGACCGCGGCCAAGCGCTTCTGGATCCACTCCAGGATGAGCAAGGGCGCCACCGACTGGCTGGACATGGCGCTGGCCGGTGGCCAGGTGCGTGGCGGCATCGGTCTGGTCAGCGGTGACCTGGACGACTGGCCGTTCGATAACAACGACGGTCGCTTTGAAGCCACTGGCCACATCACCAACGGCGACATCCGCTTCCAGCACGACTGGCCGCTGATGAGCCAGGTTGACGCCGATATCGCTTTCATCGGGCCGGGCTTCGACATGCGCGGGCGCGGTGACCTGGCGGGTGTGGCGGTGCAGAAATTCGAGGCGGGTATTCCCGACTTCGGCCAGCAGCCGCTGTATGTGCGCGCCGACACGCAGAGCGAGGCAGGCAAGCTGCTGGCGATGCTGCGGCAGAGCCCGCTGCACAAGGATTATGGCGACACCCTGGACAACCTGACCGCAGCGGGTCCGGCGCATGTGACCTTCGACCTGCTGCAGCCGCTGCATCACGATGAAGGTGGCGGCCACCTGCAGGGCACGGTAGATCTGGCGGGAGTGAAGCTGGTCGACAAGCGCTTCCAGTTGACCTTCGACAACATGCAGGGGCAGGCGCGCTACGGCAACGGTGGTTTCGGCGCCGAGGAACTGGCGGTGCGCCATCTCGGTCAGGACGGTCGCCTGAGCCTGCGGGCCGGCAGCTATGTGCACGACAGCAAACTGGCTTTTGAATCGCAGCTATCGGCCAACCTCGACGCCGGCGTGCTGATCGACCGCGCGCCGGAGATGGCCTGGCTCAAGCCCTACATCAGCGGTGTCTCGCCGTGGACCATCGCGGTCAACCTGCCGAAGGTCGCGCCTGGTGCACCGGCCCCGCCCAGCGAACTGCGGCTGAGCTCGGATCTGGTCGGCACCCGTCTTGACCTGCCGGCACCGCTGGACAAGCCCGCCGGCGAGCCGCTGGCGACCACGGTGGCCGCGCAGTTGCCGATGGGCGCCGGCCGTATCGATGTGGCCTTCGGCCAGCGTCTGGCCCTGGCCGCGCGCAGCCACAACAACCGCACCGGCGTGCAGGTCACCCTGGGCAGCGATCATGTTGACCGGGAGCCCCCGCCGAGCGGGCTGACCGTCAACGGCCGCAGCCCGACCCTGGATGCGCTGGAGTGGATCAGCCTGGCCCGCGGTGGTGACGACGATGATGCAATGCCGCTGCGTGCGGTGGATGTGCAGGTCGGCAAGCTGATGCTGATCGGCGGCGTCTTCGAACAGACCCGGCTGCAGCTGCAGCCCGGCCCGCAGGCACTGGACGTGCGCCTGGATGGACCTACGCTGGCAGGCCGTTTGACGGTACCCAACGCCGAGGGCGGCACCATCAGTGGCCAGCTCGACCGCGTGCACTGGCAGTCGCTGCCGCCGTCCCCCGGTGCTGCCGCGCCGGCGCGGGTACAGGCCGGTGCCAATGACATGGACCCGGCCAAGCTGCCGCCGTTCGCGCTGGACATCGCCGACCTCAAGTTCGGCAAGGTCGTGCTCGGCCAGACGGTGCTGCGTACGCGACCGCTGGGCAACGGACTGAACGTGGATGAGCTGCGCTTCCGCGCGCCGGACCAGGAAATCGACATCAGCGGCCGTTGGCTGGGCCGCAGTGGTGGCGCGCGCACTGAACTGACCGCGCAGGTGCGCAGCGAAGACCTCGGTGGACTCATGCAGAACCTCGACTACGGCGGCCAGCTGCGCGGCGGCTCGGGCCGGGCGCAGTTGCAGGCGTCATGGAGCGGCGGTCCGTCGGACTTCCAGCTGGGCAACCTGCAGGGCACCCTCGATCTGCATGCACGCAATGGCCAGCTGCTGGAGCTGGAGCCGGGTGCCGGCCGCGTGCTGGGCCTGCTCAGTGTCACCCAGTTGCCGCGGCGCCTGATGTTCGATTTCCGCGACTTCTTCTCCAAGGGCTTCGCGTTCAACCAGATCGACGGCAGCATGCAGTTCGGCCAGGGCATGGCACGTACCGACAAGGTGTTGATCGAGGGCCCCGCGGCGAACATCACCATTCGCGGCCAGGCCGACCTCCGCAACCAGCAGTTCGACCAGACCATCGACGTCAACCCGCGTGCCGGCAACCTGCTGACCGTGGTCGGTGCGGTGGCCGGCGGGCCGGTGGGCGCTGCGCTCGGTGCCGCCACCAATGCGGTATTGTCCAAGCCACTGGGCGAAATCGGCGCCCGCACGTACAAGGTGACCGGTCCATGGAAGGAGCCGAAAGTGGAAGTGATCGAGCGCAGCCGCGACAAGACTCCGCCGCCCGCGCCGAAGCCGGCACCGGCCATTCCGCCGACCGTCACCGACCTGCCGCGCTCGCGCTGAGCGTGGCCCTCCTGTTCACGGGGCTTGCCTGAGCGCCCCCGCATCCCCAGATCGAGACCATGACTGATACCGCCCTGACGCTTGCCCAAGACCGCCTGTTGCGCCCCGGTGGCCTGGATACCGCTGGCCTGGAGCGCACCTTCGGCCAGTTGCTCGGCCCCGGTGTCGACTTCGGCGACCTCTATTTCCAGCACGCCCGCCGCGAGAGCTGGAGCGTGGAGGACGGCATCGTCAAGGACGGTGCCCATTCCATCGAGCAGGGCGTGGGCGTGCGTGCGATTGCCGGGGAGAAGACCGGCTTCGCCTACTCCGATGACATCCATGCCGACGCGCTGCTGGCGGCGGCGCAGTCGGCGCGTGCGATCTCGCGTGAAGGCGGTGCCCAGTCCGGGCGGTCGCTGCTGCGCGGCAACGCGCGCGCGCTGTACCCGACCCTGGACCCGATCGACAGCCTGGGCAACGAGGCCAAGGTCGAGGTGCTCAAGCGCCTGGACGGCTACCTGCGTGCCGCCGACCCGCGCGTGAAGCAGGTGATGGTCAGCCTGTCCGGCGGCGTGGACACCGTGCTGGTGGCCCGCACCGACGGCGTGCTGGGCGCAGACGTGCGCCCGCTGGTGCGCCTGAACGTGCAGGTGATCGTCGAGCAGAACGGCCGCCGTGAATCGGGCTATGCCGGTGGCGGTGGCCGCTATGGTTATGAAGAACTGTTCGCCGAGGGACGTCCCGAAGCGTTCGCCCGCGAGGCACTGCGCCAGGCGCTGGTGAACCTGGACGCGGTGCCGGCGCCGGCCGGTGTGATGCCGGTGGTGCTCGGCCCAGGCTGGCCCGGCGTGCTGCTGCACGAAGCGGTCGGCCACGGTCTGGAAGGTGACTTCAACCGCAAGGGCACCAGCGTCTACGCCGGTCGCATCGGCGAGCGCGTGGCCGCCCCGGGCGTGACCATCGTCGACGACGGCACGCTGGATGGCCGCCGTGGCTCGTTGAACATCGACGATGAAGGCCACCCGACCCAGTGCACCACGCTGATCGAGGACGGCATCCTGGTCGGCTACATGCAGGACAGCCTCAACGCACGGCTGATGGGCATGGCGCCGACCGGCAACGGTCGCCGCGAATCGTTCGCGCACCTGACCATGCCGCGCATGACCAATACCTACATGCGTGCCGGCCAGCACGATCCGCAGGAGATGATCCGTTCGGTGAAGAAGGGCCTGTACGCGGTGAACTTCGGCGGCGGCCAGGTCGATATCACCAGCGGCAAGTACGTGTTCTCGGCCACCGAGGCCTACCTGATCGAGGATGGCCGGATCACCGCGCCGGTGAAGGGCGCGACCCTGATCGGCAACGGCCCGGAAACCATGCAGAAGGTGCGCATGGTCGGCAACGACCTGGCCCTCGACGAGGGTGTGGGCATCTGTGGCAAGGACGGCCAGAGCGTGCCGGTGGGCGTCGGCCAGCCGTCGTTGCTGATCGAAGGCATCACCGTCGGCGGTACCCAGGCCTGAGCCGGGCGATGGCCAGCGCCACCGCCAGGCCCGGCGGGGACTCAGTCCTCGTCGCTGGCGTCGGCCGTGTCGTCGGCCTCGACCTCGTCGTCGCTGGCCTTCAGGCCCAGCGCGGCCGGCAGCATCAGCGTACGCAGCACCTGGAAGATCTCGCGGTAGGCGCGCGGCGGCTTGTTCTTGGCCTTTTCGGCCTGGGCGTTGCGTACCAGCGTGCGCAGCTGCTGGCGGTCGGCCTGCGGGTAGTCATCGAGCAGTGCGGCCAGCGCCTTGTCGCCCTCGGCAAGCAGGCGTTCGCGCCAGTCTTCTGCACGGTGCATCATCGCCACTTCGCGGCGGCCGGTCTCACTGTTGGCATCCAGCGCATCGCGGATCGCATCCAGGGTGGCATCTTCTTCGCGGCGCATGTGCTTGGCCAGGAACGCCAGCTGGCGCTTGTGGGCGATGTGGGCGGTGATCCGCTTGCACTCGGCGATGTGCGGCAGCAGGTCTTCCGGAACCGGCAGGCGCGCCAGCTGGGCCGGGGTCAGCGACACCAGCTTCTCGCCCAGGGCCAGAACGTCGAGCGCGTCGCGCCGGTTCTGGCTGCGGCTCTTGTCATGGAATTCACCGGTTTCTTCGTCGCGTCCGCGCATCGTCCATACCTGATTTCAAAAAAAGTCGCCCGGCGTGATGCCGGGCCCAACCTGTACAGGATAAAGCATTGAACGTGATCGCCCCTGAAGTCGCCGTCGGTGACGACAGCCCGGCCCGGCTGGAACGGCTGGCCGACCTCTCCCAGCAGCTGCTCGACCGTGCCCGCGCGCTCGGCGCCAGCCAGGCCGAGGTCAGTTGCAGCGAGGACCGTGGCCTGGAGGTCAATGTGCGCCTCGGTGACGTGGAGACCGTGCAGTCCACGCGTGACCGCGGTATCGCCGTGACCGTCTATTTCGGCCAGCGTAAGGGCAGTGCCAGCACCGGCGACCTGAACGAGGCCAGCCTGGCGGCCACCGTCGAGCAGGCCTGCGCGATTGCCCGGCATACCGAGGACGACCCGGCCGCCGGGCTGGCCGAGGCTGTGCTGATGGCCACCGACTTCCCGGATCTGGATGCCTGGCATCCGTGGGCGCTGCAGGCCGATGAGGCCGTGGACCTGGCCCTGGCCTGTGAAACCGCCGGCCGCGATGCTGACGCGCAGATCCGCAATTCCGACGGCGCCTCGGTGTCGAGCATGCAGAGCCTGTCGGTGTATGCCAATTCGCATGGGTTCATCGGCCGTGAGCGCGGCACCCACCATTCGATCGGATGTGCGCTGATCGCTGGCCAGGGTGATGGCATGCAGCGCGACGGCTGGTACACCGGTGCGCTGGCCCGTGAAGATCTGGAGGATGTGGGCCTGGTCGGACGCCGTGCCGCCGAACGCACCGTCGCCCGCCTGCAGCCACGGTCGCTTTCCACCGGCAGCATGCCGGTGCTGTTCGCCCCGGAAGTGGCGCGCAGCCTGGTCGGCCATCTGCTCTCGGCCGTGTCCGGCGGTGCGCTGTACCGCCAGGCCAGCTTCCTGCTGGACAGCGTCGGCCAGCAGCTGTTCCCGGACTGGATGCAGATCGAGGAACTGCCGCACCTGCGCCGTGGCCTGCGCTCGGCCGCCTTTGACGGTGATGGTGTGGCTACCCGCGCCTCGGCCCTGGTCCGCGACGGCGTGCTGCAGCGTTATGTGCTGGGCAGCTACTCGGCGCGCAAGCTGGGCCTGCAGACCACCGCCAATGCCGGCGGCGTGCACAACCTGCAGCTGGCCGCCAACGCCGGTTCCCTGCAGGAGATTGCCCGGCAGATGGGCGACGGCCTGCTGGTGACCGAGCTGATGGGGCAGGGCGTTAACGGGGTGACCGGCGACTACTCGCGGGGGGCTGGCGGCTTCCGTGTCGAGAACGGCGAGATCCAGTTCCCGGTGGACGGCATCACCATTGCTGGCAACCTGCGCGAGATGTTCCGTTCGATCGAAGCGGTCGGCAGCGACGTCGACCCGCGCTCGCACATCCGCACCGGCTCGATCCTGTTGGGGCGGATGACCATCGCCGGTAATGATTGATGGCGTCGATGGCGTAAGCTATGCCCGCCTGACGCAACCAGCTTGGTGCTGGTGGGTCAAGACCACCCAATGAAAAGGAGTTTTGTCGTGAGCGAATTCGATAACGTCCCGCCGCCGCCGGTCACCACCGATGTGCCGGCCGACCAGCGCACCATGGCCCTGGCTGCCCACCTGCTGGGTATCTTCACCGGCTTCATCGGCGCGCTGATCATCTGGCTGATCAACAAGGACGATGCTGCCAAGTCGTTCGTCACCGACCAGGCCAAGGAAGCCCTGAACTTCCAGATCACCGTGACCATCGCCATGGTCATCAGCATCATCCTGATGATCGTGATCATCGGCGGCATCCTGGCCCCGATCGTCGGCATCATCAACCTGGTGTTCTGCATCATCGCAGCGGTCAAGGCCAACAACGGTGAAGCGTACCGCTACCCGTTCACGCTGCGCCTGATCAAGTAAGCCCGGCTGCATGCTGAAACGAAAACGCCCGGCACTGCCGGGCGTTTTTGCTTGGCGGTAGCGCCGGGCCATGCCCGGCGAGCGCGCAGCGCGGCAGCATCACCGCCAGCGATCAGTGATCGCGTTCCACCGCCAGCGTCGCCAGCGCACGCAGCGCGTCGGCTTCCTCGCCATAGTCGGCCAAGGTGGCCTGCATGCGGGCCGCGAGTTCGCGCAGCTGGGCCTTCGCACCGTCCATGCCGAGCAGGGCGGGGAAGGTACTCTTGTCCTGCGCCTGGTCCTTGCCCGCGGTCTTGCCCAACTGTTCGGAACTGGCTTCGACATCGAGGATGTCGTCACGCACCTGGAAAGCCAGGCCGAGCGCATCGGCGAAGCTGTCGAGCTGGGCGAGCTGAGGTTCGTTGGCCTGGCCGCACAGCGCGCCCATGCGCACCGCCGCGCGAATCAGTGCGCCGGTCTTCAGTGCGTGCATGCGGGTCAGTGCCGCCAACGTCTGCTGCTGGCCGGTGGCATCGATATCCAGCGCCTGGCCGCCGCACATGCCGGAGGCACCGGAGGCATGCGCCAGGGTCTGCAGGCAGGCCACGCGCAGCGTTGCCGGCAGCGGAGCATCGGCCAGCAGACCAAAAGCACGAGTCTGCAGCGCATCGCCGGCGAGGATCGCGGTGGCTTCGTCGAAGGCGATGTGGGTGGTCGGCTTGCCGCGGCGCAGGGCGTCGTCGTCCATGGCCGGCAGGTCGTCATGCACCAACGAATAGGCGTGGATCAGTTCGACTGCCATCGCCGCCGCGTCCAGGCTTTCCGGCTGCGCGCCGAACAGCTGGCCGCTGGCATACACCAGCAGCGGGCGCATGCGCTTGCCGCCGCCGAGCACCGAATAGCGCATGGCCTGGTGCAGGCGCTGTGGCGCCTCGGCCGGCGAGGGCAGGGCGGCGTCGAGCTGGCTTTCGATACGGTCGCGCCAGCGCGCGAACAATGCCTCAGCCGTCATGGCTGGGCGGGTCGAAAGGTTCGGCGGCTTCCGGCTGGGCGGGGTCGCTGAGCAGGCGCACGCGCAGTTCAGCCTGCTCCAGCGCCTGCTGGCACTGGCGGTACAGGCCCACGCCGCGTTCGTAAGCACTGAGCGAAGCTTCCAGGCTCAGCTCGCCGGTTTCCATCTGCTCCACCAGCTGCTCCAGCGATTCGAGCGACTGCTCGAACTGGGCGACCGGGGAGGCGTTTTCGGGGGACTTCTTGGCCATGCGGCAAGTGTGGACGGGCCGCGCGCGGGGGTCAATTCACCAGCCGCCCGGCCGCCACTGCAGCTGCGCGTCATGCGCCTGCAACCAGGCCTGCAGCGGTGCGGCGATGACCACGTCGGCGGCGGCCAGCAACTGCGGGCCATCGAAGATCAACGGCAGCTGCGCGCGTCGCCACGGCGCAAGATGTTCGCGCTGCAGGCAGTCCTTCAGCGCGTGCGAATGTTGGCGTCCGGCCAGCTGGATGCGCTCGCCACCCATGCGTGCACGCACCTGCAGCGGGCGTTCGAAGGCAGCGATGCCCTGCAGGCGCAGCTGGCCACCGTCGGGCAGGGGCAGCGGCGCTCGCCCGTCCCATTCGGTCTGCCAGTCGTTCGGCAGCACGGGAAGCTGCGCGGGCAGCAGGTAGGCATGGTCGCGCCATTGCTGGATCGCGTGATCGTGCCAGCACACGCGCGCCTGGCGATCGTTGTCGGCCGGCAGCAGTTCGTCCAGTGCCTGCTGCAGCACCGTGGCCGGCAGCGGTGCAGCACCGTGGCCAACCACCCAGGCACGCAGCACACGCGCGGCGCGGCCCGTCGAGACCTGGCGCAGCAGCTGCAGCGACAGCACGCGCGGTGCCACTTCCAGATGCGTGATCAGTTCCGCGTCTTCTTCATCCAGCAGGTCCCGCGTCTGCCTGCAATGCAACGCGCTGCCCGCCAATGCGCTGGCCGCATGAGGCCAGCGCTGGCGCAGCAGTGGCAGCACCTGCAGGCGCAGGAAATTGCGATCGGCGTGGTCATCGCCATTGCTGGGGTCTTCGATCCAGCGCAGTGCGTGCTGGCGGGCATGGTCGAGCAGGATGCTGCGGGGCACCTGCAGCAGTGGTCGCCACAGGCGGTGACCGTCGAGCAGGCTGTCGGCGGACATCGCCGCAAGGCCGTCGACGCCGGAGCCACGCAAGGCGCGCAGCAGGAACGTTTCGGCCTGATCGTCCTGGTGCTGCGCCAGCGCCAGCGTTTCGCCCTCGCGCAGTTCGGCCGCGAACGCCGCCCGCCGTGCCTGCCGGGCCGCACCTTCGAGGCCCAGGCCCAATGTGTGGTCGATCTGCACGCGGTGTACGGCCAGTTCGATGCCCAGTGCTATGCACTGTTGTTGGCAGTGCAGTACCCACTCGTCAGCTGCAGCTTGCAGGCCATGGTGGATGTGCACCGCGCGCAGCGGGGTACCGGAGGCCTGTGCGCAGCGCCACAACCAGTGCAGCAGCACGGTCGAGTCGACACCGCCGCTGTAGCCCACCAGCACGGGCGCATCCAGCGGAACAAGGGCAGGGAATTCACTCACGGCGGCAAGTATAGGGTTGGTCGGCAGGGCTGCGCCCTGCACCCGCAGACGCGCAAGCAACGGCAACGGCCGAAGCAACAGCAGAAGCGGGTTTCCTGAGGGTAGGCGGGGTGGGTCCGGTTGCGGGGGACGCTGCAAGTACGTCCATGTAAGCTCGGTCGCCGCTTGCTCGTGTGCGCAGTCCTGCGCACACGGCAAGACCGGGGTTGGGCGTCCTGCCCAACCCGCCCGAGGCATGCCTCGGGCCCATGCGGCTCACGCCCCCGCAACCGGACCCACCCCGCCTTCGACAGTGTCCTGCGATCTGTTGGGCATGCTGATGGGGTCAGATCCGTTTTCCGCAGGAAAACGGATCTGACCCCGGATTCAATTCGATATCTGACAGATCTGATCCACGCATGGCGTGGATCTACCGGCCGCCGGAAAACTGTCGAAGGCGGGGCACTGTGGGTTTGCGGGGTGTGAGCCGCATGGATGCGGCGATCAAGGCTACATGGACGTACTTGCGCCGTCCCCGCAAACCCACAGTGCCCCGCCATCCCACGGAATGCACGCTGTTGCTTCGGCTGTTGCCGTTGCGTCTGCAGGTGCAGGGCGCAGCCCTGCCGAAAACCTACTTCACTCGACGACCCTTGCGGTCGATGCGGAACCAGTCGCCGCCTTCCATCGGCGTGTGGCCATCGCCATCCGGCGTGCCACGCCGGCAGCCATTGCAGACTTCAGCCACGCCATCCTGGAATGGCCACGCAAAATCGAAAGTGCCTGGTACCGTCTGCTGGAACTTCAGATCGAAGTAGGCCACGCGATTGCCAACGCGCCCGCGCAACAGGCCTTCCTTCGGTGTCTCCGGGCCGTTGTCCCAGGTGATCACCGGCAGGCTGCGACCCTTGCGGTTGACGTAGTGGAAGCCTTCGCCTGCGTACACCACGGCCAGGCCATGATCGTCGTACGGCAGTTGCGCCAGGATGTCCCGGCTGATCTGCGGCCGGCCGTTGGCGACCTCGCAGCCCGGCAGCATCCAGAGACCATGTTCTTCGGTCATGACCTTGCAGGCCGGTCCCTGCGCCAGCGCGCTGCCGCTGGCCAGCACGCCGAGCAGGACCAGCGACCGCGCGAGGCGGCCGCTGGCGGGGGCAGGGCGTGCCGGCCACACCATCACTTGGCCTCGGCCTTGCGCTCGAAGACGGTCGGCGCCGGCAACTGCACCGGCACGCCCTTGTCATCGCAGGTGCCGGCCTGGCACAGGCGCTCGCGCAGGGCCGGGGTGGCCTGCACGATCATGTGGTAGATCGCGTTCTGTTCCAGCGTGCCGCGGATCGCCTTGCTGCCGGGGCCGCGGGCCCAGATGCCGACGTCCTCGCCACCGTGCGATTCGGACTTCATCGGTACCAGCGCTTCCTGCATGTAATCGGGGTGCTCGGTATCGACCTCGCGCAGGTTCGGGCGGCCATTGGCCGGCTCGAACGTGCTGGGATTGTGCGGATAGCGTTTGGTGCCAGCCGGCTGCTGGTTGCTGCTGCCGGTGTGGCCCGGGCCGTTGGCGTAGCTCAGCGTGGTGTAGGGCTGGCCGGTGCCGTCCAGCGCGTAGTCCAGCTTGCCGGCGCCGTCTTCGCCGCCCTTGTCCTTCACCTTGCCCAGGATCGGGTTGCCGCGCGCCGGGTAGCCGACGAAGTTCAGGGTGTGCGAGTGGTCGGCGGTGACAATGATCAGGGTGTCATCGGCCGAAGTCAGTTCGTTGGCCACGCGCACGGCGTCGGACAGCGCCACGGTCTCGGTCAGCGCCCGGTAGGCGTTGCCGCTGTGGTTGGCGTGGTCGATGCGCGCGCCTTCGATCATCAGCACGTAGCCTTCCTGGTGCTTGGCCAGGTTCTTGATGGCTGCCGCCGTCAGTTCGGCCAGGCTCGGCTCACCGCCCGGATCCTGCGGGCGCTCGTACTCGTAGCGCATGTGGTCCGGCTCGAACAGGCCAAGGATGGCCGGCGCGTTGGCGGCGGCGGCCAGCTGCTTGCTGTTCCACACGTAGGCACCCTGCGGGTGCGCCTGCTGCCATTCCTGCACAAGGCTGCGGCCATCCAGGCGCTGGCCGACCTTGTCGTCGTATTCCGGATCGCGCTCTTCCACGGTGGTGAACTCACCACGGCCACCGCCAAGGGCGACCAGCGGGCCACGGCCATAGCGCGAGGTCGACAGCAGCTGCTGGGCGATGTCCTTGCAGCCGGCCGCCTTGGCCGCTTCGGTCAGGTCGGTGTCGTTTTCCCAGTTGCGCTCGGGCGAGTGCGCGTAGGTGGCGGCCGGAGTGGCATGGGTCAGGCGCGCGGTGGACACCACGCCGGTGGCCAGGCCGGCGCTGTCGGCCAGCTGCAGCCAGGTCAGCAGTCCCTTGGACAGGCTGTCGGCGCAGTCGGTGCGGGTGCCGGCGCTGACGCCGATCGCGCCCATGTGGGTCTTCACGCCGGTGGTGATGGCGGTCATGGTGCCGGCCGAATCCGGGGTCTGCGAATCGGTGTTGTAGGTCTTGCTGAAGGCCGTGGCCGGGAAGCGCTCCCAGGACAGCAGGTTCTCCTCGCCCGAGCCGCCCTTCTGCTGGCCTTCGTAGATGCGCGAGGCGGCTACGGTGGTCAGGCTCATGCCGTCACCGAGGAACAGGATGACGTTTTTGGCCTTGCCGGACATCGCGCCGTTGGCTGCCGCCTGGGCGGCGCCACTGCGGTACCACCACTGCGGGGTCTCGCCGGCCGGATGGGCGACAGGATCGACAGCGACCTTCAGGCCGGCAGGGGCGGACGCGGGGGCGGTGCTGGCGCAGGCGCCCAGCAGCAGGGTGGTGGCGCAGGCGGCCAACAGGGAGACGGAACGGCGCATGGACGCTGGGATCTCACAAACTGTAACGGGACGTTCATTATGCCCGCCCTCGCAAGGCACGCCGATGACACACTGATTTGCCCGCCCGGCGGTCGTTCTGCGGGCCGCCTTGGGCTATCGTGCCAGCATCCCTTCCTTCCCCTCTGGATTGCCTATGAAGCTGGTCTCTGCCTGGCTGCGGATTCCATTCTGGCAGCGCGTGGTCGGTGGCTTCGTGCTTGGCGCGCTGGCCGGCTGGGCGCTCGGCCCGGCTGCTGAAACCTGGTTCGGCCCGCTGGGCGAGCTGTACGTCACCCTGATCAAGATGATCGCGGTGCCGCTGGTGTTCTTCGCGGTCATCAACGCGATCTCGTCGCTGCACGGCCAGAAGTCGGTCGCCGCACTCAGTGGCCGCACCTTCCTGTGGTTCGTGATCACCGCCGCGCTGGCGGTCTGCGTCGGCCTGGGCGTGGGTACCGTGCTGCAGCCCGGCGCCGGTGGCCTGCAGCTGTCGATGGCCAGCAACTACGTGCCGCGCGAAGTGCCCAGCGTGGTGCAGGTGCTGCTGGACGTGGTGCCGGCCAATGTCTTCTATGCGCTGTCCGGCATCGGCACCAAGGTCAATGCGGCGGGTGAGACCGTGCTGGCGGCGGGCCGTGGCTCGATCCTGCCGGTGATCTTCTTCGCCGGCCTGGTCGGCTTTGCCATCGTCAAGCTGGGCGAAAAGGTGACCGAGGCGCGCAAGCTGGTCGGGCAGATGAGCGACATCATGATCCAGGTGACCCGCTTCGTGCTGGAAGTCACCCCGATCGGTACCTTCGGCCTGATCGCCGGCCTGGTCGGCAGCTATGGCTTCGAGAAGCTGCTGCCACTGGGTCATTTCGTGCTGGCGCTGTACGTGGCCTGCGCGCTGCACATCGTGGTGGTCTACAGTGCACTGCTGCTGGCGCACGGACTGAACCCGCTGAAGTTCTTCCGTGGGGCGGCGCCGGGCATGCAGGTGGCCTTCGTCAGTTCGTCCAGCTTCGCTGCGATGCCAGTGGCGCTGCGTTCGATCACCCACAACCTGGGCGTGAACAAGGACTACGGTTCGTTCGCGGTACCGCTGGGAGCCAGCATCAAGATGGATGGCTGCGGCGCGATCTACCCAGCGCTGTGCGCGGTGTTCATCGCGCAGTACAGCGGTGTGCCGCTGACCCCGGAACAGTACGTGGTGGTGCTGATCGCCTCGGTGCTGGGCAGCTTCGGCACCGCCGGTGTACCCGGCACGGCAGTGATCATGGCCACGGTGGTGCTGAGCGCAGCCAACCTGCCGCTGGAGACCATCGGCTACCTGTATGCCATCGACCGCATCCTCGACATGATGCGCACGATGACCAATGTGACGGGCCAGATGCTGGTGCCGGTGATCGTGGCCAAGGAAACCGGGCTGCTCGACCAGGCGGTGTATGACAACCCGTCCAGCAATGTGGGTGTGGACGATCCTGATCCAACACCGCCACGCGCCTGAGGTTGCGTTGAGATGAAAGGCCCGCCCTGACCGGCGGGCCTTTCGTTTGGGGGATGGCGGACGCGTTGCCGACCAAGGCGGCCCCCGGTAGATCCACGCCAAGCGTGGATGAAGGCAGTGCCGACCAAGGTCGGCACCCATCTGACAGAGGGTCGACCGGCATCTGCCTACCCGTCATTGCGGGCCCAACAAAAAAGCCGCTGCAGGGCAGCGGCTTCTTGTCTCTCAGGCGGCGCCGTGGCGCCAGCGAGGTCAGATCAGAGATCGACCCGGCGGGCCTGCATGAACTTGTTGCCCCAGTAGCCACTGAGCAGGGTATCCACGCGCACATCCTTGCCGGAGCTCGGGGCGTGCAGGAAGCGGCCATCACCGACGTAGATGCCGACGTGGTCGACGCGGCCCTTGCGGCCGAAGAACACCAGGTCACCAGCGGCCAGCGCGGTGCGGTCGTTGATCAGTTCGGCGTTGTCATCGTGGGCCATCTCGCGCGATACGCGCGGCAGCTCGATGCCCAGGGCCGAGCGGAACACGTAGCCGACCAGACCGCTGCAGTCGAAACCGCTGTCCGGGTTGCTGCCACCCCAACGGTACGGGGTGCCCAGCAGGGTCATCGCGCGGCGCAGCAGCGACTGCACCTTGCCGTTGTCGGCGGCGGTGCCGACAACGCTGCCATTGGCGGCGCTGCTGGTGTCGTAGTTGGCGAGCAGGCGGCTGAGGTCGCCGGCCACCACGGCCGAACGGTCCATCAGCGGAATGGTGTCATTGGCGGCCAGGTGCGGCAGCAGGGCGGCCAGCGTGGCACTGGCGGCGGCATCGACGCGGCTGCGCTGAGGAGCGGCAGCCTCGGCCTTGGCGGCCGGGCGGGCGGTGCTCTCGGCCGCGGGGGCCGGGGTCACATCGGAGCGGGAGGGAACAGTCTGCGACCAGGCCGGAAGGCTGGTCAGACACAGCGCCAGGCCCATCAGCAGAGGGCGGGCACTACGCGAAAATGCGGCGGTCTGGCCTTGGCACGTCTGGTCTTCAGTCGTCACGCGTCGGTCACAGGAAAAAAACGATGGGGCATCATGCCCTGCGAACGCCTCTAAAAGTTAAAAATTCCGTTATAAAACCGTTATTTTTATGGTGATGGACGTCACAGTTTTGAACATATCGCCTGTTCAGTTTAGCGAAGAACACGTTTCGCGCCGGTGTAGTGGTCTTTCCAATAGGGCCCGCTGAGCGAATCGAGACGAACCGTACCGCCGGTGCTCGGTGCGTGCACGAAGCGTCCTTCACCTACATAAATGCCGACATGGGTGACGCTGCCGCGGCTGCCGAAGAACACCAGGTCACCCGTGGCCAGGCGCTGCGGATCGATCTTCGGGCCCTGTACCGCGGCCAGGTCGCGCGAGGTCCGCGGCAGCTTCAGGTCCAGCATCTCGCGATAGACGTAGGCGACCAGTCCGCTGCAGTCGAAGCCCGAATCAGGCGTGTTGCCGCCATAGCGGTAAGGCGTGCCGACCAGGCTGATGGCGCGCATCAGCACCGAGTTGGCGGCCTCGGGATTGTCCGGCACCGTCTTCGGCCAGTTCGCCGAGGGCGGTGGTGGGGCCGGGCGCGTGGCCTTGCCGCCGCCACAAGCGCTCATCAACAGGGGCAGGGCCAGCAGCAGGGCCGGGGCGAGGAGCCGGCGCGGGCCGGACGAAACTGGCGTGATCTGCATGATCTCCGGATAATGCGCCACCTTGGATTGGCCGTCATGATGGCGGCGTCCCCGCCGGGCGACAACCCGCCCCAACCCGCCTGCCTCCGGCAGATCCATACAGAGTTGCGCATGAAGATCGAAAAAGACCGCGTTGTCCGCTTCCACTACACCGTTTCCGAAGCCGGCCAGGAGCCGATCGAATCGTCCAAGGACCGCGGCGAGCCGCTGGCGATCCTGATCGGCCACGGCAACATCATCCCGGGCCTGGAAAACGCCATGATGGACAAGGAAGCCGGTGCGACCTTCAATGTCGACGTCAAGGCGGCCGACGCCTACGGCGAGCGCCGTGATGGCCTGTCCCAGCGCGTGCCGAAGAAACACTTCGGCAACACCAAGCTGGTCCCGGGCCAGCAGGTTGTGCTGCAGACCAACTTCGGCCCGCGTGCGGTGACCGTGCAGAAGGTCGGCATGAGCGTGGTCGACGTTGACCTGAACCACCCGATGGCCGGCAAGGACCTGCATTTCGACGTCGAGATCGTCGACGTGCGCGAAGCCGGCAAGGAAGAGCTCGACCACGGCCACGTCCACGGCGACGGTGGTCACCAGCACTGATCGCAGCGCGATCGTGATGGCTGCAACGGCCCGCTACGGCGGGCCGTTGCGTTTGTGGAACACGGCGCGGCCATCCATGGCGCGCAGGCCGGCGGCATAATGGCGGACCTGCCCGACGGATCCCCCGTGAACGCCGCTTCTCCTTCCCTGCAGCCGGTGGCTTCCGGCGAACGCATCGCGGTGCTGGACATGCTGCGCGGTGCCGCGCTGCTGGGCATCCTGCTGATGAACATCGAGGCCTTCAGCGGACCGCTGGATCTGGCCTTTACCGGCATCGACGCGCATTGGCAGGGCATCGACTACTGGGCCGATGCCTTCGTCTACGTGTTCGTGCAGGGCAAGTTCTTCACTCTGTTCTCGCTGCTGTTCGGCGCCGGCTTCGCGGTGATGTCACGGCGCGCTGAAGTGGCCGGGCGTGGGTTCACTCCGTTCTACCTGCGCCGCAGCGCCGGACTGCTGTTGATCGGCCTGTGCCATGCGCTGCTGGTCTGGTCCGGCGACATCCTGGTGATGTACGCATTGGTGTCGCTGCCGTTGCTGGCCTGCCGCGAGGCGCCGCGCAGCTGGCTGCCATGGGTGGGCGTGATGCTCTATCTGGGCGGTGTGGCGATGATGCTGCTGGTCGGCGCGATGGTATCGATGGCCTCGGCCGAGGATGTGCAGAAAATGCTGGCTGAGGCGCAGCAGAGCATCAATCTGCAGCGGCAGGTGTACGGGCACGGCAGCTGGATGCAGGCCAACGTGCAGCGGTTGAGCGAGTTCGGCACGTCGATGGGTGCGCTGCTGATCACCGGCCCCGAAGTGCTGGGCATGTTCCTGATCGGCAGCTGGTTCGCCGGCAGCGGTGCGCTGGCGGCGCCGGAGCGCTTCCCGCGGCTGTACGCGGTGCTGCGCTGGATTGCGCTGCCGCTGGGCCTGTTGATCACGTTGATCGGTGTTGCCTGGAAGCCGTACCTGGTGCCGGGCGCCTACGACCTGCCGGTGACCGCGACAATGGCACTGGTGACGGTTGGCGCGCTACCGATGTGCTTGGGCTACCTGGCGTGGATCGTGCACTGGCGTACGCGGCTGGGATGGCTGGCGCCGGTCGGGCGCATGGCGCTGACCCATTACCTGGCGCAGTCGCTGGTCTGCACGCTCCTGTTCTATCACTACGGCTTGGGATGGTTCGAGCTGATGCCGCGCAGCGTGCAACTGCTGTCGGCGCTGCTGCTGTTCGCCACCCAGGTGGTGATCAGCCGTCTCTGGCTGCGCCGGTTCCGTTTTGGTCCGATGGAATGGCTGTGGCGAGCGATGACCTACCGGCAATGGCCGGCGATGCGACGCGATGCCGGGCAGGGCTGATCGATGCCTGCCACACACGCCGTTGACCGTGATCGCCGCCGCCATCTGCGCAGCTGCCGCAGGTCATCGGTGGCGTCAGTTCACGTCTGGCCTGCAGTGGGCCGTGCCATGCTCGATATCAGCATGAGTGCCGGCACCGGCCGGCTGATCGCCGATCCTGTCTGCGACCGTCCACCCGCGATCGATCCTGCCCCCTACCGACCCGAGCGATTCCGATGAGCACTGCACCCTATGATTACGACCTGATCGTCCTTGGCGGCGGCTCCGCCGGCCTGGCTGGCGCGATCCGCGCCGCACAGCACGGCAAGCGTGTGGCGATGCTGGAGCCGGGCGAACTGGGCGGGACCTGCGTCAATGTCGGCTGCGTGCCGAAGAAGGCGATGTGGCTGGCAGCCGACCTGCACGAGCGCATCGGCCTGGCCAGTGCGATGGGCTTCGATGTAAAAGCGCGCCCGGCGCTTTCCTGGAAGGAACTGGTGATCCATCGCCAGGCCTACATCAGCAACATTCACACCAGCTACCACAAGCGCCTGGATGAGACCGGCGTGGTGCGTATTCCAGCGCGTGGCCATCTGCTGGATGCGCACACCGTGGCCTGTAGCGATGGTGTGCGCTACAGCGCCGAGCACATCCTGATCGCCACCGGTGCGCACCCGTTGCGGCCCGACATTCCGGGTGCCGAACTGGGCCTGGTCTCCGACGATTTCTTCGATCTGCGCGCGGCACCTGCCGAGGTCGCGATCATCGGGGGGGGGTACATCGCGGTGGAACTGGCCGGCCTGCTGCAGGCGCTGGGCAGCCGCGTGAGCCTGCTGGTGCGCGGCAAGCGATTGCTGGAGCGCTTCGACTACGAGCTGACCGATCAGTTGGCCGAGAACCTGAAACAGCAGGGCGTGCGCATCCATTTCAACTACCGCCTGCGCGAACTGCAGCGCGATGGCGAACGGGTGCGTGCGTTCGGCCATGACGGTCCGCTCGACAACGTGTTCGATGCGGTGTTCTTTGCCACCGGGCGTCGCGGCAACAGCCGTGATCTGGGCCTGGAAGCGCTCGGCATCGGCATTGGCGAACACCAGCAGGTGCAGGTGGACGAATGGCAGACCACCAGCGTGCCGAGCGTGCACGCGGTGGGTGACATCGCCGGCAAGGTTGGCCTGACCCCGGTGGCGGTGGCCGCATCGCGGCGGCTGATGGACCGCCTGTTCGGTGGCCGCCCGCAGTCGAAGATGGATTACGAGAACGTGGCCAGCGTGGTGTTCTCGCACCCGCCGCTGGGCGCGGTGGGCATGAGCGAAGAAGAAGCACGCGCAGGCTTCGACCAGGTGAGCGTTTACCACAGCCGTTTCCGCCCGATGCTGCAGGCGCTGGCCAATGGCACCCAGCGCAGCCTGTTCAAGATGGTCTGCGCCGGCCCGGAAGAACGCGTGGTCGGCATCCATCTGCTGGGCGAGGCCGCGGATGAGATCCTGCAGGGCTTCGCGGTGGCGGTGAAGATGGGCGCGACCAAGGCCCAGTTCGACGACACCGTGGCGATCCACCCGACCTCGGCCGAGGAAGTGGTGCTGATGCGCTGACCTGCGATTGTAGAGTCGAGCCATGCTCGACTGCCGTGCGAAAGCAGTCGAGCATGGCTCGACTCTACAGAAGGCGGTAGCCGCCTCCATGCGACAATGGCCGCCCCCACGCTTTCCCCAGCCGCTCCGCGCGGCCCGCCGTCGTCCTGATGTCCAACCCTGCTTCCCGTATCGCCACCGCTTCCCCGCGCATCGCGCTGGGTGGCATTGGTCTGGCCGCGATCGGCGCCATTGCCGCATCCGGCAAAGCGATCATCGTCAAGCTTGGCCTGCGCCACGGCGTTGACGCCACCACCTTGCTTGCCCTGCGCATGCTGATGGCACTGCCGCTGTTCGCATTGATGGCGGTGTGGGCCGCGCGCCGTGCCGCACCGCTGTCCTGGCGCGACCGTGCACGCGTGCTGTGGCTGGGCTTCACCGGCTACTACCTGTCCAGCCTGCTCGACTTCCAGGGGCTGCAGTACATCAGCGTGACCCTGGAACGATTGATCCTGTACTTGAACCCGACGCTGGTGCTGCTGATCAACGTGCTGCTGGCACGGCAGCGGCCGGGCCGCTGGCAGGTCGCCGCGCTGCTGCTGAGCTACCTTGGCGTGCTGATCGCCTTCGGCCACGACCTGCAGCGTGAGGGCGGGCAGATCATCCTCGGCAGCCTGCTGGTGCTGGGCAGTGCGCTCAGCTACGCGCTGTACCTGTTCGGCAGCGGCCAGGTGGTCGCGCGCATCGGCGCGGTGCGTTTGACTGCCTATGCCAGTTGCGTGGCCAGCGTGCTGGTGCTGCTGCACTTCGCCATCACCCATCCGCTGCCGCTGCTGTGGCAGGCACCGGCCCCGGTGCAGTGGCTGTCGCTGGTCAACGCCACCGTGTGTACCGTACTGCCGGTGCTGGCGATCATGCTGGCGGTGCAGCGCGTGGGTTCGTCGCTGGCCGCGCAGGTCGGTATGCTGGGCCCTGTTTCCACCATCGTGATGAGCCTATGGCTGCTCGACGAACCGATGGGGCCGGCGCAGATCGCCGGCACCGTGCTGGTACTGATCGGCGTACTGCTGGTGACCCGCCTGCGGCGCTGACGCCGGAGCAGGCGCGTGCGCGCATCCTGGCGGTGATCCGTGCGATTCCGCCTGGCAAGGTGATGGGCTACGGCCAGGTGGCGATGCGTGCCGGCCTGCCCGGGCGCGCGCGGTTGACCGCACGCATCCTCGGCCAGAACGACGATCCAGACCTGCCCTGGCACCGCGTGCTGCGCTCGGACGGGCGCATTGCCATGGAAGAGGGTTCGGCCGGCTGGCGCGAGCAGTCGCAGCGGCTGCGTGCCGAGGGCGTGGTGGTCGAGAATGGCCGGGTGCGGATACCCGCGACCGATCCGGCGGCAGCGCTGGATGCGGCCGTGTGGGGCCCGGGCTGAGCACCGCTGGCGACTGAACAGGCTACGCCTGCCGGTCGCCAACAAGACACGGTGCTGCGGCTATGATGGAGGCCGTTCCATGCCGGTGCTCCCATGTTCCCGCGACTGCCTACCGTTACCAAGGCCCTGCTGATCGCCAACGCGATCCTGTTCCTGCTGCAGCAGCCGTTCCTGCTCGGCATGCAGACCTTCGAACCGTTCATGCTGCAACCGTTGCAGCAGGGCTTCGATGCGTTCTCGCCGGGCGGTAACTTCCAGCCCTGGCAGCTGCTGACCTACGGCTTCCTGCATGGCAGTTTCGGCCACCTGTTCTTCAACATGCTGGCGGTCTTCATGTTTGGCGCGCCACTGGAACAGACCTGGGGCGAGAAGCGCTTCCTGCTCTATTACCTGGTGTGCGTGGCCGGTGCCGGCGTCTGCCAGCTGCTGGTGGGTACGCTGCTGGAAAACCCGGCCACGGTGCTGGGTGCCTCCGGTGGCGTGTTCGGCCTGCTGCTGGCCTACGGCATGCTGTTCCCGAACCAGCGGGTGATGCTGCTGTTCCCCCCGATTCCGATGAAGGCACGCACCTTCGTGATCCTGTTCGGCGTGGGCGAACTGGTGCTGGGCATGACCGGCTGGCAGCCGGGCGTGGCCCACTTCGCGCACCTTGGCGGCATGCTGTTCGGCTGGTTGCTGATCCGCTACTGGCGCGGGCAGCCGCCGTTCAACAAGCGTCGCCCGCCTGGCCCACCGAAGCGCCCGAACCATCTGCGCAGCGTGAAGTGAGGCGCGATGCGCCTCGCTTCACGCGGGTAGGTGCCAACCTTGGTTGGCACGCTTTGAACGGGATCATTTGACGCGGTAGGTGCCGACCGTTGGTCGGCACGCATTGCCCGGTAGGTGCCAACCTTGGTTGGCAATCGCTTCTGCTGCCTCGTGCCAACCAAGGTTGGCACCTACCAACAGCAGATTCATGTAGGCGACGGGGTACTCGCGCCTCCACGATGGCGCGGCTCTACAGGTCCTGCAATAGCACCTGCGCGGCATTGTGCCCCGGTGCGCCGGTGACGCCACCGCCGGGATGGGTGCCCGAACCGCACAGGTACAGTCCCGGCAGAGCACCGCGATAACCGGCCTGGCCGACCATAGGCCGCGCCGAGAACAACTGATTGGTACTGAGCGCGCCATGGAAGATGTCGCCGCCGATCAGGCCGAAGGTGCGTTCCAGATCCAGCGGTGACAGTACCTGTCGACCGAGCACGCTGTCAGCGAAGCCGGGCGCATACCGTTCGACGGTGGCGATCATCAGGTCGGCCACAGTCTCGCGGTGATCATCCCAGTGACGCCCGTCGGGCAACACCGGCGCCACGTGCTGGCAGAACAGGCTGGCCACATGCTGCCCGGGCGGCGCCAGCGAATCGTCCAGTGTGCTCGGAATCAACATCTCCACGATCGGCTCGCGCGACCAGCCCTCGCGGCGCGCGTCCAGCCATGCGCGCTCCATGTAATCCAGACTCGGTGCCATGATGATGCCCGCACTGAGATGCTCGCCCGGGCCGGGCAGGGCACGGAAGTCCGGCAACCGCGACAGCGCCACGTTCATCCGGAAGGTGCCCGAACCGCAGCGCCAGTTCGCCATCCGCTCGCGCGTAGCTGCCGGTACTTGCGCCGGCTCCAGAAGTTGCTCGTACAGCAGCTTCGGATTGACGCTGGCGATCACCACGCCTGCACGCGGGGTTTCGCCGTTGCTCAGTTCCACGCCCACCGCGCGGCCTTGTTCGACCAGCACGCGCCGCACACCTGCATCCACGCGAAGCTGCGCACCGGCCTCGCGTGCCGAGGCCGCAATCGCCTGGCTGATCGCGCCCATGCCGCCGATCGCGTGGCCCCACGCACCCTTCACGCCATTGCACTGGCCGAACACGTGGTGCAGCAGCACGTAGGCGCTGCCGGGCGTGTATGGACTGGCGTAGTTGCCGACGATGCCATCGAAACCGAACAACGCCTTGATCGGCTCGCTCTCGAACCAGCGATCCAGGTACTCCGCGGCCGAGAGCGTGAACAGGTCCAGCAGTTCCTGCCGCAGCGAGGCATCCAGCGTTGCCAGTTCACGACCGAGGCGGCCCATCTGCCACAGGGCGGGCAGGGCACGCCAACCGCCCGTCACACCCAGGTCCGGTGGCGCACGCAGGGCCCATGCGCGCAGTACGTCGGCGAAGACCTCCAGGCGCGCCTCATACGCTGGCAGGCGCTGCGCATCCCGTTCGGAGAACTTCGCTACTTCGGCCTGGGTGCGGCCTGGTGCCGACAGCAGGTAGCGGTCATCAGGCAGCGGCAGGAAGTTGTTGGCGGGACGCGCGACGATGCGCAGCCCATGTGCATGCAGCTGCAGGTCATCGATCACCTGCGGCTGCAGCAGCGAGACCGTGTATGACGCCACCGAATTGCGGAAGCCTGGATGGAATTCCTCGGTGACTGCCGCGCCGCCGAGAACGCCACGACGTTCCAGCACCAGCACCTTCTTTCCGCCGCGCGCCAGATAGGCCGCGCAGACCAGGCCGTTGTGGCCACCACCAACGACGATCGCATCCCAGGTCATCAGCACCTCGGAAAAAGGGGACGGAGGGGATTAAGTCGCAATCTGCATCTGAGCACAGGGCATGGGGGGAAACGACTTAATCCCCTCCGTCCCCTTTTTTGATTGCCGCTTCGATGGTGGCGATGTCGATCTTCTTCATCGGCATCATCGCGTTGAAGGCGCGCTTGGCCAGTGCCTTGTCCTTGCTGGTCACCGCTTCGATCAGCATGCGCGGGCTGATCTGCCAGGAGATGCCCCAGCGGTCCTTGCACCAGCCACATTGGCTCTCCTGTCCGCCGTTGCCGACGATCGCATTCCACAGGCGGTCGGTCTCGGCCTGGTCCTCGGTCTGGATCTGGAAGGAGAACGCTTCGCTGTGCGTGAACGCGGTGCCGCCGTTGAGGCCGACGCAGGGGATGCCGCAGACGGTGAATTCGACGGTCAGCACGTTGCCTTCCTTGCCGTCCGGGTAGTCGCCCGGGGCGTGATGCACGGCGGTCACCGCGCTGTCGGGCAGGAGGCCGGAGTAGAAGGTGGCGGCCTCGAGCGCGCCGTTGTCGTACCAGACACAGATCGTGTTCTTGTGTGCCATGAGCGGCGCTCCGCAGCGGGTGAAGTACCAGCGATAACACGTCTACCGTTAATCCGGCATCTCCTGACACAGGGCGCGTGCGGGCGAGTCAAATAGGACAGAAGTGACCGCAAGTGACTGAAAGGTAAATGAAATATGAGAAATTTTCACTATTGTGTCGAAATTTGTCTTTCAGGATCAAATGGTTACGTTCGTTCATCTGCCATTGCATATGTTTGATTGATGAAATTAAGATCGGGTTCAGCTGTCGTGAAGCCTTCGCCTCGCTGCAGCGCAATTGCCACAGACGCCTGATCTCACTGAATCAAGGAAACTTCATGACCAGCCGCACCAACGTCGCACGGTTGAAGCGCACCGCCCTCGCAGTCGTTCTGACCTCATTCATCGGCGCCGCTGCTGCGCAGAGCACCACCGGCTCGCTGTTCGGCAACGCCCCCGCCGGCGCCACCATTGTCGTGCAGAGCGACTCCGGCCTGACGCGCTCGGCGACCGTCGACAGCAATGGCCGCTACAACCTCGGCTCGTTGCCGGTAGGCAAGTACACGATTACCCAGCAGCGCGATGGCCAGACCGTCGAGCGCCGCGAGAACGTGTTGCTGAGGGTGGGTGGCGGTACTGAAGTGTCGTTTGGCGGCGGCGCGTCCGGAGCCACCACGCTGGGTACGGTGAACGTAGTCGCTGCCAATGTACCGAAGATCGACGTCAGCAATACGGTGTCCAAGTCGGTGGTCACCTCCGAGCAACTGGATGTATTGCCGCTGGGCCGCAGCGCCGAAGCGATCGCGTTGTTGGCGCCAGGCGTGGTCCAGGGCAGTGGCGCCTTCACCAACGGCTCGCGTTCGGTACTGTCATTCGGCGGCTCCAGCGTCACGGAGAATGCGTACTACCTCAACGGTTTCAATGCGTCCAACCCGCTCAACAACCTGGGCGGCGTCAGCCTGCCGTACGGCTCGATCGACCAGCAGGAAACCTACATGGGTGGCTACAGCGCCAGCTATGGCCGATCCACCGGTGGCGTCATCAACCAGCTCGGCAAGCGCGGCACCAATGAATGGCACTTCGGCGTGCAGACGACCTGGTCGCCGGATTCGCTGGCCGCGTCGGCCGCTACTGTGATGTATCCGAACCGCCAGCTGCCCGACCGCTATTCCTATACGGATGACGCGCTGGCCGGCAAGCTGTACCGCTACCGCAAGGATGATGTGGCGACCCGTACCACCTACAGCGGCTATGCCAGTGGCCCGTTGATCGAAGATCGCTTGTTCATCCACCTGGCTGCGGAGAAGGATCGCGTTGAGGGTGTGTCGACCAACAGTGAGGCTGCCTCGCAGCAGGTCCGCAACCACTACACCATCGATTCGCCGAAGTTCTACGGCAAGATCGACTGGAACATCAACGACAGCAATACGCTGGAATACACCCGTGTGCAGAATACCGACCGTGACGGGGGCTACTACCGTTCGTTCGATTACGACGACCTGAGCGAGGGTGATCGCACCGGAACCTTCCCGAACACCACGAAGGTCAAGGACGACTACGACATCTTCAAGTACACCGGCTACCTGACCAACGATCTGACCCTGAGTGCAGTCTGGGGTCGCAGCAAGCAGAGCAATCTGGAGTCCAATCCGGCCAACTCCCTCAATCCCTATCTGAGCAGCCCGGGTACCCAGGATCCGTCCATCACGGGTGGTCGCCCCATCCGCAATGACCAGCCGGAGCTCTACCAGAAGGCCGACGACGCCGGCAGCAAGACGCGCGGCCTCCGGATCGATCTGCAGTATCGCCTTGGCGATCACGAGCTGACTGCCGGTATCGACAACATGTACTACCAGGGGCACAACGAAGGGCAGTCGATGACCGGTCCTGGTTATGCCTGGATCTATGGCCGTGTGGAGCCGGGCGAGTCGCCCAGCCCGGGCTTCGACATCACCCCGCCGCCCGGTGACGGCTACTTCGTGCAGAAGTACATCTTCTCCACCACCACCAGCATGTCGGTGAAGCAGAAAGCCTATTACGTGGAAGACCGCTGGCAGGTCACCCCGAACTGGCTGCTGACCATCGGTGTGCGCAACGACAAGTTCACCAATTACAACAGTGCGGCCGTCGCCTACGTGGAAAGCGGTGACCAGTGGGCCCCGCGCCTGGGCGCGAGCTGGGATGTGTTCGGCGACTCGTCGCTGAAGGTATTCGCCAATCTGGGCCGCTACTATCTGGCACTGCCCAACAGTGTGGCCATCCGTGGTGCTTCGGCGTCCACCTACACCCGCGAGTACTTCGCGTACAGTGGTATCGATGCCAATGGCGTGCCGACCGGCCTGACCGCACTTGGCCCGGGTCCGGTTTCCTCCAACGACGAGTACGGCCAGACACCGGACCCGCTGTCGGTGGCGCCGACCGACCTGAAATCGCAGTATCAGGATGAGCTGATCCTGGGCTTCGAGAAGACCCTGGGTGAAAGCTGGAACTCAGGTGCGAAGTTCACCTACCGCCGGTTGCAGTCGGCTATCGATGATACGTGTGCATCCGATCGCATCGTCGACAAGCTCGATGCAATGGGTGTGGATAGCAGCAACATGGAGATTCCGGGGTGCGTGATCTTCAACCCGGGCAAGACCAATACCATCATGGTCAAGCACGCCGATGGTTCGGGCTACACCCCGGTACGCATGAGTTCCAGTGACTGGGGCTTCGGCAACAAGAAGGCCAAGCGTGACTACGTCGCGATTGACCTGTTCATCGAGCACCCGTTGAGCAACAAGTGGTATGGCCGCCTGGACTACACCTGGTCGCGCAGCTTCGGCAACACCGAAGGCCAGGTGAAATCGGACATCGGCCAAGACGACGTTTCCAAGACCCAGGACTGGGATGCCGGCACGCTGATGGAGTATGCCGGTGGTTACCTGGCCAATGATCGTCGTCACCAGCTGAAGGGCTACGGCGCGTACATGTTCAACGACGAGTGGTCCGCTTCGGCAACGCTGCGCATCATGTCCGGCATGCCCAAGAGCTGCCTCGGCTACTACGGCACCAACGAAAGCGATCCGGAGCGTTATGGCGCGGCCTACCACTATTGTGCTGGCTCGCCGTCGCGCCCGGGTGATGCTGGCCGCCAGCCGTGGACCACGCGCGTGGATCTGGGCGTGATGTACCGTCCGGCGTTTGCCGACCACAAGCTGGCCATCGGCCTGGATGTGTTCAACGTGCTGAACCAGCGCCGTGCGGTGCAGACCGACGCGGTCTATGAGGATGGTCCGTACACGGTCTCCAACACCTACGGCATGGGCACCTACTTCAGTGCACCGCGTTCGGTCCGGATCAGTGCGTCCTATGACTTCTGATCGCAGCGTCTGATCTACCTCTCCATGAGATGTGAATTGGACCCCGGCAATGCCGGGGTCCTTTTTTTCTCCCAGGGCAGCAAGCAAAGAAAAGGGCGCCCTGGGGGCGCCCCTTCCCGCTACTGCTGTTGCCTATTGATCAGCGCCAGACCTTGATCTGCTCGGCCTCGCTGCGCTGCATCGGCTGGCCGGCCTTGCAGCTGAAGGTGGCACCGAACGCCGGCAGGTTGGCCAGCGTGCCGTTGCTGCGCCACAGGCCCGGTGCACGGATGTCGGCGGTCAGGCGACGCACGGCTTCGTTCGGCGACAGCTGCTGTGCCCACAGCGCCGACCAGGCGCGGAAGAAGCCCTGCTGCTGTGCCTGCTTGGCCTTCGGCTCCTGTGCGAGATAAGCCGCCCAGGCCAGCTCCAGGCCGGCGATGTCGGCCAGGTTCTCTTCCTGGGTGAGCGTGCCGTTGACCTTGGCACCCTTCACGCCCGGGAAATCATAGCTGCCGTACTGCGCGGCCACGCGGTTGCCGAGCAGGGTCCAGGCGGTCTTGTCGGCCGGAGTCCACCAGCTGCGCAGTTCACCCTTGGCGTCGACCAGAGCGCCCTTTGCATCGATCGCGCGGGTCAGCTCGTGGCCGACCAGGCCACCGAAGCTGCCGAACTTGTCGGCGGCGTCGGCCTTGGCGTTGAACACCGGGCCCTGCAGGATCGCGGCGGTGACGATCAGGCGGTTCTGTGCCAGGTCGTAGGCCAGCGACGGCTGCTGCGGCAGCACGTCCCAGCGGCGGTCGGCGTTGCCCTTGCCGATGCGCTTCATTTCCTCGCGATGGCGCCAGGTCGAAGCAATCAGCATGTTGCCGCCGAACGAGCCACGGCCCATCGGCTGCACGCTGTAGTCCAGGTCGCGCAGCGGGGTGCCGATCTCGATCTTCAGCGCGGCCAGCTTGGCCTGTGCTTCGGTCTTGGCCTCGGCGCTCATCCAGCTGCTGTTCTTGACCGCTTCGATCTGCACTTCGCGCACCTTGTCGACGATCCACGCCGCCTGGCGACGGTCTTCGGCCGACAGGTAACGCGCGGCGTACTCGCGACCGACCATCGGGCCAGCGGCCACGTTGATCGCATCGAGCACGTCTTCCCAACGCTGCGGCGGCAGGGTCTCGCCACGCAGCACGCGGCCGCGGAATTCGAACTCGGCGTCGCGGTAGGCCTTGGACAGGTACGGCGCCATCGAGTCGCCCACGCGCCAGCGCAGGTAAGCCTTCCACTGGTCGGGCTTGAGCTTGGTGACCATACCGTCGAGCTGCTTGAACAGGCCCGGATCGGCCAGCGAGACCAGGTCGTCATCCACGCCCTGTGCCTTCAGGAAGGCATCCAGCTGCAGGTTGCGGTAGCGGCTGTTGAGCTCCTTGGTGGAGATCGGCGCGTAGTTGTTGAACGGGTTGTTGATGCCGGCCAGCGACTGCGCATTACGCGCCAGCTCGGTTTCCAGCGCGATCACCGCCTGCGACTCGGCATCCAGCTTGGCGGCCGGGGTACCGGTCAGCGCCAGGATCTGCTTGACGTAGTTGCGGTAGCGCCCCATCAGGGCCACGGTGTCGGCGTCGGTGCGGGTATAGAACGCCGGATCCGGCAGGCCCATGCCGCCCTGCATGAAGTAGCCGATGTGGCGGTCCAGTGCTTTCAGGTCGACGTCCGGGCCGAAGTTGAAGGCCACCGGGATGCCGACCTGATGCAGTGCCGCGATCGAGGCCGGTACATCCTTGGCCTTCTTGATCGCGTTGATGCGGGTCAGCAGCGGTGCGATCGGGTTGGAGCCGTCTGCTTCCACGGCCGCTTCGTCCAGGCCACTGGCCCAGAAATCACCCAGCAGCTTCTGCACGTTGCCCTGCGGCGACTTCATCGCCGCGTCGAGCAGTTCGCGCTGCTGCTGGCGGCTGCGGTCGACCAGCTGGCCCAGTGCGGTGATGGCGCCGGTCTGTGGCACCGGGTTGGCCTTCAGCCAGCCTGCATTGGTGGCGTCATAGAAGTCGCTGCACTGGGCGCTGACAGCCGGGGCGCGCGCGGCCTTTTTCTTGGCGGCGAAGGCATCGTGGGTCGGGACCAGGGTCGCCAGGCTGATGCCCAGGGCGATGGCAAGCGGACGGAAATTGGGCATGTGGAACGAATCCGTGATGGATTGAGGGCGCGCGCACTATAGCAAGCCGTGCATCGACGCGGCATGCAGGCGTCACGCCGTGTTCGCGGGGCACCGGCATCAGTAGATCCAGGCCATTCGTGGATGACATGCAATGCGCCGCCAAAAGCAAAGGCCCGGGAATTCCCGGGCCTCTGCAGGTCTACCTTGGCATCAGCCAGGGCTTACCAGATCACCACCTGCTGTTCGCCGGCGCGGACCATCGGCGAACCGGCCTTGCACTGGAACGCAGCGGCGAAGGTCGGCAGGTTCGACGGCGCACCCATGGCGCGGAACTGCGCCGGGGCGTGCGGATCGGTGGCCAGGCGGACCTTGGCGTTTTCCGGGGTGTACTTGGTGCGCCACACGGTGGCCCAGTTGAAGAAGAAGCGCTGGTCGCGGGTGAAACCGTCGACCTTCGCATCTTCCTTGCCGGCGGTGGCCTTCTGCAGGGCGTCGTAGGCGGTGGCAAGGCCGCCCAGATCGGCGATGTTCTCACCCAGGGTCAGGTGGCCGTTCACGGCCTGGCCGTCGACCTTGTACTGGTCGAACTGCTTGACCAGCTTGCCGGTCAGGCCTTCGAAGTTCTTCTTGTCGGCCGGGGTCCACCAGTCTTCCATGTTGCCGGTCGGCCCGAAGCGCGCACCCTGGTCGTCGTAGCCGTGGGTCATTTCATGGCCGATCACCGCACCGATGCCGCCGTAGTTCAGCGCGTCGTCGGCCTTCGGGTCGAAGAACGGCGGCTGCAGGATGGCGGCCGGGAACACGATCTCGTTCTGCAGCGGGTTGTAGTAGGCATTGACCGTCTGCGGGGTCATGCCCCACTCGGTCTTGTCCACCGGCTTGCCGATCTTGGACAGGTTGAACTTGTAGTTGAACTCGCTGGCGGCGCGCACATTGCCCAGGAAGCTGTCGCGCTGGGTCTGCAGGCCCGACCAGTCACGCCACTTGTCCGGGTAGCCGATCTTCGGGGTGAAGGTTTCCCACTTGGCGATGGCCTTGGTCTTGGTTTCCTCGCTCATCCAGCTCAGGCCCTGGATGCGTTCCTTCAGCGAAGCCGCCAGGTTCTTCACCAGCTCTTCCATCTTCGCCTTGGCTTCCGGCGAGAAGGCCACCTTCACGTACAGCTGGCCGAAGGCTTCGCCGGCATCGTTTTCGATGGTGCCCAGCACGCGCTTCCAGCGCGGCTTCTGTTCTTTCTGGCCATTGAGGGTCTTGCCGTAGAACTCGTAGTTCTCCTGCACGAACGCGTCGGCCAGGTACGGCGAAGCGCTGTCCACGGTGTGGAAGCGCAGGTAGGCGCGCCACACCGCCGGATCGGCGTCGCCCAGTGCCTTGCTCACTTCTTCATGGAAGGCCGGCATGGCCAGCGAGAACTTCTCCGGCGCAGCCACGCCCTGCGACTTGAAGAACTCGGTCCAGCTGAAGTTCGGGGTCAGCTTGTCGGCGTCTGCCAGGGTGACCGGGTTGTAGAACAGCTCGACGTTGCGCGACAGCTCGACGCGCGACTTGGAGGCCTTGGCCAGGCGGGTTTCGAACTTGACCACTTCTTCGGCCTGCTTGGCGGCGTCGGCCGTGGCGACGCCGGACAGTTCCAGCACCTTGGCGACGTGCGCCTGGTAGGCCTTCAGCTTGTCCGCGTTCTTGGCATCGGTGTAGTAGGTGGTGTCCGGCAGGCCCAGGCCGCCCTGGCTGGCGTAGGCCATGTTCACGGCCGAGTTCTTGAAGTCGGCTTCGGCGCCGAAGCCGAACAGGATGTTGTCACCCTTGGCGGCGCTGGTGCGCAGGTAGTTGGCGATGGCTGCCTTGTCCTGCAGGCCGTCGATCGCGGTCAGGTCGGCCTTCAGCGGCTCGATGCCCTGCGCATTGATCTTGGCTTCGTCCATGCCGGTGGCCCACAGGTCGCCGACGATCTTCTCGATATGGTTCGGGTTCTTGACCTGCGCCACCTGTTCAGCCAGCTGGTGCTGCACGGCGACCGAACGCTCGTCGAGGATGGTGAAGGCGCCCCAGCTGGTGCGGTCGCCCGGGATTTCATTGGCGGCCAGCCACTTGCTGTTGACGTAGTCGCCGAACGCGCCGCAGGCATCCTTGGTGGTGTCCAGATCGCTCGGCTGGAAGGCGTTGTAGGCCGGCAGCTTGCTTTCGTCCAGCGTGTAGTTGGTGGCTTCGGTGGTGGCCGGCGTGGAGGCGGTGGCGTCCTTGGCCGGGGTTTCGTTCTTGCCGCAGCCGACCAGCGCGGCCGAAACGGCCAGGGTCAGCAGCACGATCTTGGGAGTACGGGTCACTTGAATGGCCTCCAGGCCGAGTGAGTCAGGGAAGGGCCGCGGGGACGGCCGTGGGCCGAACGATACGCCGCCGGCCTGTCCTGCAAGGGTGTCGAAGGTCATGGCCGGGCGCAAGGGCCAGAACGTGCAAGGGCGCCCGGTTGGGCGCCCTTGCATGGACATTGTTCTGGTTACAGACCGCCGCCGCCGCAGCCCTTGCCAAGATAGTCGTCGATCAACCTGAGCTGGTCGCCCATGATCGCGCGGGTCCAGGCCGGCCCATGCGCATAGTCGGCGATGGCGTGGAACTCGACCGGCTGGCCCGAGCCCTTGGCCTTGTTCACGAACCACTCCGATTGCTCGATGGGGACCGTGCGATCGCGGTCACCGTGGTAGACCATCAACGGGATCTTCATTTCACCGGCCTTGTCCAGCGGGTTCAGGCCGTCCACGGTCTTCGACTGCGCTTGGCGGAAGAATGGGTTGGTATAGAAACGTGCCCAGATCTTCTTGATGTCCGAGACGCCGGCACCGGCAATCGCGCACTTGTACAGGCCGTTCGGGCGAACCGAGGCAGCAAACGCCGAATAGCCGCCATAGGAGAAGCCGAACATGGCGATGTGGCCGGGCAGGGCGATCTTCCGATCGATCATCCACTGCGCGCCATCGTCCTTGTCGTCCTGCATCTTCTGGCCCCATTCGGCATCACCGGCCATCCACAGTTTGCGGCCCCAGTCAGCCGAGCCGCGGAACTGCGGGCGCAGTACGGCCATGCAGCGCGATGCCATCAGCGGTACCCACATCGAACCATCGAAGTCCATGCCATCGCGGGCCCACGGACCGCCATGCGGGTGCACGACCGCCTTCCAGGGACCGGCACCGCACAGTTCGGTGTTGGGGGTGGTCAGGAACGCCGGAATATCCAGCCCATCGCGGGCTTTGTAATAGACCAGCCTGGTATCGCCCAGCGCAGCCGGATCGATCTTCGGATAGGACTTGGCCAGCAGGGTCAGCTTGCCGTTTCGCAGCAGGTGATATTCAGGCGGATTGGCCGGTCCAGAGACGGCCAGCACGAAGGTCTTCAGGTTCTTGCTGTAGTCGACGACGCGCACCGCACGGCCGGTATCGGCCTGGGTGGTCGCGCGCTGACCCGTCGCGGGATCGACCAAGGTGACTTCGCTGGACTGGATGCCCAGGGCCTGGCGTACGCCTTGGTTGAGGCCCTTGAACACCGGATGGGTCCATTCAACTTCGTTCTCGCGAGGGCCACTGTAGGTCACGCCGAGCAGTGCGCCGAACGGCACGCCCTCCACATCCTTGTAGCGGTTCACATGAACTGAACCTGCATTGAAGAATTTGTGCTCGAACAGCACTTCCCTCTGTTTGCGTGCAGTGATGTCGTACTCGTAGATGATGGTCTTGTCGCGGCCGACGTTGCTCTGGATGAAGGCGATGTTCGGGTCATCGGCGAAACCGACGACCTGGGTGATGTCGCGGTCCTTCACATGCGAGCGGAAATGTTCTTCCCACGCGTTGGTGGCCGGGTTGCGGAATTCGGTGGCGACGTAGGCACCGGTACCATCCACGTCCTGGCGCAGGCGTGCGCGCAGTTCGCTGTTCAGATCGGTGAGGTAACCGGCGACGCGTTCTTCAGTCTTCTGGATGCGCTGGGATGTGAAGCTGCGCAGGTTGACTTTGTAGACGTCTCCCGAGTTGCTGCCCGAACCGTTGACCACCAGGATGTGATCCGGGTCGTTGGGCAGCGTGTCCAGGACCGTGGCATTGGACAGTGCCTGCTCCAGTTCTTCATTGCGGCTGGTGGCACGTGGAACGCTGATTGGCTCCTTCCACTGCTTGCCTTCGGTATCGGTGATGAAGAACTTGCTGATGAATGTCTTGTTGACGCGGTCGGTACGCAGGTCGAATGGCTGCCACAGGGTGACCGCCAGCAGTCCGTCTTTGATGAAGCTCACGCTCTGGAACTTCATGCGGCCTGCGCCGATCGTGGTGGGCGCTGCGCTGAGGTTGTCGGTCTTCCAGACCAGGATCACACGATCTTCGCCGCGGGCTTGAAGCCCGGCGATCTGAGTGCCGTCCGGAGACACGGAGAGACTTGATATGTCCGGGAAGGCGGCCAGCTGTTCGATCGTTGGGACCGCCGGCTTGGCATGGAGGTGCAGCGGCGCGGCGACGGCCAGCGCGGCCAGCAGCAGATAGTGCTTCATGCTACGTCTCACTGTATCCGAGCAATGGGAGAGTGGGCGTTGCACCCACCCCATATGCAGCCGCCGCCCGTAAGGGCGGCGGCTGGTGGTGCAGGCTTAGAACTTCTTGCTGAGGTTCACGAAGAACGTACGGCCGAAGTAGTCGTAGCCACTGTACAACGGGGCGTTGCCGATGGTGTTGTAGATGCCGGCACCCGGGCTGATGGTCGGCGGTTCCTTGTCAGCGAAGTTGCGCACGCCGGCGGTGGCCTGCCACTTGTCGGCGGTGTACTGAACCGAGAAGTCCTGGGTGATGTAGTTCGGCACGGCCAGCTTGTACGCCGAGGTTGCGGGATCTTCCTCGTAGTACGCATAGCTGGACATGTTGTCCACCCAGTTCAGGCCATAGCGCACACGCCATTCCTTGAACTTGTACGTCAGGTCCAGCTGGCCGGTGAACTTCGGATTATTGATCCGGCCGTTGGCATCAACCAGCGGATCGTCCTCGAACACCTTGCCGGACTGTTCCAGGAACCGCGAGACCTGCACGTTGGCGCGGAACTCGCCCGGACCGATGTCGCGAACGTAGCGGGTGGTGAAGTCCAGGCCGCGCACCTTGTCGGTGGCCAGGTTGGCATAGCCGTTCTGGACCGTCAGGGTGTTGTTGGGCGAACGGCTGATCAGGCGGCACAGACCATTGTTGGCGGCGAAGTCGCCGGTGGTGCCGTTGTAGCAGGTGCTCAGGATGTAGGTGGCACCCATCTGGGCAACGCCGTTCTCCACTTCGATATCGTAGTAATCGACGGCGAAGGACAGATCACCGAAGCCGCTGCCAAACTCCGGCTGCAACACCAGGCCGACGGTGAACGCGTCAGATGTTTCGGCCTTCAGGTTGGCACCGACCAGGCCACCACCGATGGAGTCCACGCGTACCGAGTTGGTCGCGGTGAAGCTGGTGGGCAGGCCCTGGGAGGCGCAGTTGATATAGCGCGGGCTGGTCGGATTGCGCGACCCGTAGTTATTGCAGGGATCGCTGGAAGCGTTCAGGAAGCCGCTGGTGGCACCCAGGAACTGTTCGAACAGTGCCGGGGCACGGTAGGAGGTGCCGTAGGACGCACGCAGCGACAGCCACTTGACTGGTGTCCACAGGCCACCCAACTTCCAGGTGGTGTCCGAACCGTACGACTGGTAGTCGGTGTATCGGGCCGAGGCGTTGAAGGTCAGTTCCTCGGCAGCGGTGACGCCTGACAGTAGCGGCAGCTCGATTTCACCGTAGGCTTCCCACACCGAATCGCTGCCGCGGGTCGGGTCGGAGCTGGTCAGGTTGTACAGGTTGCGGTTGATCGAGTGGATGCTCGGGGTATCGTCGATCTTGGCCTTGCGGTATTCGACACCGAAGGCGCCCGCGGCGGTACCGCCCGGCAGGTCGAACAGCGGACCATTGACGTTCAGGTTCGCGGTCGATTCCTTGTAGCTGGTGTTGCCGGTGACCGGGGTATAGACGAAGTTCTTCCACTCGTACGGCAGCTTGCCGGCCAGCGTCTGTGCGTTGAGCATCGGTGCAGCAACGCAGCCGTTGGCCGGGTTCACGCACTTGAAGCCACCGGCGCCGTCGGACACCACGTTCAGGCTCTGTGCCAGGCGATCAGTCAGGAACGTGTTGAAGGTGTAGTCCGCGTCGGAGTCGGCGTGGCTGACCATGAAGTCATAGTTCCATTCCGAACCGAGCCTGCCGCGCACGCCGGCAGTGGCACGGAAGAAGTCCACCGACTGCTTGCTGCGGTCGTTGCCGAAGCCGATGAAGGTGCGGGCCGATACGTTCTTGCCATTGGACGTTTCCGTTGGCAGGGCGAAGGCCGGCAGGTTGGACAGGTCGCCGAGCAGCGGATTACCGACCGAGTAGTCATAGGACAGCTGTCGGTAGCCGGTCTGGGTGGAGTCGCGCTTGTTGCCGAGGAACTCGTAGTAGAACTCGGCATCTCCCATCACGCCCAGATCCACGCCACCCTGGAAGAACAGGGTGTGAGTGGTGGCCGGGGACACCAGCGATTCCCTCAGCAGGCCCGGATCGAAGGTGTCGCGGTCGTAGTAGCCGACAGACTCATAACCCGGCAGGCGGCCGGTGGTGACGGCGGGATTCGGACGCCAGCGGTTGAATCCACCAAAGGTGGCAGTTCCCAGAGTATTGATGGTCACGCCGCCGGAATCGAGCGTGAAGCACTTCGACTTGCCGGTGGTCGGATCGATGTAGTCGCCGCTACCGAAGTAGTTGCCTACAGTCATGTCGCGCAGGTTGTCGGTCGGACAGCTGGCCCAGCTGCGATCACCCACGGTCATTTCATTGCGGCGGTAGTGCTCGTATGAGCCGGAGAAGTGCGAACGCTCGCCGGTGCTGCCGAACACGATCGAGTATCGGGTTTCGTCGCCGCCACCGCTTTCGGTGGCGTTGTGCTGGAACTCGGCCTCAACACCGTCGACGTTCTTGCGGGTGATGATGTTGACAACGCCGGCCACAGCGTCCGAACCGTAGATGGACGAAGCACCGTCCTTCAGAATTTCCACGCGGTCGACCATCGCGCTGGGCAGCACGTTCAGGTCGGCCGAGCCGACCGAGCCGCGCGAGCCTGCCGGTGCAACGCGGCGGCCATTGAGCAGGATCAGAGTACGGGTGGCGCCCAGGCCACGCAGCGACAGGGTGTTGGCACCGGGGCCGCCATTGGTGACGTAGCCGCCGAAGGAGTTGTTGATCTGTGCGCTGCCCGCAGTGACGCTGTTGCTCTGCAGCGCGGCGGCGGTCGAGTTGAAGCCCGCCAGGGTGGTTTCCTCACGGGTTACGACCTGCACCGGCGAAACCGAGTTGAACACGTCGCGGCTGATGCGCGAACCGGTGACGGTCACCGTGTCCAGGTTGGTCGCCTTGGACTTCGGTGCTTCCTTCGGCGTGTCTTGTGCCGTCTGCGTCGAGCCTGCGTCCTGGGCGAGCGCCGGAGCGGCTGCGACGAGCAGCACGGCCGAAGCGAGGGCAAAGCTCAGCGGATGCCTGCCGAGCGACTTGCGATTGATCATCTGAAATCCCCTTGAATCCAATGATTGCGTCGTACACCGGGGACATTGCCTTGCGGGCGTCTCCGTGTGCCCCTGACCCGGTGTCGGCAGCGTGCTGCCCCCGGTCTGCACCGGCTTCACAAGCCGGTAACTCGAGATTAACACGACATTAACCGATGCTGTCAAACGTTCATTGAGGAGTCATCAAATTGTTGCGGAAATGCTGTCCGCTTCCGCTTTTGTTGCGTTCTTGAGTTGCATGTCATTGAATTCTAGTGAATTTTTTGTGGTCGCTCCAATGTGTCTGAATGCTGAATTCGGACGAGTAGTCACTTCGGTGACCGCTCCGCCCCAAAAAAAAGGCCCCGCCGAAGCGGGGCCTGGTCCAGACACAAGGTCCGGAAAACGACGGGATCAGAAGTTGTACTTGACCTGGGCCGAGATCTGGCGGCCGTAGACGCTGTAGAAGCCGTCGTTGAACGGGGTCGATTCGTTGCCCGGGTAGTTGTAGCGCTGGCCTTCCGGCAGCTTGTTGAACACGTTGTTGACCATCAGCGACAGGACCAGATCGTCCTGCGCCTGGTAGTTCATGCTCAGGTTGTACGTGGTGTACGAACCCCACTTGCCGGCCTTGGCGCCGGAAGAGTGGACATAGCCGTAGCTGCGGCCGGTGTAGGCCAGGTAGTTCGGGGTGCTGCCGACGTAGTTGGCGTACACAGTGGTGGTGAACTTGGCGATGTTCCAGGCCACCGACAGATCGCCGCGAACCTTGGCGAAGTTGTCGTAGTACCACATGTTGTACGGATCGCTCAGCAGGTCGAGCTTGGCGGCACCCGGCATCGGCTGAACTTCACGCTTCAGCATGTTGGTGTAGTTGCCGGAGAACATCAGCGAGCCGAAGCGGCCGATATCCTGCTGGTACTTGGCCGCCACGGTCACCGCTTCCAGGTTCTGGCTGGCAACGTTGAGCTTCGGCGTGTACACGCGGGTCAGGTTGCCGCCGGCATCGCGGGACACCCAGTCGGTCACGTTCCCGCAGCTGGCCGAGGTGTTGTTCGGCAGGCCGTTGCGGCACTGGTATTCGGCCAGCAGCAGCTGGTCGCTGCTGAGGGTCTTGACCTCGTTCTTGATCTTCCAGTTGTAGTAGTCGGCCGACAGCGAGAAGTTGCTGACCGGGGCCCACACCACGCCTGCGCTCCACACATCGGCGGTGATCGGCTTCAGGTCCGGGTTGCCGGACTTTTCGCTGTACACCGAGGTGCCCTTGTAGAAGGAGCAGGCCTCGTCACGCAGGCCGTAGCCCAGCTGGCTGCAGCGGTAGTAGTCGTTCTGGCTGGAGGCGTACGAGCCGCTCATGCCCTGGAAGGCATCGGACAGGGTCGGTGCGCGGAAGGCGGTACCGTACTTGCCGCGAAGCAGCAGGCTCTCGATCGGACGGAATTCCAGGCCAATGCTGTAGGTGGCCTTGTCGACGGTCTTGTCGGCGATCTTGAAGGCGTCATAGCGGCCCGACGCGCTGACAGTCAGCTTGTCGTGCAGCGGCATGCGCAGTTCGCTGGTGACCGCATAGTTGCTGCGGTGACCGGCGCCGGCGACGGCAGTGGTGCCCCACACGTTGCCGTCGACGAACGCCTGATCCGGCGAATAGTCCCAGCCTTCGCTGCCACCTTCCAGCACAACGGCCAGGCCGGCGTCACCGCCCGGCAGGCTGAACAGCGAACCGTTGGTCACCTGCACGCGACCCAGGTTCTGCCAGGTCTTGCTGCGGTGGGTGCCGTAGCCGGTGAAGCTGGCAAACTGGTCCGGGGTGATCGGCGAGTAGAAGGCAGCGTAGTTCGGGCTGTAGATGCCGAACTGGGCGGTCGGATCCTTCGGGTCGGTGTAGGTGCCCAGGCGCGGGCCCAGCACGGTCTGGCCGAAGAAGTCTTCGATCTTGTCCTTCCAGCGCACGAAGCGGTTCTGGTCCAGGCGGTACTCGCCGCGGGTGAAGCTGGCGCTGTAGTCCCAATCGCCGACCATGCCCTTGCCGCCCAGGGTGACCTGGTAGGCGCGGCTCTCATCGGAGTTCAGGATGTTGTTGTAGTCGCCCGTACCGATTTCTTCCGGCGCGAAGGCGCGCTGCAGGTTCACGACCTTGCCCAGGCCCTGGTCGTAGAAACCGCCCATGACCGACTTGGTGCCCCACCACAGGGCGCTGGAGCCGGAGGTGAACTCGGTCTTTTCCTTGCTGTACAGCACGTCGGCGAACAGCTGGAAGTTGTCGTTCACGTCGAAGGTCATCGACGAGTAGAACTGGCCGCTGTTCTTGCCGTTCTTCAGGGTCTTGTAGCCGGCGCTGTACACCGAGCCGCAGGATTCGCCCGACGGGCGCTGGCCGACCACGGTGGTGCCGTCGTACAGGCCCGCGACATTGGCGCAGCGGGTCGGGTCCATCATCAACAGCTTGTTGTCAGCGTTGGTGATGACGGCGAAGTCGTTCGACGGCACCTGGGCGGTGTAGCCGACCGGGTTGGTCTGCTTGGTGATGTCACGCTGGTAGCCCCAGATCGGGCTGCCGTTTTCGATCTGCACGTTGACCAGCGCGTGGAAGCGGTCGTCAAACGCGTTGAAGCCCTTGGCGGCGCTGAAGCGGATGTTGCTGCCGCCACCTTCGGTGTAGGTGCCACCACGGACGGTCATCGTGCCGCCGTCCATGCGCTCTTTCAGGATGATGTTGACCACGCCGGCGATCGCGTCCGAGCCGTACAGCGAGGACTGGCCGCCCGGCAGCACTTCGATGCGCTCGACGATGTCGATCGGAATGCCGCTGATGTTGTTGAAGGTTTCGCTGCCGTTGTACAGCGCCGGATACGAGAGCATCGGGCGGCCGTTGATCAGGTACTTGGTGTAGCCCGGATTCAGGCCGAACATGCCGGCGGCTTCGGCGCCCTGGGTGAATGAACCCGAGGTCTGGCCGCCCTGCAGGCCGCCGGTGGTCAGCGACGACTGCTGCAGCACTTCAGCAACACTGCTGAAGCCGCGGGTCTGGATGTCTTCGGCGGTGATGGACATCACCGGGGTCTGGGTTTCAACCTGGGTCTGCGGGATCAGCGAACCGGTGACGGTGATCTTGTCCAGGTTGGTCGCCTTGTCCTGGGCCATTGCCGGGGCGGCGGCCATCAGGGCGGAAATCAGAGCGACGGCGAGCGTGTTGCGACGTGCGGTGTTGCTTACGTAGTTCATGTAGTTCCAATAAAGAGCAAATAACAAAAACGGCACTGCGCATGCGCCATCGTGCGCGCTGGAAAGCCAGCCCCGCAGCCCAAAACAGTGCTCTACGAACGTAACATGAACTTAACAATCTGTGCACGAATCTGTAGCAATCCTGAATTTCAGTCAGGTTAGGTCCAGCTTGTATGATGTTGGGTTCTCACTCCTGATCTGCCGGTGCCCGTTGTGAACAGTTCTCCTCGCCGTCCCCATGCCAGCCAGGTCCAGAAGGGATTGACGCCGCATGCCCGCATCCGCAACGTGATCGCGGTCGGCTCGGGCAAGGGGGGGGTTGGCAAGTCGACCACTGCAGTCAATCTTGCAGTGGCCCTGCAGCAGCTGGGCGCGCGCGTCGGCGTGCTCGATGCGGACATCTACGGCCCGAGCGTGCCGGCCATGCTGGGCCTGTCCGGTCGCCCGGAAAGCCCCGACAACAAAAGCATTGAGCCACTGCGCGCATTCGGCGTGGACACCATGTCGATCGGCTACCTGATCGAAGAGGACACGCCGATGATCTGGCGCGGTCCGATGGCCACCTCGGCGATGACCCAGCTGTTCAACGATACCCTGTGGGACGATCTGGACTTCCTGCTGATCGACCTGCCGCCGGGTACCGGTGACATCCAGTTGACCCTGACCCAGAAAATTCCGCTGGCCGGCGCGGTGATCGTCACCACGCCGCAGGACATCGCCACGCTGGATGCGAAGAAGGCACTGAAGATGTTCGAGAAGGTGGAGGTGCCGGTGCTGGGCATCGTCGAGAACATGGCGGTGCATACCTGCAGCAGCTGCGGGCACGTCGAGCACCTGTTCGGCGAGGGTGGCGGCGAGCGCATGGCCGCGCAGTACGGCGTGCCGCTGCTGGGCTCGCTGCCGCTGCAGATCGGCATCCGTGAGCAGGGCGATGCAGGCACCCCGATCACCGTGGCCCAGCCGGATTCGGCGCCGGCCCAGGCCTATCGCCATGCTGCGCAGCGCCTGAGCGAGGAAGTGGGCAAGCGCCCGCGCGCCTCGATCCCGATCCTGTCGTCGCTGCTGTAAGCGCTGGGGCAGGGGCCGGCGGCGATGCCCGGGCCCCTGCTAGAATCCTCGCGCCCCCCGTATTCCCCAGGACAGAGCATGAGCATCAAGAGTGACCGTTGGATCCGCCGCATGTCCGAGCAGCACGGCATGATCGAGCCGTTCGAGGCTGGGCAGGTCAAGCAGGCCAACGGCGAACGCATCGTCAGCTACGGCACCTCCAGCTATGGCTATGACGTGCGCTGCTCGCGCGAGTTCAAGGTGTTCACCAACATCAACTCGACGATCGTCGACCCGAAGCACTTCGATCCGGGCAGCTTCGTCGACATCGTCGGTGACGAGTGCATCATTCCGCCGAACAGCTTCGCGCTGGCGCGTACCGTCGAGTACTTCCGCATTCCGCGCGACACCCTGGTGGTGTGCCTGGGCAAGAGCACCTACGCGCGCTGCGGCATCATCGTCAACGTGACGCCGCTGGAGCCGGAATGGGAAGGTCACGTGACCCTGGAATTCAGCAACACCACGCCGTTGCCGGCGCGCATCTACGCCAACGAAGGCGTGGCGCAGATGCTGTTCTTCCAGGCCGCAGCCGATGACGTCTGCGAGACGTCGTACCGCGATCGCGGTGGCAAGTACCAGGGCCAGACCGGCGTGACCCTGCCGCGTACCTGACTGCCTGCGTCAACGCGTATCGGTAGCGCCGGGACATGCCCGGCGTTTCCGTTTGTGGGGCCGCGCGCTGCGCTCGCCGGGCATGGCCCGGCGCTACCTTACTTGCCGCGACCGAACAGCATCGCGATGCCGACGCCGACCAGCGCCACCGGCCACCAGGTCAGCAGCAGCTTGGACAGGTTCAGGTGGGTCCAGCCCAGGTTGCTGGCGAGCATGAACAGCCCGACCAGGATCAGCAGGACGGCGGCAACGAGGTTGAATCGCATCGGTCGGCAACGGCTCAGGACTGGGCCGGATATCCTAGCCGTTCCTTCCAGTAGGCGACATGCTGGTCCAGCGCGGCCGGCTCGTAGCGGTGCGCCGGGCCGCTGCCCCAGACCGGTCCCGGCCAGGCCGGATCGCCGTCATGGCGGCCGATCACGTGGAAGTGCAGCTGGCGCACGATGTTGCCCAGCGCGCCGATGTTGATCTTCTCCACCCCGTCGGAACCGTGCAGGGCCTTGCAGGCGCGGTTGAGCTCGGTGCGCAGCTTGTCCTGCTGCTCGCCGTCCAGCTCGATCCACTCGGTCACCCCGGCCAGGCGCGGTACCAGCACCAGCCAGGGGAATCGTTCGTCGTTCATCAGCCGCACTTGCGACAACGGTCCTTCCGCCACCAGCACGCTATCGGTGGCCAGGCGTGAATCGAGTTCGAAATCGCTCATCCAAGATGCTCCGAGAAGAAGTCCAGGGTGCGTTGCAGCGCCAGTGTGGCGCTGTCTGGATCATACGCATGTCCGACCTCCCGGTTGAAGGCGTGATCGGCCGGATAGACGTAGGTGGCCATCTGCGGCAGCTTCTGGCGATGGGCCTGGATGGCTTCCGGCGGGATGCTCTTGTCCTGGGCGCCGAAGTGGAAGATCACCGGGGCCTTTGGCGTCTCATCCAGGAACTGGACGTTGCGCGCACCGTAGTAGCTGACCGACGGCAGTCCCAGGCGCAGCGCGGACAGCAGGGCGACACTGCCGCCCCAGCAGTAACCGACCGTGCCGACTTTGCCGTAGGGGGCCAACCGGGTCGCTGCGGCACGGACCACCTCCAATGCCTTCTCCATGCCCAGTGCGGTCACCCGTTCCAGGCCCTGCTTCACGCCGTCGGCGTCGTAGGGCAGGGCGTCCGGATCGGCATCAGTGCCATCGACCAGGTCGAAGAACGACGGCGCCAGCACCGCATAGCCTTCGGCGGCAAAGCGCTCGGCCACGCCGCGGATGTGCGGGTTGGCGCCGAAGATTTCCTGCACCACCACCAGCCCGCCGCGCGGGGTGCCCTCGGGCAGGGCCTGCCAGGCGCGTACCGGGCCGTGATGCGTATCCAGGGTGATCCACTCGGCCATCGTTTCTACCTCGTTGCGGGGAACAGGGCTGCATTGTCGATGCTGCGCGGGTTAGCGCGGTGTCAGCGGCTGTGCCCGATCAGGCGGCTGGGGGTTCAGAGCGCGGCCGCCAACCCCGGTATACTGGCGCCCTTTCAGGCCCCGGCCCCCAGGTCCCCCTGCCATGCCGGCAGGGGCCCAGGCCCCCAGAGTCCCGCGATTCCATGTCCCAGCTGAACCCCAAAGTCGGCTTCGTCAGCCTTGGCTGCCCGAAGGCCCTTGTCGATTCCGAGCGCATCCTCACCCAGTTGCGGTCCGAGGGATACGACATCGTCCCGTCCTACGATTCGGCCGACGTGGTGGTGGTCAACACCTGCGGCTTCATCGATTCGGCGGTGACCGAGTCGCTGGACGCGATCGGCGAGGCGATGAACCAGAACGGCAAGGTCATCGTCACCGGCTGCCTGGGCAAGCGCCCGGAACAGATCCGCGAGGCCTACCCGAACGTGCTTGCGGTGTCCGGCCCGCAGGACTACCAGAGCGTGATGGAGGCGGTGCACGAAGCGCTGCCGCCCAAGCACGACCCGTTCGTGGATCTGGTGCCTGACTACGGCATCAAGCTGACCCCGCGCCACTACGCCTACCTGAAGATTTCCGAAGGCTGCAATCACAAGTGTAGCTTCTGCATCATTCCATCAATGCGCGGCAAGCTGGTCTCGCGCCCGGTCGATGAGGTGCTGCGCGAGGCCGAACGCCTGGTGCGTGGCGGCGTGCGTGAGTTGCTGGTGGTGTCGCAGGACACCTCGGCCTACGGCGTGGACGTGAAATACGCCGAGAAGATGTGGCGCGACAAGGCCTACCAGACCCGTCTGAAGGCATTGTGCGAAGGCCTGTCCGAGCTGGATGCGTGGGTGCGCATGCACTACGTCTACCCGTACCCGCACGTGGACGAGGTGGTACCGCTGATGGCCGAGAACCGCATCCTGCCGTACCTGGACATTCCGTTCCAGCACGCCAGCCCGCGCATCCTGCGCCTGATGAAGCGCCCCGGTGCGGTCGAGAAAACCTTGGAGCGCGTGCAGAACTGGCGCCGTATCGCCCCGGACATCACCGTGCGTTCGACCTTCATCGTTGGTTTCCCCGGCGAGACCGAGGCCGAGTTCGAGGAGCTGCTGTCGTTCCTCGACGAAGCGCAGCTGGACCGCGTCGGCGCGTTCGCCTATTCGCCGGTCGAGGGTGCCACCGCCAACGACCTGCCCGATGCGGTGCCGGAAGAGGTGAAGCAGGAGCGCTTGGCCCGTTTCATGGAGAAGCAGGCGCAGATTTCCGCCGCACGCCTGGAAGCCAAAATTGGCACCGTGCAGCAGTGCCTGGTCGACGCCATCGAAGGCGATATCGCGGTGGCCCGTTCCAAGGCCGATGCCCCGGAGATCGATGGCCTGGTGCACATCCAGAATGCCGACCAGGTGGCGTTGCGCGTCGGTGAGTTCGTCGACGTGGAAATCACCGAGAGTGACGACCACGATCTGTACGGCGATGCGTTGCCGGCTGCGGCCCGCCCGGCACTCGACCTCAAGGTGCTGTGACCTTCGCGCAGGCCGCTGCCACAGCGGGCGGCCTGCGCCGCTTCATGCCGCCGCCGCGTGCGGCGGTCGACGCTACTGTTTTCGAGCACCCGCTGTTTGCCGGGTTGAAGGACTTCCATGACCTGCTGGCTGGCCGCGAGTGGCCTGCCATTGCCGATCTGGATGCGCGGCTGGGGCTGTCGGGACTGCGCCTGGTCGAGCAGGATGCCACGCTGCTGGCCGACGGCCTGCACTACGAAGCCCGCATCGCACAGGGGCGCATCGCCACCCGCGCCGACAACTGGCACGACCTGTTCAATGCGCTGGTGTGGGCACGCCATCGGCAACTCAAACACGCACTCAATGCGCGGCAGTGCCTGCATATCGAGTCCATGCCGCCAGGCCAGCGCAACCGCGCGCAGGCCGCGCTGACCCAGTTCGACGAGACCGGCGTGATCGTGCGTATGCGCGATGAGACATTGCTGGCCGGGTGGGATGCGCATGACTGGCGCGCGTTGTTCGAACCGGCGTACTGGCAAAGCGGTGACATCGCCATCGCTGCGGTATTCGGCCATGCATTGATGGAGCAGGCGCTGCTGCCCGGGCGCCGGCTGGTGGGCAAGTGCGTGGTGGTGCACGGCGATGCCGATGCGGAGTGTGTCGATGCCGTCGCGAGGGCCATCAACGAGGGCGGGGTACTGACGGATCCCTTGCAACTGCGGCCCCTGCCGCTGGCTGGTATTCCGGGCTGGTACGAGGTGCAGGATGCAGCCTTCTACGCAGATACCGGCTACTTCCGCCCGCTGCGTGCCGGCCGCCAGTACCCGCCGCCGTTGCCTGGCGGTAGAGTCGACTGTTAGTCGACTGCTCTTCCTGCAGCACCGCGAAAACCCCGCGCTGCGCGCGATAGTCGACTGACAGTCGACTCTACAGGGGCTCGTATTCCACCCCGATCACCGCAAAGGTGTGCGGCCCGCTCGGCAGCTCCACTGAGAATTCATCATCCAGCCGTTTCTTCAGCAGTGCCCGTGCCAGCGGTGAGTCGATGCTGATCCAGCCCGATCCCGCATCGGTCTCGTCCGGGCCGACGATGCGGTAGCGGCTGGTCTGCCCGCTGTCCACGTTCTCCAGTTCCACCCAGGCACCGAAGAACACCGTCTGCGGGTCGGTAGGCGTGGTATCGACCACGCGCAGCGATTCCAGCCGCTTGGTCAGGTAGCGAACGCGGCGGTCGATCTCGCCCAGCTGCTTCTTGCGATAGGTGTACTCGGCGTTTTCCGAACGGTCGCCTTCCGCAGCCGCCGCGGCCAGTGCTTTCACCACTTCGGGGCGCCGCACACGCCATAGCTCATCCAGTTCAGCCTTCAGCCGTGCATGGCCGGAGGCGGTGATCAGTGCGGTGCTCTTTTCTGCAGGGGGACGCCAACGCGACATGTGGTGCGGTTTCTTTTCAGGGGAGCGGTGGGGGGGGGCGTGGGGTCGGATCCCTTTCCGCAGGAAAGGGCTCTGACCCCAGCAGGGGCAGCTAGCGTTTGCCGCCGAAAATGCCACCCAGGATGCCGCGCACGATCTGGTTGCCCAGCTTGGTGCCGACGGTGCGCGTGGTCTGCTTGGCCATGGTCTCGATCATGCCCTGGCGGCGCTTGGTGCCGAAGATCGCGTCCTTGATCGACTGGCCGAAACCACCTTCCTGCGCCTCGTCCTGCTCACGGCTGCGGGCAGCGGGGGCCTCTGCTTTCTCAACCGCCTTCTGCGCACGTTGTGCCAGCAGTTCGGCAGCCGATTCGCGGTTGATCGCCGTGTCGTAACGGGTACCGACCGGGCTGCCGGCACGCACCTGGGCGCGCTCGGCCTCGGTGATCGGCCCCATCCGGCAGCGCGGCGGTGCGATCATCGTCTGCTGTACCGGCATCGGCACGCCCTTGTCCTGCAGCGTGGAAACCAGCGCTTCGCCGGTGCCGAGCTGGCTCAGTACCTTCACCACATCCAGTTTCGGATTGGGCACGAAGGTTTCGGCGGCGGTCTTGACCGCCTTCTGGTCGCGCGGGGTGAACGCGCGCAGTGCATGCTGCACGCGGTTGCCCAGCTGGCCGAGGATGTTGCCCGGCACGTCGTCCGGGAACTGCGAGCAGAAGTACACGCCCACGCCCTTGGAGCGGATCAACCGCACCACCTGCTCGATGCGCTGCACCAGCGAGGCGGGTGCATCGTCGAACAGGAGGTGTGCCTCGTCGAAGATGAAGACCAGCTTCGGCTTGTCCAGGTCGCCCACTTCCGGCAACTGCTCGAACAGCTCCGACAGCAGCCACAGCAGGAAAGTGGAATACAGCTTGGGCTTGAGCACCAGCTGGTCGGCGGCCAGGATGCCGATCACACCGCGGCCGTCGTGATTGACCCGCATGATGTCGGCCAGTTCCAGCGCGGGTTCGCCGAAGAAGTTCTCGCCGCCGTCCTGCGCCAGGCGCAGCACCGAACGCTGGATGGCAGCGATCGACTGTGCGCTGACCAGGCCGTACTCAGTGGAGATGTCCTTGCGTTCCTCGGCAACCAGGCCGAGCAGGGCGCGCAGATCGTCCATGTCCAGCAGCAGCAGGCCACGGTCGTCGGCCAGCTTGAACACGATGTCGAGCACGCCGGCCTGGGTGTCGTTCAACTCGAGGATGCGCGACAGCAGGGTCGGGCCCATTTCGCTGACCGTGGTGCGCACCGGGTGGCCGAGTTTGCCGTACAGGTCCCAGAAAATGGCCGGGCTTGCGGCCGGCGCATAATCGGCCACGCCGATCTCGGCGGCGCGCGCGAGCAGGTTCTCGGCGCCGGTGCCGGGCACGGCCAGGCCGGACACATCGCCCTTCACATCGGCCAGGAACACGGGCACGCCCAGCCGCGAGAAGCCCTCGGCCAGGGTCATCAGGGTCACGGTCTTGCCGGTACCGGTGGCGCCGGCCACCAGGCCGTGACGGTTGCCCAGTTTCGGCAGCAGGGTGACGGCAACATCGTCGGTGATGCCTTTGCCGAGCAGAATCGGATCCATGGTCCAGCCCTTGTGGTGAATAGCCCAATGTTAACCGCCGGCGGTGACGGTCCGAAGGTCCGCTTGCCCGGACCTTGGCGGCGCCGCTACTCTGCCTGCCTGTTTCGCACACAGTGCCATCAATGCCCGTTCCTGTCCTGATTTCCCGCGGTTGGCCGCTGCTGGCCTTGGCCGGCCTGGTTTCCCTGGCACCCGATGCCCATGCACAGCGGGTCTCGGCCCGGGACAAGGTGAAGGTGGATGCGCTGCAGCAGCGCATGACCGCCGCCGAGAAGCGCTACAGCGATGCCCTGCTGCTGGTCGCCAATGCCGACCCCAAGGGCAGCAACGAGGCCGATGCTGCGCTGGAGGACATGGAAGATGTCCTCAACGACTGCGTGAAGCAGAAGGGCTGCCAGATGGGCACCCTGCTGGCCAGCTACAAGCGCCTGCTCAAGCATGATGCCGATGCGGCTGCCAGCGATGACGTGGCCGATGAAGGTGGCGACCGCCTGGAAGCCGACCCCGACCATATCGGCCCGCTCACCGCCGACGTGCCCGAGGCGGCCCGCGCCGCTGCGCTGCTGAACGACAAGCGGCACGCCTTCGACAGCATGGTTGAGTACAACCCGGCGGTACAGGCCGGTATCCGCCGCTGGCTGACCGACATGCGCCCGGCGCTGATGACCACCTACGAGAACTACCAGAACCTGCGCGCGGTGATGTGGCCGGAGTGGGAAAAGCGCGGCCTGCCCGAGGCATTGCTGTTCGGCATCATGGCCAAGGAATCCAATGGTCGCGTACACGCCTCTTCGCGTGCCGGTGCCGCCGGCCTGATGCAGTTCATGCCGGCCACTGGCCGCCGCTTCGGCCTGGGCCCGGATGGCACCGGTTTCGACACCCGCTTCGATGCACGCAGTGCTGCAGAAGCCAGTGCCACCTACCTCAACGAGCGCATGCGCGAGCTCAACAACAACGTTGAACTGTCGCTGGCTGGCTATAACGGCGGCGAAGGCCGCGCAGCGCGCGTCTACAAGCAGTACCCGGGGCAGAGCTTCTGGGTGGACAGCGTCTACAACCAGTTCCCCGGCGAAACCAAGGACTACGTGCCGATGGTGATCGCCGCGGCGTGGATCTTCCTGCACCCGCAACAGTACGGCGTGGAGTTCCCGAAGATCAGCGCGCAGCCGGCCACCATCCGCCTGGCGCGATCCACCACGATCTATGAACTGACCATCTGCCTGGGCAGCCATGGCACCCGCGATGGCTACATGCGCGCGCTGCGCAATCTCAACCCGCGCTATGAGGCTGATGGCTGGATTCCGGCCGGCACGCTGATCAACGCCACTACCCGCATTGCCGGCCTGTACCAGCGCAACTGCGTCAGCGGCCCGCGTGCCGACCTCGCCCGCACCCTGATCACCGCCGATCTGAACGCGGCGATCAAGCGCCCGACCGCCGCCAGCTACACCGGAAGCGTGGCCGTGGGCGGGGTGGTGCCGGTGGCCGATGCGGCCGCATCCACCAGCGTGCCGACCACGCCCGTAGCGCCGGTGGCCACGCCACGTCCGGCTGCGCGGCCGAAGCCGGTGCGCAGCCACAAGGTGGGCAAGGGTGAAACCCTCGGTGCCATCGCCGCGAAGTTCCAGTGCGATGTGCCGACCCTGGCCCGCGCCAACGGCCTGAAAGCCCCGGCCTACAGCCTGCGCCACGGCCAGACGCTGAAGCTGCAGGGCTGCGACAAGTAATCCCCCACGACCCCTGGAACCCGCATGGACCTCGAAGACACCCGCAACCTGTTCGCCAACCTCCGCGAAAACACCGACTGGGACATCAACGGCCCGTTGTTGTGGGGGTATTTCTTCGTCCATTCCAGCGCCGAGCCGCTGCAGGCACTGGCGGATCATCTGCAGGCGCAGGGCTACAGCTTCGTCGAACTGTTCGAGCAGGAGCCGGAAGAAGGCGGTGCGCCGTTCCACGTGCTGCACGTGGAGCGCGTGGAGATCCACGACGAAGCGTCACTGGACCGCCGCAACCAGGCGTTCGCGGCGCTGGCCGCGGAGAAGGGCGTGGAAGACTACGACGGCATGGACGTCGGCCCCGCCCCGGCCCTGCAGTAGCGCGCGTACGGTAGTGCCGGCCGCTGGCCGGCATTCCGTTGTGGAAAAAGGGGACGGAGGGGATCAAGTCGTTTATGCATAAACGACTTGATCCCCTCCGTCCCCTTTTTGTCAGCGCAGCTTCGCCAGGGCCTGGCCCAGCTGCACCGGGCTTTCGGCACCCAGCTGCGGGGCGAATTCGGCCACGCCCGGCGGCAGCAGCACGATCACGGTCGAACCGTAGTTGAAGCGCGCCATCTCGGCGAAGCGCTCCAGCTGGATGCCCTGGCCGCGGTAGTCCTTGCGGGTGATGCGGTCACCGTAGGCCGGAATTTCTTCGCCGCTCCACACGGTTTCCACGCCGGACACCAGCAGCGCACCGACCATCACGCTGACCATCGGGCCGAAGCTGGTGTCGAAATGGCAGACCAGGCGTTCGTTGCGCGCGAACAGGCGCGGCACGCCGTTGACGGCGGCCGGGCCGACGCTGAACAGGCGGCCGGGCACGTGCACGGTTTCGCGCAGGGTGCCGGTCCACGGCATGTGCACGCGATGGTAATCGCGCGGCGACAGGTACACGGTGGCGTACAGGCCGTCGTTGTACGGCTTGGCATCCTCGTCACTGCCAAGCAGTTCGGCGGCGGTGAACGACTGGCCCTTGGCCTGGAAGATGCGGCCGGCCTCGATCCTGCCAAGCTGGCTGATGCGGCCGTCGGCCGGCATCACCAGGCTGCGCGGATCGGCATCGGCCACGCGCACGCCCGGCTTCAGCGCACGGGTGAAGAACTGGTTGAAGGTCGCATAGCTGCGCGGGTCCGGGTTGGCCGCTTCGTCCAGGTTGACGTTGAACTTGCGGGTGACCGTGTCGATCAGCCAGCGCGACACGCGCGGATCGTCCGAGTACGCCAGCGAACGCGCCATCGAGGACAGCAGGCGGTGGGGCAGGGCGTACGTCAGGGCGGTGGTGAGGCTCATGGGGCGGTTTTCTCGGTCAGCTTCTGCAGGTCGCGGGCAATGGCCGGCGCGTTGAACGGGGGCCGCACCAGGCCGGCAAGGCGGCCCTGCGGGTCGAGCACGGCCAGACTGGCCGAGTGCTCGACGGTGTAATCCTCGGGGTTCTCGTCGAAGTGCTTGCCCGGCACCTTCTGGAACACGAAGCCCAGCGAGGTGGCGAAGCGCTCCAGCGAGGGAACGTCGGCGGTGGCGGCCAGGGTGTCCTTGTGGAAGCCGTGCACGTACTCGCCGAGGCGGGTGGCGCTGTCACGGTCCGGGTCGACCGAGATGAACAGCACGCGCGGGCGCAGGCTGTCGGGCAGGGCTTCCCACTGGTTCTGCGCGCCGGCCAGCTCGGCCAGGGTGGTCGGGCAGACGTCGGGGCAGAAGGTGAAGCCCAGGAACACCAGGGTCCAGTGACCCTTCAGTTCGCCCGGGATCAGGCGGGTGCCGTCGGACTGGGCCAGATTGAAGTCGGGCAGTTCGCGCGCCTGCGGGTACAGCGTGATCGCTTCGGTGGCCGGGGCATTGGCCGGCGGCTTCGGCGCGAACACCTGCTGGGCTGCCAGCAGGCCGAGACCCGCCGCCAGGGCGATCAGCAGGATGATGCCGGCGTTGCGATTGAACATGGGAGCCCCCGCGCGAAGTGGGCTCCATCATACCGGCTGTGGCCCGATCGTTTCTGCCGCAACGGATGCCGCCGCGGGCGCCAGCCCCTATAATCGGGGGCCACTTTGCCCGCAGTACCGCCATGACCGCTGAAACGGCCGCCGAACTCCACACGATCATCGATCTGATCCGCTACGGCACCAGCCGTTTCAACGAAGCCGGACTGACCTTCGGGCATAGCTACGACAACGCGCTGGATGAGGCCACCCAGCTGGTGCTGCACAGCCTGCACCTGCCGCACGATCTGGGCCCGGCCTACGGCCAGGCGCGCCTGCTGCAGGAAGAGAAGGTGCGCGTGCTGGAACTGTTCCAGCGCCGTATCGACGAGCGCATCCCGGCCGCCTATCTGACCGGTGAAGCCTGGTTCGCTGGCTTGAGCTTCAAGAGCGACAAGCGCGCCCTGGTGCCGCGCTCGCCGATCGCTGAACTGATCGAGTGCGGCTTCGAGCCGTGGCTGGCCGGCCGCGATGTCAGCCGTGCGCTGGACCTGTGCACCGGTTCGGGCTGCATTGCCATCGCCATGGGTCACTACTACCCGAACTGGGAAGTGGATGGCGTGGACCTCAGCGATGACGCGCTGTCGCTGGCCACCGAGAACAAGGAGCGCCTGCAGGCGCACAACGTCACCCTGCTCAAGTCGGACCTGTTCAACGGCCTGACCGGCCGCCACTACGACCTGATCGTCACCAACCCCCCGTACGTCACCAACGACGAGACCGATGCGCTGCCGCAGGAGTACTCCTACGAGCCGGACATGGGCCTGCGTGCCGGCGACGACGGCCTGGACCTGGTGCTGAAGATCCTGCGCGACGCGCCGCTGCACCTGAGCGAAGACGGCCTGCTGATCTGTGAAGTGGGCGAGTCCGAGCAGCACCTGATCAAGCTGCTGCCGGAAGTCGACTTCGCCTGGATCGAGTTCAAGGTCGGCCAGATGGGCATCTTCGCGGTCGAATGCCGTGAGCTGATCGCCCACAGCGCGCGCATCACCGAACTGGCGGCGCAGCGCCCGTGAGCTCCAATTCGTTCGGCAAGCTGTTCACCGTCACCACGTTCGGCGAATCGCACGGGCCGGCCATCGGCTGCGTGATCGATGGCTGCCCGCCGGGGCTGGCGCTGGACGCGGCCGAATTCGCCCACGACCTGCAGCGCCGCGCCACCGGCAAGAGCCGGCACACCTCGGCGCGCCGCGAGGCCGATGAGGTCGAGATCCTGTCCGGCGTGTACGAGGGCCTGACCACTGGCACTCCGATCGCGCTGCTGATCCGCAACACCGACCAGCGCAGCAAGGATTACGCCAATATCGGCCAGCAGTTCCGCCCGGGCCATGCCGACTACAGCTACTGGCACAAGTACGGCATCCGTGACCCGCGTGGCGGCGGCCGGTCTTCGGCACGCGAGACCACCATGCGCGTGGCCGCCGGCGTGGTCGCCAAGAAGTGGCTGGCCGAGCGCTTCGGCGTCACCGTGCGCGGCTACCTGTCGCAGCTGGGCGAGATCACCCCGGCCGGTTTCGACTGGTCGGCGGTGGAAGACAACCCGTTCTTCTGGCCGCACGCCGCGCAGGTGCCGGAGCTGGAGGCGTACATGGATGCGTTGCGCAAGTCCGGTGATTCGGTCGGCGCGTGCGTGGACGTGGTCGCCGACAACGTGCCGCCCGGCTGGGGCGAGCCGATCTATGGCAAGCTCGATGGCGACCTGGCCGCTGCGTTGATGAGCATCAACGCGGTCAAGGGCGTGGAGATCGGCGACGGTTTCGCCAGCGCCGTGCAGAAGGGCACCGAACACCGTGACCTGCTGACCCCGCAGGGTTTCGCCAGCAACCACGCCGGCGGCATCCTCGGCGGCATTTCCACCGGCCAGCCGGTGGTCGCCTCGATCGTGCTCAAGCCGACCTCCAGCCTGCGTCTGCCCGGCCCGTCGCTGGATACATCCGGCAACGTGGTTGAGGTGGTCACCACCGGTCGCCACGATCCCTGCGTCGGCATCCGCGCCACGCCCATCGCCGAGGCGATGGTGGCGATGGTGCTGATGGACCAGGCCCTGCGCCACCGTGCGCAGTGCGGCGACGTCGGCACCATCACCCCGCGTATTCCTGGTCAGTTCGATGGCTGACACGCGGCCGACTGTGTGGGTGAGCCAGCCGCTGATCGACGCGGCCATCGCGCCGCTGCGCGATCGCGTGCAGCTGCGCAGCACCGACACCGTCACCGCCTGGTCGCCGGACCAGATCGCCGAACAACTGGCCAGCGCCGACGGCGCGATCATCACCCTCAACGAGCGCATCGGCGCGGCCCAGCTGGCCGATGCCGCGCAGCTGCAGGTGATCGCCAATGTCGGGGTCGGCTACAACAACCTGGACGTCGACGCGCTCAGCGCGGCCGGCATCCTCGCCAGCAACACCCCAGACGTCCTGACCGAAACCACCGCCGATCTCGGCTTCGCACTGCTGATGGCCACCGCGCGCCGGATCACCGAGTCCGAGCGCTGGCTGCGCGAGGGCCAGTGGCAGCAGTGGTCGTTCCAGACCATGCTCGGCGCCGACATCCATGGCAGCACGCTGGGCATCCTGGGCATGGGCCGCATCGGCCAGGGGATCGCCCGCCGCGGTGCGCACGGTTTTGGCATGAAAGTGCTTTACCACAACCGTTCGCGCCTGCTGGCCGACACCGAGGCCGCTGTCGGCGCTTCGTATGTGGATCTGGATACGCTGCTGGCGCAGGCCGATCACCTGATCACGGTGCTGCCGTATTCGCCGTCCTCGCATCACATCATCGATGCAGCTGCACTGGCGAAGATGAAGCCGACGGCCACGCTGGTGAACATCGCCCGCGGCGGCATCGTCGACGAACTGGCACTGGTCGACGCACTGGCCAACGGCCGCCTCGCCGCGGCCGGCCTGGATGTGTACGAAGGCGAGCCGACGGTGCGTCCGGAACTGCTGGCGCTGAGCAACGTGGTGCTGACCCCGCATATCGGCAGTGCCTCGCTGGCCACGCGCACGGCGATGGTACAGCTGGCGGTGGATAATCTGCTTGCCGGGCTTGGCCTGGACGGCGCCCCATCGCGCATGCCAAGCGCGATCAACGCTGACGCGGCAATGGCCGCGCGCGTGACCCTGGGCAAAAAAACCGGGAAACGATAGGGAGCCTCCGTGCGTGCCGCTTGAGGAGGTTCCCCGAACCCAGCTGTCGTGCGTGATTTTCCCCCATCCCTGTTTTCGTGAGAGTTTCCCCCATGAGCAATGCACAGCGCAGTTTTCACGTCGCCGTCGTCGGTGCCACCGGTGCCGTCGGCGAGACCATGTTGTCGATCCTGGCCGAGCGTGATTTCCCGGTCGGCACCCTGAGCGTCCTGGCCTCCGAGCGTTCGGCCGGCGGCGAGATCGAGTTCAATGGCCAGAAGGTCAAGGTCCAGGACCTGGCCACCTTCGATCCGAGCGGCGTCGAGATCGCGCTGTTCTCGGCCGGCGGCAGCGTGTCCAAGGAATACGCTCCGAAGTTCGCCGCCGCCGGTGCGGTGGTGATCGACAACTCCTCGGCCTTCCGCTACGACGATGACGTGCCGCTGGTGGTGTCCGAGGTCAACCCGGAGCAGGTCGCCAACCGTCCGCGCGGCATCATCGCCAACCCGAACTGCTCGACCATGCAGATGCTGGTGGCGTTGGCACCGCTGCACCGCAAGTACGGCATCGAGCGCATCAACGTCTCCACCTACCAGTCGGTGTCCGGCGGTGGCCGTTCGGCCACCGAGGAACTGGGCAAGCAGACCGGCCAGCTGCTGAGCTTCCAGGAAATCGATCCGCAGCGCTTCCCGGTGCAGATCGCCTTCAACCTGATCCCGCACATCGACGACTTCCAGGACAACGGCTTCACCAAGGAAGAGATGAAGCTGATCTGGGAGACCCGCAAGATCCTCGGTGACGACAGCATCCTGGTGAATCCGACTGCAGTGCGTGTGCCAGTGTTCTACGGCCACTCCGAGTCGGTGGCGATCGAGACCCGCGACAAGGTGACCGTCGCCGAAGCGCGCGCGCTGCTGGAGCAGTCGCCGGGCATCGAAGTGGTGGATCGCCATGAGGCTGGCGGCTACCCGACCCCGGTCACGCATGCGTCGGGCACCGACGCGGTGTACGTCGGCCGCATCCGCGAGGACCTGTCGCACCCGCGCGGCCTGAACCTGTGGATCGTGTCGGACAACGTGCGCAAGGGCGCGGCACTGAACGCCGTGCAGCTGGCCGAGCTGGTCGCCGCCGAGCAGCGCTGATCTCCGGTTATGTAGAGTCGAGCCATGCTCGACTGCTTGTCGGTAGTGCCGGCCGCTGGCCGGCATTGCCCTGATCCACCGGCTGAAGGGATTGCCGGCCAGCGGCCGGCACTACCTCAAGGGTCTTTCCGGTGGGTGCGGACCCCGGTCCGCACGCTTTATAGTGTCGCCCATGAATAAACGGGCCAAGGGCGCAAAGCGCCCGCTCAGCTATCTTTCCGCCGCGCTGCTGGCCCTGGCCAGCAGTTCGGCGCTTGCCCTGGGCTTGGGTGACATCCGTGTCCTGTCCAAGCCGGGCCAGCCGCTGCTGGCAGAAATCCCGGTGGTCTCGGCCGACCCGTCCGAGCTGGAAAACCTGCGCGTGGCGCTGGCCTCACCGGTCACCTTCGAACGCGTAGGCCTGCAACGGCCGACCGGGCTGGTCAGCGAGCTGCAGTTCGAACTGACCCGCAATGCACAGGGCAGAGCGGTGGTGCGGGTGACCTCGCAGGCACCGGTCGAGACCCCGTCGCTGAGCTTCCTGATCGAGGCCGACTGGGGCCAGGGCCGGCTGGTGCGCGAGTACTCGGCGCTGGTCGATGCACCCCCCAGTGCGCTGGCCGTGGCCGAACCGGAGATCGTTGCTCCTGCAGGCACCCTGTCCAACACCATCACGCGTGACGTGGCGCCTGAGCCTGCGGCAGCCGAAACGGCAAGCGTGCCAGCGCCCGTGCATGCATCCACCGCTGCGCCGGTGCCGGCGCGCCCACGTACAGCGGCCACGCCGGTTGCCGTGCCGTCAGCCGATGGCAGCGTCACCGTGCAGCGTGGACAGACCCTGTCGCAGATCGCCGGTGCGGTTGCCCGTGGCAACCAGATCAGCCGCGACCGCGCGATGATCGCCCTGCTGCGCGCCAATCCCGAAGCCTTCATCCGGGGCAACGTGAACCTGCTCAAGCAGGGCGCGGTGCTGCGCATGCCGGGTAGTGATGCGCTGGCAGCCGTCGATGCCGCCGAGGCCGCTGCGCTGGTGCGCGAGCACGCGGCGCAATGGCGGCAGGCGCGTACCGTGCCGCAACCGGCGGGCACGGTCGCCCCGGTCGCCAAGGTGGACGCGGCCACCGATTCCTCCCCGGCTGCGGCCAACGGGGCACGACTTGAGATCGCTCCGGCGCTGGCGTCCGACGCCGCGCATGCGGGCACAACCACCGGCACCGCTGCCGGCAGTGAGGGTGACATGCTGGGCAACGAACAACTGCGCCAGGCGCGTGAGGACATCGCCACCCGCGATGCCGAGATCGGCGAGCTGAAGCAGCGTGTGGCCGACCTGGAAGCGCTGAAGCAACAGCAGCAGTCGCTGATCGCCATGAAGGACAACGATCTGGCCGCCGCGCAGCAACGCCTCGCGCAGGCCCCGGGCGCCCGCGACGCGGCAACACCGTGGTACTGGCTGGGGCTGCCGGTGTTGCTGCTGGCCGCCGCTGCGACCTGGCTGCTGCGCCGTCGCAAGCCGTCGCCGTTGCCTCCATTGCGTGAAGAAGACGATGCCGCCGGGCTTGCCGCGGCAGTCCCGGCCGGAGCCGCGCTGGATGCCCTGGCCGAGCAGTCTTCATGGTCGTCGGTGGTTGCCGAAGGCGGCCGCCAGGAGCCGGCGATGCCAGCCTGGGCCACCGAAACCGAAACGCAGGACCCGGCGCATGCCGAGCCGACGGCCGATCACGCAGTGCAGGCCGATTGGCAGGCCGGGACGCTGCGCGCCGAGGATGTGGTGGAGCTGCCTGCGGCAGTGACCGAGCAGCCGCGCTGGGACGAGCCGATGTCCGGACGTGACGATGGGCTTGTCGTCGAACAGTACCCTGACGAACCGGTGGTACAGGACGCCGCTGCCGACGTCGGTGTGCCGGACTATGCGCTGCACGCCGAACAACAGCCGCAGTTCCGTGGCGTATTTGACCTGCCGGCAGAGTCGCATGAGGTCGAGGCCGTGGTCGACCCCGTCCACCATGACCGCATCGACAACGCGCACCCTGATGATGTCGGGCCGACGGAGGCTGCGTCCATCGGCGATGCTGGCTGGTCGCCGCGTGCCGGCCAGGAGCGCCTGGAGCTGGCCATCGCCTATCTTGACCTGGGTGACGCACAGACTGCGCGTACCCTGCTGCTGGAAGTCGCCGAAGGCGGCGACCTGCACAGCCAGGCACAGGCCCGGGAACTGCTGGCCCGCCTGCCGTGACCGAACCTGCCGACAAGGACTGTGCCATGAGCCGCGAGCGCCGCATCGATTACGTTGAATTCGCTTCCAGCGATCCGGCCGCCAGCCGTGCATTCTTCGAGAAAGTGTTTGGCTGGTCATTCGTCGACTACGGCAGCGATTACACCGCCTTCGACGACGGCCGCCTGCAGGGCGGTTTCTTCCGCGGCCAGCCACAGCGGGCCACGGACGGTGGCGCACCGCTGCTGGTGCTGTATGCCGATCAGCTGGCGCCGGTCGAAGCGGCCGTGCGTGATGCCGGCGGCGCGATCGTGCGCCCGGTGTTCTCTTTTCCCGGCGGTAGCCGCTTCCAGTTCGTCGAGCCCGGTGGCAACGAACTGGCGGTCTGGTCCGAGCGCGACCCGGCCTGAGCGTCACCCCCTCCGCAACTTCGAGGTAGCACATGCGTTACGCGCTTGGCGTCGAGTACGACGGCAGCGATTTCAGGGGCTGGCAGAACCTGGGCGAGGGTGGTCCCAGCGTGCAGGCCAGTCTTGAACAGGCCCTGTCGTCGGTGGCGGACACGCCGCTGCAGGTGGTCTGTGCCGGTCGTACCGATGCCGGTGTGCACGGCCAATGCCAGGTCGTGCATTTCGATACCGACGTGGTGCGCGATCCGCGCGCCTGGATGCTGGGCACCACCACCCGTCTGCCGCGTTCGATCGCGGTGCGCTGGTGCGTTCCGGTCGCTGACGATTTCCATGCCCGCTTCTCGGCGCGCGCGCGCCGCTACCGCTACCGACTGCTCAACCGCGAGGTGCGGCCGGCGCTGGAGCGGCAGACCCTGAGCTGGGAGCGGCGTGCGCTGGACGAAACACGCATGCACATCGCCGGGCAGGCCCTGCTCGGCGAGAACGACTTCAATGCATTCCGCTCCGTGCAGTGCCAGGCGCTGCATGCACGGCGTGAACTGCAGTCGCTGCAGGTCAGCCGCCACGGCGAGGTGATCGAGGTCTCAGTACAGGGCAATGCATTCCTTCATCACATGGTCCGCAATATTGTCGGTTCGTTGATCCTGGTGGGCAGCGGCGAGAAACCGGTGGAATGGATCGCTGAACTGCTGGCCGGGCGCGACCGCACCGTAGCCGGTCCCACCGCACCGCCGCAGGGCCTGGTGTTCCTTGGGCCCCTGTACCCCGACAACTGGCATCTGCCCGCCGAGGTCACGCTATGAGCCGCTCCTACTACCGCACGCGCATCAAGTTCTGTGGCATGACCCGGGCTGGCGACGTCCGCCTGGCCGGTGAGCTGGGCGTGGACGCAGTGGGTTTCATCTTTGCCCGTGAAAGCAGTCGCCGGGTCGCTCCGGCCGAAGCGCGCGCGATGCGCCAGGCGATCGCGCCGATGGTCGACGTGGTGGCGCTGTTCCGCAACAACAGCAAGGAAGAGGTGCGTGAGGTGCTGCGCACGGTGCGGCCGACCCTGCTGCAGTTCCATGGCGAGGAAGACGAGAGCTTCTGCCGCAGTTTCAACATGCCGTACCTGAAGGCGATCGCGATGGGGGGGCGGGAAGAGGTCAACGCCCGTACCCTGCAGCTGCGCTACCCCAGTGCGGCTGGCTTCCTGTTCGACAGCCATGCGCCGGGCGGCGGTGGCGGTACCGGCGTGGCCTTCGACTGGAGCCGCGTCCCGACCGGACTGCACCGTCCGTTCCTGCTCGCCGGCGGCCTGAACCCGGAAAACGTCTACGACGCGGTGCTGGCTACCTTGCCATGGGGTGTGGACGTCTCCAGCGGCATCGAGCTGGAGCCGGGCATCAAGGACGGTTACAGGATGCGCACCTTCGTCGAGGAAGTGCGCCGTGCGGATTGCACGGTTCTCGAGTGAATGGCGTCACCATTCACAGCGATCTGCACGCAGATTTGAGCCTGCACGCATTCTTCACATAGGATGGACCCAGGCGCGCCAGCCATGAAGGCCGGCGCGGGATCGGCGGGGCGTGTACTGCGCGCCCCGAACGGGCGGCCGCCGCCCACAGCCCAGGAAGGCAAGCGATGCAGGAGTTTCTCACCGTCGTGCTCGGTTACCCGACTCTGCCATACAGCATTCTGCTGATGGTGTCGGTGATGTATTGGGCGGTTGCGGCGTTCGGCCTGGTCGATGACGGTTTCGGCGATCTCGGCGCCGATGGCGCACTCGAGGCCGGGACCGACCTCAGTGGCCTGTCGGCCGTGCTGGCGCGTTGGGGGCTGGGCGGTGTCCCGATCATGGTGGTGGTCACCCTGCTGGGCCTGTTCGGCTGGCTCATCACCTATTTCATCCATCTGTTCGTACTGCTGCCGCTGCCGGACCTGCTGCGCTGGGGCCTGGGTACGCTCGTGGCGGTGCTGGCACCGCTGCCTGCGGTACCGCTCACCGCGCTGATCCTGCGCCCGGTCCGTCGCTTCCTGCTGCGCCTGCGGCCGGTGCCGCAGGCATCGCTGCTGGGTCGGATCGGCGTGGTCGCATCGCCGAAGGCGGACGCACGCAGCGGTCATGCCAATGTCGATGATGGCGGCGCCGGGCTGGTGCTGCAGATCCGCAGCGACATCGAGCTGCAGCGTGGCGAGCGCATCGTGCTGGTCGAGCACATGGCCGAACAACACTATTACCGGGTGGTCCGCGCTGATGCGATCGCCCTCGATTTCCAGGACAACCTGCTTCCGGGCAACAAGGAGAATCATCAATGACGTTGGCGTCCCTCTTACCGATCCTGGCCGTCGCCGGCGGCCTGCTCGTCCTGCTGCTGGGCGTGGCCGGCCTGTTCAAGGCCTTCTACCGCAAGGTCGACCAGGGCGTGGCCCTGATCGTCAACGACATGAGCTCCACGCCGAAGGTGCACTTCACCGGTGCGCTGATCATCCCGGTGCTGTACCGCGCCGAGCTGATGCGGATCAGCCTGATCACCCTGCAGATCGACCGTCGTGGCAAGGAAGGCCTGATCTGCCGCGACAACATGCGCGCCGATATCGCCGTGGCTTTCTACCTGCGGGTCAACGAGACCCAGGCCGACGTGCTGCGCGTGGCCAAGGCCATCGGTGCCGACCGTGCGTCGGACAAGCATGCCGTCGATGAGCTGTTCAACGCCAAGTTCTCCGAAGCGCTGAAGACGGTTGGCAAGAAGTTCGACTTCACCGAACTGTTCGAGAAGCGCCAGGAGTTCCGCGACGAGATCATCGCGGTGATCGGCAACGATCTGAACGGCTACGTGCTGGAAGACGTGGCGATCGATTACCTGGAGCAGACCCCGAAGTCGTTGCTGGACCAGTTCAACATCCTCGACGCGCAGGGCATCCGCAAGATCACCGAGCTGACCGCCGCACAGAACGTGGTGACCAACGAGCTGGAGCAGAACGAGAGGCTCGCCATCACCAAGAAGAACGTGGAAGCCCGCGAAGCGCTGCTGGCGCTGGAACGCCAGCAGGCCGAAGCCGAGGCGCGCCAGAAGCGCGAGATCGAGACGACCCGCGCGCGCGAGGAGGCCGAGACCGCCAAGGTCCAGGAAGAACAGCGCCAGCTGTCGGAGAATGCACGCATCGAAGCCCAGCAGCTGATCGACATCCGCGACCAGAACCGTCTGCGCGAAGTGGAAGTGGCCGAGCAGAACCGCCAGCGCGCGGTGGCCATCGAGGCCGAGCGTGTGGAGCGTGCGCGCCAGCTGGAGCAGGTCACCACCGACCGCGAAGTGCAGCTGCAGGGCGTGGAGCGCGACAAGGTGGTCGAGCAGGGCAAGATGGATGTGGCCAACATCACCCGCGAACGCATCTCCATCGACAAGACCGTGGCGCAGGAAGAAGAGCGCATCAAGGAAGTGCGCGAGGTCTCCGAGGCCGACCGCCAGAAGCAGGTGCTGATCCTCGAAGCCGAAGCCAAGGCGCAGGAATCGCTGGTGCGCGAAGTGAAAGAAGCACAGGCGCGTGAAACCGCCTCCAAGCACCGCGCGGTGGAACTCACCACGCTGGCCCAGGCCGAGCACGAGGCCGCCGGCAAGCAGGCCGAAGCCAAGCGCCTGCTGGCCGACGCCTATCGTGCCGAACAGGCCGCACCGGGCCTGGCCGAAGCGCAGGTGCGTGAAGCATCGGCGCTGGCCATCGAGAAGGTCGGCATTGCCGAGGCCCGCGTGATCGAAGCCAAGGCCGAAGCCAGCCTGAAGCAGGGCAGCAATGAAGCCCGCGTGCTGGCCGAGACCTTGCAGGCGCAGGCCCAGGGTGAAGAGAAGATGGGCCTGGCCCGTGCCACCGCCACCGAATCGCTGGGCAACGCCGAAGCGGGCGTGGTGCAGAAGAAGCTGCTGGCCGAGGCCGAAGGCCTGGTGCGCAAGTTCGAGGCCATCGCCTCGCTGAGCGACCAGGCGCGCGGCCACGAAGAGTTCCGCATGATGCTGGACAACAGCCTGAAGCAGGCGCTGGCCTCGATCGAAGCAGGCAAGGAAGTGTCGCGCGAGAATGCCAACGTCATCGCCAGTGCGCTGCGCAACGCCGACATCGATCTGGTGGGTGGCGATGGCGGCATGTTCGAGAACCTGGTCAAGGCCGTCTCGCTGGGCAAGTCGATCGAAGGCTTCGCTGGCAAGAGCCCGATCGTGCAGGAACTGATGCAGCGCTACCTGGGCGTGTCCGTGGCCGAACCGGCACCGCGGCAGATCGCCGAGGACGCCGAAGCGGTGCCGACCGTGTCGGCCACCGTGCTCGACAGCGCCCGTTGATGCACCGGGCGATGGCCGGTCTGGCCATCGCCCGCCCGTGCCGGCCGCACATGCGGCCGTTCGCCCGTGAGCTGGAAGCCTGCTGATGTCTGAAACCCACCCGTCCGCCGAAACCACCGCGCCGGAGGCCGGCGGCAGCACCGTCGACCAGGCCGTCGCCCAGGGCGGTGCCTATGAAGTCCTGCGCCGCCGCCTGGCCGAACAGGGCCAGCGCCTGCAGACCCTGGCTGAAACACTGAACCGCCAGCGCCTGGCCGAGTTCGGCGACAGCCGCCTGGAAGTGGCCGGGCGCTTCCGCATCCGCAGCGAGAACAACTGTGTCGGCCGCGACATCGTCCAGGTTGGACCGGACCGCCTGCTGTTCGGCTACAACGTGTTCATCGGGCTGAAGACCCAGACCCGCATCGAGGATGTGTTCGGCCTGTACCGCCTGGTGCAGGGCAGTGACGGCTACGACGTCGCCGCGCTGGAGCTGAAGGGCAGCTTCCTCGATCAGCCGGGTTTCGTGCACGACTTCAACGAGCTTTACGCCTACTACAAACATGCACGCCTGCTGCAGCTGATCGTGGTCGGTGACAAGCTGCTGGCTTCGTTCCAGATCGGCGAGCGCAGCAGCGATGTGCGCGTGTTCCGCTGGGCGCTGTCGCGCGATGGAGAACTGACCTATCTGGACGCACGCGGTGAGCGTGACATCGCGCTACCGCCACCATTTGATTTCGAATGGACCAAGGCCACCCGCGACCTTGCGGTCAGTGGCCGCCATTCGCACCTGAACATCCTCGACACCCTGTTCGTCGAGACCACCGGTGGTGACCTTACGATCAAGGTCGAGAACAACACCGAGACCGGGCAGGGCATCTACAGCGAACCGGTGGAAGACAGCACGCAGTCGCTGGATGACGCCCAGTTCGAGTTCGCCCGGGTCGGCTCGCTGGTGCTGTTGAAGGTGCTGCCGTACCGCGAGACGGAGTGGCGCGGCCTGATCTACAACACGCTGACCGGCGACATCGTGCGCAACGATGCAATCGTGCAGGCCTGCGTGCAGCTGCCTGAAGACCATGGCGTGATCTTCCCGGGTGGGTATTACCTGCAGGGCGGCGAGCACAAGGCGTTCGACGCCTCGATGGCCGGCATGCAGTTCAAGCGCAGCATCCGCTCCCCCAATGGCGAAGATGTGCTCTACATCTTCTACGAGCGTGAAGGCGGTCGCTCCGCACTGTTTGTCTACAACACCATCCAGCGCGTGCTGCAGAATCCGGTGTTCGGCCATGGCTACGCCTTCCTGCAGGACGGGCGCATGGTGCTGTTCCATGCAGAAGGCAACGAACCGACCCGCATCCATCCGATGCAGGTCTGGCAAACCCCGTTCAGCAGCGACGAGTTCGCTGCCAGCCGCCCATCCGGCAATACCTTCATGGGCCGCATCGGCAACGCCGAACTGGTGCGCGGCATCTCCAACCTGTTCAACCTCGCGCGCGAGATTGATGGCCAGGATGTGTCGGTACAGCGCTACCAGCGCCTGGTGGCCGATACCCGGCGCCTGTTCGATGCCCACCACTGGCTGGGTGACCAGGCCTGCGATGGTGCCGAGACGCTGCTGCGACAGATCAGCGCCACCGGCGAATCGGTTCTGGACGAATACGAGAAAGTGCAGTCGATCCGCCAGCAGTCGTCGCAGGCGATGGTCGAGGCGGAGGCTGCGCACAAGGCCCTGCTGGGCCGTTTGCAGCCGCAGAACTGGAACGAGGTGCAGGCGTTCGTCGAGGCCCTCAATGCGATCACCGCACTGCGCGGACGGTTGCTGACCATCCGCGAGCTGCGTTACATCGACACCGTTCGCATCGACGCAATGACGGCCGAGCTGGTGGATGCGCAGGACCATGTGGGTGCCGCCACCGGTGGCTTCCTCGCCGGCGAAGCTGCACTGGCACCGCTGGTCGAGCGCCTGCAGGTCCTGGATGAAGCGGCGCAGCAGGCACAGAGTGCGCGCCAGCTGGATGAGCAGCTGGATGGGCTGCGCGGCATGGCCACCGACCTGGACATGCTGTCCGAGCTGATGGCCGGCTTGAAGGTGGACGACGCTACCGCCCGTACCCGCGTGGTCGAGTCGATCTCCGTGCTGTATGGCCGCCTCAACCAGGCCCGCGCGCGTGCTGATCAACGCCGCAGGTCGCTCGGTTCAGCCGAGGCCGTGGCACAGTTCGCCGCGCAGTTCGCGCTGTTCTCGCAGTCGATCACCAGTGCGCTGGCCCTGGCCACGGACCCGGAGCGTGCCGACGAACAGCTGTCGCGCCTGCTGGTACAGCTGGAGGAGCTGGAAAGCCAGTTCGGTGAGCACGAACAGTTCCTCGGCGACATTCTCAGCAAGCGCGAGGAGCTGGTCGAGGCCTTCGATACGCACAAGCAGGCGCTGCTTGATGACCGCCAGCGCAAGGCGCGCTCGGTTCTGGATGCGGCCAACCGCATCCTTGACGGCCTGGCCAAGCGAACGGAGCGCTTCGCCACCGCCGATGAGCTCAATGCCTTCTTTGCCGGCGATCCGTTGATCCTCAAACTGCGTGAACTGGCCGAGCGCCTGCGTGCCCTGCACGACAACGTCAAGGCTGACGATATCGAGGCGCGCCTGAAGGGCGTACGCGACCAGGCCGTGCGCCAGCTGCGTGATCGCAGTGATCTGTATGAAGCCGGTGGCAATGTGGTGCGGCTGGGGCCACGGCATCGATTCAGTGTCAACACCCAGGCACTGGATCTGACCCTGTTGCCGCGCGGTGACACTCTGGCCATTCACCTGACCGGTACCGACTTCCTGGAGACCCTGCACGATCCGGAGCTTGATGCACTGAAGCCGTTCTGGCCGGTGACCCTGGATTCTGAATCGGCCACGTTGTATCGCGGCGAGTATCTGGCCGGGTGCCTGTTGCTGGCCGCGCAGGAAGGTCGCGACGGCCTCGATCTGGCCACGCTGCAGCACGAGGTTGCCAACCCCGAACTGCTGGACCAGCGTGTGCGTGGATTTGCCGCGCCGCGCTACCGCGAAGGCTACGAGCGTGGCATCCATGATCACGATGCCGCGCTGATCCTGCGCGCGCTGCTGCCATTGCAGCAGGCCGCGGGCAGCCTGAGACACGCGCCGCAGGTGCGCGCGCTGGCGCTGCTGTTCTGGGCGGCCGAGCAACGCAGTGAGAGCGTGGCGCAGTGGCCGGCGCGCCAGGCCGGTGCCGAAGCGCTGGCACGCCTGTTTGGTTCCGATGAAGGGCGGCAGGCATTGCGGGCAGAGATGGCCGAGGCGATTGTGGCCTACGCGCACTCCCACGCGTTGCCGTTCGATGCCGCTGCTGCCGATGCGTCAGCGGCCTACCTCGGCGAGGAGCTGGCTGGCGGCGATCCGGTGTTCAACAGCAGCCGCCACGCGTTGGCTTTGCTGGAGGGGCTTGCACAGCAGCTGGAGCAGGCCGGGCAACGCGAGGTGGTCGAGCGCGCGCTGCAACGCAGCCAGGATCCATTGGCTACGCGCTGGGCGTTGGCCGGGCAGTGGCTGCGTGCGCTGGCGGGTACTCCGGCGTACGCCATGCACGCCGGCTATGTCGATGAGGCGGCGGCACTGCTGCTGGTGCAGCGACAGCTGCGCACCCGCGCCAGCGACGCCGCGTTGCGGGTGGAGGTCAACGGACTTCTCGGCGAGCACGCGCGCATCGGCAATGGCACGCTTGCGTTGTCGCTGGATGATTTCCTGGCACGCCTGCAGCAGCATCTGCGCAAGTTCGTGCCCGCCTTCCATGCCTACCAGGCCGTGCGCCAGGGCATCATCGGCCGCGAGCGTGAGACCCTGCGCCTGTCCGAGTTCAAGGCGCGGCCGTTGTCCTCGTTCGTGCGCAACAAGCTGATCAACGAAGTCTATCTCGGCGTGATCGGCGACAACCTGGCCAAGCAGATGGGCACGGTCGGCGAGAACAAGCGCAGTGACCTGATGGGCCTGCTGATGATGATCTCGCCGCCGGGCTACGGCAAAACCACGCTGATGGAGTACGTCGCGCATCGCCTCGGCCTGGTTTTCATGAAGATCAATGGCCCGGCGCTAGGCCATGAGGTGCGTTCGCTGGATCCGGAACAGGCCCCTGATGCCACCTCGCGGCAGGAGCTGCAGAAGATCAACCTGGCGCTGGAGATGGGCAACAACACCATGCTGTATGTCGACGACATCCAGCACACCCATCCAGAGTTCCTGCAGAAATTCATTTCGCTGTGCGATGGCACCCGTCGCATCGAAGGCGTGTGGCGCGGGAAGACACGTACCTACGACATGCGCGGCAAGAAATTCTGCGTGGTGATGGCCGGCAATCCGTACACCGAGTCCGGTGAAGTGTTCAAGATTCCGGACATGCTGGCCAACCGCGCCGACATCTACAACCTTGGCGATGTGCTCGGCGGCATGGAAGCGGCATTTACCCTCAGCTACATCGAGAACAGCCTGACCTCCAACCCGGTGCTGGCACCACTGGCCACGCGGGAGATGTCCGATCTGTACCTGCTGGTCGACCGGGCGATGGGCAAGGACGTCTCCACCAATGGCCTCAGTCACGCCTACAGCAGTGCCGAGATCAACGAGATCACCGCCACCCTGCAGCGCATGCTGCGCGTGCGCGACGTGGTGTACCGGGTCAACCAGCAATACATCGTGAGTGCCGCGCAGGACGACCGCTACCGCACCGAACCACCGTTCCGCCTGCAGGGCAGCTACCGCAACATGAACAAGCTGGCCGAGAAGATCTCGCCGGTGATGAACGAGGACGAGCTGCAGCAGCTGATTTCCGACCACTACCTGGGCGAAGCGCAGCTGCTGACCACCGGTGCCGAAGAGAACCTGCTCAAGCTGGCGGAACTACGTGATGTACTGAGCGCGGAACAGGCCCAGCGCTGGGCGCAGATCAAGCGCGATTTCCTGCGCAACAAGGCGATGGGCGCGGGCGACGGTGATGTTGGCGGCCGTGTCGTGGCCCAGCTTGCCGACATTGCCAGTGCCCTGCAGCTGCCGCCGCCGGTGCCCGAGGTTGTCGCAGCGCCAGAGCCGGCGCCTTGGCCGGCATTGCTGGCGGCGCTGCAGCAGTTGGCGCAGGCGCAGCAGGCCCGCCAGCCGGTGTTGGCAACGCCAGCGCCTGTTGCAACGCCGTTGGCCGAGGACCTGCAGGCCGGGCTGGCCCCGCTGCTGCAGTTGCTGGTTGCCTCGCAGGAACAGCAGGCGCAGGTTTCGCAGACATTGGCGGCGTTTGCCGGCTGGGCGCGGCAGCAGCTGGCATCCGGCGTGGCCACGGCCGACGTGCGCCCGCGTCCGCGCGTGCGGCGTGCTGCCACACCGGAAGAGCGTGCGCTCGATGAAGCCTTGATGCGCCACTTCTATGGTGAGTCATTGCCACCGGAAACCACCGACGGCGATATGCCGCGGCCGCCTCCGCTGCCATGACCGCGTCACGCCCCCTGCCTGCGCCCGTGCTGCCGCCATCGGCGGACATCGCAACGCTGTCGAGCTACGGTGCACCATTGCTGCAGGCGATCGGCGTGCATCACGCCGCCGAGGCACAGACGGCAGGGCAGGGCCTGGTCGATGCGCTGGCGCGTATCGCATTGGCGTTGCAGGCAACCGACCCGCGCGCCCTGCGCCGACGTGAAGGCTGGTGGGGGCGCCTGCTGGGCCGCGACGTTGTCCGCCAGGCCGAAGCGCAGGCGTTGCAGGCGCAGCTGGGCGTGTTGGCGCTGCAGGCCCGGGAACAGGCGCAGGCAGTGCGCGTGCAGGGCGAGCAGCGGCGTGAAGCGATCATCGACGCGGATGCTGCGGCGCTGGCCCTGCAGGCCTGGGGCGAACATGCAGGCGCGCTGCTGCCACAGCTGCCTGTCGGTGCACAGGCGGCATTGGCCTCGCGCATCGACCACCTGCAGCGGTTGGCCGCGCTGCACCGTATCGACGCCGGGCAGTGGCGGTTGCTGCAGGCCCAGGACGAGGCGTTGCTGGAACGGTTCGCACGCATCCACGATGTGCTGCTGCCGGCGTGGCGACAGGCCACGTTGAACCGACAGCTCCAGGCGCAGTCGGCACAGGTGGCGACGGCGGCTGCGCTGCAGGTACAGATCCATGACGAAGTGGCTGCCGCTCAGGCTAGACTGCGCTGAGCCGGCCGCCGCTGCCGCTTTTCCACTGCAAGGACACCGCCCGATGACCCAGGACAGCCAGACCCCCGGAACCCTCGTGCCTGCCACGACGACCGCCGCCGAGATTGACGACAGCACCCTGAAGGCCCTGGGCCTGGTGCGCGACGACCTGCCGCGCATCGCCGAGATCGGCCGCGAACTGGAGGACCTGCGCCCAGGCAACCTGCAGGTGTTCGGGCGCGAAGCGGCTGCCCGGACAACGGCGTTCTCCAGCCAGCTGCTGGAACAGGTGCGCAATCGTGACCTGGATGCCAACGGCGAAAAGCTGGGTGAAGTAGTGCGCATCGCCCGTGAACTGAAACTTGATGGCTTCTCCCAGCGCTCGAAAGTGCCGCTGATCGGTGGCCTGATCGATCGCCTGCGTTCGTCCAAGGGCGAGCTGGTGCAGAAGTTCAGCGATACCAATGCGCAGATCGAGCAGCTGCTCGGCGACGTCGGCGCGCAGCAGGCGCTGATGGGCAAGCGGGTCACTGATTTCGACCGCATGCACGACATCGTCCGCGAAGAACGTCATGCGCTGGGACTGTATGCCGCCGCCGGCAAGCAGCGCCTGGCCCAGCTGCAGTCCGAGCAGTTGCTGGGGCAGGGCAGCGAAGATCCGCAGCAACGTATTCGCCAGAGTGAGATCGACAATGCGATCCGCCTGATCGAGAAGCGCGTGTCCGACCTGCAGCTGATGCAGCACGCGGCCGACCAGTCGTTGCCGATGATCCGCCTGATCCAGGCCAACGCACTGCAGCTGATCGAGAAATTCAACACCGTCCGCGACATCACCATCCCCTCGTGGAAGCGCCAGTTCGCGATCCAGTTGTCGCTGGGCGAGCAGAAGAATGCCGCCGAGCTGGCCAACGCCATCGACGATGCGACCAACGAACTGATGCGCCGCAATGCCGACCTGTTGCGCCAGGCCTCGGTGGATACCGCACGCAGCAACCAGCGTGGGGTGATCGACGTGGCCACGCTGCGCCATGTGCATGATCAGCTGATCGCGACAGTGGAAGAAGTACGCAGCATCCATCGTGAGGGGATGCAGCAGCGGCAGCAGGCGGAAGTGGAGCTGTCGCGCCTGCGCGAGGACCTGCAGCAGCGGCTGGCCGCTCCCACCGCACCCTGAAGTGGAAAAAGGGGACGGAGGGGATTAAGTCGTATACGCCACATACGACTTGATTTCCTCCGTCCCCTTTCTCGTTGTCAACGGAGTTGCTGACCCAGCCAGTCGGCCAGCGCATCCACGCGCGCATCGGCCGGGCCATCCGGCCGCGCCAGCACCCAGAAGCCACCGGTGGCGGCAAACCCCCACGGCGCGACCAGCCGGCCCGCCGCCAGATCCTCCGCGACCAACGGCTCGGGCGCGATCGCAGGGCCCAGCCCGGCTACGGCCGCCTCAAGCAGGTAGTACAGGTGCTCGAAGGCGGTGCCCAGCTGCAGTCTGGACGTCTCCAGACCATGCGCCTGCGCCCAGGCTGGCCACGCTTGTGGCCGTGAGCTGGTGTGCAGCAGTGTCTCCTGCAGTAGTGCAGACGGCGGCACGTGGCGCAGGCGCAGTGCCGCAGGATGCGAGGGGGCCACCACCACGCCGACCCGTTCCGGTGCCAGTTCGCGCACCTGCCAACCGCGTGGCCACGGTCCCTGCGCAAGCAGCAGCACCGCATCCAGTGCCGCCTGCGCATCGGTGAAGCTGCCGTCCAGCGCCGACCATTGCAGGCGCACGCCGGGCAGGGCGGCCTGCAGCGTGGGCAGGCGCGGGATCATCCAGCGCGCGAGCACGCTGCCACTGCAACCCAGCACCAGCGCCGGAGAAGCTGCCGGCCGTCGCAGCTCGCGCACGCAATCCTCGATGCCAGTGAAGGCGTCACTGCACGCAGCCTGCAGGCGAGTGCCCGCAGGGGTCAGGCGCAGCCCGCGGCCGGCACGCTGGAACAGCGCCAGGCCGAGATGGTCTTCCAGCAGCTTCAGCTGGCGGCTGACCGCGCCGTGGGTGACATGCAGGTCCTGTGCGGCGCGCCCAACGCCGCCAAGCCGGGCAGTGGCTTCGAACGCACGCAGCGCATTGAGGGGCGGCAGCAGGGAACGGCTCATGTGAGATTTCCTGACGATATGCGCCAGATAATATCCATTTTCCGGTCACGACCCGTGCGCTAGAGTATCCACCTGTCTCGAACCAGCGGTCGCTTCCATGTCTGCCTCCCCCATTGCCGACTACCACGCCTTCCCGGATGCCCAGGGCCACTTCGGCCGCTACGGCGGCAGCTTCGTTGCCGAAACCCTGGTCGGCCCGCTGCAGGAACTGGCCCAGGCCTATGACCAGGCCCGCCAGGACCCGGCATTCCAGGCCGCCTACGACCGCGACCTGGCCCATTACGTGGGCCGGCCGAGCCCGATCTATCACGCCCAGCGCCTGAGCGATCATGTCGGCGGTGCGCAGATCCTGCTCAAGCGCGAGGACCTGAACCACACCGGCGCGCACAAGATCAACAACACCATCGGCCAGGCCCTGCTGGCCGCGCGGATGGGCAAGAAGCGCATCATCGCCGAGACAGGCGCCGGCCAGCATGGCGTGGCCAGTGCCACCGTCGCCGCACGCCTGGGCCTGGAATGCGTGGTGTACATGGGCGCCACCGACATCGAGCGGCAGAAGATCAACGTCTACCGCATGAAGCTGCTGGGCGCGACGGTGGTGCCGGTCACCTCCGGCTCGGCCACCCTGAAGGACGCGCTCAACGAAGCGATGCGCGACTGGGTGACCAACGTGCAGGACACCTTCTACATCATCGGTACGGTGGCCGGCCCGGATCCGTACCCGCGCATGGTGCGTGACTTCAACGCCATCGTCGGCCGCGAAGCGCGTGAGCAGATGCTGGCCGAATACGGTCGCCTGCCCGATGCGATCACCGCCTGCGTTGGCGGCGGCAGCAATGCGATCGGCCTGTTCCATGCCTTCCTCAACGATCGTCAGGTCGAGATCGTCGGTGCCGAAGCCGCCGGTGATGGCATCCATACCGGCCGCCATGCGGCCTCGATTGCTGCCGGTCGCCCGGGCGTACTGCATGGCAACCGCACCTACGTGCTGTGCGATGACGATGGCCAGATCATCGAGACTCATTCGGTGTCGGCCGGCCTGGACTACCCGGGCGTCGGCCCGGAGCACGCGTTCCTGGCCGACAGCGGCCGCGCGCGTTACCTCGGCATCACCGATGAGGAGGCCCTGCAGGCCTTCCATCTGCTGGCGCACACCGAGGGCATCCTGCCGGCGCTGGAATCCAGTCACGCGCTGGCGCAGGCGATGAAGCTGGCGCGTGAGCGACCGCGTGACCAGATCGTGCTGTGCAATCTGTCCGGCCGTGGCGACAAGGACGTGCATACCATCGCCGCGCGCGAAGGCCTGGTGCTGTGAGCGCGCGGCTGCGAAGCAGCGGTGTGCTTCTGCTGGCCTTGGGCCTGGCGGCATGCCAGCCGCCGGAACCGCCGGTGCTGGCACCGGCGGCCAAGGCCACCACGCAACCGGTGCAGCAACCGGCGGCCAATGATGACCTCGACCCGATGGCGCGCACGCCGATCGACGATCCGCCCTCCACGGAAGAGACCAACAGCGATGACGCGCCGGCGGTGGTCTCGGTGGCGCTGGACCATGCCGGCGAGGTGCTGATCGGGCAGCACATGACCGATCTGAAGGCATTCGGGCCGTGGACGGCACAAGGGGCGGTCGAGGCCATTGGCGGAAGCTGCGAGTACTACGACGGCAAGGGGCTGCCGCCCGGCGTGTCGATGATGACCGACGAAGATCGTGTGGTCCGCTTCGACCTCGGCCTGGATCCGGAGAGCGGGGCGCCGACCCAGCAGCCGGGCCCGTTCGGCCTGCGTGTCGGCATGACCCGTGCCCAGGCGGTTGCCCGGTTTCCGAAGCCGCCTGTGTCCAGCCCGCATGCCTACGATGGCGAGCAGGGCGAATACCTGACCTGGCAGGACCCGGGCTCGGCCCTTGGCATCCGCGTGGAACTGTTTGAAGGGAGGGTCATCCAGATGTACTGGGGGACCAGCGATGCGATTGAACTGATTGAAGGATGTGCCTGAGATGCCTGTTTCCCGACTCGATGCCTGTTTCCAGCGCCTGCGCGCGCAGCAGCGCAAGGCGCTGATCCCTTTCATCACCGCCGGCGATCCCTCGCTGGAGGCGACCGTGCCGGTGATGCATGCACTGGTCGGCGCCGGTGCCGATGTGATTGAGCTGGGCGTGCCGTTCTCCGACCCGATGGCCGACGGCCCAACCATCCAGCGCAGCTCCGAGCGCGCGCTGGCACGCGGTGCTGGCAGCCGTTACGTGCTGCAGGCGGTGGCGCAGTTCCGCGAGCGCGACGCGCAGACCCCGGTGGTACTGATGGGCTACCTGAACCCGGTGGAGATCCATGGCTACGCAGCATTTGCCAGCGCCGCCGTGGACGCTGGCGTCGATGGCGTGCTGCTGGTCGACCTGCCGCCGGAAGAAGCCGGTGAGGCGCAGCAGGCCTTCGATGCAGCCGGCCTGGCGCTGGTGCTGCTGGCCTCGCCGACCACCAGCGAGGCACGTGCCGACAAGCTGTTGGCATTGGCGCGTGGTTACCTTTACTACGTCAGCTTCGCCGGCGTCACCGGTGCCTCCGAGCGACTGGACAGCGATGCCGCAAGCGCTCGGCTGCAGGCCCTCCGCGCGCGCGCCACGGTGCCGGTGGTGGCAGGCTTCGGCATCAAGGATGCAGCCAGTGCCGCGGCCATGGCCCGCCAGGCCGATGGCGTGGTGGTCGGCAGCGCGCTGGTCGCTGCCCTGGCTGAGGCGGGCTCGGTAGAACAGGCCGCGCAGCGTGCCGCTGCCTTCCTGGCCCCGCTGCGGCAGGCGCTGGACCAGTAACGGTAGCGCCGGGCCATGCCCGGCGGTGCGGGGCGCAAGGGGATCCGCCGGGCATGGCCCGGCGCTACCCGCACGGCGTTGCCGCGCTAAACGTACGTCCCAGCATGGTTTTTTCCGGCCTTCCGCCGGTCGCACAGGGGGTGCACGGGCAGGGAAAGCGGAGCTAGACTGTCCGCCTTTGCGGCCCTTGGGCCGCCCTGAACGGAAGTGTCCTCCCGCATGAGTTGGCTCAGCAAGTTGATGCCGTCCGGCATCCGCACCGACAACACCCCCAGCAAGAAGCGCAGTGTCCCCGAGGGCCTGTGGGAAAAGTGCAGCAACTGCGGCAGCGCGTTGTACCGGCCGGAACTGGAAGAGAACCTGGAGGTCTGCCCGAAGTGCGGCCACCACATGGCGATCCGTGCACGTGCGCGCCTGGCGGCGTTGTTCGACGCCGACAGCACCACCGAGATCGCTGCGCGCCTGGGCCCGACCGACCTGCTCAAGTTCAAGGACCAGAAGAAGTACAGCGAGCGCATCAAGATCGCGCAGAAGAACACCGGTGAGTACGACGCGCTGATCGCCATGCGCGGCCTGCTCAAGGGCCGTGCGCTGGTGGCCTCGTCGTTCGACTTCGCCTTCATGGGCGGCTCGATGGGTTCGGTGGTGGGTGAGCGTTTCTCGCTGGCTGCCGAAACCGCAGTCGAGATCGGCGCTCCTTATGTGTGCTTCTCGCAGAGTGGCGGGGCGCGTATGCAGGAAGGCCTGTTCTCGCTGATGCAGATGGCCAAGACCTCGGCGGCGCTGGGCAAGCTGCGTGAAGCCGGCCTGCCGTTCATTTCGGTGCTGACCCACCCGACCACCGGTGGCGTGTCGGCATCGTTTGCGATGCTGGGCGATATCAACATCGCCGAGCCGCAGGCACTGATCGGTTTTGCCGGCCCGCGCGTGATCGAACAGACCGTGCGTGAAAAGCTGCCGGAAGGCTTCCAGCGTTCGGAGTTCCTGCTCGAGCACGGCGCCATCGACCAGATCTGCGACCGCCGTGAAATGCGTGACCGTCTCGCCGACCTGCTGGCGATGCTGGGCCGTCAGCCGGCGCCGGAGGTGGCCTGATGGGAGGCCGCAAGTACTTCGGTACTGATGGCATCCGTGGGCGGGTCGGCCAGGGCGTGATCTCGGCCGACTTCGTGTTGCGTCTGGGCAACGCCCTGGGCCGGGTGCTGGTGGCCCAGCGTGGCCAGGATGGGCGCCGGCCGATCGTGATCATCGGCAAGGACACCCGCATTTCCGGCTACATGTTCGAAGCGGCGCTGGAGGCCGGACTGGTCGCTGCCGGCGCCGACGTGCAGTTGCTGGGCCCGATGCCGACTCCGGCCGTGGCCTTCCTGACCCGCACGCTGGGCGTGGATGCCGGCATCGTCATCAGTGCTTCGCACAATCCGCACTACGACAACGGCATCAAGTTCTTCTCCGCCCAGGGCGAGAAGCTCGACGATGCCACCGAACTGGCGCTGGAAGCGGCTCTGGATGTTCCGTTCACCACCGCCGAATCGGAGAAGCTGGGCAAAGCCTCGCGTGCACGTGAGGCGGTTGGCCGCTACATCGAATTCTGCAAGGCCAGCGTGCCGCGTGCATTCGACCTGCGTGGCGTGCGCCTGGTCCTGGACTGTGCGCATGGGGCCACCTACCAGATCGCACCGCTGCTGTTCCGTGAGCTGGGTGCGGAAGTGATCGGTATCGGTGCCGAACCCAACGGCGTCAACATCAACGCCGGCGTTGGTTCCACCCACATCGACAACCTGGCAGCCAAGGTCCGCGAGACCCGCGCCGATCTCGGCATCGCCTTCGATGGCGATGGCGACCGCGTGTTGATGGCCGACGACCAGGGCAATCCGGTCGACGGTGATGATCTGCTGTACATCCTGGCGCGTGCGTGGAAGGACGAAGGTCGCCTGCGCGGTCCGGTGGTCGGTACGCTGATGAGCAACTACGGTGTGGAGAAGGCCTTCGCCGATCTGCAGATTCCGTTCCTGCGCAGCAACGTCGGTGACCGCTACGTGCACCAGGCGCTGACCGAAGGTGATGGCGTGCTCGGCGGTGAAGCGTCGGGGCACTTGCTGTGCCTGGATCGGGCCACCACCGGCGATGGCATCGTCAGTGCCCTGCAGGTGCTGGTAGCGCTGCGCAACAACGGCCAGACCCTGCGCCAGGCGCTGAAGGGGCTGGTGCGGGTGCCGCAGAAGACGGTCAACGTGCGGCTGGGCAATGTCTCGGCCAAGGCCACGGTGCAGGCTGAAAGTGTGCAGTCCGCGCTTGCCGACGCGCAGCATGCGGTGGCCGGTCGTGGTCGTGCGTTCCTGCGTCCGTCCGGTACCGAACCGGTGGTGCGGGTCACGGTCGAGGCCGATGACGCGACACTGATGCAGGAGACGCTCGATCGCCTGTCTGCCGCGGTGCGCGAAGCCGCCGCCTGAGTCTGGTGACGGGGTAACCTGGAACCTCGATAGGAGCCGAAGTGCGCGTATTGGGATCACCCGCGGATGTAGCGTCCAAGCGATCCGGGCAATGCGCGGCCGGCCTCCCGTGACGAGTAGCGGCAATACCCGCGATGAGATCGAGCAGAGCGGGCCCAGGCGTCTCTTTTGACCGGTGGTACCTGCCCGCGTCACGGCGCAGGCAGGCACAGCGGTTCGTTCATCGGGATGTCGTTGGCGCTTGGGCCGGCATTTCTCTCTGCCACTTCCATGTGTCACGACACATATCGGCCAACGTGTGCCGGGCCTTCCAGCCCAGCTCGCGCAGTGCCAGCGAGGCGTCGGCGAAGCTGATGGCGATGTCACCATTGCGTCGCGGAACGATGCGGAACGGAATCCGAATTCCGGTGGTGTGCTCGAAGGCCTGGATCAGCTCCAGCACGCTGTGACCCTGGCCGGTACCGAGGTTGAGTGTGATGCTGCGCCGTTCGTCGCGCAGGAACTGCAGGGCCAGTACATGGGCGTTGGCTACATCCTGGACGTGGATGTAGTCGCGTACACCGGTGCCGTCGTGGGTCGGATAGTCATCACCGAAGACCTGGACTTCCGGCAGCAGCCCGGCGGCAACCTGCGCGATGTAGGGCATCAGGTTGCTCGGCGTGCCGTGCGGCAGCTCGCCGATCAATGCAGTGTCATGGGCGCCGACCGGGTTGAAGTAGCGAAGCGTCGCCACGTGCAGGTCCGGGCCCGTGGCGATCAGGTCGGCAAGCAGCTGCTCCACCACCAGCTTGGTACGCCCATAGGGCGTCATTGCACAGGTTGAAGCGGATTCGGCCACCGGGCAGTGCTCCTGGTTGCCGTACACAGTGGCGGAGGAGCTGAAGACCAGCAACGCCACCCCCGCATCCTGCATTGCACCGAGCAGGGCAATGGTGCCGCTGATGTTGCTGTCGAAGTACTGCAGGGGCACCTTCTGGGATTCGCCCACGGATTTGAGCGCCGCAAAATGCAGCACAGCATCGATCGCATGCTGCCGCATCAGGGTGGCCATACGCGGTCGATCACGGATGTCCGTCTGCACGAACACCGGCGCCGTACCGGTGATCTGTCCGATACGCTCGACGACGCTGGCGTCGCTGTTGCACAGCGAATCCACGATGACCACGCGATGCCCCTGCTGCTGCAGCTCGACGCATGCATGTGAGCCGATGTAGCCAGCGCCGCCGGTCACCAGAATGTTCATTGCCTTCACTGTTCCTTGGAATCCATTCGAGAATCGGGTGCTGATGAACACCGGGATGGAACCGCCGTTTACGGGCCCGGCACCATCTTCTTCTGCCGCGCCTTGAAACTGTTGAAGATCGGTGCAATCAGCGGGTTGTAACTCCAGGCGATGCGCTTGCGCAGCCAGCTGGCCGGGCGGTTGCGGATCGCAAAGCGGTAGATGCGCTCTGGATCTCCACCGACCACGTTGCGGCCAAATGGATGGGTGGTGTGCAGATAGCGGAAGCCCTGTTCGCGCGCCACCTCGATGTAGTCATCGTCGAAGTCGCCATAAGGCCAGCACAGCGTGTCGGAGACCTCGCCGAGCTTCTCGAGCAGCGTTTGCTTGGCCATCGCCAGATCGCCACTGATGCCTTCCCGGCGTTGTGCGCGGTCCAGATCATCACGCTTCAGCCAGCGGGTGTGGCTGTGGGTATGGCAGTGGACCTCGAACGTGCCGGCCTCGATCGCGGCGCGTGCTTCGCTCCAGCGCATCATCACTTCGTCGCTGCGGCCCTGCTTGTAGATCAGGTCTTCGCAGGCACGATGCTCCGGCGTAGCCGGCAGCTGGGCGCCTTCGATGCCTGCGTGCGGGCGCGCCGGACCTTCATGCATCCAGCCGGTGACCACGAATACCACCGCATGCATGCCGTACTTCTGCAGGATCGGATGGGCATAGACCCAGTTGTCCAGATAGCCGTCGTCGAACGTGATCACGATCGACTTGCGCGGTACCGGTTTGCCGGCGAGGAAGCCGGCGTACTGGTCCAGCGTCAATGACGTCCAGCCGGTACGTGCAAGCCACGCGATCTGGCTCTCGAAGTTCTCCGGGGATACGGTGATCATGCCAGGTGAGTTGCTGACATGGTGGTGCATCAGCACCGGTACGGTTCGGGCATTAGCCATGACCCAGCTCCTTCAACCATTGCAGGTAATAATTCTCGGTCGCCTCGCCATGACCGGCCGTGCTGAAGCGCGAGGTGGTGCGGATCCAGTCCCAGCCGGCACGGCCCATCTGTCGTCGACGCTCCTGATCCTCCACCAGCAACCGCAACGCGCCGGTGAGGGCCGCTTCATCGCCCAGCCGGGTGAGGATGGCATTGCTGCCTTCCACCAGCATTTCAGGCACGCCGCCAACGCGGTGCGAGACGATTGGCAGTGCCGCCTGCGCGGCTTCCAGGAAAACTGTTCCCGAAGCTTCCTTGTGGGTCGCCAGGGCGAAGATGTCGAAGCCCGCCATCAGTCGATGAGCCTCGCTGCGGAAGCCGAGCAGATGCACCTGCTGCTCCAGGCCGAGTTCGCTGCGCAGGGCCAGCAGCCGGCCCATTACTGGCTCTCCGTCTCCGACCACGGCCAGGTGCAGATCGGGGTTGGCCTTGCACAAAGGCGCAATGGCGCGCAGCAGTTCGGCATGGCCCTTGGGTTCGCGCAGCACGGCCACGCAGCCAATCACGATGTCATGCTCGGCGAAACCGAGTTCAGCACGCACGTGCGCGCGGGTCTCCTGCAGTCTCGTCCAGGGATCGCTCTGCTCGGAGACGTCCCAGCGTGGCGGCGTCGCCATCGGCGGCACGATGCCAATATGCCCGGCAGCGATGCCGCGGTCGACCAGCAACCGCTTGACGAAGTCGCTGACGGTGATGATCCGGTGGGGAAGCCTGGTATACGTCAGCAGCGAGTTGACCGGGCTCATCAGATGGCGCGAGCGCACCACGAGCGGGGTTCCACCCAGGCGTGCACCGGCGGCGGCGATCAGTGCATCGCGGCGGCTGGTGGTATTGACCACGTCGTAGCGCTCGCGGCGCACCAGTCGTGATACCGACCAGATCCCACGCAGCAGTCGGGCCAGTCCACCCATGCGCAGGGTGTGTACGGTGAATCCATCATCACGTGCCAGCTGGGCCAGGCGTGCATCGGGCTGACACAGCAGAGATACCTCATGGCCGCGCGCACGCATCACCTGCATGTGGCGGAAGATGTAGATTTCCTGCCCACCCATGCCCTTGGCGGCTTCGGTATGCAGGATGCGCAGCGGGCGTTTCATGGAAACCATCCTCTGTGGTCAGCGGTTGCGGAAGCGGGTCAGCGCTTCCCATGCGGTACGGACGGCGGTGGCATCCGGGGCCTGCTGCGGCAGCGCGCGGTACTGCAGATCCAGAGCGGTTGCGTTGCCGAACTTGTCGAACACATAGATGGCGTTGCCATGGCGGACAGCGCGTTGCGACCAGCTTTCCACCACCAGTGCACGTTCGCCGCTGGGCTCGGCCAACAGATCCTGGCCGGTGCTGAAGTCGGTCAGCGCGTTCTCGCAGCCCAGCGCGTGGCGCATCAACGTCGGGACCCAGTCCTCATGCGAACTGGTGCGGGATTCGCGCGCGCTGCCCCGGCCCGGCCAGTGCAGCACGAACGGCACCTGCAACTGGTAATCCGAGAAGTTGCCGTTGTGGCCCCAGTAATTCAGTGCGAGGTCGTTGAATTCCTCGGCGTGGTCGCCGGTGACCAGCACGATGGTGTCCTGATCCAGGCCCTGTGCGCGCAGGTCGTCCAGCAACGTGCCCACCAGGCTGTCGGCGTAGTGCACGGCGGTGCGGTAGCGGTTCAGCTCGGGGGTCGGGTCATGCTCGGGGCCGAACTTGAGGAAGTCGATTTCGCCGGCCATTGGCGTGGCCAGAGCCGGGTACCCGGCGGGCATGTGGTACGGCGCGTGGGTGGAATCGAGGAATACGAAGCCGAACCACGGCTTGTGCGCGGCCTGGCTGGTGCGGATGTCCTGCTGCAGCGAGGCGACGATGGCACGGTCGCGTCCCTCCGAACCCAGCTCGGAGGGCCCCTGATGCAGTTGGTTGCGTACGTCGGCGAACGCGGTGCGGTCGAATTCGGGGCTGTACAGCGGCGCGCTGCCATACAGGTGCAGGTCGTAGCCCTGCTGCCCCAGCACCTGGAACAACTGCGAGCCGCGCTGCTCGTCCAGCATGCTCTGCCAGTAACCACCAGGGAGGCCGTACAACAGGCCGAACAGACCGTAACGGGTGGCGTTGCCGGTGCTGAAGTGGCGGTCATACACGCGCGCTGACTGAGCCAGCGCCGAGGTATTCGGCATGACCTCCGCCGTCAGTGCATCGTGGCGCAGGGATTCCAGCACCACCATCAGCACGTTGGGGCGGTGCGGATTCTGGCAGCGCAGCGGCTGTAGCGGATACAGCAACTGGGCATGGCGCGGATCGGGCAGCCCAACCTGCGGTTCGCTGACCACGCCCAGCCTGCGCATGAAGCTCTTGGCCGTGATGGGCTGGGCCCAGGGCAGGTAATTCCACTGGGCGATCACGTCACGGTCGCCACGTGCATCGTAGTAGGCAGTGGCGACCTGGCCGCCGGCCATCAGCAGGACGACCACCGCCCAGGCCTGCAGCACCCGGCGCCGACGCGGCGCCGCTGGCAGCAGCTTCCAGCACGCCCAGGCCAGCAGGCCCTCAGCGGTAAAGATCGCCGACACCAACAGGCCGATCTGCAGCCAGGTCTTCCAGGACAATGCGACCTGGTCCTGCAGTGCTCCCCCGAACACCATGTTCACCACCATGGCATTGAGGTGGAAGCGATACAGCGTGAATACCTTGGCATCGACCAGTAGCAGGCACAGCCACAGGCCCTGCAGCAGCACTGCGCTGATGCTCAACGTGCGTGCACTGCGCGTCCACAGGCCCAGCAGCAGTGGCAGCAGGCCGGCGAGGGCGCCGAAGGCCAGCAGATGGCCGGGCAGGGCGATCGCAAGGTAGGCCAGGCCCTGGCCTCCGCCAGGATTACCGCGTAGCGGCACGTTGCCGAGCGTGATGACTGCCGCCAGGATCGCATTGCCGGTGACGAACAGCGACCACCAGGCCAGCCCACGCCAGCGGCGGGCGGTGTCTACAGGGCGGGTGGTTTTGGCTGGAGCAGTGGGCATCGTGCGGACGTGTTCAGGTGGGCGGGCCGCGCGCGACACCAACGTGACGGAATCGTTAAATACGCGCGGGCCGCGCATTGTATCGGTTTGTTTCCTTGTATCGAGTGTATCGAGTCGCGTTCGCCGGGCGATCTGTCACAATGTTCAGGCGGGGCATGAATGCGCAGGCCCCTCCAGACCCAACGACAAGCCAGGAACCGCTGTGAGCCAGATCCCCACCCTCGACATCACCCGTTTCGACAGCGACCGCGAAGCCTTCGTGGCCGAGCTGGGCGCGGCCTACCGCCAATGGGGATTCGCGGGCATCCGCAACCACGGCATCCCGCAGGCCGACATCGACGCGGCCTACGGTGCCTTCAAGGCCTTCTTCGCCCTGCCGGATGAGGTCAAGCGCAAGTACCACGTGGCCGGCAGCGGCGGCGCCCGCGGCTACACCCCGTTCGGTGTTGAAACCGCCAAGGGTTCCAAGCACTTCGACCTGAAGGAGTTCTGGCATATCGGCCGCGAGATCGCCGACGACTCCAAGTACCGCGACGTGATGGCGCCGAACCTGTGGCCGACCGAGGTCGAGGGCTTCCGTGAGCGTGGCTACGGCCTGTACCAGGCGCTGGATAACCTGGGTTCGCGCGTGCTTTCGGCGCTGGCCCTGCACATCGGCCTGCCGGAGAATTTCTTTGCCGACAAGACCAACTTCGGCAACTCGATCCTGCGTCCGATCCATTACCCGCCGATCACCACCGACGATATCCCGAACGTGCGTGCGGGCGCTCATGGCGACATCAACTTCATCACCCTGCTGGTCGGCGCCAGTGCCGCCGGCCTCGAAGTGCAGTCGCACGATGGCGAGTGGGTGCCGTTCACCTCGGACGCGGACACCATCGTGGTCAACATCGGCGACATGCTGCAGCGCCTGACCAACCATGTGTATCCGTCGACCATTCACCGCGTGGTCAACCCCCCGGGTGAGCTGGCGCGCCAGCCGCGTTACTCGGTGCCGTTCTTCCTGCACCCGAACCCGGACTTCCTGATCGACGTGCTGCCGTCGTGCATCACCCCGGACAATCCGAGCCGGTACCCGGAAGCGATCACCGCCCACGGCTTCCTTGAAGAACGCCTGCGCGAGATCAAGCTGAAGTAATGAAGAAGCCGCCGAAAGGCGGCTTTTTCATTACGGGTAGCGCCGGGCCATGCCCGGCGAGCGCAGCGGAGGGTGTTCGGCAGGGCTGCGCCCTGCACCCGCAGAGGCCAAAGCCAAAGCCAAAAGCGGCTCTGGGTTTCTGCGTGGGGAGGTGGGGAGGTGTCGGATGGCGGGGACGCCGTAAACCCATCCCTGGGGGCTTGGCCGCGGCATCCATGCCGCGGACACCCCGCCATCCGACACCTCCCCGCCTTCGACAGTTTCCCGGTGACGGTTGGTAGGTGTCGACCTTGGTCGACACGGTAGATCCATGCCATGCGTGGATGAGATCTGTCAGATCGACGTGGGGTGGGGGGCTGGTCCAACCCGGCAGTCACCCGGAATGCCGCTTTTGCTCTTGCTCTTCTTTCTTCTTTCCGTGGCGGGCGGAACCGCCGGAATGTGTCAGAGGCCGGGCGGGTGGGGCTGCGCAGGGGCGTGAGCCGCATGGATGCGGCGACCGAGCTTACAGGGACGTACTTGCAGCGACCCCTGCGCAGTCCCACCCGCCCGGCCAAGCCCCAAATCCAACCGGGCTCTCCGCGACCAACCCAACCCCCGCCACGAGGGGCTGCGCCGTTGGCTGAAACTCCATGTAACCGCTTACAAAGAAACGAATTTTTGCCGCAGCGGGTATCATGACCGGCTGATTTCACACAGGAGCCACCCGCTCATGCGCCGCAAGATCGTCGCCGGAAACTGGAAGCTGCATGGCAGCCGTCAATTCGCCAATGAACTGCTGGGGCAGGTGGTCGCCGGGCTGCCGCTGGAGGGGGTGGACGTGGTGATTCTGCCGCCGCTGCCGTACCTGGGGGAGCTGGTCGAGGACTTCGGCGAGACCGGCCTTGCTTTTGGCGCGCAGGACGTGAGCAGCAACGAGAAGGGGGCCTATACCGGCGAGGTCTGTGCGGCGATGCTGGTCGAGGTCGGCGCCCGCTACGGCCTGGTCGGTCATTCCGAGCGCCGCCAGTACCATCATGAAAGCAGCGAGCTGGTCGCCCGCAAGTTCGCCGCCGCCCAGCATGCCGGCCTGGTGCCGGTGCTGTGCGTGGGCGAGACCCTGGAGCAGCGCGAGGCCGGGCAGACCGATGTGGTCATCGCCAGCCAGCTGGCGCCGGTGCTGGAGCTGGTCGGTGCGGCCGGTTTCGCCAAGGCCGTGGTTGCCTACGAGCCGGTCTGGGCCATCGGTACCGGCCGCACCGCGACCAAGGAGCAGGCACAGCAGGTGCACGCGTTCATTCGTGGCGAAGTCGCGCGTATCGATGCTAGAATTGCTGATTCACTGCCCATTGTTTACGGCGGTAGCGTGAAGCCCGACAATGCCGGGGAACTGTTCGCGCAGCCGGATGTCGATGGTGGGCTGGTCGGTGGCGCCTCCCTGGTGGCCGCGGACTTCCTGGCCATCGCACGGGCGGCGGCCGCGAACTAATCCTAGAAGTATTGTCCGAGGGCGGTTTTCAATGCTGATGTTGATCCTCAATGTCGTCTACGTGCTGGTCGCTGTGGCCATGATCGCGCTGATCCTGATGCAGCGTGGTTCGGGTGCGGCGGCGGGTTCGGGCTTTGGCGCCGGTGCCTCGGGTACGGTGTTCGGTGCGCGCGGCGCTTCGAACTTCCTGTCCAAGTCGACCAAGTGGCTGGCAGTCGTGTTCTTCGGCATCAGCCTCTTCATGGCCTGGTATGCCGGTCACGGCACCCGCCCGGCGGCCGAGCAGGATCTGGGCCTGATGTCCGCCCCGGCGGTGACCGCTCCGGCGGCCCCGGCGGGCGAATTGCCGGCCGTTCCGAAGGCCGATGCGGTCCCGGTCGCCCCGGTTCCGGCCGCAACTGTGCCGGCTCAGGCGGAATCTTCGGTTTCTGGTGAAGAAAAGCCTTCGGAAGGCTCCCAGAAACACTGAAGCCGGTTACAATACGCGGCGCATCGGGAAGATAGTCTGATGTGATCGTTTGCCCAGGTGGCGGAATTGGTAGACGCACTACCTTGAGGTGGTAGCGACTTAGGTCGTAGGGGTTCGAGTCCCCTCTTGGGCACCATTTGTAAGTAAAGCGGGTTCGTCTGGCGCGCAAGGCGCCAGGCAGATTCCCGTCCACTCCCCCATGCCAAAGCGCCTGCAGGCGCAGCGGCAGAGGCAAGAGAGAATCGCTGTGCTGGCCGAATATTTGCCGTCTCTGCTGTTTCTGATCGTTGCCACCGGTATCGGCATTACGCTGATGCTGGTTGGCCGATTCCTCGGTCCCCGCCGCCCCGATCTGGAAAAGCTGTCGCCGTACGAGTGCGGCTTCGAAGCCTTCGAAGACGCGCGCATGAAGTTCGACGTGCGCTACTACCTGATCGCGATCCAGTTCATCGTCTTCGACCTGGAAATCATCTTCATCGTGCCGTGGACCCAGGTCTTCATGGAGCTGGGCGCGCGTTCGCTCATCACCATGGGCCTGTTTGTCGGCATGCTGTTCCTCGGTTTCATTTACGTCTGGAAGAAGGGAGCGCTGGAATGGGAGTGATTCAGACTCTCGATGGCCTCATGAACAATCCGACGCCGGAAGGCCGGGTTGATGACATCCTGCGGCCGGAAGGCGACAACCCGCTGCTGGAAAAGGGCTTCGTCACCACCAGCGTCGACGCACTGCTGAACTGGGCGCGTACCGGCTCGATGTGGCCGATGACCTTCGGCCTGGCCTGCTGCGCGGTCGAGATGATGCATGCCGGTGCCGCGCGCCTGGACCTTGACCGCTACGGCGTGGTGTTCCGCCCGTCGCCGCGTCAGTCCGACGTGATGATCGTGGCCGGTACCCTGGTCAACAAGATGGCCCCGGCGCTGCGCAAGGTCTATGACCAGATGCCGGACCCGAAGTGGGTCATCTCGATGGGCAGCTGCGCCAACGGCGGTGGTTACTACCACTATTCCTATTCTGTGGTGCGCGGCTGTGATCGCGTGGTGCCGGTGGACGTCTATGTCCCAGGCTGCCCGCCGACCGCCGAGGCGCTGGTGTACGGGATCCTGCAGCTGCAGAAGAAGATCTGGCGTACACAGACCATCGCCCGCTGACCCCTTCACCTGACAAGAGCGCGCCAAGCCCCCATGGCAGAGCAAGCATCCTTCATCGACCGACTCTCCGCACGTTTCGCAGGTGCGAAGGTCATCGTGGTCGAACCCCGCGGCGAAGTGACGCTGGAAGTGCCTGCCGCCGAGTGGCACGCCACCGCCCTGGCGCTGCGTGACGAGTTTGGTTTCGAACAGGCCGTGGATCTCTGCGGCGTCGACTATCTCGGTTATGGCTCCGACGAGTGGGACACCGCCGATGTGTCCTCGCAGGGCTTCAGCCGTGGTGTCGAAGGCAAGGCCCAGGGCCGTTTCGCGTGGGGCGAGTTCCCCACCGAGGAAAACGGTGCCGACGGCGCCCGCCCGCAGCACATGCCGACCCAGCGGTTCGCCGTGGTCGCCCAGCTGCGTTCGTACCAGCACAACCTGATGATGCACCTGCGCTGCTTCGCCCCTGACGAAGCGCTGCCGGTGGTGTCCTCGCTGACCGGCATCTGGCCGGGCCTGAACTGGTTCGAGCGCGAAGCGTTCGACCTGTACGGCGTGATCTTCGAAGGCCACCCGGACCTGCGCCGGATCCTGACCGACTACGGTTTCGTCGGTCATCCGTTCCGCAAGGACTTCCCGCTGATCGGCAATGTCGAAGTCCGCTACGACGAAGAAAAGAAGCGCGTGATCTACGAACCGGTCACCTCGGTGGAGCCGCGTGTCGGCGTGCCGCGCGTGATCCGCGACGACGCCCGCCTGCAGACCGCAGAAGGTGAGCGCGCGCAGGAGGCAGTGAAGTGAGCCACGTACACCAGGCCGGCGAAGCATTCGCCAGCAGCCCGGCCGAGAGCCGGCAGGAAATCCGCAACTACACCATGAACTTCGGCCCGCAGCATCCGGCCGCTCACGGTGTGTTGCGCCTGATCCTGGAAATGGACGGCGAAACCATCATGCGCGCCGACCCGCACGTGGGTCTGCTGCACCGTGGTACCGAAAAGCTGGCCGAGTCCAAGCCCTTCAACCAGTCGATCGGCTACATGGATCGCCTGGATTACGTGTCGATGATGTGCAACGAGCACGCCTACGTGCGCTCGATCGAGACCCTGATGGGTATCGAGGCGCCGGAGCGTGCGCAGTACATCCGCACCCTGTTCGATGAAATCACCCGCATCCTCAACCACCTGATGTGGCTGGGTTCCAACGCCCTCGATCTGGGTGCGATGGCGGTGATGCTGTACGCCTTCCGCGAGCGCGAAGAGCTGATGGACTGCTATGAAGCGGTCTCCGGCGCGCGCATGCACGCGGCGTACTACCGTCCGGGCGGTGTCTACCGCGACCTGCCGGACCACATGCCGAAGTACAAGGAATCGCGCTGGCACAAGGGCAAGGCCCTGAAGAACCTCAACGCCGCGCGCGAAGGTTCGCTGCTGGACTTCCTGGAGAACTTCACCAACGAATTCCCGGGTCGTGTCGACGAATACGAGACCCTGCTGACCGACAACCGTATCTGGAAGCAGCGTACCGTCGGCATCGGCGTGGTGACCCCGGAACTGGCCCACCAGTGGGGCATGACCGGCGTGATGCTGCGTGGCTCGGGCATTGCCTGGGACCTGCGCAAGAAGCGTCCGTACGCCAAGTACGATGCCGTCGATTTCGACATCCCGCTGGGCAAGGAAGGCGACTGCTACGACCGTTACCTGGTCCGCATCGCCGAAATGCGCGAATCCAACCGCATCATCAAGCAGTGCGTGGCATGGCTGAAGGCCAACCCCGGCCTGGTCATGGTCAAGAACTTCAAGGTCGCTCCGCCCAAGCGCGAGGACATGAAGGACGACATGGAAGCGCTGATCCACCACTTCAAGCTGTTCAGCGAAGGCTATTGCGTGCCTGCCGGTGAAACCTACGCCGCCGTTGAAGCCCCGAAGGGCGAGTTCGGCTGCTACCTGGTCTCCGATGGCGCCAACAAGCCGTTCCGCGTGCACCTTCGCGCGCCGGGCTTCGCCCACCTGTCCTCGATCGATTCGATCGTGCGCGGCCACATGCTGGCCGACGTGGTGGCGATGATCGGTACCTACGATCTGGTGTTCGGCGAGGTTGACCGGTAATGCCGTCCGCCACGCCAACGCCCGCTGCAGGCAGCCGGCGCAAGCCGGCGCCGCAGTTCCTGCACTCCCACGTTATGCATTTCGCTGAGGTCGGCCGATGAAGGCGACAGGTAATTTCGAGGCGGCGCGCGACGTCGACCCGATGGTGGTGCTGAGCGACAAGACGCGCGCTCACATCGATCACTGGCTGTCCAAGTTCCCGCCGGACCGCAAGCGCTCTGCCGTGCTGCAGGGCCTGCACGCGGCCCAGGAGCAGAACGAGGGCTGGTTGACCGACGAGCTGATCGCCGGCGTGGCCAAGTATCTCGACCTGCCGCCGGTGTGGGCCTACGAGGTCGCCAGCTTCTACTCGATGTTCGAGACCGAGAAGGTGGGCCGCAACAACGTGGCCATCTGCACCAACATCAGCTGCTGGCTCAATGGCGCCGAGGACATCGTCCGCCATTGCGAGAAGAAGCTGGGCATCAAGCACGGTGAATCGACCGCGGACGGCCGCGTCTACCTCAAGCGCGAGGAAGAGTGCCTCGCTGGCTGCGGTGGCGCACCGATGATGGTCATCAACGGTCACTACCATGAGCGTCTGACCCTGGAAAAGGTCGACGAGCTGCTGGACGGGCTGGAGTAAGGGCATGGCACATCACCACGAATCCAAGGGTCCGGTCGGCCCCGCGCCGCTGCCGCACCAGGTGGTCTACACCACCCTGCATTACGACACCCCGTGGTCGTACGAAAGCTACCTGAAGACTGGTGGCTATGCCGCCCTGCGCAAGATCCTCGAAGAGAAGATCCCGCCGGAGCAGGTCATCGAGATGGTCAAGGCCTCGGGCCTGCGCGGCCGCGGTGGCGCAGGCTTCCCGACCGGCCTGAAGTGGTCCTTCATGCCCAAGGGCAACATGCAGAAGTACATCCTCTGCAACTCGGATGAATCCGAGCCGGGCACCTGCAAGGACCGCGACATCCTGCGCTACAACCCGCATTCGGTGGTGGAAGGCATGGCGATCGCCTGCTACGCCACCGGTTCGACCGTGGGTTACAACTACCTGCGCGGTGAGTTCCACCACGAGCCGTTCGAGCACTTCGAGCAGGCCCTGGCCGACGCCTATGCAAATGGCTGGCTGGGCAAGAACGTGATGGGCTCGGGCGTGGACATCGACATCTACGGTGCGCTGGGCGCCGGCGCGTACATCTGCGGCGAAGAAACCGCGCTGATGGAATCGCTGGAAGGCAAGAAGGGCCAGCCGCGCTACAAGCCGCCGTTCCCGGCCAACTTCGGCCTGTACGGCAAGCCGTCGACGATCAACAACACCGAGACCTATGGTTCGGTGCCGGCGATCATCCGCAACGGTCCGGAGTGGTTCAAGGGCCTGAGCCTGACCGCCAACGGCGGTCCGAAGTGCTTCTCGGTATCCGGCTGCGTGCAGAACGGCGGCAACTTCGAAGTGCCGCTGGGCACCACGTTCCACGATCTGCTGCAGATGGCCGGTGGCCTGCGTCCGGGCCGCACCCTGAAGGGCGCGATCCCGGGCGGCGTGTCGATGCCGGTGCTGACCGCGGCCGAGCTGAAGGACCTGCCGATGGACTACGACACCATCCGTGCGCTGGGCTCCGGCCTGGGTTCGGGTGCGATCGTGGTGCTTGACGACAGCGTCTGCTGCGTCAAGTTCGCCTGCCGCATCAGCCAGTTCTTCCACAAGGAATCCTGCGGCCAGTGCACCCCGTGCCGTGAAGGTACCGGCTGGATGCACCGCGTGCTGGAGCGCATCGTCGCCGGCAAGGCCACGATGGAAGACCTGCACCAGCTGAAGGCGGTGGCCGGCCAGATCGAAGGCCACACCATCTGTGCGTTCGGTGAAGCGGCTGCATGGCCCATCCAGGGCTTCCTGCGCCAGTTCTGGGACGAATTCGAGTACTACATCGTCAACGGTCATTCGATGGTTGACGGCAAGAAGGTGGAGGCAGCCGCCGCATGAGCGCGCAACCCGTAAACCCGAGCGTGCCACCGGATCACGTGACCATCGAGATCGATGGCAAGTCGCTGGTCGTGCCCAAGGGTTCGATGATCATCCAGGCCGCCGACAAGGCCGGCATTTCGATTCCGCGCTTCTGCTACCACGAGAAGCTGCCGATCGCTGCCAACTGCCGCATGTGCCTGGTGGACGTGGAGAAGTCGCCGAAGCCGGCGCCGGCCTGCGCCACCCCTGTGATGGACGGCATGAAGGTCGCCACCCGCAGCGAGAAGGCGCTGAAGTTCCAGCGCTCGGTGATGGAGTTCCTGCTCATCAATCACCCGCTGGACTGCCCGATCTGCGATCAGGGCGGCGAGTGCGAGCTGCAGGACGTGTCGCTGGGCTATGGCCGTTCGGTCAGCCGCTTCAACGAGCGCAAGCGCGTGGTGCCGGACGAGGACATGGGCCCGCTGGTCGCCACCGAGATGACCCGCTGCATCCAGTGCACCCGCTGCGTCCGCTTCACCGCCGACGTTGCCGGTACCTACGAACTGGGTGGCATGTACCGCGGTGAGAACCTGCAGATCGGTACCTTCGATGGCAAGCCGCTGACCACCGAGCTGTCCGGCAACGTCGTCGACGTCTGCCCGGTCGGTGCACTGACCAACAAGGTGTTCCAGTTCCGCGCCCGCCCGTGGGAGCTGACCGCGCGCGAATCGCTGGGCTACCACGACGCCATGGGTTCGAACCTGTTCCTGCACGTGCGTCGCGGCGAAGTGCTGCGCACCGTGCCGCGCGACAACGAAGCCGTGAACGAGTGCTGGCTGTCCGACCGTGACCGCTACTCGCACCAGGGCCTGTACAGCGAAGACCGTGCGGTCAAGCCGCTGCGCAAGGTCAATGGCGAGTGGAAGGAAGTGAGCTGGGCCGAAGGCCTGGCCGCCGCTGCCGAGATTCTCAAGGCCAACCAGGGCGACAACCTGGGCGTGCTGGTGCATCCGTCCACCTCGAACGAGGAAGGCGCGCTGCTGGCCCGCCTGGCCAAGGGCTTGGGCTCGAGCAACATCGACCACCGCATCAACAACCGCGATTTCTCCGACGCTGCAACCGCCGAAGTGTTCGGCCTGCCGCTGGCCGAGATCGAAGGCGCCGACCGCATCGTCGTTCTGGGCAGCAACATCCGCCACGAGCTGCCGCTGCTGCACGCCCGCCTGCGCAAGGCGCAGACCACCAACGGCGCGAAAATCCACGTCGTCAACCCGGTGGACTTCGACTTCGCCTTCAGCATCGCCGGCAAGCAGATCGTCGCGCCGTCGAAGTTCGTCGACGCGCTGGCCAACGCCGAGCTGCGTTCGGCGGTGCAGGGCGGCAACAACACCGTGCTGATCGTCGGTGGCATCGCCGAAAACCACCCGCAGGCTGCCGCGATCCGCGCCGCCGCGCGTGACTTCGCCGCTGCGACCGGTGCCAAGCTGTGCCGCATCCCGCAGGGTGCCAACGCCGTTGGCCTGACCCGCGCAGGCGTGCTGCCGGCCGGCAAGGACGTCGCCGCAATGCTGGCGCAGCCGCGCCAGGCCTACGTGGTGTACGGCCTGGAGCCGGGTCTGGACTTCGCCGACGCTCCCGCCGCGCGCAAGGCGCTGGTCGGTGCCCAGGTGGTGGCCTTCAGCCAGTTCGCCTGCGTCTCCACCCGCGACGTTGCCGACGTGATCCTGCCGATCGGTGCGCTGCCGGAAATCGACGCCACCCTGACCAACCTCGATGGTCGCGAGCAGTCGGCCCGTGCCGGCGGCAAGCTGCCGGGCGAGGCCCGTGAGGGCTGGCGCGTGCTGCGCGCCCTGGGCGGAGAGCTGGCGGTAGCCGGTTTCGACTTCACCGACCTGGCCGGCCTGCGCGCCAGCCTGGCCCCGGTGTCGGTTACCGTTGCCGCTTCGGCGCAGCCGGTGGTTGCTGGCGAAGGCCTGGAAGTGGCTTCGACTGCCGCGATCTACCGCACCGATGCGGTGGTCCGTCGCGCCCCGGCGCTGCAGTCGCATCCGCTCAACAACGCCCCGCGCATCGTGCTGAACGCTGAAGATGCCGCTCGCCTGCAGCTGCAGGAAGGACAGATGGCCAAGGTCGGCACCGATGCCGGCAAGGCCACCCTGCCGGTGGTGATCGACGCCCGCGTCGCTGTGGGTTCGGTCTGGATTGAATCGGGCCACGGCGCGACCGCGCCGCTGGGTGCCGCTCGCGTAACGGTGGTGGCTGCATGAACGAATTGCTGTTGAACGCGGTCGACCCGCTGCACCAGTGGCTGCTTGGCCTCGGTGACATCGGCGCGCTGATCTGGATCATCCTGAAGATTCTGGTGATCACCGTTCCGGTGATCGTCTCGGTGGCCTTCTACGTGGTCTGGGAACGCAAGCTGATCGGCTGGATGCACGTCCGCCACGGCCCGATGTACGTAGGCATGGGCATCTTCCAGGCCTTCGCCGACGTCTTCAAGCTGCTGTTCAAGGAAGTGGTCCAGCCGAGCAGCGCCAACAAGGCGATCTACCTGCTGGCACCGCTGATCACCCTGGCTCCGGCCTTCGCGGCCTGGTCGGTGGTCCCCTTCGATTCGCAGATCGTGTTGTCCAACGCCAACGCCGGCCTGCTGTACCTGCTGGCGATGACCTCGCTGGGCATCTACGGCATCATCCTGGCCGGTTGGGCATCCAACTCGAAGTATGCGTTCCTGGGTGCGATGCGCGCCTCGGCGCAGATGATCAGCTACGAAATCGCCATGGGCTTCGCCCTGGTCGGCGTGATGATCGCGTCGGGCAGCCTGAACCTGAGCAACATCGTGATGGCGCAGGCCGGCAATTCCGGTTTCTTCGACTGGTTCCTGCTGCCGCTGTTCCCGCTGTTCGTCATCTACTGGGTGTCGGGCGTTGCCGAAACCAACCGCGCGCCGTTCGACGTGGTGGAAGGTGAATCGGAAATCGTCGCCGGTCACATGGTCGAGTACTCGGGCGGTGCGTTCGCGCTGTTCTTCCTGGCCGAATACGCCAACATGATCCTGATCAGCTTCCTGATCTCGATCTTCTTCCTTGGTGGCTGGCTGAGCCCCATCCAGGGCTGGGTCAACTTCGGCGACGTCTCGCCGCTGGTCGACTGGATCTGGAAGGGCGGTGCACCGTGGCTGTTCGTCAAGGTGTTCTTCTTCGCCAGTGCCTACATCTGGTTCCGTGCCAGCTTCCCGCGCTTCCGCTATGACCAGATCATGCGCCTGGGCTGGAAGGTCTTCATCCCGCTGGCCATTCTGTGGATCGCGGTTACCGCCGTCATGGTGTTCTTCGGCGTGATTCAAAAGGGCGTCTAAGTGATGAACAGGATTACCCATTACTTCAAGAGCCTGCTGCTGCTCGAACTGCTGGGCGGCCTTTGGCTGACGCTGAAGTACAGCTTCAAGCCCAAGTACACGATGATGTACCCGATGGAGAAGTTCCCGCAGTCGCCGCGCTTCCGTGGCCTGCACGCCCTGCGCCGTTACCCCAACGGCGAAGAGCGCTGCATCGCCTGCAAGCTGTGCGAAGCGGTGTGCCCTGCATTGGCCATCACCATCGACTCGGCCAAGCGCGAAGACGGCACCCGCCGTACCACGCGCTATGACATCGATCTGTTCAAGTGCATCTTCTGTGGCTTCTGTGAAGAAAGCTGCCCGGTGGACTCGATCGTCGAAACCCACATCCTCGAGTACCACTTCGAGAATCGTGGCGAAAACATCGTTACCAAGCCGCAGCTGCTGGCCCTGGGCGACCGTCTCGAGTCCGAGATCGCCGAGCGTCGCGCCGCCGATGCCGCTTACCGCTGAGGTCGAGAGATGGATTGGGTAAATATCGCTTTCTGGGTGTTCGCCATCGCGGCAACGGTTTCGGCCGGTGCGGTGATCAGCGTGCGCAACCCGGTTCACGCCGTGCTCTGCCTGGTGCTGACCTTCTTCTCCATCGCCTGCGTGTGGCTGCTGGTCGGGGCCGAGTTCCTCGGCGTGGCACTGGTGCTGGTGTATGTCGGCGCGGTGATGGTGCTGTTCCTGTTCGTGGTGATGATGCTCGACATCGATCCCACCAAGCTGCGTGAGGGTTGGGTGCGCTACCTGCCGGTCGGCCTCATCGTGGCTGTGGCGATGCTGGTGCAGATGCTGATCCTGATTGGCGTGAAGGGCAGGGCGGTCACCCCGTTCCCGGCCGACAACGCCGCTGCGCTCGCCGCCGACAGCTCCAACGTCACCTGGCTGGCGCGTACGCTGTTCACCGAGTACCTGCTGCCGTTCGAGTTCGCTGCAGTCATCCTGACCGTGGCCGTGGTTGCCGCCGTGATGCTGACCCTGCGTCGCCGTACCGGCGTGAAGAGCCAGAACCCGGGTGAGCAGACCATGGTCAAGGCCGACCAGCGCCTGCGCATGGTCAAGATGGGCGCCGAAGCGCCGGTCGTGCACAGCAACAGCAAGCCGGCCACCGGCGAGGAGACCCAGCCGTGATTACCCTTGGCCACATGCTTGCGCTTGGCGCGGTGCTGTTCGCCATCAGCCTGGCCGGCATCTTCCTCAACCGGAAGAACGTCATCGTCCTGTTGATGTCGATCGAGCTGATGCTGTTGTCGGTGAACGTCAATTTCGTCGCCTTCTCGCGTCAGCTGGGCGATCCGTCCGGCCAGCTGTTCGTGTTCTTCATCCTGACCGTCGCCGCCGCGGAAGCCGCCATCGGCCTGGCGATCCTGGTGACCCTGTTCCGTACCCGACGCACGATCAATGTCGGCGAAGTCGATTCGTTGAAGGGCTGATCCACAGATGGAAATCACTCTCTCCAAGAGTCTGTTGATCGCAGTGGTGCTTGCACCGCTGTTCGGCAGCATCATCGCCGGCCTGTTCGGTCGCCAGGTCAAGCGCTTCGGCGCGCAGACCATCACCATCCTCGGCGTCGCGGTGGCCTGCGGCCTGTCGATGTACACGCTCTACCAGCTGCTGTGGGGCGGTGCGCAGCCGTTCAACCAGAACATCTACACGTTCTTCGAAGTCGGCCAGTACTCGGCCCATGTCGGCTTCATGGTCGACAAGCTGACCGCGATGATGATGGTGGTGGTGACCTTCGTGTCGCTGCTGGTCCACATCTACACGATCGGCTACATGCAGGACGATCCGGGCTACCAGCGGTTCTTCAGCTACATCTCGCTGTTCACCTTCTCGATGCTCACCCTGGTGATGAGCAACAACTTCCTGCAGCTGTTCTTCGGCTGGGAAGCGGTGGGCCTGGTGTCGTACCTGCTGATCGGCTTCTGGTTCAAGCGCCCGACCGCGATCTTCGCCAACATGAAGGCGTTCCTGGTCAACCGCGTCGGTGACTTCGGCTTCCTGCTCGGTATCGCCGGCGTGCTGTGGGTGTTCGGCACCCTGGATTACTCGCAGGTGTTCTCGCAGGCCGGCATGCTGGCCGACCCGCGCGCCCAGCTGCAGATCTGGGACGGCACCATGTTCGGCATGCAGCTGCTGAACGAGCCGGTGATCTGGTCGATCGCCACCGTCATCTGCATCTGCCTGTTCATTGGTGCCATGGGCAAGTCGGCCCAGGTTCCGCTGCACGTGTGGCTGCCGGACTCGATGGAAGGCCCGACCCCGATTTCGGCACTGATCCACGCCGCGACGATGGTGACCGCCGGTATCTTCATGGTCACCCGCATGTCGCCGCTGTTCGAGCTGTCGCAGACCGCGTTGAACTTCATCCTGTTCATCGGTGCCACCACGGCCTTCTTCACCGGCCTGATCGGCATCGTGCAGAACGACATCAAGCGCGTCGTCGCGTATTCCACGCTGTCGCAGCTGGGCTACATGACCGTCGCACTGGGTGTGTCGGCCTACTCGGCGGCCGTGTTCCACCTGATGACCCACGCCTTCTTCAAGGCGCTGCTGTTCCTGGGTGCCGGTTCGGTCATCATCGCGATGCACCATGAGCAGGACATGCGCAAGATGGGCGGCCTGCGCAAGTACATGCCGATCACCTTCGTCACCATGTGGATCGGTACCCTGGCCCTGGTCGGTACGCCTTTCTTCTCCGGCTTCTACTCGAAGGACACCATCATCGAGGCGGCCGAGATCCACGCCCACATGCAGAACAGCTGGGTCGCCACCTATGGCTACTGGGCCGTGCTGGGTGGCGTTCTGATCACCAGCTTCTACAGCTTCCGCCTGCTGTTCCTGACCTTCCATGGCAAGGAACGCTTCCGCGACGCGCACGATGGTCACGGCCATGGCCATGACGATCACCACGCCGCCGATGCCCACCATGCTGATGCCCACCACGGCGATGCCCATGACGACCACGGCCATGGCCACGGTCCGCATGAGCCGCACGAAACCCCGTGGGTGGTGACCCTGCCGCTGATCCTGCTGGCCATCCCGTCGATCGCCATCGGTTTCTTCAGCATCGGTCCGATGCTGCACGGTACCGACTGGGCGGGTAATCACGCTCACGCGGCAATCAAGGGCCAGGCGCAGACGTTCTTCACCGGTGTCGTGGACTTCTACGATCCGGCCAAGAACACCGTTGCCTTCCTCGGCGAGGAGTTCCATGGCCCGGTCGCGTTCGCCCTGCACGGCATGATGCTGCCGCCGTTCTGGCTGACACTGGCAGGCTTCCTGCTGGCCGCGTTGTTCTACCTGTGGAAGCCGGACCTGTCGGGCAAGGCGCGCAAGACCTTTGCTCCGCTGGTGTCGGTGCTGGAAAACAAGTACGGCTTCGACAAGCTGTGGATCGATGGCTTTGCCGGTGGCGGTGTCAAGCTGGGCAAGGTCTCGCGCTGGATCGACAGCAACATCGTCGACGGCGTGGTCAATCTTTCGGCACGTGTTGTGGACGTTGCAGCCGGCGTGCTGCGTCGTACCCAATCCGGTTTCCTCTATCACTACGCCTTCGCGATGATCATCGGCCTTATTGCCCTTCTGGGCGTGCTGATGCATTACCTGCGTTGATGACCTGTACGGAATAAGAAGACGTGTCGAACTGGCCTCTACTCAGTGTCCTCATCTGGCTGCCGATCATCGGTGGTGCCCTGATCCTTGCGATCCGTGATGCGCAGACCGCCCGCTGGGCGTCCCTGGGCGTCGCCGTGCTGACCTTCGTGGCGAGCCTCTCGCTGCTGAGCGGCTACAACGCGGGTGTCGACGGCATGCAGTTCGTCGAGACCCATGCCTGGATCCCGGCGTACAAGATCGGCTACAACCTGGGCGTGGACGGCATTGCCGTGGCGCTGATCCTGCTGACCACACTGGTCAGCGTGCTTGCCCTGATCGGTGCCTGGAGCGCGATCGACAAGCGCGTCAACCAGTACGTGGCCGCCTTCCTGATTCTGGAAGGTGTCACCGTCGGTATCTTCGCCGCAACGGACGCGATGCTGTTCTACGTGTTCTTCGAAGCGATGCTGATCCCGATGTTCCTGATCATCGGTGTCTGGGGCGGCCCGCGCCGCATCTACGCCGCGCTGAAGTTCTTCCTGTACACCTTCCTCGGCTCGGTGCTGATGCTGGTGGCACTGATCTACCTGTACATGAAGGGCGGCAGCTTCCAGCTGGCCGACCTGTACGCGCTGCCGCTGTCGGCCAAGGAACAGACCTGGATCTTCTTCGCCTTCCTGATCGCCTTCGCGGTCAAGGTGCCGATGTTCCCGGTCCACACCTGGCTGCCGGATGCCCACGTCGAAGCGCCGACCGCCGGTTCGGTGATCCTGGCCGCCATCGCCCTGAAGATCGGTGGCTACGGCTTCCTGCGCTTCAACCTGCCGATCGTCCCGGACGCGTCGCAGGAATGGGCCTGGCTGGTGATCGCGCTGTCGCTGATCGCGGTGATCTACGTCGGCCTGGTCGCGCTGGTGCAGGACGACATGAAGAAGCTGATCGCCTATTCGTCGATCGCGCACATGGGCTTTGTCACCCTGGGTACCTTCATCGCCCTGTGGCTGGTGCGCGAAGCCGGCAACGCCGATGCGGCCCGTCTGGGCCTGCAGGGCGCGATGGTGCAGATGATCTCGCACGGCTTCGTGTCCGGCGCGATGTTCTCCAGCGTCGGCGTGCTGTACGACCGCATGCACAGCCGCCGCATCGCCGATTACGGCGGCGTGGTCAACGTGATGCCCTGGTTTGCCACCTTCGCCATGCTGTTCTTCATGGCCAACGCAGGCCTGCCGGGCACCAGCGGTTTCGTCGGCGAGTTCATGGTCATCCTCGCGGCCTTCCAGCGTAATCCGTGGATCGCGCTGGGCGCGGCCACCACCCTGATCATCGGCGCCGCCTACACCCTGTGGCTGTACAAGCGCATCTTCTTCGGCGAAGTGGCCAACAGCCATGTCGCCGAACTGAAGGACATCAACGGCCGCGAATGGCTGGTGCTGGGCGTGTTCGCCATCGGCGTGCTGGCCCTGGGCATCTACCCCAAGCCGCTGACCGACCTGATGGAGCCCTCGATCGCGAAGCTGGCGATGCAGATCGCATCCAGCAAGCTGCTGTAATTCCAGGATTTGATGATGACCACCTCGCCGCTGCTGCCATTGACCGCCGCTGACCTGCCACCGCTCGCCCCCGAGCTGGTGCTGATCGGCAGCGCCTTCGCCCTGATGATCCTCGACCTGTTCGTCAGCAACCGGAACAAGCTCGTCACCCACCTGTTCTCGCTCGCTGCGCTGGCCGTGGTGCTGTTCATGCTGGCCACCGGCGTGGGCGGGCAGGGGGAGGTCTTCCATGGCATGTTCGTGCGCGATACCGCCGCGGACGTGATGAAGACCGGGATCGTGCTGCTCAGCGGCCTGACCCTGGTCTATGGCTGGCGCTACCTGCGTGACCGCAACCTGTTCCAGGGCGAGATCCCGGTGCTGATCCTGTTCGGCACCGCCGGCATGATGATCCTGGTCTCGGCCGGCAGCCTGCTGATGGTCTACCTGGGCCTGGAACTGCTGGCGCTGTGCTCCTACGCGCTGGTTGCCAGCAACCGTGAGAACGGCCTGGCCTCGGAAGCGGCGATGAAGTACATCGTGCTGGGCTCGCTGGCCTCGGGCCTGTTGCTGTACGGCATGTCGCTGATCTACGGCGCCACCGGCAGCCTGCACCTGGACGTCATCCGCGAGGCCATCCCGCACTCGGAAGAGCGCGTGCTGCTGATCACCGGTGCGGTGTTCATGATCGCTGGCGTCGCCTTCAAGCTGGGTGCCGCGCCGTTCCACATGTGGCTGCCCGACGTCTACCAGGGTGCCCCGGCACCGATCGCGCTGTTCATCAGCTCGGCACCGAAGCTGGCCGCGTTCGGCATGGCCTACCGGCTGCTGGAGATGGGCGTGGGCCCGCTGTCGACCGAGCTGCAGCTGCTGATTGCCGGCCTGGCCGCGGTCTCGCTGGTGATCGGCAACCTGATGGCCATCGCGCAGAGCAACCTCAAGCGCATGCTGGCGTTCTCCACGGTCTCGCACATCGGCTTCCTGCTGATGGGCATCGCCGGTGGCGGTTCGCAGGGCTATGCCGCCGCGCTGTTCTATGCACTGGCGTACGCGATCATGTCGACCGCGGCCTTCGGCGCGATCATCGCGTTGTCGCGTGCCGGCTTCGAAGCCGAGAACATCGAAGACTTCAAGGGTCTGAATGCCCGCAACCCGTGGATGGCCGGCCTGGTGCTGTGCATCATGGCGTCGCTGGCTGGCATTCCGCCGTTCCTGGGCTTCTGGACCAAGCTGGCGGTGCTGGGCGCAGCCATCAACGGTGGCCTGCTGTGGCTGGCCATCCTGGGCGTGCTGTGTGCCGTGGTCGGCTGCTTCTACTACCTGCGCGTCATCAAGGTCATGTACTTCGATGAGCCGGTGGGCGAGGCCATGCCGCGCAGCAACGACCGCGTGCTGGGCCTGGTGCTGGGCGTGAATGCACTGGCGCTGCTGGCGCTGGGCCTGGCCTGGAACCCGATCATGGTCTGGTGCCAGCAGGCATTTGCGCATATTGCATAAAAGTTGACACAAAGCTGCGCGATTCGTGTAATATGCGCAGCCTGAGTTGTCACTGCAGCGGTTCAGCCAGAACATCGTTGCGGTAGCCCTCCTCGAAAGAGTAGGGCAGCAGTTCAAACACTTCCGGTGCGGGGTGGAGCAGTCTGGCAGCTCGTCGGGCTCATAACCCGAAGGTCGCAGGTTCAAATCCTGCCCCCGCTACCAACTTCATATCGGCGCCAACCGGTTTGATGTATGAGGAAAAGCTTGCATGTTTTGAAGCTATGCCTCATAATTCCGCTTCTGATGCGGGGTGGAGCAGTCTGGCAGCTCGTCGGGCTCATAACCCGAAGGTCGCAGGTTCAAATCCTGCCCCCGCTACCAAGTAAAGAATGCGCCTTCGAAGTCCTGCTTCGAAGGCGTTTTTCTTTTGCGCTTCCGCTCGATCCGCCGGGCATGGCCCGGCGCTACCACCGCGCGGCGTGCCGGTAGCGCCGGGCCATGCCCGGCGAGCGCAGCGGCAGGTTCAAGGGTGGTCCAAGCCTTGCACCAGCGCGGTGCAGTCGCTATCATCAGCGGCCTAGCAGTACCCCTGAAGGCGGCCTCCCAGCGGGAGGCCACACCCGGAAGGAGGGCCGCAACCGGCAGGCAATGCAGGTTGCAACCGGAATCCAGTCACCGGAGTCTTTCCGGAAAAGGGGCCCAGCGGGCCCTTTGTCGTTTCCGGGGCGTCATGTTTCCACGCCGGCCAAGGCCGGCACCCAACCAAGAGATCAAGGCAGGCTGTGAGCGACAAGGCAACCGACATCGCGAATCTGCTCGCCCCGACCGTTGTGTCGCTGGGCCTGGAGCTGCTGGGCGTTGAGTATCTGCCGGCCCCCGGCGGTGCGACCCTGCGCCTTTACATCGACGTGCCGCTGGCTGAACAGCCCGAGCGCATCATCAATGTCGACGACTGCGAGCGGGTCAGCCGCGAAGTGTCGGCACAGATGGACGTCGAAGACCCGATCAGCGGCAACTACACGCTGGAAGTGTCTTCGCCGGGCGTCGATCGCCCGCTGTTCAACCTGGAGCAGTTCGGCCGTCACCTCGGCGAAATGGCCAAGGTCACGCTGAAGCTGCCGCAGGACAACCGTCGCCGCCTGCAGGGCCGCATCGAAGCCATCGACGAGACCGCAGGTGCCATCACCTTCATCGTCGACAAGGCCGAAGTGGTCGTGTCGGCCGACAACATCGACAAGGCACGGATCATGCCCGACTGGGTGGCGCTGGGGCTGGCCCCGAGCAAGCCGACCGGTCCGGCACCGAAGCGTCCGAAGCCGAACACGAATTCTTCTTCCAACGAGCCGGCGGCAAAAAAGCCGCGCGCGGAGTGAGCCAATGAGCAAGGAACTGTTGCTGGTAGTCGACGCAGTCGCCAACGAGAAGGGCGTGCCGCGTGAAGTGATCTTCGATGCCATCGAGGCCGCCCTGGCCTCGGCAGCGAAGAAGCGCTATCCCGACGAGGAAGTGCTGACCCGCGTGGTCATCGACCACAAGGATGGCAGCTACGAAACCTTCCGCCGCTGGGAAGTGGTGGCCGATGACGTGGTCATGGAATCGCCGGACCGCCAGATTCGCCTGATGGATGCCGTCGACGAAGCCGAAGGCGTGGACGTCGGCGACTACATCGAAGAGCAGATCGAAAACCCGGATTTCGGCCGCATCGCCGCCCAGGCTGCCAAGCAGGTGATCGTGCAGCGCGTGCGCGAAGCCGAGCGCCAGCAGGTCGTGGACGCATGGAAGGACCGCGTTGGCGAGCTGATCACCGGTGTGGTCAAGCGCGCCGAGCGCGGCAACATCTATGTCGACCTTGGCGGCAACGCCGAAGGCTTCATTCCGAAGGACAAGGGCATTCCGCGCGACGTGCTGCGCGCCGGTGACCGCGTGCGCGGCTACCTGGCCGAAGTGCGCTCGGAGCCGCGTGGCCCGCAGCTGTTCATCAGCCGCGCCGCCCCGGAATTCATGATCGAGCTGTTCAAGCTGGAAGTGCCGGAAGTCGGCCAGGGCCTGGTGGAAATCAAGGCCTGTGCCCGTGATCCGGGTGACCGCGCCAAGATCGCCGTGCTCGCCCACGACCAGCGCACCGATCCGATCGGCGCCTGCATCGGCATGCGCGGTTCGCGCGTGCAGGCCGTGTCCAACGAGCTCAATGGCGAGCGCGTGGACATCGTGCTGTGGAACGACAACCCGGCCAACTTCGTCATCAATGCGATGGCGCCGGCCGAAGTGCAGTCGATCATCGTTGATGAAGACAAGCATTCGATGGACCTGGCCGTTGCCGAAGACCGCCTGGCCCAGGCGATCGGCAAGGGCGGCCAGAACGTGCGCCTGGCCAGCCGCCTGACCGGCTGGCAGCTCAACGTGATGACCCAGGACCAGGTCACCGCCAAGTCGGAGGCCGAGCAGGCTTCGGCCCGCCAGCTGTTCATGGACAAGCTGGAAGTGGACGAGGAAATCGCCGGCATCCTGGTCAGCGAAGGCTTCGGCACCGTCGAGGAAATCGCATATGTACCGGTCGGCGAACTGCTGGCCGTGGAAGGTTTCGACGAAGACATCGTCGAAGAGCTGCGCGCTCGTGCCCGCGATGCGCTGCTCAATGAGGCCCTGGCAGTCGAGGAAGGCCTTGAAGACGGCCAGCCGGCGCAGGACCTGCTGTCCCTGAAGGGCATGGACGAAGCCACCGCGTATGCGCTGGCCGGCCACGGCGTGCGCACCAGCGAGGAGTTGTCCGACCTGGCCGCCGACGAGGTCATGGACTTCGGCATCGAAGGACTGGATCAGGCGCGCGCCGCTGCGCTGATCCTGGCCGCCCGTGCCGAGGAGATCGCCCGACTGGAACGCGGCGAATGAGCCGGCAATGAACAGGGCCCTGAGCCGCTCAGGGCGTAGAATCCGCGCCACCTCCACATGCGGGGGGGCGCCCACAAGATCATAGGATCCGAATGTCGCAGCAAACCACCATCCGCAAGCTTGCCGAACTGGTCAACACGCCGGTCGAAAAACTGCTGGAACAGCTGGCCGGTGCCGGCATGAAGTTCAGCGGTCCCGACCAGGTCGTGACCAGCTCCGAGAAGGTAAAGCTCCTGGGCTTCCTTCGTCGTTCGCACGGCAAGCCCGAGCAGGCCCCGGAAGAGACCGATCAGTCTGCAAAGAAGATCACGCTCAACCGCCGGAAGCAGCAGGAAGTGACGGTCAATTCCGGTCGTAGCAAGACGACCGTGAATGTCGAGGTGCGCCAGAAGCGTACCTACGTCAAGGATGGTGCTCGCGCCATGACTCCGGACGAAGAGCGCGCCGACATCCTGCGCAAGCTGGAAGAGTCGCGTGCCCGCAACCTTGCCGAACAGCAGGCGCTGGCCGAGAAGGATCGTCTGCGTGACGAGGCCATCGTCCGTGCCCGTGAGGAAGAGGTTGCCGCCAAGGAGCGTGCTGAAGCCGAGAAGAAGGCGGCCGAGGAGGCTGCGGCTGCTGCCAAGGCTGCCGAGGCGCTGGCTGCCAGCAAGCCCAAGGTACGCGCTCCGATCGACGAAACCGCGCCGCGCCCGCCGCGCGCCCCGGCTGCCGCCCCGGCTGCGCCGCGTGGTGCTCCGCCGCCGCCGCCGCGCAGCGACGACCGCAACAACCGCAGCGCGCCGCGCAACGAGCGTGGCCCGGGCGACCGTTTCGCCGGCCAGATGCATCTGTCGGCTGCCGACCGTGCGCGTCGTGGCAACAGCAACAACAGCAACAACCGTGGTCGTCCGGGTGGCCGCAACCAGAGCGGTGGCCGTCGCGACATGTCGCGTGGTGGCAACAACGCCGGTCCGCACGCCTTCGAACGTCCGACCGCGCCGGTGGTGCGTGAAGTGGCGATCGGCGAGACCATCACCGTGGCCGACCTGGCGCAGAAGCTCGCGCTGAAGGGTGGCGAGGTGGTGAAGGCGCTGTTCAAGATGGGCGTGATGGCCACCATCACCCAGTCCATCGACCATGACACCGCCGCGCTGGTCACCGAAGAGCTGGGCCACAAGGCCATCCGTGCCAACGACAACGATGCCGAAGACGCACTGCTCGCCTCCGCTGGCGAGAACCAGGGCGAAGCCGTGCAGCGTCCGCCGGTGGTCACCATCATGGGCCACGTCGACCACGGCAAGACCTCGCTGCTGGATTACATCCGCCGTACCAAGGTCGCCACCGGCGAAGCCGGCGGCATCACCCAGCACATCGGTGCCTACCACGTCGATACGCCGAAGGGCGTCATCAGCTTCCTGGATACCCCGGGCCACGCCGCGTTCACCTCGATGCGTGCCCGCGGTGCCAAGCTGACCGACATCGTGGTGCTGGTGGTTGCAGCCGACGACGGCGTCATGCCGCAGACCAAGGAAGCGATCCAGCACGCCCGTTCGGCGGGTGTGCCGCTGATCGTGGCCATCAACAAGATCGACAAGTCCGGTGCCGACCCGATGCGGGTCAAGAACGAACTGCTCTCCGAGCAGGTCGTGGCCGAAGACTTCGGTGGTGACATCCAGATGGTGGAGATCTCGGCCAAGACCGGCCTGGGCATCGACGACCTGCTGGACGCGGTGTCGGTGCAGGCCGAACTGCTGGAACTGAAGGCCGTCGACGAAGGCCGCGCCAATGGTGTGGTCATCGAATCCTCGCTGGACAAGGGCCGCGGCCCGGTCGCGACGGTGCTGGTGCAGCAGGGCCGCCTGAAAAAGGGCGACTACCTGGTGTGCGGCATCCAGTACGGCCGCGTGCGTGCCCTGTTCGACGAAACCGGCAAGCAGCCGGAGTTCGCCGGGCCGTCCATCCCGGTACAGGTCCTGGGCCTGTCCGGCGTGCCGGAAGCCGGTGACGACTTCGTCGTCGTCGACGACGAGCGCCTGGCCAAGGACGTTGCCCAGCAGCGTGAAACCAAGCGCCGTGAATCGCGCCTGGTCGCCACCGCTGGCAGCCGCATGGAAGACATCATGGCGACCCTGGGCAAGGGCGAGGGCCAGCAGGTCCTCAACCTGGTCATCAAGGCCGACGTGCAGGGTTCGGTGCAGGCACTGAGCCAGGCACTGGTCGCGCTGTCCAACGAAGACATCCGCATCAACGTGATCCACTCCGGCGTGGGCGGCATCACCGAGTCGGACGCCAATTCGGCGGCCGCTTCGAAGGCCACCGTCATCGGCTTCAATGTGCGTGCGGATGCTTCGGCCCGCCGCATCATCGAATCCAACGGCGTGGACCTGCGTTACTTCTCGATCATCTATGACGTGATCGATCAGGTGAAGCAGGTGGCCTCCGGTCTGCTGGGCGTCGAGATCCGCGAAGAGATCATCGGTATCGCCGAGGTCCGCGACGTGTTCCGCAGCTCCAAGCTGGGCGCCGTGGCCGGCAGCATGGTCATCGAGGGCGTGGTCAAGCGCAACAAGCCGATCCGCGTCCTGCGCGACAGCGTGGTGATCTTCGAAGGCGAGCTGGAATCGCTGCGTCGCTTCAAGGAAAACGTCGAGGAAGTCCGCAACGGTACCGAATGCGGTATCGCGGTGAAGGCCTACAACGACGTCAAGCCGGGTGACCAGATCGAGTGCTTCGAGCGTATCGAAGTGCCGCGCACCCTGTAATGCTGTGCAGTGGCCCGACCAACGGTCGGGCCCTGCGATGATGTAGAACCCGACCAACGGTCGGGTACCATGTAGATGTAGCGCCTGACCGTTGGTCGGGCGACAACTGAACCAAGAGTCCCTCGTGCCCAAGACTTTCCACCGAACCGACCGTGTCTCCGCCCAGCTGCGCCGTGAACTCGGCACCCTGGTGCACAACGCCGTGCGCGAGCATGGGTTGCCCTCGGTGAGCGTGTCCGACGTGGAAATCACCCGCGACATGGCCCATGCCAAGGTGTTCGTCACCGCACTGATGCCCGAGCGTTCGGCCGAAGCCGTTGCCGGCCTGAAGGAGCTGGGCTATCGCCTGCGCATGGACCTGGCCCGGGCGATGAAGCTGCGCCACGTGCCGGAGCTGCATTTCCACTACGACGACTCGGTCGATCGCGGTGAGCATATCGACAACATCCTGCGCGACCTGCCCGATACGCTGGCCGCGGAGAAGCGTCGCGAAGGCGACGACGAATAACCGCGCGACGCCGGGCATGCCCGGCGTTGTTGCATTCCGGCAACGTGATGTCTGATGCAGACCGCGCTGCGCGCTCGCCGGGCATGGCCCGGCGCTACCCGTACCTGTCATGACCCGAATTCAGTTCCGCCGCGTGGATGGCATCCTGCTGCTCGACAAGTCCGCCGGCATGAGCTCCAACGCCGCACTGCAGGTGGCCCGCCGCCTGTTCCGTGCCGAGAAGGGCGGCCACACCGGCAGCCTCGATCCGTTGGCCACCGGCCTGCTGCCGCTGTGCTTCGGCGAGGCGACCAAGATCGCCGGCCTGCTGCTGGGCTCGGCCAAGGCCTATGACGCCGGGATCGTGCTCGGCCAGACCACCGACACCGACGATGCCGAGGGCCAGGTGCTGCTGCAGCGCCCGGTGCCGCAGATCAGTGCCGAGGCGCTGCAGGCCGCGCTGGCGCCGCTGACCGGCAGCATCCGCCAGCGCGCCCCGATCTATTCGGCGCTGAAGCAGGGCGGTGAACCGCTGTATGTGAAGGCGCGCCGCGGGGATGACATCGAGGCGCCCGAGCGCGAGGTCCAGGTCCATGCCATCGAGGTGCTGGAGCAGCAGCCGGAGCAGTTGCGCCTGCGCGTGACCTGCGGTTCGGGCACCTACATCCGCAGCCTGGCCCGTGACCTCGGTGAAAGCCTGGGCTGCGGTGCCCATATCAGTGCACTGCGCCGGCTCTGGGTCGAGCCCTTCCACCAGCCGGCCATGGTCACCCTGGACCAGCTGCGGGCGATGGTCGAGGCGGGCGACGAGGCCGGCATGGACGCGCTGCTGCTGCCGCTGGCGGCCGGCCTGGCTGAATACCCGCGGGTCGAGCTGGATGCCGACCAGGTCCACCGCTTCTGTGTCGGCCAGCGCCAGCGCGATCCCTCCTGGCCACGCGGGCTGGTTGCCGTGTTTGGTCCGGACGCGGTTGTCCAGGGGCTGGGCCAGGTCGATGACAGCGGGCTGCTGGCGCCGCAGCGTCGTTTCAACCTCTGACCCGGGCAGGCCGGTTCAGCCCCGGACCTTGTCCCGGAGGCCCCTGGCCGTTACAATTTCGCGGCCGTTTTCCGGCAGCCTGCCTTGCGCAGGTTTCATCCTCGTAGTCCACGGCGAGCCTGGCGGTGCGCGAAGCGCGTTCCTGCCGGCCACGCATCACTGAGAAAAAAGAAATGTCGATCGACACCCAGAAGGTCATTGAAGACAACAAGCGCAGCTCGGCTGACACCGGCTCCCCGGAAGTCCAGGTTGCACTGCTGACCGCCCGCATCGAACTGCTGACCGGCCACTTCAAGACCCACAAGAAGGACCACCACAGCCGCCGCGGCCTGCTGCAGATGGTCAACCGCCGTCGCAGCCTGCTCGACTACCTGAAGAAGAAGGACGTCGAGCGTTACAAGGCCCTGATCGAGAAGCTTGGCCTGCGTCGCTAAGCAACGAATCCCCCGCGGCGCAGCGATGCGCCGCGGTTTTGTTTTGTAGCATCGCAATCCCCGATTCAGGCCGGAACGATCCGGTCACCCGCTGGCGGCAAGGGTCGCCGACGGTCCAATTCGCAGACAGCATCCCCAAGGACATCCATCCGTGGCAAAAATCACCAAAACCTTCCAGTACGGCAAGCACACCGTCACGCTTGAGACTGGCGAAATCGCCCGCCAGGCCGGTGGCGCCGTCATCGTCAAGTTCGACGACACCGTGCTGCTGGTCTCCGCCGTTGCCGCCAAGAGCGCGCGTGAGGGCCAGGACTTCTTCCCGCTGACCTGCGACTATCAGGAGAAGTTCTACGCCGGTGGCCGCATCCCGGGTGGCTTCTTCAAGCGCGAAGGCCGCGCGACCGAGAAGGAAACCCTGATCTCGCGCCTGATCGATCGTCCGATCCGCCCGCTGTTCCCGGAAGACTACAAGAACGAAGTCCAGATCATCGCCACGGTGATGTCGCTGAACCCGGAGATCGACGGTGACATCCCGGCGCTGATCGGTGCTTCGGCCGCGCTGTCGCTGGCCGGTACCCCGTTCAAGGGCCCGATCGCTGCCGCCAAGGTCGGTTACAAGGACGGTGAGTACATCCTCAACCCGACCGTATCCGAGCTGAAGGAATCGCAGCTGGAGCTGGTCGTTGCCGGTACCGCCAACGCCGTGCTGATGGTGGAATCCGAAGCCGCGCTGCTGTCCGAAGACGTGATGCTGGGCGCCGTGACCTTCGGTCACCGCGAAATGCAGAAGGTCATCAACGCCATCAACGAGCTGACCGTCGAAGCCGGCACCAAGCCGTCGACCTGGGAAGCCCCGGCCAAGAACACCGCGCTGATCAGCGCCGTGCAGGAAGCGGTCGGCCCGCGCCTGGGCGAAGCCTTCCAGGTGCGTGACAAGCTGCAGCGCCGTGACGCCATCTCGGCGATCAAGAAGGACGTGGTCGAGTCGCTGGCCGGCCGCGTTGCCGCCGAAGGTTGGAACCCGGCCGAACTGTCGAAGGAATTCGGCGAGCTGGAATACAGCACCATGCGCAACTCGGTGCTGGATACCAAGGTCCGCATCGACGGCCGTGCGCTGGACACCGTCCGCCCGATCGCGGTGAAGACCAGCGTGCTGCCGCGTACCCACGGTTCCTCGCTGTTCACCCGGGGTGAGACCCAAGCCATCGTGACCATCACCCTGGGCACCGCCCGTGATGGCCAGGTCATCGATGCCGTCTCCGGTGAGTACAAGGAAAACTTCCTGTTCCACTACAACTTCCCCCCGTACTCGGTGGGTGAGACCGGCCGCATGATGGGCCCGAAGCGTCGCGAAATCGGTCACGGCCGTCTGGCCAAGCGCGGCGTGCTGGCAGTGATGCCGTCGCTGGAGTCGTTCCCGTACACCATCCGCGTTGTCTCGGAAATCACCGAGTCGAACGGTTCCTCGTCGATGGCCTCGGTCTGCGGTTCGTCGCTGGCCCTGATGGACGCCGGCGTGCCGGTGAAGGCGCCGGTTGCCGGTATCGCCATGGGCCTGGTCAAGGAAGGCGATCGCTTCGTCGTCCTGTCCGACATCCTGGGTGACGAAGATCACCTGGGCGACATGGACTTCAAGGTGGCCGGTACCGCTGAGGGCATCTCCGCCCTGCAGATGGACATCAAGATCGAAGGCATCACCGAAGAGATCATGAAGCAGGCTCTGCAGCAGGCCAAGGCTGGCCGTCTGCACATCCTGGGCGAAATGGCCCACGGCCTGACCGCTCCGCGCGAAGAGCTGTCGGACTACGCGCCGCGTCTGCTGACCATCAAGATCCACCCGGACAAGATCCGCGAAGTGATCGGCAAGGGTGGTTCGACCATCCAGGCCATCACCAAGGAAACCGGCACCCAGATCGACATCCAGGATGACGGCACCATCGTCATCGCTTCGGTCAATGCCATCGCTGCGCAGGCCGCCAAGGCCCGCATCGAGCAGATCACCTCGGACGTCGAGCCGGGCCGCATCTACGAAGGCAAGGTCGCCAAGATCATGGACTTCGGTGCGTTCGTCACCATCCTGCCGGGCAAGGATGGCCTGGTGCACGTGTCGCAGATCTCCAGCGACCGCGTCGAGAAGGTCGGCGACGTGCTGAAGGAAGGCGATGTGGTCAAGGTCAAGGTGCTGGAAGTCGACAAGCAGGGCCGTATCCGCCTGTCGATGAAGGCCGTTGAAGAAGGCGAAGGCGCCAGCGCCGAATAATCGGCCAACGGCTGATCACGGTAGGTGTCAACCTTGGTTGACACACCACCGCTGACATCGCTGGAATGAAAAAGCGGGCTTCGGCCCGCTTTTTCTTTGCCTGGAATCCTGTGGGTGAGAACCGTTGGTCCTTACGCTTACGCGCCTTCTTCCTCCTCTCCCAGCCACCAGACCTGGCCCGGCTCGGGATCACTCAACGCATGCTCGCGCTGTTCGATGGCCTCCAGCACGCGGCCAGCACCGGCTGCCGTCCACACCGCCATCAACTTCTCCACCGCAGCCCGGCCTCGTGCGGCAATGCCCAGGTTCCGATCGCGTCCCCAGCCTTCGTCGTCATCTGCGTCGCCATCATCATGCTGGTGCGGCGTGCCATAGCTGCAGCGCAGGCAGAGGTGGCGCACCGAATGGGTCCAGTCCTCGACCAGGCCGATGCCGGGCAGGCTCAGCCCACGTAGCGCGACGATGTCCTCGGCCGCATCGCATTGCACGAACACCGCATAGGTGGCCATGTCCGATTGCTGCAGGCGTTGCATGGCGTTGAACACGGGTACCTGGTGCTCACCGTACTGGCGTTGTCCAGTAGAGGCGCCGTCGTGCAGCACGATGTCGCCGAAGCGGAATCCGCTCTCGGGCAACGGCACGTTCTCTACCCGTGCACGCACCGGGTCCAGCCGGCGCATGTAGACGGTTTCGCCGCTTGACCATGGATTCAGGCGTATACAGGCGACGCCGAAATTGCCTTCGATCGGGCCTTCACCTCCCGGCACGGCGATGCCGCATCGGTTCCACTGCCTGCGTGCTTCCACCCAGTCACCCGCGCCGGTGGCGGCAATGCCGGCATTCCACGCGGTAGCGACGTCGAATTCGTTGCGCAGCTGTTCCGAGCGCAGGTTGTCCTGCAGTGAAGCGGGCCAGTCACGCAGGTACTTGTGTGCCAATCCGCGCATGTAGTGCAGGTGGGGGATGCAAGGGGTCAGTTCGACCAGCTCGCCGAACAGATCGGCTGCATCGACCAGATCGCCCTCGTCGAATGCCGCATAGGCGCGCGCCTCCAGAGCCTGCAGCTTTTCCAGGGTCTCGTCGTCAAGCAGTTCGCCATCTGTGTCGTGGTCTGTGGTCATGTCCGTGTGCCGGTAAAAATCCAGCGACACCATAGCCCAGGCAGGCCGCATGTTGTCTTGCAGCGACCTGCTTTCGACATGGGTTGGCCAGGCCCATGGCAGCTTGCAACGGCCGGTGCCTGTCCACGGGACGACATGCGCGGACATCCATGCCGCTGCCGCTTCTGTTTGCTAACGTGGCTGCGCCTTTGACCCGGGAGTTCCCATGTTCCGCCAGACCGTGGCCGTTCTTGCCGTGCTGATTGCCGGTGCCTTGCCCATCGCCGCGCACGCCGCGCCGGCGCAGCCGCCGATCTTCGGTGCCTACTACCCCGGTGGTTCGGCCGAGCGCTACCCGGTGTCGAGCATTCCGGCCGAGCGCCTGACCCATCTGTTCTATGCGTTCTCCACCATCGAGGACGGGCGCTGCACGATCGGTGCGGAAGCGCCGAAGAATTTCGCTGCACTGGCTGAGCTGAAAAAGGCGCACCCGCACCTGCGCACGCTGATTTCGATCGGTGGCTGGGGCGCCGGCGGATTCTCCGATGCAGCGTTGAACGAGGCCAGCCGCAAGCGCCTGGTCGACTCGTGCATGGCGCTGTTCTTCGAGCGCCATGCTGGAAGCTTCGACGGTGTCGACATCGACTGGGAGTTCCCGGTCAGTGGCGGGCCGAAGGAGCTGGCACACCGCCCGCAGGATCGCGCCAACCTGACCCGGCTTGCGCAGGCCTTCCGCGTGGCCCTTGATGCGCGCGGCCGCAAGGCGGGCCAGCCGATGCTGCTGACTGCTGCGCTGGCCGCCGGCCGCCTGCAGACCGACGGCCCCTACGATCCCGCGGCGAGCTACGACCTGCCGGCGCTGGCCAGGCAGTTCGATTTCATCAACCTGATGAGCTACGACATGGGCACCGGCTTCTCGGCGGTGTCGACCTTCAACGCGCCGCTGCATGAGGTGCCAGCCGATCCGCTGGCGCCGGAACTGCGGCGCTGGAACAACGTGGCCGGCGCGGTGCAGTACTACCGTGAGCACGGCGTACCGGCCGACAAGCTGGTGCTGGGCGTGCCGTTCTACGGACGCGGCTTCAAGGTCACCGGCGAGGCTGCCGACGGGTTGTACCAGGCCTACAGCGTCCCGGCCGATGCCGGTGACTGGCGGGTGATCAAGGCGCGCTATCTCGACCAGCCCGGCTGGACGAAGCACTGGCAGCCGCAGGCGCAGAGCCCCTGGCTGTACAACGCGGAGCAGAAGGTCTTCATCAGCTACGAAGACCCGCGTTCGATCGGGCTGCGTGCGCAGTTCGCCCGTGAGCAGGGCCTGGCCGGGGTGTTCATGTGGGAGCTGACCGGCGACGACGAGCAGGCCAGCCTGCTCAACGCCATGCTGGGCCCCTGGCAGAAGGCGCGCATCGGCGATTGACCGCTTCGGTAGCGCCGGGCCGTGCCCGGCGTTGGCTCAATCGGCCCAGACGCTGTTCGGATCGCCGTGGCGGGCACGGCGCTGGCTGGCCACCGCCAGGCGGGCGAAGCCGAAGGCCATGGCCAGCGCGATCGCATCGACCCAGAACAGCGGCCAGTGGCCGCGTGCGGCCGCGCGCCACAGCCAGTCACCATTGAGCGCGCCGTGCACGACCGGCACCAGCGCGGTACTGATCGCTGCGGCCCACAGCAGCTCGCGTGCGGCCTGTGCCGGCCGTCGCAGCGCCGCCCACAACGCGCACAACACCCAGCTGCCGAAGCAGGCCCAGCGGATGCCCTGGTCGACCGCGGACGGCGCCCACCGCTCCAGCACCAAAGCGGTGACGAAGGCGACCGAGATCGCCACGCACAGGCCGATGCAGACGCCGACCGTGGCCCGCGCCATGTTCACCCCGGCACGCGGTTGTTGCGGCTGGCGGCGCTTGCGCCGCGACTCGATCCACAACAGGTTGCCGGAGTAGAACAGGAAGGCACCGCCGAGGCCGAGCAGGAAGTACAGCCAGACCACCACGCCGTTGCCGAATTCGCCGAAGTGCAGCGCGTAGACGGCGCTGAGCGTGGCGTGGTTGGCGTCGCGCTGGCCCGGCAGCTGCGAGGCCAGAACGTTGCCGGTGGTCACGTCCAGCGCCACCGCGCCAAGTGGGCCGAGCGTGCCGGTGGATTCGCCGGTGATCTCGATGGTGGCATTGGCATCGCCGGCGTTGGCCAGCTTCAGGTAGGCCGGCTCGAAGTTGGCTACGCCTTGTGCACGGGCGACTTCAAGCGCGCGTGCATGCAGCACGCGCAGGCTGCCTGGCGGTGCCGGGATGCCGGTGGCCTCGCGCACCGGTGCGGTATCCATCGCCGTTGGCACCGCTTGCAGCGCCTTGCCGTCGTAGATCAACGGGTTGAGCAGGGCCATTTGTACGAACACCAGGCAGAGCAGGGCGCCGGTCACCGCAAACATCAGGTGGAAGGGCAGGCTGAGCACGCCGATCACGTTGTGCGCGTCCTGCCACAACTGCTTCAGGTTGCGGCCGGGGCGCAGTGCGAACAGGTCACCGAACAGCTTCGGCAGGTGGATCACCAGGCCGCTGAGCAGGGCCATGCCATACAGCAGGCTGACGATACCCATCACGTAGATGCCGGCCACCGGCAGGCCGAGGCTGTAATGCAGTTCGTTGACCAGTTCGGCCAGCCCGGTCTGCGGCGGCGTCGGGCTGCCGGCGATCTGCCCTGGCCAGGCGTAGCGCCAGCTGCCGTCGTCGGCCTGCCAGTACGCCAGCGGTTGCGGGTGTTCAGCGCCGGGGAAGGTCATGCCGATGTGGCGGCGCGCCTCCGGATGCGCGGCCAGAACGTCTTCCAGCAGGTACTGCGCGTCGTCCAGGCCGGCCGGCAATGCGCTGGCTGCACCCGGGGTCTGCCATAGCGGCAGGTCGTGGTGGAACAGGGTCAGTGCACCGGCATAGAAGGCTACGAACAGGCCGAAGCCGGCGACCAGGCCGACCCAGGTGTGCAGGGTGGTGAATGTGCGCAGGGTCTGCGAACTGAACTTCATGCGGCGGGTCTCATTGCACCGCGCCGGTGAGGCGCAGCAGCGCGAGCACGGCGAAGCCGGCGGCGCCACTGCCCGCCAGCACCAGCCAGGCGCGCAGCGCGCTGCGGAAACTGAACGCCCACAGGGCGGCCAGCATCCACAGTGGGATGAAGGTGATCAGGCTGGGCACCAGCGCGTTCTGCCATGGCCCGGGCGGCAACCAGGTCACCAGTCCGGTCGCGGCGGCGGCCAGGAGGAAGCCGGCCACGATGCCAGCGAAGGCGCGCGGCCACATCACGGCGACTCCGTGCCGGGGCGATGCCAGGCGGCCAGTGCCGGCAGCAGCATCGCCGCCAGCATCCAGGTGCACAGCATCGCCACCAGGCCGGCGGCAAAACCGAGCTCGGCCATCCACAGCCACAGCGCGGCAGCGGCGGCGACCAGGCCGATCTGCCGCCCGAGGCGGCCGGCACGGCGCAGGCGCGGCCAGCGGCAGTGCGGCGAGGCGGCATAGAACGCCAGCGCCGAGAACATCGCCGCCAGCATGCCCAGGCTGCAGAAGCCGAGCGTGGAAAGGCCGACGGTGATCATTGCGCGCGACCTGCGCGGCTGCAGGCTGGCGAACGCGGGGCACGGGCGGGGCCGGCGGGAGCCGGTCGGAGCGGGTGGCGCATCACGGGGTCCTGGGGGAAAGCGGGCAGGCTGGCACGGGGCGACCTGCGCCGACATGGTAATCATTGCAATTTGACGCCGCCAGCGAAGCCCATTCAGCGGGCCGTACGGTAGCCCTTGGGCTTTCCCGTGCGCTGGTTTAAGATCATTGTTGAATCCTCACTGGAACAAGGTGGCCCGCGCCCAGCGCCGGCCGAGCGTGCGACATGAGCACTACCACCGCCCACTGTTGACCTGCCCCCGAAGGCCCGAGTTCCCGGCGCCCTCGCGGCGCTTTTTTATTGCCCGGGCGCTGGCCCGGAACCGCTTTCCAGCCCGCCCGCGCGGGCCCCGCACGAAGCCACTGCGATGATCAACATTACTCTTCCCGACGGCAGCCGCCGCGAATTCGAAAACCCCGTCAGCGTCATGGACGTTGCCCAGTCGATCGGTGCCGGCCTGGCCAAGGCCACCATCGCCGGTTCGGTCGATGGCGTGCTGGTCGATGCCAGCGACGTCATCGACCACGATGCCAGCCTGCGCATCATCACCGCCAAGGACGAGGAGGGCGTGGAGATCATCCGCCACTCCAGCGCCCATCTGGTTGGCCATGCGGTCAAGCAGCTGTACCCGGACGTGAAGATGGTGATCGGCCCGGTGATTGCCGAGGGCTTCTACTACGACATCTACTCCGAGCGCCCGTTCACCCCGGAAGACATGGCGGCGATCGAGAAGCGCATGGGCGAGCTGATCGCCCAGGACTACGACGTCATCAAGAAGGTGACGCCGCGCGCCGAAGTGATCGAGATCTTCAAGGCCCGTGGCGAGGACTACAAGCTGCGCCTGATCGAGGACATGTCCGACGACATCCAGGCCATGGGCATGTACTACCACCAGGAGTACGTGGACATGTGCCGTGGCCCGCACGTGCCGAACACGCGCTTCCTGAAGGCCTTCAAGCTGACCCGCATCTCTGGTGCCTACTGGCGTGGTGACGCGCAGAACGAACAGCTGCAGCGCATCTACGGCACTGCCTGGGCCGACAAGAAGCAGCTCGAGGCGTACATCAAGCGCATCGAAGAAGCGGAAATGCGCGATCACCGCCGCATCGGCAAGCAGCAGGACCTGTTCCACCTGCAGGAAGAGGCACCGGGCCTGGTGTTCTGGCACCCGAAGGGCTGGGCGCTGTGGCAGGTGGTCGAGCAGTACATGCGCAATGTCTACCGCAAGACCGGCTACGGCGAAGTGCGCTGCCCGCAGATCCTGGACGTGAGCCTGTGGCAGAAATCCGGTCACTGGGACAACTACCAGGACGCGATGTTCTTCACCGAATCGGAGAAGCGTACCTATGCGCTCAAGCCGATGAACTGCCCCGGCCACGTGCAGGTGTTCAATCAGGGCCTGCACAGCTACCGCGATCTGCCGATCCGTTACGGTGAGTTCGGTGCCTGCCACCGCAACGAGCCGTCCGGCGCGCTGCACGGCATCCTGCGCGTGCGTGGCTTCACCCAGGACGACGGCCACGTGTTCTGCACCGAGAACCAGGTCGAGGCGGAAGTGACCGCGTTCCACCAGCAGGCGCTGGCGGTTTACCAGCACTTCGGCTTCGATGAGATCCAGGTCAAGATCGCGCTGCGCCCGGAATCGCGCCTGGGCGATGACGCAACCTGGGACAAGGCCGAGGGCGCGCTGCGCTCGGCCCTGTCCAGCAACGGCGTGGAGTGGCAGGAGCTGCCGGGCGAGGGCGCTTTCTATGGCCCGAAGATCGAGTACCACCTGAAGGACGCCATCGGCCGTACCTGGCAGCTGGGCACGATGCAGGTCGACTTCATGATGCCGGGCCGCCTCGGCGCCGAGTACGTGGACGAGAACAGCCAGAAGAAGCACCCGGTCATGCTGCACCGGGCCATCGTCGGCTCGATGGAGCGCTTCCTGGGCATCCTGATCGAGCACCATGCCGGCCAGTTCCCGGCCTGGCTGGCTCCGACCCAGGTGGTGGTGGCCAATATCACCGACGCCCAGGCTGAATACGTCTCGGACGTGACCAAAACCCTTGCGGATCAAGGCTTCCGCGTCAGCGCGGATTTGCGTAACGAGAAGATCGGCTATAAGATTCGCGAGCACACGCTGCAGCGCGTGCCGTACCTGCTGGTCATTGGTGACCGCGAGAAGGAAAACGGCGCTGTGGCGGTGCGTACGCGTTCTGGCGAAGATCTCGGCAGCATGAGCCTCCAGGCCTTCATCGAGCGGCTCCAGGCCGAGGGCGCGTAAGCAAAGGTCCGGCCCGTGCGCATTGGCGCCCGGGCCGGGTTCGACACCCTTGGGAGATCGCAATATCAGTACCCCTGACAACAAACAGAACCGCAAGAATCAGGAAATCCGTGTGCCGCGCGTCCGCGTGATCGGCAGCGACGGAGAAATGATCGGCGTGTTGACGCGTGACGAAGCGTTGTCCATGGCCGAAGATGAAGGCCTGGACCTGGTCGAGATCCAGCCGCAGGCCGACCCGCCGGTCTGCAAGATCATGGACTTCGGCAAGTTCAAGTTCGAAGCGCAGAAGAAGGCCAGCGAGGCCAAGAAGAAGACCAAGCAGGTCGAGATCAAGGAAGTGAAGTTCCGTCCGGTCACGGACGAGGGCGACTACCAGATCAAGCTGCGCAAGATGCGCGGTTTCCTTGAAGAAGGCGACAAGATCAAGGTCAACATCCGTTTCCGTGGCCGTGAAATGAGCCACCAGGAACTGGGTCGCGAAATGGCCAACCGGATCGAGACCGATCTGGGCGAGGACATCGTCATTGAATCCCGTCCGCGCCTGGAAGGGCGTCAGATGGTGATGATGATCGCGCCGAAGAAGAAGACCTGAGGCCTGACGGGCTGCCTTCCGGGGCGCCTGGCGGCTGAATGGAAAGGTGAAAGGACGCCGCTGGCGTCCTTTTGCCTTTGTGCGGGCGGCACGGCCGCCGGCGATGTGAAGACGGGCGTGAAAAGGGCAGCAGGGGCTGGTGATGCTCCCGATTTGCCTGTATCATGCCCGGCTCGACCCACCCAGGACGGGTCGTACGCCGATCATGGCAGGATGGAAAGAGCGGCCCAGGCCGCCGCCAGATCAGTCAGAAACCAGGGTCATATCCCATCAAGGACATTGCAATGCCCAAGATCAAGACCAACCGGGCAGCGGCCAAGCGTTTCCGCAAGACCGCCTCGGGCAAGTACAAGTGCGGCCACGCCAACCGTAGCCACATCCTCACGAAGAAAGCGACCAAGCGTAAGCGTAATCTGCGTCAGACGGGCCATGTCCGTGCAGAAGACGCCGGCCGTCTGGACCGCATGCTCCCTTACCTCTGAGGAACTGAAAAATGGCACGAGTTAAGCGTGGCGTACAGGCGCGTCGCCGCCACAAGAAAATTCTGGATCTCGCCAAGGGCTATTACAACGCCCGTCGCAAGGTCTTCCGCGTTGCCAAGCAGGCGGTCATCAAGGCACAGCAGTACGCCTACATCGGCCGTAAGCAGAAGAAGCGCAACTTCCGTTCGCTGTGGATCACCCGCATCAATGCGGCTGCCCGCATCAACGGCCTGAGCTACAGCCGCTTCATGAACGGTCTGCTGAAGGCCGGCATCACCCTGGATCGCAAGGTCCTGGCTGACATCGCCGTGCACGACGCAGCCGGCTTTACCGCACTGGCCGAAAAGGCCAAGGGCGCGCTGGCGGCATAAGTCCTTCCCGATGCCGTAACCGTTCCTCGGAACGGTGTCAGGTCAAGGCAATGCATGGGGAAGGGCGCAAGTCCTTCCCCATTCTTTTTTGGGTCCCGGCGTGGCCACAGCGGCAGCGCGGGGACGGCGGTGGCGACAGGGGTCGGCCCTTCGCGCATCGCGATGGCAGATCGACTGGAGTTCCGGCCCCCCATGAGCGACATCCAATCCCTCACCACCCAGGCGCTGGCCGATGTGGCCGCCGCACAGAGCCCCGACGTGCTGGAACAGCTGCGCGTGGCCCTGCTTGGCAAGAGCGGCAGCATCACTTCGCAGCTCAAGCAGCTCGGCGCGTTGCCGGCTGACGAGCGCAAGGCTGCCGGTGAAGCCATCAACCAGGCCCGCGACGCGCTGAGTCACGCGCTGGGCGAGCGTAAGGCGGTATTGGAAGACGCCGCACTGGACGCGCGCCTGGCCGCCGAATCGATCGACATCACCCTGCCGGGCCGCAGCGCCGAGCGCGCTGGCCTGCATCCGATCACCCGCACCCTTGAGCGCATCACCGGCATCTTCGGCCGGCTGGGCTACGAGCTGTCGGAAGGGCCGGAGATCGAGGATGACTGGCACAACTTCGAGGCGCTGAACTTCCCGCCGCACCACCCGGCGCGCGCCATGCACGACACCTTCTACTTCGGCGACGGCCGTCTGCTGCGCACGCACACCTCCGGTGTGCAGGTGCGCTACATGGGCGACCACGCGCCGCCGCTGCGCATGATCGCCGCCGGCAAGGTGTACCGCAGCGACAGCGACCAGACCCATTCGCCGATGTTCCACCAGGTGGAAGGCCTGCTGGTCGATGAGCATTCGACCTTCGCCGACCTGAAGGGCACGCTGGCCGAGTTCGTGCGCGCGTTCTTCGAGCGCGATTTCGAAATGCGTTTCCGCCCCAGCTACTTCCCGTTCGTTGAACCCGGCGCGGAAGTGGACATCGCCTGGCAGCAGCCCGATGGCAGCACCCGCTGGCTGGAAGTGCTCGGCTGCGGCATGGTCCATCCGAACGTGCTGCGCAACGTCGGCATCGATCCGGAGCGCTACACCGGCTTTGCCTTCGGCATGGGCGTGGAGCGCTTCGCGATGCTGCGCTACGGCGTCAACGACCTGCGCGCGTTCTTCGAGAACGACGTGCGCTTCCTGAAACAGTTCGCGTAAACCACCAGGTAGCGCCGGGCCATGCCCGGCGGACTCAACAACGCAGGCCCAGGCGCATGCGCCGGGCCCACCAGGGTGACACCATGAAATTCTCCGAAAACTGGCTGCGCAGCCACGTCCCGACCACTGCATCGCGCGAAGAACTGAGCGCGGTGCTGACGGCCATCGGCCTGGAAGTGGAAGAAGTGACCGCGCTGGGCGAAGGCCTTGATCACGTGGTTGTGGCACGCATCGTCGAAGCGGTGCGCCACCCGGAAGCCGACCGCCTGCAGGTGTGCAGGGTCGATGCCGGGCAGGGCGAACTGCTGCAGATCGTCTGCGGTGCGCCGAACGCACGCCCGGGCCTGGTCGCGCCGCTGGCGATGGTCGGTGCGCAGATCGGTGAGCTGAAGATCAAGCCGGCCAAGCTGCGCGGCGTGGAGTCCAACGGCATGCTGTGCTCGGCCAGGGAGCTGGGCCTGGACAACGATGCCTCCGGCCTGCTGGAACTGCCGGACGACGCCCCGGTCGGCCAGACCCTGGTCGAGTACCTGGGCCTGCCGGACGCCAGCATCGAGATCAAGCTGACCCCGAACCGCGCCGATTGCTTCAGCCTGCGCGGTATCGCCTACGACGTCGCCGCAGCCACCCGCAGCGACGTGCTGGATTTCACCGCCGAGGCGATTCCCGCCGTCGGCAGCCGAGAGCTGGCGATCCAGCTCGATGCCGGCGCTGAGGCGCCGCGCTACCTCGGTCGTGTCATCGAGGGCGTCAACGCCGCCGCCAAGACGCCGCTGTGGATGGCCGAGCGCCTGCGCCGCAGTGGTGTGCGCCCGGTCTCGCTGCTGGTCGACATCACCCAGTACGTGATGCTGGAGCTGGGCCAGCCGATGCACGCCTATGACCTCGGTACTCTGCAGGGCAGCATCGCCGTGCGCCGTTCGCGCGCCGGCGAGAGCCTGAAGCTGCTGGACGGCCGCGATGCTGCGCTGGACGACAGCTTCCTGGTGATCACCGACGCCGATCGTGCGGTCGGTCTGGCCGGCCTGATGGGCGGCTTCGACACCCGAGTCACCGATACCACCACCGCTGTGTTCCTGGAGGCCGCGCACTTCGCGCCGGCCGCGATCATGGGCCGTGGCCGCAAGCTGGGCCTGCACACCGATGCCGGCCATCGCTTCGAGCGTGGTGTCGACCCGGCACTGCCGCGTACCGCCATCGAGTACGCCACCCGCCTGGTGCTGGACCTGGCCGGCGGTACCCCGGCGCCGGTCACCGAGGCCGTGCGCGCCGACGACCTGCCGCAGCCGGCAACCATCGTGCTGCGCCGCGCCCGCATCACCCGCGTGCTCGGCATCACCATCGAAGATGCCGAAGTCGAACGCATCCTGCGCGCGCTGGGCATGGACGTGGTTGCCACCGCCGACGGCTGGCAGGTCACGGCGCCGAGCCGCCGCTTCGACATCGCCATCGAAGAAGACCTGATCGAAGAGTTGGCCCGCATCCACGGCTACGAGCAGATCCCGACCACGCTGCCGGGCGGTGCCTCGCGCGTGGCGATGCCGAGCGAAACCCAGCTGGACGCGCTGAGCGTGCGTCGCCAGTTGGTCGCCCGTGATCAGCAGGAAACCGTCAACTTCGCCTTCGTCGACGATGCGCTGCTGACCCAGTGGCAGCTGCGCGACAGCCTGGTGCCGCTGGCCAACCCGCTGTCGGCCGAACTGGCAGTGATGCGTCCGTCGCTGCTGCCGGGCCTGGTCGCCACGCTCGGTCGCAACGCCGCCCGCCAGCTGGGTCGCGTGCGCCTGTTCGAGATCGGCCGCGTGTTCGCCCAGCAGGTTGGTGATGGCCAGCCGGCACCGCTGGAAACCCCGCGCGTGGCCGCTGCGGTCTGCGGTGAAGCGCAGGCGGCGCAGTGGGGCCTGCCGACCCGCAAGGTCGATTTCCATGACCTGAAGGGCGACCTGGAATCGCTGGCCGCCGCCAGTGGCGCGGTCCTGGAGTTCTGCCCCTCGGACCGTGCCTACGGTCACCCGGCGCGTTCGGCCGAGGTGTTCCGCGACGGCGTGGCGATCGGCTGGATCGGCCAGATCCACCCGCGCCTGACCAGGGCAATGGACATTGAAGCCGACGTCTATGCCTTCGAACTGGACCTGGAGCCGCTGTCAGCCCGCCGCCTGCCGCGTGCCGGCGAGCTGTCGCGCTTCCCCGCGGTGCGCCGCGACCTGGCGTTCCTGGTGCCTGAGCAGGTGGCCTGGGCCGAGCTGGCGGCGACTGTCCGCGAGGCTGCCGGTCCGCTGCTGCGCGACCTGAACCTGTTCGACCGCTATGTCGGGCAGGGCGTCGAGCCGGGATTCAAGAGTCTCGCTATGGGCTTGATTTTGCAGGACAAGTCGCGCACTCTGACGGACCGCGACGTGGATGCGGTAGTGGCCGAGGCGGTCACTGCCATCGAGCGTGAACACCACGCCCGGATCCGCGGCTGAGCGGGCAGCACTCGGGGGTAGCAGGCAATGGCATTGACCAAGGCGGAGATGGCGGAAAAGCTGTTCGACGAAGTCGGTCTGAACAAGCGGGAAGCCAAGGAATTCGTCGACGCGTTTTTCGATGTGCTGCGTGAAGCATTGGAACAGGGACGTCAGGTGAAGCTGTCGGGCTTCGGCAATTTCGATCTGCGGCGCAAGAACCAGCGCCCGGGTCGCAACCCCAAGACCGGCGAGGAAATTCCGATTTCCGCCCGTACGGTGGTCACCTTCCGTCCGGGCCAGAAGCTCAAGGAGAGGGTGGAAGCTTATGCTGGATCCGGGCAGTAACCGCGAACTACCGCCGATCCCGGCCAAGCGCTACTTCACCATCGGTGAGGTCAGCGAGCTGTGCGACGTCAAGCCGCACGTCCTGCGCTACTGGGAAACCGAGTTTCCCAGCCTTGAGCCGGCCAAGCGCCGAGGCAACCGCCGCTACTACCAGCGCCACGACGTGCTGATGGTGCGGCAGATCCGCAGCCTGCTGTACGAACAGGGCTACACCATCGGTGGTGCACGCCTGCGTCTGGATGGCCCCGATGCCCGCGAGGAATCGGCATTGAGCAACCAGATCATCAAGCAGGTGCGCATGGAGCTGGAAGAAGTGCTGCAGTTGCTGCGTCGCTGACCCCATTTCCCTTGTAATCCGCTATACTTCACGGCCCGCCGCACTGGCGGGCACATCGCAGCATCAGTCGGGGCGTAGCGCAGCCTGGTAGCGCATCTGCCTGGGGGGCAGAGGGTCGTCGGTTCGAATCCGGCCGTCCCGACCACTGTGATGAATCAAGAAGCCTGCGCAGCGATGCGTGGGCTTTTTTGTGCGTGCGATGTGTCCGGCTCATGCGCCTGCGAAGCGATAGATCAGTTCCGGGTCGCCTTCGTCCAATCCGTGCACGATGCCGCTGTCGATGAAGCCACTGGCATCCAGCAGGCGCTGCATGCCGATGTTGGAGGCATTGGTCGAGGTGAACAGTTTGCGCCGGCCATGCAGTGCGATGGCCTGGCGCAGCAGTGCGGTACCGATGCCTTGGCCGCGCTGTGCGTGCGCCACCATCAGCATTTCGATGAAGGCTTCGCCGAAGAAGTGGTGATGAATGACCAGGTAGCCGACGGCCCTGCCGTTCTGCTCGGCAACCTGCACGCTGCCGCGTGCCAGCCAGTCGCCGATCTGCAGGGCCCGGCCTGGATCGTTGGCCGCCACGCTGTCGAGCGCGATCAAGGCATTGGCGTCCTGGATGCTGCCGTCACGCAGGTGTGGGAAGTGGGAAGTCCGGTTCATCGCGGGCGCAGCTTCAGCAACAGGCCGCCACCCGACATAAAGCAGGCGAGCAGGATGGCGATCGACAGCGGCAGATCGAATTCATTGCGGCCGAGCAGGGCAAACGCCAGATGGACCAGTGCCGTGCCAATGCCGAGCGCGCCACACACCAGCGCATAGCCGCGTGCCGTGGATGTGCCCAGCAGGATCTGGCGATACCCCCAAAGCACAGCGCCGACAGCGAACAGGTTGAACAGCAGGAAGCCCTGGATGCCACCGGGGACATGGAACATGGCCCATTCCTGCCAGAACGCAGCGTCGATCTGATGCAGGATCAACGCCAGCAGTGTCGCCAGATACCATCGTTCCATGTCGTGCTCCCTGCCATGCGGGCCATAGTCTATCGGCTCCGCCTTGCACGCACGCCTACTCGTTGCAGCCAGCGCGTGCTCGGCAGTCAATACACCCGGAACTCGGCCCGGCAGCCGTCGCTGACCCACACACCGCGGCGGTCCCAGCCCCAGTTGCGGTCCTCGATGCAGGCCGTCACCGACTTCTGCTTGACCAGGCGCACCTCGTGGCGCACACGGATACGGCATTCCTTGTCCTTCTTTTCGTAGGACTCGCAGACCAGGCGCTCACCATCATCGTCACGGTCCCGGCCGCGGCCCGGCCAGCGTCCGCGCCCATAGCCGTCGGCGACGAACTCGGCGCGGCAGCCGTCGGTCACCCACAGCATGCGACGGCTCTGGCCCCAGTTCCTGTCCTCGACGCAGCGGGTGACCGAGAGCTGCTTCGCCAGGCGCATGCGGCCCTCGATCGGGCACTGCTGGGTCTTGTTGAACTGGGATTCGCAGCGCAGCACGGCAATGTGATCGGCGTCGTAGTCCTGGGCGGCCACGGCAGTAGCGGCCAACAACAGGGCAAGGGCGGTACCGGCGATCGGCAGCAGCAGGCGATGGGTCATGGGGAGTCTCGGGTGGGGAACGGGCGGCAAGAATGGCCCAGGCCGGGGCTGCCGGAACGGATCGTTCCGGCGATGGCTCAGTGGGGATTTAGTAGTGCGCACGAGCCCATGCAGGGGCTTACATCCCGTATCATCGCTGCACATCCGATCGCATCGGTTTACACCCTCTTACATGTCTCCCACGCCCGTCGGCACAGCCTGTGGCTGTTGTCACTGGCATGCGGCCGGCGCGTGGAGGAGGATGCGCGGACCACGACGACCACAGGGGGTTGCGTTGATCAGCAGTACCGTCATTCATCGCTCGGCCGACGCAGGTGGCGCCGAGGTGCGAGTCCTGGACACCACGTTCAAGGGCAAGCATGTGTTCATTGCCTGGGGCCTGCGCGGGCCGGAACTGACCCGCAGCGCGGACCCGGCTGCCACCGTGGCCGCACGCAAGGCGCTGCACGCGGTTGCCGGCCACAGCGAGGGGCCGCGCAGCCCGGAAGTGTTCATCGCCAACCAGTCAGCGGTGGCGATCACGGTCTATCGCCTGCTTACCGAGGCGCGCTCCGGCGATGCCATCTTCTTCCTGTGCGATTCACAGGCGGTGGTCGAGTGGCTGATCACCGCGCTGGAAGTGCAGGGCGCGGACTGATTCCGCGCTGCATCGCAGGCAGGATCAGGCCAGTGCCGCGTCCACCGCGGCCCGCGCATGCAGGGTGGTGGTGTCGAACAGCGGCACTGCGCTGTCCTCGTCGCGCACCAGCAGCATGATCTCGGTGCAGCCGAGGATGATCGCTTCGGCACCGCGTTCGACCAGGCGTGCGATCACGTCGACATAGACCTGTCGCGAGCGATCACTGACCACGCCGGCGATCAGTTCCTGGTAGATGATGTCGTGCACGCTGCGACGATCATCGGCATCTGGGACCAGTACCTCCAGGCCGAAGCGATCCTGCAGCCGGCCGCGGTAGAAGTCCTGTTCCATGGTGAAGGCGGTGCCGAGCAGGCCCACCCTGCGCATGCCTGACTGCACGATGGCCTGGGCGGTGGGGTCGGCGATATGCAGCAGCGGCAGTGGGCAGACCGCCTCGATGCGGTCGGCCAGCTTGTGCATGGTGTTGGTGCAGATCAGCAGCAGATCGGCGCCACCGGCCTGCAGGCGCCGTGCAGCGTCGGCCATATGGTCGCCCAGCGCATTCCAGTCGCCTTCATGCTGCAGCTGCTTGATGCCGGCGAAGTCCACCGACCACAGCAGCAGCTGCGCCGAATGTGCGCCACCGAGGCGCTGCCGCACGTCCTCGTTGATGAGCCGGTAATACTGAGCCGAGCTTTCCCAGCTCATGCCGCCGATCAGGCCAAGGGTCTTCATGCACAGCTCCATGCCGGGGAGCCGTCATTGCAGCACAGCCGATGCGGGAGTTGCACTACACATTAGCAGTCGCTAATGTGTTGGTCATGATCGAGAACGCTCTGTTCAAGGCGCTGGCAGACCCCACCCGCCGCCACATCTTCGAAAAGCTGGCCGGGGGCGGGCAGCATGCCAGCGCGCTGCGCGAGGGCATGGCGATCAGTCAGTCTGCGATGTCCCAGCACCTGGCGGTGCTGCGCGATGCCGGGCTGGTGAGCGAACAGCGCCAGGGCCGCTTCGTCCACTACGAGGTCGATCCGCGCGGGCTGGCGCACATCGGCAACTGGCTGCAGCGCTACCGGGCCTACTGGCCCGCGCGGATGGATGCCTTGCAGGATCTGCTGAAGGAGATGGACTGATGGACGATGTTCTGCACGAAGCGGCTCCCGCGTTGGTGATGGAGCAGTGGCTGCCAGCGCCACCGGAACGGGTCTGGCGCGCACTGTTCGATCCGGCGCTGCGTGAGCGCTGGTTGCCGGCGGCCGATCTTGCCGATCCGCAGCCTTGCCTGTGCGAGGAGGGGCGGGAGCTGGGGTTCCACCTGCGCGATGCGCAGCCCCCGCATCTGCACAGCCTGGTGTGTTTCCGGCTGCGCGCGGATGACGGTGGGGGGACGGTGCTGACCATCGTGCATCGGCTCACCGACCTGCGCGCGCTGCTGCCGTTGGCCGCCAACGACGATCATCGCACCATGATGCGCGCGGCCTGAGGCGGCGCCTGGATCGAACGCTACAGGGAGCAGGCACATGCGGGACAGAATGCAGCTGATACCGATGGTGGTGGAACGCAGCGAGCGCGGTGAGCGCTCCTATGACATCTACTCGCGGCTCCTGCGCGAGCGCATCATCTTTCTCAACGGCGAAGTCGATGACACTGTGTCGGCGCTGGTCTGCGCGCAGCTGCTGTTCCTGGAATCGGAAAACCCGGAGAAGCCGATCCATCTGTACATCAACTCGCCGGGTGGGGTGATCTCCAGCGGCCTGGCGATGTACGACACCATGCAATACATCTCGGCCCCGGTGCATACGCTGTGCATGGGCACCGCGCGGTCGATGGGTTCGTTCCTGTTGATGGCCGGCGAGCCCGGTCACCGCGCGGCGTTGGCCAATGCCAGCCTGCATGTGCATCAGCCGCTGGGCGGGGTGCAGGGCCAGGCGTCGGACATCTTCATCCACGCCGAGGAAATGCAGCGCACCAAGCAGCGCATCACCCGGCTGTATGCGCAGCATTGCGGACGCAGTGTCGAGGAGGTCGAGCAGACCCTGGACCGCGATCGTTTCATGAGTGCCGAGCAGGCATGCGAATGGGGCTTGATCGACCAGGTACTGTTACGGCGCGACGCGCTCGCGGCCTGAGCCTGCCTCTGTAACCACCGCATCCATGCTGCGCTGTGTGTGCCGCGCCAGGCCGGCGCACTCTATGCTGGTGGGATCTTCTGAAGTGGATGTCCGATATGGCCCTGCATACCTGGTGGTGGTTCCTCGCCACGGTGTTCGTTCTGTGTGGTACGCCGGGGCCGAACATGCTGCATATCCTCGGTCGCAGCGTCGGGCTCGGCTTTCGCGGCAGCGTGCCGGCGATGGCTGGCTGCCTGCTGGCGATGCTGCTGGTGCTGGCGGCCTCCGCAGCAGGCCTGAGTGCGCTGCTGCATTCCTCGCCGATGCTGTTTGAGGTGCTGCGCTATCTTGGCGTGGCCTATCTGGCCTGGCTGGGCCTGAAGGCATGGCGTGACAGTTGCCGGCCGGCACCACCGGTGACGGTCGATGCCGCGCTGCCGGTTGCGGCGTCGCTGGGCGCGTGGAAGGTGTTCCGTGGTGGCCTTCTGGTGGGCCTGAGCAATCCCAAGCTGCTGCTGTTCGCTGCGGCGTTCCTGCCGCAGTTCGTCGACCCGTCGCGTGGCCAGGCGCTGCAGTACAGCGTGCTGGTTGCCACCTTCGCTGCCTGCGAGTTGTTCTGGTACGTGATGTATGCCGCCGGTGGCCATGGCCTGCGCCGTTGGTTGGCCAAACCTTTCGCGCGGCGCTGGTTCGAGCGGCTGGTGGGCAGCGTGTTCCTGGCCTTCGCGGTGGCCCTGCTGCGTTTCCGCCCGCGCTGATTCACGCCGCGCACGCGGCCTGTTCACGACTGCCGCATCGGCTACGCCCTAGCCTGATCATCCAGTACGCAGTCCCCACGGGGAAAGGTTTGACATGATCAAGTGGGCCATCATCTTCGCCATCATCGGCGTCATTGCGGGCGTGCTCGGCTTCGGCGGCATTGCTGGCGCCGCGGTCGGCATCGCCAAGTTCCTGTTCTGGGCCGGCATCATCATCGCCGTCGTGCTGTTCCTGCTCGGCATGACCGTAGCGAAGAAGGTCAGCTAGCGTTGACCGCGCAGCAGCGTGCTCAGTGTGCGCTGCTGTGCGAGAAAAGGTTGATCACCAGCACGCCGGCACAGATCAGCCCGATGCCGATCAGCGCCGGTGCATCCAGGCGCTGCTTGAAGACTACCAGCCCGATCAGCGAGATCAGCACGATGCCGACACCGGACCAGATCGCATAGGCGATGCCGGTCGGGATCGACTTCATCGTCACTGACAGCAGGTAGAAGCACAGGCCGTAACCGACCAATGCGCCCAGTGTCGGTGCCAGACGGCTCATGCCATCGGACGCCTTCAGCAGCGAGGTGGCGATCACTTCCAGCACGATCGCAGCGGCGAGATAGGCGTAGGGGTTCATTACAGGCTCCGGCTCACAACGGGTCGCACAGCTTCAGGGCCTGCTCGGCCATGGCCAGGGCGTTGAGGCGCTCCTCTTCATCCAGCGGCCGGCCATAGGCGGTGGCCCAGTAGCCGTCGGCGGCACAGCGCGCGGCATACAACCGTGCGTCGTTGGCTTCGTCAGGGAATTCGGCCAGCATCGCGCGCTTCCAGGTGCGCCAGTGCGCCAGTAGGGCCGGCTCCATCAGATTGCCGAGGGTCAGGCCGATGTCGTTGTCTTCTTCCTGCTGCAGCAAGTGCTCGAAGTTGGCCTGCACATAGGCACGGCTGAAGCAGCCATGGCCAGGTGCGTTCTGCAGCAGCAGGGCGCGCACGCGTGCTTCGAATTCGCCAATAAGTGCGCCGATGGCTTCATCCACCAGTGCCTGCTTGCTGCTGAAATGATGGAACAGCGCACCCTTGCTGACACCGGCGGCCTGCGCGACGTCCTGCACGGTCAGCGCGGCCAGGCCATGACGGCCGATCACTTCAATGGTGGCCTGCAGCAATGACTGGCGCACGCTGTCGGGCGCCTTGCGGCGCGAACGGGAGGGGGATGCGGACATGGCGGGAAGAAACCGACTGGACGGTACGATTGTAACGCAGGCCTGGTGCTGCGTCAGGCTGCCGGCCGTGGCCGGCAGCATCGGGTCAATCGTCGATCCGCGCAAAGCGGGGTTGCGGACCGTGTTCGCCGGGCACCTGTTCGACGAACATCGGGAACGGCCGTACCCACAGGCCACCCTGACCATAGAGGGCGCGATACAGCACCAGCGGCTCCAGCGTCTCGCTGCTGCGGACGATGTCGATCACTTCGTACTCGCCGCCCTTGAAATGGCGGTAGCGACCCGGTGCGAGGGTCGGCAGTGGGCCCAGCTCAGCCATGGTGCCCGCAGCTCACTTGCGGGCCGGATTGGCCGGCTTCGCGCAGTACGCATCAATGGCCTCGGCGGTATTGGCCAGGCCCTGGGCTTGTGCCAGTTCCCACGGACGCTCGCAGCGCTGGCTGTGTTCGCACCACTGGTAGCCGGCCGAGCCGATGCAGCCGTGGGCGTCGCGGTCACCGCCGACCATCGGTGTGGCCGGCGCAGCCGCTGCCGCGTCAGCGCGCGCAGCTGCCTTGTCCTGGCTCGCGCAGGCGGTCAGGAGCATCAGGAGGGGAATCAGGAGAAACGCTTTCATCGGGCCGGCTCCGTGCCTAAAGCGACAGTGTCTGTCGCAAATAACCCTTCAGCAAGCGCTCTCTACACGACGGCGCGGATCAGTTCCTCGATCAGCACCAGATAGCAAGCCACGAAGTAGAACTTCAGAAGCGTTGAACGCTGCTGGAAAAAGAAGGTGCGCATGTGGAAGGGGCCCCTGTTGGTGACAGTAGTGTGAAGCCGTGCTGACTCCGTGACAAGGATCACGAAATGAATTCGGTAAACGGACTCAGCGATGTGAGGGCAGGGGGTGGCCGACCGAATGACGAGGCATTTTCGTACAAATCTGATAGGCCTCTCCTGAGGCGCTGGCTAGCCTGACGGGGTACTGGCGGCGGAACCCGCCGACGAATCTTCGAACCCACAGGAGCCTTCCATGGTCTTTACTGTCCGATGCAACACCCAGCACTGGTCCGTGCTGGACCCGCACGCGGATGATGCCGCCCGCTATGCGCGCGGTGCCGACGCGTTCGACGCCGCCGCCGCACTGGCGCTGGAGCACCACCGTCGTACCGGCCAGCCCAGCCGGGTACGGGTCGAGGCGCTCGGAAATGCCGTGGACGCGCTCATCGTCGGGTGACGCGCTGCCGACGGTGGCGCGGTCAGCCACGGTTGGGTTGTTTGAATGGGGAAAGAACCGTCGTTGCACGCCCCCTGTGCGCCGCGTCGGGAATCACTGATGCTTGCGCCATCGTATTCATCTGGAGATATCGATGGGCAAGGCACTCCCCTGGCGCACCCTGGCCTGCACCCTGTTGCCGATGCTGGCAGCCGCCGGTGGCGCACAGGCACAGAGCTATGGCTACGGTTATAACGATGATCGCTATGGCGGTCGCGAAGGCAGCGGCATCGTGCGCTGCGAGTCGATCAAGAACCGCAGCAATGAGTGCCGCCTGGAAGGCCGGGCGCGGATGATCCGCCAGTTGTCGGGTTCGCCGTGTGTCGAGGGTGAGACCTGGGGGCAGTCGCGCTACGGGGTCTGGGTCACCCAGGGCTGCCGTGCCGAGTTTGTCGGTGAATACCGCCGCGGTGGTGGCTGGGGCAATGGGGGCGGTTGGGGTAATGGCAACGGCAACGGTTGGGGTGGTGGCGAGGTCGTCACCTGTCATTCCAACGGCCACCGCCAGGAGTACTGCGAAGCACGCATCCGCCGTGGCGTGCGCATGGTCCGCCAGGATTCGCGCAGCGCCTGCATCGAAGGCCAGACCTGGGGTTGGGACCGTCGCGGCATCTGGGTCAGCAACGGCTGCCGGGCGCAGTTCCAGGTGAACTGAGCGTCCCCCTCGAAAATCAGAATAATCTGATACAGCTCACATTTTGAACAACGTATCTTCTGCGATCAGGGCGCCCTCGGGTGTCCCTGATCTGCAACGACAGTCCGTGCCGGTATCGGCTCGGTCGTACGCCAACGTCGATACGCTGCCTCAAGGAGTGAGCCGCATGTTGATCCGCCTGCAATGCGAACAGCGCCAATGGCGCGTGCTGCACCCGGACAGGCCGGAGCCGATCGAGTTCCGCGATGGCGCCCGTGCCTACGATTTCGCCGAAACCCTCGCACGCCTGCACTTTGTCGATACCGGGCAGCGTGCGGCGGTGCGCGTGGAGGCCAGTGGTGCCTTCGTGGAGGCGGTCAGCTACGGCTGACGGCCGGGGCGCGTTTTCGGGGTTCCGCCATCCACGCATGGCGTGGATCCACTGGGTGGTGCTGACCGGCCTCAGCCGGCCGCGCTCAGCGGCGGGGTGCCGGTTGCCAGTTGCGGCCAGCGCTTGAGCACTGCCGCGCGGATGCCGGCGGCATCAATACCGGCTTCAGCCAGCAGGTCCTCGCGGCTGGCGTGGTGCTGGTAGCTGTCGGGCAGGCCCAGGTGCAGGATCGGGCGCAGCACGCCCTCGGCATTGAGCAGCTCGCCGACACCGGAACCGGCACCACCGGCCACCACGTTGTCTTCGATCGTCACCAGGCCCTCGTGCTGGGCGGCGACAGCCAGCACCAGCTCGCGGTCAAGCGGCTTGATGAAGCGCATGTTGACCACGCTCAGGCCCAGTTCGCGGCCGACCTGTTCGGCCGCGGCGACGGTGCTGCCGAAGGCCAGCAGGGCGACGCGGCTGCCCTGCAGGCGCAGTTCGCCCTTGCCGATCGGCAGCGTGGACAGGTCGCTGCCGGCGGCCACGCCGGTGCCGGTACCACGCGGGTAGCGCACGGCGGCCGGGCCCGGGTGCTGCAGGCCGGTGCTGAGCATCTGCCGGCACTCGGCTTCATTGGACGGTGCCATCACCACCAGGTTCGGCACGCAGCGCAGGAAGCTCAGGTCGAGGTTGCCGGCGTGGGTTGCGCCGTCCGGGCCGACCACGCCGGCGCGGTCGATCGCGAACAGCACGTCCAGGTCCTGGATGGCCACGTCATGCACCAGCTGGTCGTATGCGCGCTGCAGGAAGGTGGAATAGATCGCCACCACCGGCTTGCCGCCCTGGGTGGCCATGCCGGCGGCGAGGGTAACCGCGTGCTGCTCGGCGATCGCCACGTCGAAATAGCGCTGCGGGTATTCCTTGCTGAAACGCACCAGGCCGGAGCCTTCGCGCATCGCCGGGGTGATGCCGTACAGGTGCGGCTCGACGGCGGCGGCATCGCACAGCCAGTCGCTGAATACATCGGTGTAGGTCGGCTTCTTGGCACCGGCCTTGGCTACCAGCCCCTTGTCCGGATCGAACGGGCCCACCGCGTGGTAACCGATCTGGTCGCCTTCGGCGGGCTCGTAGCCCTTGCCCTTGGTGGTCATCACGTGCAGCAGCTTCGGGCCCTTGGAGGCGCGCAGCGTCTTCAGCGCGGACAGCAGCGCCGGCAGGTCATGGCCGTCGATCGGGCCGGTGTAGTGGAAGCCCATTTCCTCGAACATCGTGGACGGCACGAACATGCCCTTCCAGTGTTCTTCCCAGCGCTTCACGAAGCGCGCGGGATTGTTCTTCTTGTCGCCCAGGATCTTCTTGCCGCCTTCGCGCAGTGCGTTGAGCGTGCGGCTGCCGGTGGCACGGCCCAGCATCTTGGTCAGGCCGCCAACCGCTTCGGAGATCGACATGTTGTTGTCGTTGAGGATCACCAGCAGGTTCGGCTCGGGCTCCATGCCACCGGCGTGCATCAGCGCCTCGAACGCCATGCCGGCGGTCATCGCGCCGTCACCGATCACCGCCACGACCTTGCGGTCGTCGCCTTCGGACTGGCGGGCGATGGCCATGCCGAGCGCGGCCGAGATCGAGGTCGAAGAGTGGCCGACGCCGAAGGTGTCGTACTCGCTTTCCTCGCGTTTCGGGAACGGCGCGACGCCGTCCTTCTGCTTGACGGTATGGATCTCGTCGCGGCGACCGGTGAGGATCTTGTGCGGATAGGTCTGGTGACCGACATCCCAGACCAGCTGGTCGACCGGGGTCTGGTACAGGTAGTGCAGGGCCACGGTAAGTTCGATCACGCCCAGGCCGGCGGCGAAGTGGCCGCCGCTCTTGCCCACCGATTCGATCAGGTAGGCGCGCAGTTCATCGGCGACCGCCGTCAATTCGGATTCGTCGAACGTGCGCAGGTCATCCGGTGTCTGGATGCGCGCGAGGCGGGGATAGCGGGCAGAGTCGATCATCATGTTCGCACTTGTTCTGAACGCCCATTTTCGCCCTCAAACGGGGGTGGGGCAAGCAAACGCCGCCGTCCGTGACAGGACGGTGAGGGTTGCATTTTCGGCGATTCAGGTGCTCAGTTTTGACCGCTTGGGCAATTGCGCCTTCAGGAAGGCCATCTGGTCGGCCAGGATGTTGCGGTTGGACAGGATCAGGTGCTCGATCCAGCTGGGCCGGTAGGGCACCGCCAGCAGTGGCATGCCGGCCTGCTGGGGCGTGCGGTCGCTCTTGCGCGAGTTGCAGTGGAAGCAGGCGGTGACCACGTTTTCCCAGCAGTCCAGGCCACCCTTGGACAGCGGCATGACGTGGTCGCGGGTAAGCGTGGGGCGGCCGAACTGCTGGCCGCAGTACATGCACAGGTGGGCGTCGCGGGCGAACAGGGCCGGGTTGGTCAGGTTCGGTGTGGGATCGATCGCGCGGGAGCGGGCATGGCCACGCGCGGCGATGATGGGGTGCAGGTCCATCCCGCTCTGCAGGCCGCTGAAGCGGTTGATGCCGCCGTGGATGTGCAGGCAGGGGTCGCCGAGTGTCCAGGCCACCGCTTCGCGGGCGTAGAGGCAGGCGGCATCCTGCCAGGTGATCCAGTCCAGTACGCGTCCGTGGGCATCAAGCGAGAGCAGCCGGACCGAACCGGGGCGATGCAGCGTCGTGGCGTTGGGCGATGCTTCGGCGCCCGGAGCAGAAATCGGGGCTCCGGCTTCGATCAGACCCAAGCGTGTAGTGTCTGTCTCCATCGGGAGAACAGCTTATACCTGAATCATTGCGATTTGGGTATCGCCTGGAGGGCGATACCCAAATCGCAAGATTCAGGTCCGCGCATTCCTCCTATCCCCCGCACCTGTCGGTGCGCCCCCCCTTAACAAAGGGGGGCTTTTCTCCAGATGGATTTCGGTGGTTTCCATCCACGCGTGGCGTGGATCTACGGCAGATCGCGGGGGACTGTCAGAGGCGGGGCGGTGTGGGTTGGCGGGACCGTTGGCGCCATGGGCCGGAGGCATGCCTCGGGCGGGTTGGGCAGGACGCCCAACCCCGGTCTTGCCGTGTGCGCAGGACAGCGCACACGAGCAAGGCGCCATCGAGCCCCCAAGGATGGGTTTACGGCGTGTCCTGCCAGCCCATACCGTCCCGCCATCCACCGGGATGCAGCTGTTGCTGTTGCGGTTGCCGGCCGGCGGCCGGCACTACCGCGGGTGCCGGGCGCCGTCCGGCTCAGGCGCCGAAGCGCTCGTCGTCCATGGCCATCAGCGGGGCGGCGCCGGCCTGGATCGCGGCGGCGTGGCTGAGCGTGCGCGGCAACACGCGGGCGAAGTAGAACCGTGCGGTCTCGCGCTTGCCCTGGGCGAAGGCGGCGCCATGCGCGCTGGCATCGGCGGCGGCCACGCTGCGGGCCCACCAGTAGGCCAGCACCACGTAACCCGAATAGAACAGGTAGTCGTAGCTGGCCGCGCCGAGTTCGTCCGGATTGGCGGCCGAACGCTGCAGCACATCCATGGTCAGCTTGCCCCATTCGGCGGCCTTGGCGCGCAGCGGGCCGATGAACTCGGCCAGCGCTTCGTTGCCCTCGTTGGCCTTGGCGAACGCCTCGATCTCGGCCAGCATCAGCTTCAGGCCGGCGCCCTGGCTGGACGCGGTCTTGCGGCCGATCAGGTCCAGCGCCTGGATGCCGGTGGTGCCTTCATACAGCGTGGTGATGCGCGCATCGCGGGCCAGCTGCTCCATGCCGTGTTCGCGGATGTAGCCGTGGCCGCCGAAGCACTGCAGGGCGTTGTAGGTGTTCTCGATACCCCATTCGGTCTGGCAGGCCTTGGAGATCGGGGTCAGGAAGCTCACCAGGGTGTCGGCGCGCTCACGCTCGGCGGCATCGTCGGCGTGATGGGCGACGTCGATCAGGGTGGCCGCGTGCAGTGCCAGCAGACGGCTGCCTTCGACCAGCGACTTGATGGTCAGCAGCATGCGCCGCACGTCCGGGTGTACCAGGATCGGGTCGGCCGGCTTGTCCGGGAATTTGGCGCCGCTGAGCGAACGCGACTGCAGGCGCTCGCGGCTGTACTTCAGTGCGTTCTGATAGGCGCGCTCGGACAGGCCGATACCCTGCAGGCCGACGCCCAGGCGCGCAGTGTTCATCATGGTGAACATGGCCTGCAGGCCCTTGTGCGGCTGGCCGACCAGGTAGCCCTGCGCACCATCGAAGTTCATCACGCAGGTGACCGAACCCTTGATGCCCATCTTGTGCTCGATCGAGCCGCAGCGCAGCGCGTTGCGCTCGCCGACATTGCCATCGCGGTCGACCTTGAATTTCGGGGTGACGAACAGCGAGATGCCCTTCGCACCCGGGGGCGCGTCAGGCAGCTTGGCCAGCACCAGGTGCACGATGTTACCGGTCAGGTCGTGCTCGCCGGCGGTGATGAAGATCTTGGTGCCGGTGATCGAATAGTTGCCGTCGGCATTCGGCTCGGCCTTGGTCTTGAGCAGGCCCAGGTCGGTGCCGCAATGCGGTTCGGTCAGGCACATGGTGCCGGTCCAGCGGCCTTCGATCAGCGGCTTCAGGAAGGCCTCGTGCTGCCACGCTTCGCCGTGCTGCTTCAGGGCTTCGATGGCGCCGTGCGAGAGCAGCGGGAAGTTGCCCCAGGCGAGGTTGGCGGCATTGATCATTTCGTTGAGCGGCACGCCCAGGGTGTGCGGCAGGCCCTGGCCGCCCAGCTCCGGTGCGGCGGTCAGGCCGGTCCAGCCGCCGTCCACGAACTGGTCATAGGCCTGCTTGAAGCCGGGCGGGGTGGTCACTTCGCCGCTGGCCTGGTCGAGCACGCAACCGATCTCATCGCCGACGCTGTTGAGCGGTGCCAGCACGGTGGCGCTGAAGCGGCCGGCCTCTTCGAGCACGGCATCGACCACGTCGGCGGTGGCGTCGGTGAAGCCCAGGCGGGCGAACAGGGGTTCGACCTTGAGCACGTCGTGCAGGCCGAAACGGAGGTCGGAAAGCGGGGCGGTGTAGCTGCTCATCAGGTACGTCTCGATCAGGGACAGGGGGAGCGGCGGCAGGCGCCGCGGCGGAAAGTGGAGTCAGCGCAGCACGCCCGGCAGGCCCGGGGCCTGGTTGAGGGTGCTGCGGCTGCTGATGTCGAAGCTGCGCTGCTTCTTTTCCTGCGGCGTAGCCGCCACCGAACCCTTCAGGCCATAAGCGAGGGTGCGATTGCCAGCCAGCGCATCGGCCACCACCAGGCGTGCGGCCGAGCTGGGCACGAGGTCGACATTGATGACGTCGGCGGAGGTGCCGCCGATGGAGATGCCGGGCTTGGCCTGCAGGGTGCCGGCTTCGGTGTCGCCGACGGTCAGGGCCAGGGAGACCTCATCGAAGGTCATCGGCATCGAGCTGTAGTTCTGCAGGCGCAGGGCTACGGTCCAGTTGCCGTCGGCGCGCACGGTCAGTTGCTGCAGGCTGGCCGCCGGTTCCGAAACACGCTTGACGATGCCGTTGTTGCAGGCAACAAGGGCGAGGGTGCACAGGACGATCAAGGCGATACGGAAACGGTGGAGCATGGGCGCAGGTCCTCTGGAGGGGTGCGTTGGATAAGCATACTACGGCGTATGGTCGTTTGGATCGCCTGTGGCGACCCGTCGCAGAGGGTAGCGCGTGAAGATGGCGGCCGGGCGTGCGCGGCGCCGGATGGCGCGCGCGTGGTGCGCCGGATGCGGCGCGGTTCAGTCGGCGGGCGTGTCGCGAATCGGAGCCATCAGGCGCAGTGGGCCGAGGTCGTAGCCCATCGTCTCGGCTTTCTCTTTCAACTGTTCGAACCGGGCGCGATCCATTTCCGGCAGACGCGAGAGGATCCACAGGTACTTACGGTCCGGCTCACCGACCAACGCCCACTGATAGTCCGGGTCCAGTGCCAGGACCCAGTAGTCCGCCCAGACCAGTGGCACCCAGCTCAGCCAGTCCGGCACGAAGCGCACCTGCAGTTGGCCGGGATGGCCGGCAACCGGGCGTGCCACGCCTTCAGCAACCACGCGTTCTCCGTCGCCGTTGCGGCAGACATTGGTGACACTGATGCGGCCATCGCGGCGCAGCCCGTAGTTGGCGGTGATTTCGCCAACGCACTGCTTCTGGAACGACACCGGAAGATGCGCGATCTCGTGCCACTGGCCTGCGTAGCGATCGATGTCCAGCGTGTCGACTGCGCGTACCGGTTCGGCGGCGATCACCGGGGAGGCGGCCAGCAGCAGGCAGGCGAGCAGGGCGGGGCGAAGATGCATGGGCGGCTCCAAGCAGGAGTCTGGAGCTTAGGCGAGCGGCCACGGGCGCGTGTAAAGGTTCCATGCGCCGGCACCATTGCCGTCGTCAGTTGCGGCTACTGCTCGAACGGGCGTTGACTGCGCTCGTCGCCGTCAAAGGTAATTGTCCGCGTATGCAACGTGCCGCTGCTCATATCCCATTTGAAGGTGTCCAGCCCTCCGCCGCCGGTTCCCTTGGAATGCAGGCGTACTGCGCCGCGGGTCAGATTGTCAGTCAGCAGCAGTTGCGCGGAGCCGTCGGCGTCCACACGGAGTCCGGCCCGGTCCCGCCACCGGTCCTCGCCCTGTCCCTTCGGGGCGTCCAGAGCAAGAGCGACGCTGTTGTCCTCGAACGTGCTCAGGCCGCCTCGCTCGGCGCCGGAAGCGTCGAAAATCAGGATGCCGGCAGCGCGGCTTCGTCGCCCTTCTTCTACGCTGCCCTGGCCAATCTCCACCCGTACCACGCCGTGCTCGTCGAGTACCTGCAGCTGCCGCGTGCTCAAATGATCGACGTGTAATGCGGCATCGCGCTGCGAAAGCAGCCAGGCTGTGACTGCGGCCAAGCCAAGCAACAATACGGACAGCCCGGCAACCAGCCATTGCAGGCGTCGCAGCGATTGCTGTAGTTGGGACAGGGAGGGGGTGTCATCCATGTCATCAGTGCTCCATGCAGTGAACCAAGGACGGTACTACAGAGACGGCAGGGACGGTCGCGTAAAAAAAAGACCTGCATTTCTGCAGGTCTCTGAAGATGGTGGCCGAAGACGGAATCGAACCGCCGACACGGGGATTTTCAATCCCCTGCTCTACCAACTGAGCTACTCGGCCAAATTGTGTGGTAACCGTGATCAAACCCGGTTTCCGGAAAAAAAAGACCCGCATTTCTGCAGGCCTTCGAAAGTGGTGGCCGAAGACGGAATCGAACCGCCGACACGGGGATTTTCAATCCCCTGCTCTACCAACTGAGCTACTCGGCCACATGTTTCGTTGCAGCGAGGTCGCTGCCAAGGACGCGTATATTACGGAGGTCGGCTGCCTTCGGCAAGCGTTTTGCCAAGATTTCTTCACATTGCCGTCTGCGCGCTCGCAAGTGCTTGATCCTCCGTTCTGGGGCGGGGCGTGGCCAGTCGATAATCGTCTGCGGTGGAAATCAGCAGATCGCCGCCATCGCCAAAGCTGCAAGGGCAGGGGCTGCGCCGGACCCGCGCCGGTCCGGGCGATGGAACGCTGTTTTCGTGGCCGCCATCGGGGATGGCTGTGGCGTAGTGTCGGCACTCCTTTCCTGATGCTGGCAACAGCAGAGACCTGGCCATGTCCGATCCCTCGACCACCTCCCGCATCGTGCTTGCGTCGCGTCCGCAGGGGGCGCCGACCGCCGGCAATTTCCGTCTGGAGCAGGCCACGCTGCCGGCGCCCGGGCCGGGCGAAGTGCTGCTGCGCAACCGTTATCTGTCGCTGGACCCGTACATGCGTGGACGCATGGACGAGGGCCCCTCGTATGCCGCGCCGGTGGCGGTGGGCGCGGTGATGGAAGGGCAGACCGTGGCCGAGGTGCTGCAGTCCCACGCCGAGGGTGTAGCCGCAGGTGATCTGGTGCTGGCGCCGGGTGGCTGGCAGACCCACGCGGTGCTGCCGGCCAAGGCGCTGGGGCGTCGGCTGGATCCGGCCGGCCTGCCGTTGAGTACGGCGCTGGGCGTGTATGGCATGCCCGGTTTCACCGCCTATTCCAGCCTGCATGAAATCGCCCGCCTGAAGCCGGGCGAGACGCTGGTGGTGGCCGCCGCGACCGGGCCGGTCGGCGCGACTGTGGCGCAGCTGGCGAAGCTGCAGGGCGCGCGCGTGGTCGCCATCGCCGGTGGCGAAGCCAAGCGTGCCTATCTGCAGACACTGGGCGTGGACGTGGCGCTGGATCATCGCGCCGCTGATTTCGCCGCGCAGCTGCGCGCGGCGGTGCCCAGGGGTATCGACGTGTACTTCGAGAACGTGGGCGGGCATGTGCTGGATGCAGTGCTGCCGCTGCTCAACGACTTCGCCCGCATTCCGGTGTGCGGCACCATCGCCACCTACAACGAGCGGGGCGTCGAGCAGCCCGGCCCGGACCGGTTGCCCGCACTGTTCAGCCAGATCCTGCGCCAGCGCCTGACCGTGCGTGGTTTCATCGTGCACGACTTCAACCACCTGTGGCCGGACTTCGAACGCGAGATGCCGCAGTGGCTGCGCGACGGCCGCATCCAGTACCGCGAGGATGTGGTGGAAGGGCTGGAGAATGCACCGGAGGCGTTCTTCGGGCTGTTGCAGGGGCGCAACTTCGGCAAGCTGGTGGTGAAGCTGGATTGAGGACTTGGCGGTGTGCCGACCAAGGTCGGCAGCTACCCGGTTGCATCAGCCGTTGGCTGCCTTTTCCCGGCGCAGCAGTTCACGCTTGCGGGCCACGCCCCAGGCGTAGCCGGACAGGTCGCCATCGCGGCGCACCACGCGGTGGCAGGGGACTGCCACCGCGAGCGGGTTGCTTGCGCATGCGCGTGCCACCGCACGACTCGAGCGCGGCGCGCCGATGCGCGCGGCAACATCCGCATACGACGCGGTCTGCCCGCGCGGAATCTGCTGCAGCGCCTGCCACACCCGTTGCTGGAAGGCGGTGCCGCGGATATCCAGCGGCAGCGTGGCGCCTCGCGAAGGATCCTCGACCAGGCCTACGACCTGTGCCACCAGCTGCTCGTAGCCCTGGTCGGCGCCGACCAGTTCGGCCTGGCGGAAGCGTTGCTGCAATGACTGCAGCAGCGTCTCCGGATCGTCGCCGAGCAGGATCGCGACCACGCCTGTCCCGCTGCTGGCCACCAGCACGCTGCCCAGTGAACTTTCGGCAAGCGCGAAGTGGATGACTTCGCCGCGCCCCCCTGCGCGCCATTGCTTGGGCGTCATGCCCAGCAACTTCGGTGCGTTCTCGTAGAAGCGTCCACTGGAACCGAAGCCAGCATCGTGGAAGGCGTCGGTGATGCGTTCCTGTTGTTCCAGCCCGGTGCGCAGGCGGTCGGCGCGCAGCGCGGCGGCGTACTGCTTGGGGGTCAATCCGGTGGCCTGCTTGAACAGGCGATGCAGACGGGTCGGGCTGCAGCCGGCGATGTCCGCCAGTTCCTGCAGCGAGGGTTCGTCGAGGCTGGTCTGCAGGTGGCGGCAGACCCGTTCGACGCGGGCATCGAGGGTGGCGGCGGCGGTACTGTCCATGGCCGGATTCTGGCACGTGCCGGTGCTGCGGAAACTCCGTTTCCTGCACTCATCTGTGAGGCCCGGAAACGGAGTGTTGGCGGGCCGAAGGCACGGCATCGTGGCGGCCACTTCACAACCGGTACCACGACCATGCGCCTGAACAACAAGATCGCTCTCATCACCGGTGCCAGTGCCGGCATCGGTCGCGCCAGCGCGCTGCGCTTCGCTGCCGAAGGAGCAAAGCTGGTGCTCAACGCACGGCGGCCGGAGCCGCTGCAGGGACTGGCCGAACAGATCCGCGCCGCTGGTGGCGAGGTGGTGGTGCATGCGGCGGATGTGGCTGATCCGGGCACGGCGCAGGCGCTGGTCGATCTGGCCCAGCAGTCCTTCGGTGGTCTGGACATCGCGCTCAACAATGCCGGCATGCTCGGCCCCGGTGTACCGGCAGCGGAGTTCCCGGTGGATGCCTGGCGCGAGGTGATGGCCACCAATCTCGATGCGGCCTTCCATGCCGCACGCGCGCAGTTGCCGGCATTGCTGGCACGCGGCGGTGGCTCGCTGGTGTTTGTCGGCACCTTTGTCGGCCACACCGTGGGCTTCCCGGGCATGGCGGCCTATGCGTCGAGCAAGGCCGGGCTGATCGGCCTGAGCCAGGTGATCGCCGCCGAATACGGGGCGCGTGGCGTGCGCAGCAACGTGCTGCTGCCCGGTGGCACCGATACCGAGATGGGGCGGCAGGCGGCGCCTACGGGCGATGCGCGTGATTTCGTGCGCTCGCTGCACGCACTCAAGCGCCTGGCCGAACCGGAAGAAATCGCCAATGCGGCGCTGTTCCTGGCCAGCGATGAAAGCAGTTTCGTCACCGGTACCGCGATGCGCGTGGAGGGTGGCGTGTCGATCACCCGTACCTGAGCGCGGTTACGTGCGTGGTGAGTAGCGAATGCCGCTGCTGGCCATGAAGCCTTTCGGATCGAAACGGGCCCAGGCTTCGCCCCAGTCGAACCGGGCGTGGCCGCCGCTCAGCTTGCGACCCAACGCCGCGCCCAGCGTGCGGCGCATGAAGGCGACCTCGGCGTCGATCGCCACCTGGGTCGGCCAGCCGTCTTCCAACGTCGCACCAGGCAGACTGACGCCCATCGTCACCATGTCGAGCTGTTGCCCGTGGAAGCACAGGCTGATGCCAGCGGGCGCACCGCCCAGGCTGAGCCGGTGCAGGCTCAGCCAGACGTAGCCGGTGCCGACATCGTGCTCGCCATGCATCAGCGTGGCGAAAGCGATGCGCGCCTCGTCCAGCGAGAGGGTGGGGCAGATCAGGCTCGGCAGAGTGCCGAGCTGGATGCTGCCGTCGGTCGCATCGAGGGTCATCGGCACGAATGACGCGAGGCGCTTGGACGTTGAGGGCATGGCGCACCGATATGCGGTTTGCATCGGATTCTGGATGTTCATCGTCGATGGCTGCAAGCCGCTGGCTGCACACGGTGTTCGCGCCGGACTGACCTGCGGCTTACCCGTTGCGTTCTAGCGTGGAGTCAGCGTCGGACTCCACCGGCGAAGGAGTGCTCGATGAGTGAGCGAGACAACGACCAGGGCGATCCGAAGCAGGGTGTGCAGGAAAGCCGCCAGGACAGGAAGCAGAACGACGTGGCCAAGCAGCGGCCGGGCCAGCGCGATCAACAGGTGCGTGATGCGCATTCCCGCAGCCCCCGGCGTAAGGATGGCAGTCGGGATCCTGCCTGAGTACCTGCATCGGCGGACTCAGGGTCGTCGCCGTCGCGCCGGCCTGGACGCGTCCAGGCCGAGCGCTGCCGTTCGCTCAAAGTGCGGTCGGCGTGATCTGGTAAGTGCCGTCGCGGGTGAAGCCCAGTCGCAGCTTCAGGCTGACACCGGCCTCAATCTCGAAGCTTGCTTCGCGCAGATGCGCGGTCCGGCTGACGATGCCGCATACCCCCGTGCCTGCAGGGCCGGCACCGAGGATGTGCTTGCCGGCAGGGATGTGCAGGGTCATGGTCTGGCCAGTGTCCACATGTGCCGCCACTTTGCCGTCAACATAGAAGGCAACGGGGCATTTCGATCCGGCCAGTCCGATGTCCCGGGTTACTACGACCGCCCCTGCGTCCGCAGCGGGTTGCGCATACGCGAAGATCTGACCGGCCGGAACCGGCTGGGCTGTCTCTGTCGCGATGGGACGCGTGGCTGAACAGCCGGCAAGCGCAGCGATGACGACAGCAGTCGCAATGATTCCTTTCATGAGTCCTCGTGGATGGCAACGTGCCGGAGCCGGCAGCGGCGGCATTGTCGCCGAACCACAGGGAAAACAAAAAGCCCCGGGGATGACCCGAGGCTTGTTGTTTCATGCGGTGGTGGAGCCAAGGAGGATCGAACTCCTGACCTCGTCATTGCGAACGACGCGCTCTCCCAGCTGAGCTATGGCCCCACGGCAGGCTTTCAGTGTAGCGCTGCCTGTGGGGCTTGCCAAGCGGAGGGCAGGGCGGCGGTGTTGGCCCCGCCACCGGCCCACCTGTTCAGGCCAGTGCCTGACGCAGCCGGGCCCCCGCGCGCTGTACCGCCACGTCCGTGGAGGCCGCTATTCCATGCAGATGGATGCAGGCATGGATCATCCCGGGCAACCGCTCCAGCGTGCACGCCACGTTCGCAGACTGCAGGCGCGCCGCGTAGTGCTCGGCCTCATCACGCAGCGGGTCGTGCTCGCAGCTGAGCACGGAAGCCGGTGCCAGGCCGGACAGGTCCGTGGCGTGGGCCGGCGAGGCGAGTGCAGGCGGCGGATCCATGTCGCCCAGATAAGCCTGCCAGCAGCGCTGCATCAGTTCGGCGCTGAGGTAGTAGCCGCTGGCGTACTCACGGTAGGAGTCGCTGCCCATGCCGGCATCCAGCGCGGGGTACAGCAGCAGCTGGTGGCGCGGCTGCGGCAGGCCGAGATCACGCAGCAGCAGGCAGCAGGCGGCAGCGAGATTGCCACCGGCACTGTCGCCCCCGATCGCCAGTCGTTGCGGGTCCAGACCCAGGCCTGCGGCGTTGATCTGCAGCCACTGCGAGGCGTCTGCGACATCATGCAGCGGTACCGGGAACGGATGCTCCGGGGCCAGCCGGTAGCCGACCGCCACCACAACGCAGCCGCTGGCATTGGCCAGCGCACGGCAGGGACCGTCATAGACTGCCAGCGAACACTGGAACCAGCCGCCGCCATGCGCAAACAAAAGGGCCGGCGCCGGTCCGTCGGGCAGCCCGTCCGGGGTATACAGGCGCACTTCCAGCGCCTGTCCGTCACGTGCGACCACGCTGTGCTCGATCACGTGTGCGACCGGTTGCGGTGCACCCTGCAGTTGCGGCAGCGCGGTCTCGCTGATCGCGCGCAGTTCGCGCAGGTCCTCCGGAAGCGGATGGGCTGCGACTGCGTCGACGAACTGCTGCAGTGCGGGTTCAAGCGGCATGACGCGCCTCCTGCAGGAACGGCAGCAGCTGTTCCAGGAACGCCTGCGGTGCTTCCTCCATGATGAAGTGGCCGCAGCCCGGCACGATGCTGCCGCGCAGGTCATCGGCATGCGGTTGCAGGGTCAGCATGGGCGCATCGGCGGTGGCATGCTCGGCGCCGATCGCCAGCACCGGCATCGGCAAACGGCGTTGCGCACGCAGCTTGTTCTGGCGGATCGTTTCCGGAATCGCTCGGTACCAGGCGAAGCCGGCGCGCAGTGCACCGGGCCGACTGTAGGCGGCAATGTAGGTATCGGCGGCGACGGCATCACGGCGGTACGACCAGCGGTCGAACATGAATTCCAGATAGGCGCGCTCGCGTCCGGTGATCAGTGCTTCCGGCAGGTCGGCCACCTGGTTGAACATGAAGTGCCAGAGGAAGATGTTGTCGGCCGGCGCAGCAAAGATGCCGGGCTCCGGCGCCAGCCCGGGGATGACCGCTTCGGTGACGGCCAGCTGCTGCACGGCTTGCGGTTGGTCGCTGGCCAGCGCATAGGCGATCCACATGCCGATGTCGTGGCCGACCACCTGGTAGCGTTCGTGACCCAGCGCTTGCATGGTCTGGTGCAGCACTGCGGCGGCACTGCCTGTGTCGTAGCCATGTACGGGGCGATCGGATTCTCCGATGCCTGGCGGATCGACCGCGATGGCCTCGAAACCGGCGGCTGCCAGCGCATGCAGCACATGGCGCCAGGCATACCAGGTCTGCGGCCAGCCAGGGATCAGCAGCACGGGTTCACCGTGGCCGGTGGATACGCAATGCACGCGCTGGCCATCGATGCGCAGGTAGTGGTGGCGCAGCGAAGCGTCGCCGGCAGCGCCAGCGGAAGAAAGGGTGTTCATGGGGGTTGCTCCATTGGGGCTCAGGCGATGCCGAGCATCTGCTGCATCTGTGCGGTGCTGATCGGCGCGCCGGCGAAGTCGTCGAAGATCTTGTCGGTGACCGGAATGATGTGGTCGCGGATGAAAGCGGCACCTTCGCGTGCACCGGCTTCCTGGTCCTTCAGGCAGCACTCCCATTCCAGCGTTGCCCAACCCTGGTAGTCGTACTGGGCCAGCTTGGAGAAGATCGACTTGAAGTCGACCTGGCCATCGCCCAGCGAGCGGAAACGGCCCGCCCGCTCGGTCCAGTTGGCGTAACCGCCGTAGATGCCCTGGCGGCCGCTGGGGCGGAACTCCGCGTCCTTGACATGGAACATGCGGATCAGCGGATGGTAGATGTCCAGGTACTGCAGGTAGTCCAGCTGCTGTAGCACGAAGTGGCTGGGATCGAACAGGATGCGGCAGCGTTCATGCTGGCCGACACGCTCGAAGAAGCGCTCGAAGCTGGTGCCATCGTGCAGGTCTTCGCTGGGATGGATCTCGTAGCAGAGGTTGATGCCGTTGTCCTCGCAGGTATCGAGGATCGGCCGCCAGCGACGTGCCAGTTCATCGAAGGCTGCATCGATCAGGCCCGGCGGACGCTGCGGGAACGGGAACAGGTAGGGCCAGGCGAACGAGCCGGAGAAGGTGCCCATGTCCTGCAGGCCCAAGCGGCGCGACGCGCGGGCGGCCAGGTGCAGCTGCTGCTGTGCCCACTCGGTACGCGCCTGCGGATTGCCACGCAGCGCTTCGGGGGCGAAGCCGTCGCAGAGTTCATCGTAGGCCGGATGCACGGCCACCAGCTGGCCGAGGATGTGGGTGGTCAGTTCGTTGACCTGCAGGCCTTCGTCGGCCAGTGTGCCGCGAATGTCGTCGCAGTAGTCCTGGCTGTCGGCGGCGGTGGCCAGGTCGAACAGGCGTGCATCCCAGGCCGGAATCTGCAGCGCCTTGAAGCCGTGGCCGGCGGCCCACGCGGCAATGCCGGCAAGCGAGTTGAACGGGGCCTGGTCGCCGGCGAACTGCGCCAGGTGCAGGCTGGGGCCCTTGAGGGTCTGCATGTTTTGCTCCAATTGTTGGTCAATCGACAAAGAATAGGTGCGAGCATCGATGCGGTCAACACCCGCGTTACACTGCGCGCCTCAGAACGGCAGGCAGGCAGATGGCAGGGCGACCGCGCGAATTCGACAGGGACCAGGCATTGCGCAAGGCCATGCTGCTGTTCTGGCAGCACGGCTATGAAGGCACCTCGATGTCAGCGCTGGTGGAAGCGCTGGGCATTGCATCGGCGCGCATCTATGCCGCGTTCGGCAGCAAGGAGCAGTTGTTCCGCGAAGCCGTTGCGCTGTACGAGGACGGCGAGGGCGGTTTCGCGCCACGCGCGCTGGAACAGGCATCGTTGCGCGAGGCGATTGGCAGCATGCTGCGCGATGCGGTGCTGACCTACACCCGCCGTGGCCGACCGCATGGCTGCCTGGTGGTGTCCTCGGCCAGCAGCGTGTCGCCCGATGGCGAGGGCGTACGGGACTGGTTGGCCAGCCATCGCCGCCAGCGCACCGCGGCGATCATCGCGCGCCTGCAGCAGGCGCAGGCCGCCGGCGAACTTCCTGCCGGGGTCGCGGTGCAGGCACTGGGCGACCATTTTGCCACCGTGCTGCACGGCATTTCGGTGCAGGCCCGTGACGGCATCAGCCGTGAGCGGCTGCTGGCGATGGTCGACGTGGCATTGATGACTCTCAATTCGGGGTCAGATCCTTTTTCCTGAGGAAAACGGATCTGACCCCAGGTAATGCGCTGGGCCCGCGAAGTGCCGGGTGACTGTGCCGAAACCGCTTGTTTCGCCGGGTTTGGGTGCCGCGCAACGAAATCGTAACAATTTGGGGGATAATGGCGGCTTGCGCAGTTTTCCTCCTTTTTGCCGCCCGGCTCGCGCAGGCCGCACGGACGCCTCCTCAGAGCATTCCATGCCCTCCCATACCGATTCCCGCCGCCTGTCGGGTATGTCGTCTTCCTTCGTTTCCTTCCGCCGCCACCCGCTGGCGCTGGCCTGTGCCGGCGTGGCCCTGGCTGCCAGCTTCGGCGCCTCGGCGCAGGACAGTGCGCCGACCCCGACCGGGCTGGACACCATCACCGTGACCGCCGAACACCGTGAGCAGAACCTGCAGGAAGTGCCGGTCTCGGTCGGCGTGGTGCAGGGCGAGCGCATGCGCGACTTCACCGCTGGCGGCGACGACACCCTGCTGGCGCTGTCCGGCCGCGTGCCGAGCCTGTATGCGGAAACCACCACCGGCCGCATCTTCCCGCGCTTCTACATCCGTGGCCTGGGCAACATCGACTTCTACCTGGGTGCCTCGCAGCCGGTGTCGATCATCCAGGACGACGTGGTGCTGGAGCACGTGGTGCTGAAGTCCAACCCGGTCTATGACGTGGACCAGGTGGAAGTGCTGCGCGGCCCGCAGGGCTCGCTGTTCGGCCGCAACACCACCGCGGGCATCATCAAGTTCGACACGCTGAAGCCGACTCAGGACTACACCGGCCGTGTCAGCGCCAGCTATGCGACCTACAACAGCGTGTCGATCGACGGCGGCTTCGGCGGCCCGATCAACGACATCGCCTCGTTCCGCGTGTCGGCCCTGTACCAGCACCGCGACGACTACGTCGACAACACCTACAAGGGCCCGAGCGCCGACGGCACCGTCAGCCCGAAGAAGAACGCCATGGGCGGCTTCGATGACCGCAACGTGCGCGCCCAGCTGCTGCTGACCCCGAGCGACCAGTTCTCGATCCTGGCCTCGGCCCACGCCCGTGATTACGAAGGCACCTCGACCCTGTTCCTGCGCGGTGCGCTGACCAAGGGCTCGAACAAGACCGACGTGCCGCGCGACCAGGTCGCCTACGACGAAGCCGGCAACAACCCGCAGGCGTACAAGACCTACGGCGGCTCGGTGAAGGCGCGTTACGACTTCGGCGCGATCGACTTCACCTCGATCACCGCCTACGAGACCACCTCCGGCTACAGCCGTGGCGACACCGACGGCGGCGCTGCGGTGAACTTCCCGGTCAACGGCGTGCCGAACGGTTACGGCCAGTCGATGGGCCGCATCCGTGATCTGGACCAGTGGACCCAGGAATTCCGCCTGGCCAGCCATGACGACAGCGCCCTGCAGTGGCAGGCTGGTGCGTTCTACTTCAACGGCAGCGACACCACCGATTTCTACCAGCGCGCCTGGTTCCTCAACGGTGCCGCACGCAACCCGAACAACTGGGTGCGCCTGCGCAACAAGAACACCTCGTGGGCCGGTTTCGGCCAGCTCAGCTACGCGTTCACCGACAAGTTCACCGTCACCGCTGGCCTGCGCCAGACCAAGGACGAGAAGCACATCCGCCTGCTGAAGACCGCGGACACCGCTGCCGGCGTGGTCACCTACAAGGGCCGCACCGACGTCAAGATGTCCGACACCACCCCGAGCTGGGATCTGAGCGCGATGTACCAGATCACGCCGGACGTGAGCGTCTACGCCAAGGTCGCACGCGGCTTCCGCGGCCCGACCATCCAGGGCCGTTCGGCGGTGTTCAATGCCGATTTCACCACCGCCGATTCCGAGACGATCCTGTCCTGGGAAGCGGGCGTGAAGAGCAGCCTGTGGGACAACCGCCTGCGCCTGAACGCCACCGCGTTCACCTACACCGTCAACGACATCCAGCTCAACGGCAACGATTCGGACGGCAACGGCGTGCTGTTCAACGCCGACAAGGCCAAGGCCTACGGCTTCGAAGCGGACATGGAGCTGCGCCCGATCCCGAACCTGACCCTGAGCGCCGGCCTGAGCCTGCTGCACAGCGAGATCAAGGACAAGCGCGTGTACGCGCAGGTCTGCGGCCTCAACGGCCAGGTGGTCTGCACCGTCGGCGACCCGACCATCAAGGTCGGCGCCAACACCTTCGCGCAGATCGATGGCAACCCGCTGCCGAACGCGCCGAAGTACAACGTCAACCTGGCCGCCCGCTACGACTTCCCGGTCAGCGACGCAGGCACCATGTTCGTCTCCACCGACTGGAACAAGCAGGGTTACACCAGCTTCGTGCTGTACGACAGCAAGGAATTCAACTCCAAGGGTGACTTCGAAGGCGGCCTGAAGATCGGCTACTCCGGCAACTACGGTGCCTACGAAGTGGCGCTGTTCGCGCGCAACATCACCAACGAGAAGAACCTCAAGGGTGTGATCGAGAACTACATGGCTGCGGTCTACAACGAGCCGCGCACCGTGGGTGTCTCGCTGAACATGAACTGGTAACGCGCTGTCGCGGTGGCGGGCACTGTCCCACCATCGCATCGACGGAATGCAAAGGGCGGCCCGGTGATCCGGGCCGCCCTTTTCGTTGCTCAATCGGAATCGGCCCCATCATCCCCGGGTGTCTCGCCATGGACCCGATAGCCGGCAGCACGCAGATGCTCCGGCCAGGGCGGCGTGGCCATTTCTTCCAATGCCATCGACAAGCGTGAGGCAAGATGCAGGGGCGCTGACTCCAGCCAGTCAAGGTAGGCATCGCTGCGGATGATGGCGCGCAGTGCGGCGGCGTCATGCCATTGCGATGCCGGCAGCAGTGTGAAGCCGGTCACCTCGAACAGGCGCTGGCGTTGGTGGGCATCCATGCGCAGCGGGAACGCGAGCAGCAGGTCCGGCTGGTAGGCCGGTGTGGTGTTGCCGTAGCGCCACGCGGTGATTTCGGCGCGATCGATGCCGGGTACAGTGCCTTCCAGTGCCAGTCCACCGCCGGCTTCGAAGTAGCCATGCATCAGGGCATGCGGATGCAGCGCAGGTTCGAGCGCGTCCTGCTCGCTGGCATCGGCATCCTGTTCGATCAGTGCGGCTGACAGTGCCAGGTAGTGGACCGAGCGGGAAAGATCCAGCCCGCTGGCCAGTACGGTGTAGGCATTGAGCAGGCTGCTGCGATCGATGCAGGGGTTCTGCCGAGCATCGTCGGCGACCTGTTGTGCCAGCGCGATGTAGCGCTCTGCGCCGTCCGGGTCCTTGAACAGCACGCGATAACGTTGTGGATCGCGCAGCACCTCGATGGCGGCTTGCAGATCGCCCCGCGCAAGGGCTTCGCTGATGGACTCGGGCGTCTGTGCCACGGTAACTCCGGATGCGGGTGGGCAGGAAGGCGCTGCAATGCTGCTGGACGCCAGCATCAGCAGCGAGGCTGTCATCCACCGTGATGTGCTGGATTGGAGCCACGCAGGCATGCAGCAACGTCCTTGTCGATCATCGGCAGGGCCGCCCTGCCGGGCGGCCGATGCGGTTGGTTTTCTTATGCGGGCAGCAGTGCCTGCAGCCGCGATTCCAGTTCCTGCTGGCGCCAGCCGGCCAGTGCGGCGGGCCATTGGCGACGCTCCAGATAGCTTTCGAGGTGCTTGCGCGAGGCAAGGATGCCATCGGGCAGGCCCAGCTCTCGGCTGCGTTCGGCCACCGCATCCTGCAGCTTCTTCAGCGCCTGCTTGTTGCTGTCGTTGGCCGGCAGCGCCAGCGGCGCTTCGGCTTCGTCGGCGAGCGGTGTGTCCAGCGCCTGCCACACCGCAGCGGCGAGCTTGCGGGGTGCCTTGGGGAACTGCTCGAACAGCTTGGCCAGCGCGTCGGCGTCGGCCGGTGGCGTACGCGCCAGGGTCGCCGCCAGTTCGTTGTCCAGGATCCAGCTGCGCGGGCGGTCGCTGCTGCGTGCCTGCACATCGCGCCAGCGCAGCAGGCGCAGCAGGCGGTGCTGCGCGGCGGCATCAAGGAACTGCGCCGAGCGCATCGACAGGTGCGGCCAGCGGTCCTCGTCATTGGCGACGCTGGCCAGCAGACGCTCACCGTCGTCATGCAGCCACTGCTGGCGGCCGAGCGCCTGCAGCTTGGCATCGATGGCGTCATGCATGGCGAACAGATGCTCAACGTCGTCGGCGGCGTACTGCAGCTGCGACTCCGACAGCGGCCGGCGCATCCAGTCAGAGCGGGTCTCGCCCTTGGCCAATGCCACGCCGGTGATCTCAGCCACCAGCTTCTGGTAGCCCATGCCACCGCCGATGCCGGCCAGTGACGCACCGATCTGGGTGTCGAACAGCGGTCGTGGCAGCACGCCGCAGGCCCACTTGAAGGCGACCAGGTCTTCGCTGGCGCTGTGCATTACCTTGATGATCGATTCATCGGCCAGCCACGGTGCCAGCGCCTCGGTCATGCCGGGAATCAGCGGGTCGATCAGCAGGATGTCCTGGCCGACCGCCATCTGCACCAGCGCCAGCTGCGGCCAGAAGGTGCGTTCACGAATGAATTCGGTGTCCAGGCCGATGCGGGAGGGGCGCTGCTGGAAGTACGCATCCAGCTCGGTGGGGGTGGTTATCCAGGTTGCCACGGGTCAGGGCCTACTACTCGGGTTTGCTCAGGCAGGGGAGAATAGCCTAACGTCGGTCCGCGTCCGTGCTGAAGGAGATCCCGCTTGCGTTTTCCGCTGTCGTCCGTGCTGTGCACCGCCCTGGCCGTGGCCCTGGCCGGTTGCACGCCGTCGCCCCCCGCGACGGCGGACCGGACGGCAGCCGATGACGTGCGTCCGGGTGCGGACAAGGGCGCCGATGACAGCCCGCAGCCGGCCCTGGGCAGTGTGACCATCGCCGGCGAGGATGCCGCCGAGGACGTACAGCAGTGGACGCCGCCACGGGTGGACCGGCAGGGCCGCAGCCTGGCCCAGTTGCGCCGTGCCGCAACGCAGGCGTACGCCGATGGCCGCCTGTACGAGGATGCCGACGCGGCCATCCCGCTGTGGCTGGCAGTCCAGGAAGAAGACCCGGATGACCGCCAGGCGCGACTGGGCCTGCAGCGCGCGCGCCAGCGCCTGCAGCAGCAGGCCGATGCGCTGCTGGTACGGCCGCTGAAACAGCGCGAAGCACTGGCCGAGGCCAGCCGCCAGGCACTGGTGCTGCTGACCCTGGCGCCCAAGGACGAGACCGTGCGGGCGCTGCAGGGCCGGGTGGAGAACGCGCAGCGGGTGGTGGCCTACAACCGTGCAGGCGAAGAGGACCTGCGCGCCGACCGGATTGGCGAGGACGGCGACGGTGCGATCGGCAATTTCCGCGAGGCGCTGGCGCTGGATGAACACAACAGCCGGGCGCGCCAGGGCCTGGCAGCGGCTGAGAGCGGGCTGATCCGGCGTGCAGAAGAGGCCGCACGCGCACGTGATTTCGCCAGCGCCGGCAGCTGGTTGGCCGAGGCCAGCAAGGTCCGCGACTCGTCGCCGACCATTGCCGATGCATTCGAGCGCATCGAGCAGATCCGGGCGACCGTATTGCTGCAACTGCGTGACGACGGCCTGCGTGACCTGACCACGCCACAGGGTCTGAAGCCGGCGCGCGAGAAGCTGGGCGAAGCCCTGCGCATCGCCCTGCCGGGTGAGCCGGTGGTAGCCCAGCTGCGCGAGCGTATCGACCTGGCCACGCACTACGGCAGCTTCCGACCGGGCCAGGTGTTCAGCGATGCAATGCGCGACGGCGGCCGCGGTCCGCAGATGGTGGTGGTCCCGCATGGGGGCTTCCAGATGGGCGCAGGCGATGCGGAGCCGGGCGCCACTGATTCCGAACGGCCCTCGCATTACGTGCGTTTCGATCGTGGCTTCGCGATGGCGATCACCGAGGTCACGGTTGGCGATTTCGAGCGCTACGTGAAAGCGACCAACGCGCGGCCACGCGCAAGCCGTCGCGGCCATTCGGTGGTCTATGACGAGCGCAGCGGCAATTTCATCCGCCGCAGCGGCGTGGATTGGCGTTCGGATTACGACGGCGCCCGCGCGCTGGGCAATGCCCCGGTGATGCATGTCAGCGTGCGCGACGCCGAGAACTATGCGGCCTGGTTGTCCGAGCAGACCGGTCGCAGCTACCGGTTGCCCAGTGAGGCTGAGTTCGAGTACGCGCTGCGTGGCGGCAGCAGTGGCCGCTATCCGTGGGGCGACGCCGGCATACCGCCGCCGGGCAGTGGCAACTTCACCGGCAGCAAGGATGTGTCGCCCTCGGGGCGGCACTGGCACAACGCCTTCGTCGGTTATGGCGATGGCTGGTGGGGGCCGGCACCGGTGGCCAGCTTCCGGGCCAATGCGTTCGGCCTGCACGACATGGGTGGCAACCTCAGCGAGTGGGTGGCCGATTGCTGGCATGCCAGCTACCGGCGTGCGCCCTCAGATGGCGCGGCCTGGTTCAACCCGGGTTGCCGGGCCCGGGTGATCCGTGGCGGCAACTGGGCCAACGCGCCCGAGCAGACCCGCGCCGCCTGGCGGCAATCACAGGATTCAGACACCACCAACGCGCGCATCGGTTTCCGCCTGGTGCGCGGCATCTGATCGGCGTCCGGCTTCACCCGCTACGGGCATCGGCGCACTAAGATTGCGCCGTACCCGCCGGCCGGCGGGGCTGCTGGAAGATCTCCCGATGAGCAACGATCCCTTCTCCCGCTCGCAGCAGGGCCCGCAGCGGCGCGGCCTGTTCGGCAACATCCGTTGGTGGGTGCTGCTGCTGGCCGCCGGCTACGCTGCGTTCTACTGGTTCTCCAACCGCACGGTCGATCCCTACACCGGCGAGAAGGTGATGATCGACAGCAGCCTGGATGCGCGCCAGGAGACCGCACTGGGGCTGCAGGCCTACCAGCAGATCCTGTCGCAGGAACGGCCGATGGACCCGAATGCGCCGATCGCACGCGACGTGCGCGACATCGCCCAGCGCCTGATCGCCAAGGTGGACGTGGTGGAGACCGCACTGGCGCAGGAGCACGGCGTGCAGCCGGCGCATTTCGCGCGTGATTTCCAGTGGGAAGTGAATGTGATCCCGTCCGAGCAGGCCAATGCGTTCTGCCTGCCGGGCGGCAAGATGGCGGTGTACACCGGCCTGGTGCCGGTGGCGCGCACCCGCGATGCGATGGCAGTGGTGATGGGCCATGAAATCGCCCATGCGCTGTTGCGCCATGGTGCACAGCGCATGGCCCAGCAGAAGCTGACCCAGATCGGGCAGGTGGCTGGCGCCGCCAGCGGCATGGACGCGCAGCAGCAACAGATGATGATGTCGGCGATGGGCTACGGTTACCTGCTGCCCTACGCGCGCAGCCACGAGACCCAGGCTGACGAGGTGGGGCTGATGCTGGCGGCGGCGGCCTGCTTCGATCCACGCGAGGCGGTGCCGCTGTGGCAGCGCATGGGCCAGGCCAGCGGTGGCCAGGCACCACCGGAATTCTCCTCGACCCATCCCAACCCGGGTACCCGCATCCAGAACCTGCAGGCGCTGATGCCGAAGGCGCTCGAGTACCGGCAGAAGTTCTGCGAGCAGGCAAAGTAGGGGGGTGTTCGGCAGGGCTTGCAGCCCTGCACCCGCGGTAGTGCCGGCCGCTGGCCGGCAGCAGCAACAGCAACAGCGTGCATTCCGCGGGATGGCGGGGTGGGTCCGGTTGCGGGAGACGCCGTAAACCCGTCCATGGGGGCTTGGCCGCGGCATCCATGCCGCGGACACTCCCGCAACCGGACCCACCCCGC
>Ga0209545_100029_pt1 | contig 124163 bp, 116 predicted proteins | sample UppTromiDAQMD018_FD_185833 | JGI IMG/M metagenome (GOLD analysis project Ga0209545, IMG submission 185833) | Upper troposphere microbial communities from Maryland, USA - DAQMD-018 (SPAdes) (version 2) | ecosystem: Environmental > Air > Outdoor Air > Unclassified | place: USA: Maryland, Virginia...
GATGTTCTCCTTGCAGGCGGAATGCCTGACAAGAAGGATTGCTATGTCCAGTCGAACTGACCAGCGGCTTCGGCGGCATCAGGCAAACCGCTGACGACGGGACATAGTTCGACACCGGACATAGTTCAGATTTGTTTGCGCCAATGGGCTGGTGTGCGGAGACACCGTGGCCGATGTTCGCGTGCCCCACAAAGGGGACGTGGCGGGACAGGTCATCGAAGGCGCTTTCGAGGTGTTGAACGGCTTCGAGCGGGTGCAGGAATCCCGCGACCTGATGCGCGGCATCACTTTGGACGATGGCGAATCGGAAGTGTTCGCCCGCGCCGCGCTGGCCCTCAAGTACGACGACCCCGACAAGCCCGCGCCCATCACGGAATCGCAAATCCTGATGCCGCGCCGGCTCGAGGACCGCCGCCCCGACCTGTGGAGCGTGTTCAACCGCACGCAAGAGAACCTCACCAAGGGTGGACTGCATGGGCGCAGCGCCAACGGACGCCGCCAGCAAACCCGCCCCGTGCAAGGCATTGATTCCGACATCCGCCTCAATCGCGCCCTGTGGCTGCTGGCCGATGGCATGCGCGCCCTCAAAGCCTGACCCCTTCCTGAGTTTTCCCCGCAGGAGGGGCGGTTTCCCCTCCATTCCTTGTTTCACTCGATTGGAGATTCACCATGAACGCTGTTACCCACACCGAAGCCCGCGCCGTCACCACCGCAGCGACCATGCTGCAAGCTGCTGACCCGAGCAAGCACATGACCCTCGTTCCGCTGTCGCGGCTGGTGCTGCGCCCCACGGGCCGCAACGTGCGCAAGACCGCGCCGCGCATGTCCATCCCCGAACTGGCCGCATCCATCCAGCGCGTGGGTCTGTTGCAAAACCTCATCGTCATTCTTGCCGCCGATGGCCTGCATTACGAGGTGGTGGCCGGTGGCCGACGCCTCGCGGCCCTCAAGCTGCTGGCGAAGAAACACCGCATCGCCAAGGATTGGAACGTGCCGTGCCTGCAGGTGGCCGATGGCACGGCACGCACCGCCAGCCTTACCGAGAACGTGCAGCGTGAAGCCATGCACCCGGCAGACCAGTTCGAGGCCTTCGCCGCGCTGGTTGCCGAGGGCCGGCCCATCGAGGACATTGCGGCGGATTTCTCCGTCACGCCCCTGGTGGTGCAGCGCCGCTTGAAGCTGGCGAACGTCTCGCCGCGCCTGATGGACGACTACCGCGCCGATGCCGTGACGCTGGATCAGTTGATGGCCCTGGCCATCACCGACGATCACGCCGCGCAGGAGGCCGCGTTCTACGATGCGCCGCAGTGGCAGCGCAATCCCTCCGCGCTGCGCGAGCGCCTGACCGAGCGCGAGATCGGGGCCTCGCATCCGCTGGTGCGCTTCGTCGGGCTGGACGCCTACGAAGCCGCAGGCGGCGGCATCCGCCGCGACCTGTTCGCGGAAGGCGATGCGGGCGTGTACGTGTCCGATACCGCCCTGCTGGAAACACTGGTGCGCGAGAAGCTGGAAAGCTATGCCTCGACTCTCCGCGCCGAGGGCTGGGCCTGGGTGGATGCCACGCCCGCCATGACTTATGCCGACCTGCAAGCCTTCCAGCGTGCCCCGAGGGAGCGGCGCACGCCGAACAAGCGCGAGGCGCAGCGCATCGAGCGGCTGCAAGAGAAGATGCAGGCCGTGGGCGTTGCCGTGGATGCAGCGATGGACGCCGACGACGAGGACAAGGCCGAAGCCTTGCAAGAGGAAGGCGAAGTCCTGGGCGAGCAGTTGCAGGCGCTGGAAGAGGGCTTGCAGGGCTACAGCGCGAACGTGAAAGCCGCAGCCGGTGCCATCGTCACCATCGACCGCAACGGGGAAACCGTGATCCATCGCGGGCTGCTGCGCGAGGCCGAGGCCAAGGCGCTGCGCACGCTGGAGAAGCTGCGCCAAGGTTTTGCCGAGGGTGAAGGTGCGAACGACGATGATGGCGAAGCGGCGGAAGAAGCCCAGGCCCCCGCCGTCTCCGACCGGCTGGCGCAGCGCCTGAGCGCGCACCGCACCGCCGCGCTGCAAATCGAAGTCGCCCGGCATCCGCAAGTGGCGCTGGCCGCGCTGGTGCATGGCATGGTGCAGAGCGTCTTGCAGGGGCGCTACTACGGGCACGACATGCCGATGGGGGTTCGCTTCACGCTGCAAGACCGGCTGGAAGGCATGGCCCCGGACTGGCCGGAATCACCCGCCGCCCTGGCGCTGCGCGAGCTGCAACAGGTATGGGGCGACAAACTGCCCGAGGACAGCGCCGCACTGTTCGCCGCGCTGCTGGCGATGGAGCAAGGCGAACTGGTCCAACTGCTGGCCGTGTGCGTGGCCGCGACGGTGGACGTGGTGACGCCTCGCGCCACGCCGCACCAGCCCGGCGAGGAACTGGCGCAGGCTGTGGGCCTCGACATGGCGTCATGGTGGCAACCGTGCGCGGAAGGCTACTTCAGGCACGTTCCGAAGGCCGCGATCCTGCAAGCCGTGGGCGAGTTCGCGCCGGCTCACGTCGCTCGGCTGGGCAAGCTCAAGAAAGCGGATATTGCCAGCGAGGCCGAACGGCTGGCCAAGGGCACGGGCTGGATGCCTGCCATCTTCAAGGCCGAAGGGCCACAGGAGGTAGGGCCGGAAGAAGGCGCGCAAGCCAGCGCCTCCGCAATGGATGAACTGGCCGAAGCATTGGCCGCCTGAACCTCGACGCAGAGCAGCGCCCCGGCCCCGGCCGGGGCGCTGGCTTGCAAGGAGCCAGATCATGCCCACCACCGACACCACAAGCCGCCCGCGTATGGCGGCGACCTATGCGCCCGGTACGGTGCGCGCCCGCCGCTGGCACGGCGAGGGCGACGTGCGGAGCTACCGTCCGCCCTCGGGGTGGACGGCCCGCGCCGACCTCACGGACGTTCACCCCATCACGGGCCGCGCCCTGGCGCGCGCCGCGTGGTGGATCATCGAGACGAAAGACTGATGCCGGCACCCGGCCCAGGCCGTTCCGGCCTGGGCCGGGTGGATTCAAAAATCCGGGCGCGGCAGTGGCCGCGCCCGGTGTCGAACCCCGAAGGCCAACCAGAACGCCACAGCCTTCGCGACCGCTCCGGTTGCGGCGTTGGCGCGCGCTTGATGGCGAGGGCCCGATCACACCTTGATCGGGCCAAACATCCCTGTGTAGATCAGCGTTTCCCAAACCTTCTTGATCCCCTGTCCGGTCTCCTGGCTCACGAACAGCGACGACCTGGCGCCGTGAGGGGCGCCCAGGAAATACGAACGCATTGACTCCCAGGTCTCCGCGACCTGCGACCAGGTCCAGCACGGAACTTCTTTCTCCAGGATCAAGGGCACAGCGATGGCCAGCGGGATCATCTTGTCCATGGGCAACGGCTCTTCCCAGTTGCACTTGACCAGGATCGGGGTTGCCTCCGCGCTGTAGAACTGCACATCCAGCTTCTCTGCCGTGATGTACGCGGCGTGGTGGCGAGGCAGGGCCAGCACGGAATCCAGGACCTTCTGGCCATCGCCATAGGGGCAGGTGATGAATCCGTGGGCGAAGTACCGCGTGTGATCGAGGCCCTTGTAGCCGCAGCGATCGCTGGGGGTCGTAACGGGATGGCGGTCATCGTGATTGCGTACCAGCGGGTGCCATGAGGGGTATCGGTCAACTACCGGCCCGAGTTCAGTCACGATGTCTTCTAGCGCCCTTTTGCTCCGGAGGCGCTGCGATTCGTCCGCATCCCGAGGGCGGGGGACAAGGTACTTCTCCACCTCTTCGTATCCTGCTTGTGCTGCTTCATCTGCTCGGAACGCCATGATTCACCTCGTTTTGCTGTGTTGTGCGTGAATGTATTGTGTTACGCATGAAATGTCAATATTGTGCGTAAATTGATTGATTCATGGTAGTTGGCGGTCCGTAGTTCGACGACCATGAGCGTGCCGGCGCAACGCGCCGTCGGGCTCTCGGGCTGCGCCCCGTGCCGACTTCGCTGTCACGGCCATTCGGCTTCCATCCCTCACGCCTTCGCGCCTGCGGCGCTGCGCGCTTCGCTTGCCTCCGGGGGACAGTCCTACGGACTCTCCCCGCCGCGCATGGCTTGGCGCCCCTCAATACCGCCGAACCGGCATGCGCCGGATCGGCCGGGCCAGCGCCCCGCTGCGATGGACGGGGCGCTGGCGAACACGCCGGCGCTTGCTGCGGCAGGTTGTGCAAATGCGTGCTGTCCTCAACGCTGGCGGTTCGTGCCCATCACGTCACGAAGGACGGTTCACGGACAACCCGCCCGGCATCGCTATGGAGCTTCCACGCCACGCCTCAAGACCGGCACTGCAGAGTGCGGCCGGGGCGTTCTCGCCCGTCGTTGGCTGGTTGACTTGGCCCGCGTCACGAGGCGAGCCGGAGCAGCCTTCGGGCGGGGATGCTGAGTCGGCCTTGTCTCCTTTCGGTTTGGGGGTGGTTCGGCCCAAGGCGTCCTTGTCTCGTTGTGAATCCTGGCTGTGGCACGGCTGCGCCTCGGTCTTCATGGCTGCAACCGTCCGGCGAAAACAATTTCCCCGCCTTTGTCACTGCGTTCGGCGGCTTCCTCGCGCAGCAAATTCTTTTCGCCTCCCGGTCCTCCACGGTGTTGCGGCCGCAAGCGGTGCAGCCAGCCCGTCCCCCGCCGGCCGGATCACAACAAGGACGCGATGGGCGCGAACCTTGTTCAACCAAAAGGAGTTTCATCATGGCCAACATCGGTACCTTCACCGCAGACAAAGACGGCTTCACCGGCACGCTTCGCACCCTGACGCTCAACGTCAAGGTCAAGCTGGTCCCCAACGACAAGGGCGACAACGAGAAGGCCCCCGACTTCCGCCTGCAGGCCGCCAGCCACGACATCGGCGCGGCGTGGAAGAAGACCAGCGAGGCCGGGCGGGAGTACATCTCCGTGACCCTCGACGATCCTTCGTTCCCGGCCACGGTCTACGCCCGTCTGATCGAAGGCGAGGACGGCACGCACGACCTGATCTGGTCGCGCAGCAAGCCCCAGGCGGCCTGACGGCCGCCAGCGCCCCGCCCACGGCGGGGCGCTGCGTTGTGGGTTAGTCCCGAACGCGGCAACGGCAGATGGTGGTCCATAGCGAGCTGCGGCCCCCTGTTTGGGAGCGGTGTCTGTGTTTACGGCCCGGGGCATGGCGTGTCGGCGCGATGCGCCGCCGGGCTTTGCGGGCTGCGCCCCGTGCCGTCTTTGCCGTCACGGCCATTCGGCTCCAATCCCTCACGCCTTCGCGCCTGCGGCGCTGCGCGCTTCGCTTGCCTCCCGGGGATCGGCGCAAGGCCCATCCCCGCCGCGCGGTCCTTGGCGCCCTCGACACTGGCTGGGCGTCCAAGACCGCCTTACTGCCCGAATTGACCAAGCCCAGGGGGAGGCGGCACTGCGTTAATCCAGCAACCGGGGCTTTCGCTATCGAAAAAATCTACCTGAACAGGTCCAAGATCATCTTGAATGACTTGATACACGTAATTGCAGTAGACCTGATCACCACGGAATACAGAGACCGCCACCCGCCGAATTCCGGTCCCACGCATCCGCTGCAGCAGATGCCGGTCATGCTCCCCGAGTCCCCAACCGAACAGCGTCAACGTGAATCGCTGCGACGTGAGCACCTCGCGGTACACCGTGGCCAGATAGTAGCTATTCTGGATCGAGGACACCTTCTGCTGCATCGTTCCCTCGCTGACAAACAGCGGCACGACTTGCTCGCTGCGCCACGCCTGCAGGATCGCCTCCAGCAAGCCCGCTCCTGCACTATGGATCTTGAGCTCCTGTTCCACAGCGTTGCGGCATAGAGCCAAGTTTCCATGGGGATAGAACACCAATGTGTTGGTTCGCTCCCGATAGGGCTCACGGAACCTCTGCCACGCATCATTGAAGGCGCCGTGTGCGCCGTTCCCGAGGAAGCAATCCTTGAACAGATGTCCGTCTTGGACATTGAGCCCATAGGTCATAGTCCAATAGACCAGCAAGTCGTAGTTCAGCGAAATGACCGTGTCGAACCCCTTCAGGAACTGGTACATGCTGGGCAATCGGCCACTCACCAGATCATATTCAGGATGCACATTCCGAACGGCTTGAATCAAACACTCTCTGACGTTCAGGTAGGCCTGATGCGTGCGATGGTCTGGTATCTCCAGCGACTTGTTGACGTTGGACGCCTGCCAGACCAGGCGAAGAATCAGCTCAAAGTCGGATGTTCCGAAAAAGCGAAAGAGGCGATTTACATCATCGGCGAGCAATCCCGTTCGCTGGGCATGCTCCAGCAATGAGCCGTAGCCGAAGCTGGGCGAGACAGCCATGCTCGCTCCGTTGCCCAGAAGAATCGTTCCTTGTTGGTAGTTGGGCGCAATCTGCGTCCACTGCGCGATGGGGTATGGCATCCCTGGCTCCTCCTTGTTGTTCGATTACATGATGACATTTTCGGGAGTGATCAAGGACTCATAACCTGCAAGTACCGCGGATAGGTCACTCGTGCCCCGTTTTCAGTCTGCCGCGGCTGCACGCTTCGCAGTACCCCAGGGGAAAGCCCTGCGGGCTATCCCCGCCGCGCGCAGCTTGAACACCGCCGAACCGGCTGAGCCTTGCCAGCGCAGGCGCACACGCTAGAGCGTGCCACCCTTCTTCGTCACCATCTCCAGTTCCTGCCGCACCTGCGCCAGCAACTGGTCGGCCTGCCCCAGGTCCTTGCCGGCATAGGCCAGCGTCAGCAGCGTGAGCGGGTGGACCTCCATGACGTCGCACAGCTCGGCGAGCTTGTTCAGCGTCGGGCTTTTCATGTCACGCTCCAGCGTGCTCATGTAGGTGCGGCTGGAGACGTCGGAGAACGCCTCCTGGCTCAATCCACGCGCTTTCCTGATGGTCTTTAGTGCCTCCGACAATGTATGTTTCGCTGCCAACCCTGGATCTCCCCAAAATCCAAGATGACAGCCGATTGAGTTCTATAGGGCTACAATCTATAGTGTTCGTCTATGCCGATCTGCCGCTTTCGTGCTTTACGGAAATCCGTATCTGCGGCTTCGCACAGAAGCGCAAAGCCGCTTCTGTGTCTTTGCGCCAACCCGCCGATACGGTTCTGCGCTTTCACGCTTCAGCGGCTTTGTGCGAATGAGGGGGTAACCCGTGGACCGACTCATCACCGAGGACGAGCGCAGGCAACTGCTGGAGCACGGCGCGGTTCGCGCTGCCGGCCAGGCCATCGACCCGCAGCCCGTCGTGCGGCTCTTCACCCCGGACGCACACGCCACCTGGCTGCTGGCTTCGCTCAACCCGGCCGATGGCGACACGGCCTACGGGCTGATCGACTTGGGGATCGGCATGCCCGAGCTGGGCGAGATCAAGCTGTCCGACCTCGCCTCCATCGTCGGGCCGCGCCGGCAGCCCGTGATGCGGGATCGGTATTTCCGGGCGGCACGCACGCTGTCGGCGTACACCCGGCTGGCCCAGGAGAACGGTTCCATCCTCGATTGAGCGGTTCGCGCCACGGCCAAACCGGGCGCATAGAGGCTATTTGGGTCTTACTTCAGACCTGTCAGGTCTTAGTCGGCACTGTTGCACCAAACCGGTGCCACTCTGGCGAAACCGGCCATGACGCAGCGCGCGTCATGGGGCACGGTGGATGGCGCAGGAGGCGGCATTTCCTCGCACGCCACCGTCGCATTCAGACGATCCGCACAACAGACGGTGTTGCATTTCGTCTTGACACGCAAGTTACCAATCTACCATCTTATTCACGAATGGATGCTAGTTTGATGCGGTGACGTTGGCGTGCGGAACCGGTGACGGCTTTCCTGCGGTTTCAAGGGAGCTTGCGTCATGGCCGAGCCGCATCACCTTGCGCACTGGTATCCAACAGCGGCGTATCTCTACGTCCTGTACCTGGACGCGCTCGCGCTGGCCTGGGAGTACCTGCGCCGCCATCCCGACTACCGGCTCGACTGGCTGCGCCACCATCACCGGCAACCCACACACCAGGCCGCACAGCACGCGGCGCGCCGCTGGGGCCTGCGCCTGCTGGAAGACCCGGCCCTGGATGCGCGCGACGCGCATCCGGCCTGGCTGCCCGGCCACGATGCTGTGGTGCAGCTCCATCCCGATGCCGATCCGCCGCCCGAGGCGGCGGCCTTCGCGTTCTGGAGCATTCCCGGCCACAAGCAACTGCTGCATGACGGCAAAGGGCTAGCGCTGATCGCGCGCGGCCCTGGCCATTGCGCGCGCTTCGCGCTGGCGCCCGGCCTGGAGGACGGCATGGCGGTCGCCTATGCCCACCGCGGCCGTGGCGCTCCGCATGTGCCTGATACGCCGGCCCCGATGGCCCGGCCCCGGCCACCGCCTGCGGCGCTGCTGGAGCTGCACACCTTGCAGGCGCTCGACGCGACCCTGGCGGGCGCGTCCTTGCGCGAGGTGGCCGAGGGTCTGTTCGGTGCCGATGCCGTGGCCGCCGACTGGCACGCGGATGGCGACCTGCGCGCCCGCGTGCGCCGCCTGGCGCGCCGGGGCGATGCGCTGATGCGCGGCGGCTATCGCCGCCTAGCACAGCTCCCCCCGCTTGAGAAGGGACGTTTTGAAGGGGACGCAAAACGTCCCTGAGCAGCAGAGCTTCGTTTTCTGAGACTGCCTCCATCCGGTTGCGCTCTGTGGCCGGAGCTTTGAAAGCTATGGAGGTACACCCCATGCGTCCTGCTCCCCTGCGGCCTGCCGCCGCTCCCGCAACTGCTTCGACCGCTGCCGCGCAGCCGCAGCGCTATCTCACCAACGACGAAGCCGCCGACTACCTGCGGCTGTCGCCGCGCACGCTGGAGAAACAACGCGTGCTGGGTGGCGGCCCCAAGTTCCGCAAGTTCGGCCGGCGCGTGATGTACGCCGTGGCCGACCTCGATGCCTGGGCCGCCGAGCGCAGCTTCGAAAGCACCTCCGATCCCGAGTACGCCGAGCACCATGCGGCGGACACCCGTGCGCGCTGATCGCTGGCACGCGCCCGGCCATCGCCATGTCCCGCCCTGCGCTGCCGTCCCGGCAGCGGCTATCGCAAGAACGCGAACAGCTCGACCTGTTCCGCGCCTTGCCGGGCGACATGGCGCCGCGCGACAGCCAGGACCTGATGGCCTTTCCGTTCTTCTCGCTGGCGAAGTCGCGGCGCACGGCGCCGATCGACTTCCAAGCCAGCGGCGTGACGATCCGCGTGGAGGGCACGCAAGAGCACGGCATCGCCACCATCTGGGATGCGGACGTGCTGATCTGGGCCGCCAGCCAGATCGTGGAAGCGCGCGACGCGGGCCTGCGCCCGTCGCGGCTGATGCAGGCCACACCCTACGAGATCCTGCGCTTCATCGGGCGCGGTACGTCGCTGCGCGACTACCAGCGCCTCAAGGCGGCCTTGGATCGCTTGCAGTCCACCACGGTGGCCACGTCGATCCGCGAGACCACGGGAAGGCGTCTGCACCGCTTCTCGTGGATCAACGAGTGGAAGGAGCTGGCCGACGCCCGCGGCACGCCGCTGGGCATCGAGCTGATCCTGCCGGACTGGTTCTATGGTGGCGTGCTGGATGCGGCACTGGTGCTGACCATCGATGCGGGGTATTTCCGGCTGACGGGTGGCATCGAGCGCTGGCTATACCGCCTGGTGCGCAAGCACGGCGGGCACCAGCCCGGCGGCTGGCAGTTCGATTTCCGGCACCTGCACCGCAAGTCGGGCAGCACGGCGAAGCCCTACGACTTCGCCTGCGACCTTCGCGCGCTGGTCGCGCGGCAGTCGCTGCCCGGCTATGTCCTGGGCATCGAGCGGATGGACGGAGTCGAGCTGCTGACGTTCCGCCCGGTGCGTCCCGTGCCGTGGCCGGCACGGGGATAAACGGTGCGAAGCCTGTGGACGAGCTCGTGCTATCAGGCGTGCCAGGTCTCGTGCTATCAGGCGTGGGACTATCGTGCTATCAGGCGTGTCATTCGCCCGCAAAGCCAATGCTGGCACGGGTTTCGGCCTCCCTTAACTTCCCTAACTTAAATGCTCTAACTTCTAGTAGAAGCACCGCGCCTCGGTGGACAACCGCCGCGCGGGCAGAAACGCAGCAGCAACAGCCGCGCTTTCCAACGCGGAGGGCTAGGCCATGATCGTCGCGCTGCTCAACCAGAAAGGCGGCGTGGGCAAGACCACGCTCGCCACCCACATTGCCGGCGAGCTGGCGATGCGCGGCCAGCATGTCGTGCTGCTGGACGCCGACCCGCAAGGTTCATCGCTGGACTGGACACAGCGTAGAAGCCAGCAAGGTCTGCCACGGCTGTTCAGCGCCGTGGGCCTGGCACGCGAAACGCTGCACCAGGAAGCGCCAGAACTCGCCAGGCGGGCCGATCACGTCGTCATTGATGGGCCGCCCAGGATCGCCGCCTTGGCGCGCTCTGCGCTGCTGGCGGCCGAGCGCGTGCTGATCCCGGTGCAGCCGAGTCCCTACGACCTGTGGGCCAGCGCCGAGATGGTGGCGCTGATCCGCGAGGCGCAAGTCTTCCGGCCTGTGCTGCGCGCGGCCTTCGTCATCAACCGGCGCGTCAGCACCACCGTGATCGGGCGCGAGGCTCGCGGGGCGCTGGCCGATCAGCCGCTGCCCGCGCTGCGCGCGGAAGTGCATCAGCGCATCGTGTTCGCTGACAGCGTGGCCGCTGGCCGGCTCGCACGCGAGACGGCGCCCGACAGCACCGCCGCACGCGAAGTCACCGCCCTGGTGGACGAACTGCTGCGGTGGCCGCCATGAACAGCCCCGCCAGCAAGCGCGCGGGCAAGCGCATTGGCATCGGCGCGCGCCCGCCCGCGAATCCGCACGCCGAAGCGTGGATTCGCCAGGGCAGCGCCGACGAACTCCAGAAAGGCGATGTCTATACGGCTCGCCTGACCCTTGACATCACACCCGCCATGCGTTCGCGCATCAAGGTCTCGGCTTTCACGCAGGGCGTGACGGTGGCCGACCTGCTGCGCGCGCTGCTGGAGCGCGAGTTTCCCGAACAACGCAGGGAGAACACACCATGACCGCATCCGCTTCGCCTGTTTGTGCGCCCGCCGCTGACGCGGCCACGGCTGCGCCCCAGCCATCATCCGTCGCGCCCTGCGGCCAGCCGGCCAGCGCGCCGCTGACGCGGGTGGCGCTGGCCTACATCGAGGCCCGTTTCAAGCTCTACCTGCGCTTCGGCGAACCCGCGCGTACGCACCAGCTCGACCGCTGGCGGCGCAGCGCTGTGTTCCTGCCGGGCGCGCTCTTTTGCCGCATCCGCTGGCAGGCCAATGACTATGGCACCGTACGCTGGCAGCTCATGGTGATGCAGGCCTGCACGCCGTTGGACGGCGCCCAGCGCATCCCCGGCGTGCAGCCGGGGGCGCGCCTGCTGCTGCACGCCGAGGGCGAGGGGCAAGTGCGCGCCGTGCTGGAGCGCATCGACACCATCGAGGCGCTGGACATCGCACCCGCCGCCGTCTCGCCCGCGTACTGGCGCACGCTCGCCAATCGGCTCGCCGCCCGCCTGCCTCTGCCCGAATACACCGCCGAGCGGCACGCCGCCTGGCTGGCCGGGAGGGCGCTGCCATGAGCGCCGTTTCCACCACTGGCACCACGCCGCGTCCTCGTTCGCACACTCGCTCAAGTCGGCGCGCTCGCATCGTGCTCGCAGGCCTCGCCGCCTGCGGCCTCGCTGCGCTGGCCTGGGCCTCCTTCGTGCATCCGCTGCCGCGCCTGGCCTACAACCCGTCCGACAGCGTGGCGGTCGGCTGGTATCGCGTCGATCCGCTCTATCCGCCCGCTCCGGGGGCGGGTTCGCTACCCCGTCCGCTACCACCGTCATTGCACGTCGGTAGCATCGTCCTGACCCGCTTGCCGGCAGACGCCGCCGCGCTGGCCGCGCAGCGCGGCTACCTGCCGACGCGCGTGCCCCTGCTCAAGCGCGTGGGTGCCGTCGCGCCGCAGGAAGTGTGCATCGCGGGTGGCAGCGTCCGCATCGACGGCGTGCCTTCGGCCGCCGTGCTGCCCGCTGACCGGCTGGGCCGTCCGCTGGCGTCCTGGCCGCAGTGCAGGCGGCTTCAGCCGGGTGAGCTGTTTCTGCTTAGCGTCACCAATCCGGCGTCGTTCGACAGCCGGTACTTCGGGCCGATCAGCGCATCCACAGTGATCGGCATCGCGCATCCGGTCTGGCTGGAGAAACGCCCGTGATGGCCGCCGACGCGCTGCACGTTGCCGTGCATCTTGTCGTGCCATCGGGCGTGTTGATCCGGTGGCATTCAACCTGTCGCCACGCGTGCAGTGCAAGCGCCCATCCTGCGGCTTGGGCGCTGCTTTCTCACGTGCAGGTGTCTTGCCTCGAACCTGCCGGGCCTGTGGCCCTGGCCGCGTTCGCCGGGGCGCTCGCTGCTCACGCAGCAGCGCCACCGGGCCGCAGGGGCTGGGAGCGGATGCGGGAGGCCAATGCGGAAGGCAAGACAAAAGGGGGCGGCACCTGTCGGCCCGCAAAGCCAGTCTGCACGTGGGGGGGCGAGGCACGCAGCGGCTTTGCCGCCGTGCCGCTTGGGGCGTGAGGCACGCACCGATACAGGCATGTCCGCGTGCTTCGCACGCCCGGACACGCCAGAGTTTGCAGGGAGCGCAGGCATGACCAACCGCCGCGACGATGATTTCCGCATCCGCCCCAGCGCACCGAAGAACCGGGGCCAGGGCTTCGTATCCAAGGTGCTCCAGCAGGCAGGCAAGGCCAGCGGCGGCAAGTCCACGGTGCGCCGTCCTGGCGGCAGTGGCAAGGGCACCGGCCAGCGGCCCGGATCGCGCCTGGGACGCGGCCACACGGCGGCGCGCTTCGCAGGGGCGAAGCTCACGCCTATGTCGCGGCGCGTGACCATCAAGACACTACTGGTCAACCAGCAGCGGGCCAGTCCGCAGTCGCTCGCCAAGCACCTGCGCTACATCGAGCGCGACGGCGTGGGCCGCGACGGCGAACCGGGTCGGGCCTATGGGCCGCAGACCGACGAAGCTGATCTGAACGCATTCAAGGAGCGCTGCGCCGATGATCGGCACCACTTTCGCTTCATCGTTTCGCCCGAGGAAGGGGCCGAGCTGGAAGACCTGCGCACCTACACGCGGCACCTGATGGGACGCATGGAGGCCGACCTGGGCACGCGGCTGGAATGGGTGGCGGTCGATCACTGGAATACCGACAACCCGCACACCCACCTGATCGTGCGCGGGCGCGACGACACCGGCAAAGACCTCATCATCGCGGGCGACTACATCACTGATGGTTTTCGTCATCGCGCCGCCGAGCTGGCGACCGAATGGCTGGGGCCACGCACCGAGCTGGAGATCCAGCAGACCTTGCAGCGCGAGGTGGAGCAAGAGCGGTGGACTAGCCTGGATCGCACGTTGAAACGCGAGGCCGGCGAGGATGGCCGGGTACAGATCGAACGCTTCAACGAACCGACGTTGCAACGCCAGCGCCTGCTGCTGATCAGCCGCCTGCAACGCTTGCAGCACCTGGGCCTGGTCGACGAGACGCAGCCCGGCAGTTGGGCCGTCCATGCCGATGCCGAGAAGACCTTGCGCGCCCTGGGCGAGCGTGGAGACATCATCCGCACCATCCAGCGGGCCATGAGCGGCCAGCCGCGCGAGCTGGCGGTGTTCGAGCCGGGCGACGATGGCCGAACTATTCTCGGCCGCGTAGCCGCGAAGGGGCTGGCCGACGAACTGCGCGACCGGGGCTATCTGGTCATCGACGGCGTGGACGGCAAGGCCCACTACGTCGCGCTCAATGCCCGCGACGAGCTGGCGAACTATCCCAGCGGCGCCGTGGTGGAGGTGAAAGGATCGGCCGACGTGCGCGCGGCGGACAAGAACATCGCCGCGCTGGCGAGCGATGGCTTGTACCGTACCGACCATCACCTCGCCATCGCCCAGGGGCAGGCCGTGCCCGGCCGCGATCCGCAGGAAGTCGTCGCGGCCCATGTCCGCCGACTGGAAGCCTTGCGCCGCGCCGGCATCGTGGAGCGTGTGGCCGAAGGTCTATGGAAGGTGCCGGACGATCTGCCCGAGCGTGGCCGTCAGTACGACGCGCAGCGCCTGGGAAGCGTGGCCGTGGAACTGAAATCGCACCTGCCCATCGAGCGGCAGGCCCGCGTGATCGGGGCCACCTGGCTCGACCAGCAACTGATCGGCGGCGGCTCGGGCCTGGGCGACCTGGGCTTTGGCGGCGAGGCCAAACAGGCCATGCAGCAGCGCACCGACTTCCTGGCCGAACAGGGGTTGGCCGAGCGGCGCGGGCAGCGCGTGATCCTGGCGCGCAACCTGCTGGGCACGCTGCGCAACCGGGAGCTGGCGCAGGCCGCGAAGGACATTGCAGGCGAAACGGGCCTGGAGCATCGGCCCGTGGCCGACGGGCAGCGCGTGGCCGGCATCTACCGGCGCAGCGTCATGCTCGCCAGCGGGCGCTACGCGATGCTTGATGACGGCATGGGCTTCTCGCTGGTGCCGTGGAAGCCGGTGATCGAACAGCGATTGGGGCAGCAGCTTTCCGCGACGGTTCGCGGCGGCGGGGCGTCCTGGGAGATTGGGCGGCATCGGGGGCCAACCATTTCTTGAGTCAAGGTAAAGCCACAAGCCGGTGGGCAAAATTAGATTTTATCCATAGATGGGTGATCAATCCAAAGCGTTACCAAAGGTTGGGATGTCAAAATTAGAATTATCTGTAATTTCGGATACACGGCCACATTCAAAGGCACGCTATCGCGTATATGGATTGATGGTTTCCGACCAGTGCCGCATGCGCCTTCCGCAGAATTTGGGGCAAATCCACGATGAAGAGAATAATTTGGACGTTCTGGTTTTTTGCGCTGGCATTGAGCGCTTTATGGCTTTTTACCGATACGCTCTGGCCTGCACAGTCCAACTACTTCGCCCTGCGAACGGTATGGATTCAATACAGCGGCGTACTGGCCATCGGCGCGATGTCCGTGGCGATGATGTTGGCCACGCGCCCGGCGTGGCTGGAGCCCAGCTTGAACGGACTGGACAAGATATACCGCCTGCACAAGTGGCTCGGCATCGCTGCTCTGGCCGCTGCAACAGTACACTGGCTGTGGGCGCAGGGTACTAAATGGGCCGTAGGCTGGGGCTGGCTGACGCGCCCCGCGCGCAAGCCCCGCGCAACGGCTGATTCAATGGGCTCCATTGAATCGGCGCTGCGTGGCTGGCGTGGACTGGCCGAGGACTTGGGCGAATGGGCCTTCTACGCCGTCGCCGTGCTACTGGTGCTGGCTTTGGTTAAGCGCTTTCCCTACCGGCTGTTCGCCAAGACGCACCACTGGATGGCAGCGATCTACTTGGTGCTGGCCTTCCACACCTTGGTGTTGGTGCAGTTCTCCTACTGGGCCCAGCCCGTGGGCTGGGCTTTGGCTATGCTGCTGGCGAGCGGCACGGTATCGGCGGTGTGGGTGCTGCTGGGCCGAGTCGGTGCGCAGCGCACCGCGCACGGTGTCATCGAATCGCTGCAGACCTACCCTGCGCTGAACGTGCTGGAAACCACCCTGCGGATGGACCCGGGCTGGCCCGGCCACCGGCCCGGACAGTTTGCCTTCGCCATGTCCAACCCGAAAGAAGGCCCGCACCCCTACACGCTAGCCTCAGCCTGGGTGCCGGAAGACCGGCGCATTACCTTCATCACCAAGGCGCTGGGCGACCACACCCGCCGGCTGCCTGAGCGCCTACGGGTAGGCGACCAGGTAACGGTCGAGGGGCCTTACGGCTGCTTCACTTTCGACGACGAGAAGGCCCGCCAGATCTGGATCGGCGCCGGCATCGGTATCACGCCATTCATTGCGCGCATGAAGTATTTGGCGCAGCATAAAGGCCAAGACGCACGCCCGGTCGATTTGTTTCATCCTACGAGCGACGTTGATCCGCAGGCCATCGAGAAACTGCGCGCCGACAGCCAGGCGGCCGGCGTTGTGCTGCACTTGCTCATCGACAAGCAGAACGGTCGCCTGACGGGTGAACGCCTGCGTGCCATGGTGCCGGGTTGGAAAGACGCCAGCGTCTGGTTCTGCGGCCCCACGGCCTTCGGCCGCGCGTTGCGCGCCGACCTGCTGGCCCAGGGGCTGGAGCCGGAGGCGTTCCACCAGGAGCTTTTCGAGATGCGCTGAATGGAAGAAAGCACATGCGCGTATTGATCGTGGAAGACTCGCAAACGCTGGCCGAAGCCCTGAGCCAGAGCCTTCAGTCGGAAGGCTATGCCTGCGATACAGCAGCCGATGGCGTGTCCGCGCTGAAGTTTCTTGCCAGCTACCGGTACGACGCCATCATTCTGGACTTGATGCTGCCCCGGCTGGACGGCTTTGGCGTGTTGCGCGCATTGGGCCGGGAGGCCCATGCCGCACCGGTGTTGGTGCTCTCCGCGCGCGAACTGCTCGACGACCGGGTGCGGGCCTTGGATGCGGGTGCCGATGACTACCTGACAAAACCCTTCGAGCTAGCCGAACTGCTGGCTCGCCTGCGGGCGCTAGTACGGCGTCCGCCGCAACGGGACGTTCCAGTTCTGCGCCACGGCGATCTGGAGGTCGATCCGCGCTCGCGCATCGCGAGGTTCAAGTGCATTGATCTTGGGCTCACGCCGAAGGAGTATGGACTGCTCGACTTGCTGCTGCGTCGGCGCGGCGCCACGCTGTCGCGCTCGCAGATTTTTGAACATTTGTACGACAGCCGCAGCGATGCATCGGACAAAGTGGTAGAGGTGATCGTCAGCACCTTGCGAACCAAGCTTGCCCTGTGCGGCCTGGATGAACTGATCGTGACACGCCGTGGCTTCGGCTACATCCTGCCCTGAACGATGGTACGTCCCGATTCCGAAGCCCTTTCTGATGCGAGTCAAGGCGGATCCTGGTCCTTGCAGCGGCGGCTGGCTGCCAGCTTGGTGATCTGCATTGGAGGAACCTTCGCGATCCTGTTTCCCGTCCTCGACTACTGGATTGACCACGAAATCTATCGACGGATGGATACCACCCTGATGCAACGATCAGCGGCGGTGGGGCGCGTGCTGCAGGAGTTGGATGCGAGAAAGCTCGAAAGCCTCATGCCGGAATATGAGCCTGGCGGGCATACCGAGTTCTTCACGGTCTTCGATTCGCAGACCCACCGGGCCTTGCTACGCTCTCCCAGCAGTGCAGGCGCCGAGCTATCGCTTGGCCCGGTGGAGCAAGGCACCCCGCGCTATTACGACGTGACACTTCCGGATGGCCACGCGGGCCGCGCGCTGGCGACGCGCGTGTCGGTAACTGGAGAGAGGTCTCAGCTATTAGTCGTCGCAACAGAACGCCGGGATTGGGATCAAACCGAGCGGCGCATCCACTTTGCGCTCTTGGGCGGTATTGTGCTGGCAACGCTGCTAGCGACGGGCCTGGCGCTGCTCATGGTTCGGCATATCGTGGTCATGCTGGAGCGGGTCGGCGAGCAACTGGCCGATCTGCGTTCGGATCGGCCGATTGCGCGGATCGGAGCGGACTTTCCCCGTGAACTGCGTCCATTTGCCGAAGCCTTCAATCAGGGCTTGCATCACCTGTATGTGGCCATTGTCCGCGAGCGCCGCTTCTCCCGCGATGTGGCCCACGAGTTGCGCACGCCCCTGGCGGAAATCCGCATCAGCGCAGAAAGCGCTTTGATCGATGCCGACCCGGCCCGAATCCAGCGCGCCCTGAATGCAATGATCCAGGCCAGTTCACGCATGCAGCGCAGTGTGGACACTCTGCTGTTGTTGGCGCGACTTGAGTCCGGCCAACACACAATGGCGCTGGATCCTCTGGATCTAACTGCTTTGCTGCGAGAGTTGCTGGCGGGACTTAACGTCCAGCAAATGGCACCCAAGTCACCCATCCGCGTGACTTTGCCTGAATCGGCATGGGTGCAAAGTGATCAGGGCGTGATCGAACGCATCGTCTCCAACCTCTTGCGCAATGCCATTGAATACGCGCCCGAAGGCGACGACATTCAATGCGGGCTGGAGCGCGAAGCTTCCGGCTGGATGTTGACCATCGTCAACACAGCTCCCAATTTGCTGGCATCCGATCTGGATCAATTCGGCCTTCGCTTCTGGCGCAAGGATTCCGAAGGTGGCACGGCGCACCACGCCGGGTTGGGACTTGCACTGGCCCTGGCGCTCGCGCATGCCATAGACCTGCCGCTGGCGTTCTCACTGGACAACGGTCGGCTGTCCGCGCGGCTTGGCCCTTGGCCAGCGCTGCTCTGAGATTGACGCAGATTTACACCGCGGTGCCGAACATGGCTCCCACGCCCGCTGTCACCGCCATGGCAAATGTGCCCCAGAACGCGACGCGCAGTGCACTTTTGAACAGCGGCGTACCACCCACGGCAGCAGCCGCAGCGCCGAGCAGGGCCAGGAAGACAATCGCCGTCGCGACGATCCAATAGAGCAGGCTCTGCTCCGGCGCCAACAGAACCACGGCCAGCGGCATGGCCGCACCCACGGCGAAGCTTCCAGCGGACGCCATGGCGGCTTGCAGCGGGCGAGCGCTCAAGGTTTCAGAAATGCCCAATTCATCGCGCGCGTGCGCGCCCAACGCATCATGCGCCATCAATTGCGTGGCGACCTGATCCGCGAGTCGATGATCCAGGCCACGCCGAACATAGATGGCCGTGAGTTCGCGATGTTCGGCTTCCGGACTGTTCTTCAGTTCATCACGTTCCCGCGCCAGATCCGCCTTCTCCGTATCAGCTTGTGAATAGACCGATACGAATTCGCCTGCAGCCATGGACATGGCACCGGCTACCAACCCCGCGATGGCCGTGGTCATGATGCTGGCATGGCTTGCATGGGCCGCAGCCACGCCTGCAACTAGGCTGGCCGTGGAAATGATGCCGTCATTGGCACCCAGAACAGCTGCGCGTAGCCATCCGATATGTTCAGTGCGATGACTTTCAGGGTGAGCGCGATGATGAAATTTTGTCATTGAAAAATCAAATCCATGTGAAGCAGCCCAAGGCCAGCAGTTCAGGTGCGATGACCGGGAAGCATGCGAACCAGTGTGTTGTCACGCATGACGTAGTGGTGCAACAGCGCCGCCATCGCATGCAATCCGATCAAGACATAGCCCAATGTCGCCAGCGCCTCATGGACATCCTTGAGTTGGCGCGACAAAGCAACGTCGGTGCCGATCAGAGAGGGAACGGGCAAGCCAAACAGAACAATCGGCTTGCCCGCCGCACTCAAGGTGAGCCATCCGAGCAGCGGCATGGCGAGCATGAAGCTGTAGAGCGCATAGTGCATGCCATCGGCGAGCGTGGCCTGCCAGCGTGGCATGGGTGGTTGGATCGCGGGCTTCACGCCCGCCTGGATGCGCACCCCGATACGGATCACGACGATCACCAGAACGCTGAGGCCCAGCAGGTAGTGCAAGGACTTCATGGCGTCTCTCAAGGCTCCCTTGGGTGCCAGTCCGCGCAATTCCATGCTCGCATAGACCGCAATGATGAGAATCACGGTCAGCCAGTGCAAGCCTATGACCAAGGGACTGAAACGGTATTCGGAATTCTTGATGTCCATGGCGCATGGCCCCGATGTTTGAGATGGCAAAAAAGCGAACCGCTGGCTATCCTGGCTATCGGATCAAGTGACTGAGAAGTCAACTTGCCGGCAGCTTGTGGCTCAAGACAAGCGGTTTTTTTCTGAATAGATCGTACAGAGAAAATTTCGCTTTCTCCAAAGCTTTCTCAAAGCTTCACCGAAGAACATGAGCTGATCTTTACAAGAGATCGACCGCATGTTTCGCCTCATTAACCTCGCGCACCGCTTCATATGCGACGAATTTTCAATTCGCGCTGTGTGCTCTCTACTCTGCTCTACGTCATTTGGGGCGGCACAAGCATGAGCTTCCCGACCTTGAAAGCGGCGGGCACCTCCAGCCGAACCAAGACCTTGGCCCTGTCCGCCGTCGGTGTGGCAGTTCTGGCTGCCGTAGGGTACGGCTGGTGGGCTTGGGCAACGCAGCAGACAACCGTAGCCGATAAAGACGCGAACGAAGCCGTCGCCCAGCCGAGTGCTGGCAGCGTTCAGCTCAACGCCGCTCAACTCCGCGCGCAGGGCGTGGAAACCGCCATCGTCAAGGACGCCGCAGCAATACCGCTGGATGGCTTGCCCGCGCAGACCGTGGCACCGCTCTCGGCCAGCGCGCAGGTTGTGGCACCCTATGGCGGTGTGGTGACGCGCGTTCTGGTCGATGAAGGTGCCGCAGTGCGCCAAGGACAGGCTTTGGCGCGCATCCAGAGCAAGGATGTTCTGGCGGCGCAAGCCGATCTGGCGCGTGCCCGCACGGACGCGACCGCAGCCGCCACGCAGGCCAGGCGCGATGCTGCCCTGCTCGCCGAGGGCATCATCCCCGCCGCGCGCAACGAGCAAACTCAGGCGCGCGCAGCGGCTGCGCAAAGTACGTTGCAAGAGGCCAATGGCGCCCTCGCACGGCTTCGACCCGTTAGCGGCGGGCAGGCCGGCGAGTATGAATTGCTGGCGCCTTTGTCCGGGCGGGTGATGCGTCGTCACCTGAGCCTCGGGCAGGCGGTCGCGCCGCTCGACATCGCCTTTATAGTGGCTCAGCCTGGCCCGCTGGATGTCAGCGTCGCGGTTCCGCTGCGCTGGCGCTCAGATCTCCACCCAGGCTTGGAAGTGCGTCTTCCCGATGGCACGATCGCTCGCGTGACGGCTGTTGGTGGCGACACTGACCTCAGTAGTCAGAGCCTGCGGGTACGTGCCCGCGTCGATGCAGATCAGGCAGGGGCAGACCGCTATGCGGCCGGGCAGCAGATCAGTGTCGCGCTGTTGCTGCCAGCACCGCAGGGCACCTTGAGCGTGCCATCGGCCGCACTGCTGCCAGCGGGCAGCGCCCACGTGGTCTACGTTGCTGAGCCGTCATCGCAAGACAAGCAAGGCGACCTACGCGTCCGCGCTGTTCCGGTGCAACTGCTGGGGCAAGACGAATCAGAGGCGTCAAGCGCCGTGCGTGCAGTCTCGCCAGACACTGCGCCGCTTGCGGCAGGCATGCAGGTCGTCGTGCGCGGTACGGCACTGCTCAAATCCATGATTCCATTGCAATGAGGGGCGACCACGCATGTTGTCCCGTCTGATTGAATTTTCCCTGCGCCAACGTGCGCTGGTACTGCTTGGCGTGCTGGCTTTGGCGGGTGCGGGCCTAGCGGCCTTCCTGCAACTGCCGATCGACGCCTATCCGGATATTTCCCCCACGCAGGTCAAGCTGATTATCAAGGCTCCTGGCATGACGCCTGAGGAGGTGGAGTCGCGCGTGATCACGCCGCTGGAGATGGAGTTGCTCGGCGTGCCCCGGGGCGTGATGTTGCGCTCCACGGCCAAGTACGCCATCGCCGACATCACGGTGGACTTTGCCGAAGGCAGCGACATCTACTGGGCGCGTCAGCAGGTGGCTGAACGCTATGCCGGCGTTTCGGGCAGCCTGCCCGAAGGCGTCAGCGGCGGGCTGGCGCCGATTTCGACACCGCTGTCGGACGTGTTCATGTTCACCATCGAAGGCGGTGGCCTCACGTTGAGCGAGCGCCGCGCCCTGCTGGACTGGACGCTGCGCCCGGCCCTGCGCACGCTGCCCGGTGTTGCTGATGTCAACGTGCTGGGTGGAGAAGCCAAGAGCTTTGCTGTGGTGCCGGATCGCGCACGGCTTTCCGCTGCGAGCCTCAGCTTCTCTGATGTCATCACGGCGATCGGCCGCAACAACCGCAATGACGGTGCGGGCCGCCTGGATGCAGGCGAAGACACGCTGATCGTGCGCGCCGAAGGCGCGATCCACACTTTGGACGATTTATCCCGTCTGATCCTGCGCGCGGGGGCCAATGGTACGGCCCCAGTTCGCCTGGGCGACGTGGCCCAGGTGCGCATCGAAGGCGTGACGCGATATGGCGCCGTCACCCGGGACGGCGCGGGCGAAGCGGTGGAAGGCATCGTGGTGGCGCTGCGCGGGGCCGATGCCTCGGCGCTGGTCAAAGCCATTCGAGCCCGGCTGGACGAGGTGACTCCCAGCCTGCCGCCCGGCGTCAAGGTGGTGCCGTTCTATGACCGCAGCACGCTGATCGAGCGCGCCGTGGGCACGGTGGAAAGCGCCTTGCTGGAAGCGACGGTACTGGTCGTTATCCTGCTGCTTCTGTTCCTCGGCGAGCTTCGCGCCGCGCTGGTTGTGGCGGTGATGGTGCCTTTGGCGGCACTGGGCACCTTCTTGCTGATGCGTCTGGTCGGCATGAGCGCCAACCTGATGAGCTTGGGGGGCCTCGCGATCGCCATCGGCATGCTGGTGGACGCTGCCGTAGTGGTGGTGGAAAACGCCGTCAGTCGGCTCGACCCGCACGCGCCCAGTGCGCACCAGCCGCGCCTGCACCGCATATTCGCCGCGGCGCGCGAGGTCGCCATGCCTGTGGCCTCGGGCATCCTCATCATCTGTCTGACCTTCATGCCCCTGCTCACACTGCAAGGGTTGGAAGGCAAACTGTTTGTGCCGGTGGCGCTGACCATCGTATTCGCCCTGGGCGTCTCGCTGCTGCTGTCGCTCACGCTGGTGCCGGTGCTGGCCTCGCTGCTGCTCAAGGAACATGCTCACACCGAGCCGTGGGTGATGCGCTGGGCCACGCGCCTGTACCAACCGCTGCTGGAGGCTGCGCTTCACCACCCGCTACGCGCATCGGCGGTCGCCATCGCGGCCCTGGCATTGGGTGTGGTGGCCTACCTTGGCACGGGCAAGGCGTTCATGCCGACGATGGACGAGGGCGATATCCTGCTGCAACTGCAAAAACCCCCGTCCATTGGGTTGCAGCGCTCGCTGGAGATTGACCTGGCGGTGCAGAAGGCCATCGGTGCGGCGGTGCCCGAGGTGCGGCACAGCATCGGGCGGGTGGGCTCCGACGAGCTGGGGCTCGACCCGATGGGCCTGAACGAAACCGACCTGTTCATGCAGCTCGCACCGCGCAAGGATTGGCATGCAGCCGACAAGGACGCGTTGAGTGCCGAGATACGCAAGGTGATGGATGCCTTCCCCGGCCTGGAATTCGGCTTTACCCAGCCCATCGAGATGCGCATCTCGGAAATGCTCACCGGCAGCCGGGGCGACGTGGCCGTCAAGCTGTTCGGCCCTGACCTGCAAACACTGGGCGATCTGGCGCAGCGCATGGCCGCTCGCATCGAGAAAGTGCCCGGTGCGCGCGACGTGCTCACCCAGGCCAGCGACAGCGTGGAATACCTGCAGGTGAAGGTGGATGCGCAGGCGGCGGGGCGCGCCGGGCTGGCCGTGACACAGGTTCAGGACGAGTTGCGCGCGCAACTCGAAGGCGTTCCGGCCGGGCTGGTGATTGAGCCGGACAGGCGCACGCCGATCGTGGTGCGCGGCGACGCCCGCCTGCGCGGCTCGGCCGAGCGCTTCAAGGACTTGCAGCTCGCCCGCGGCGATCAGGGCGAAATCCCCTTGACCTCGCTGGCGCGCATCGCCACCACTGATGGCCCCGTGCTGGTGCGGCGCGAGAACGGCTCGCGCTTCGCGCTGATCCAGTCCAGCGTGAGCGGGCGCGATCTTGTCGGCTTCGTGGATGAAGCGCGCGCCGCCGTAGCGCGCGACGTGCCGCTGCCGCCCGGCTACCGCGTCGAATGGGGCGGGCAGTTCGAGAACCAGCAACGCGCAGCGGCCCGCCTTGGCATGGTGGTGCCGGTGGCCCTGGGGCTGATTTTCTTCGTGCTGTTCATGACCTTCGGCTCGGTGCGGCAGGCCGCGCTCATCCTCGGCAACGTGCCGTTTGCCATGGTCGGCGGCGTGGCGGCGCTGTGGCTGTCGGGGCAGTACCTGTCGGTGCCTGCTTCGGTCGGCTTCATCGCGCTGCTGGGCATCGCCGTGCTCAACGGATTGGTGCTGATGACGCACTTCAACCACCTGCACGCGCTAGGCCTGCCCATGGAACAGGTGGTGCGCGAAGGTTCGCTGCGACGGTTGCGCCCCGTGCTGATGACGGCTTCCATCACCGCCTTTGGCCTAGTGCCCCTGCTGCTGGCCAGTGGCCCTGGCTCTGAGATCCAGCGCCCACTCGCCATCGTGGTGATTGGCGGACTGGTCAGTTCCACTGCGCTGACCCTGGTCCTGCTGCCGGTGCTGTACCGGCGATTCGGCCAGGCCATCTCCTCACAACAAGGAGTCCACGCATGAACGGATTGAAAGAAGCGCAACTGGTGCGCCTGAATCTGGTGTTTCCACCCACGCTCGAAGACGCCGTCACCGATGCCCTGATGGCCGACCCGGTGCTGCCAGGGTTCACCCTGTTGCACGCCGAAGGGCATACCGGCGACTTCGCGCGCGCGTCCATTCGCGAGAAGGTTCGCGGCCGTGTGGATCGGCGCGTCATTTGGGTGTTGATCGAATATGAACAACTGGAACAGGTCCTGGCGCATCTGCGCCAGCGCATCGCGTCTAGCGATGTCCGCTGGTGGGTGGAGTCGGTGTTGGCAAGTGGAAGACTGGTATGACGAGTAAAAACAAAGGATGCAGCCTGGTACTACCGACTGGTGCCGTCATGGTGGCTATCGCGGCTTTGACATTTCATCCCGCGCAAGCGCGCGCCGATGATCTTTCGTGGCTGCCTGCGCAGGCGCAAGTCGAAGCGGCGATAAAAATCCAGCCGGTCGTGAATGCCGCAGCCGCTCGCTTGGACGCGGCGGCCGCCACGCAAAGCGCCCTTGAAGCCGGTAGCCACGAATTTGAACTCAGTAGTGGCCTACAACGTCGCAACGTGACCAACGAAGCGCGTCGCTACAACGAATGGGAAATCCAGCTCAGCCGTGCTGTTCGCTTGCCAAACAAGGCGCGTATAGATCGGGACATCGGCAGCCGCACCCGTAGGGTGGCCGATATGCGCCTTGAAGATGCCGAGCACCAAATGGCAAGGCGACTGTTGGAAGTCTGGGCCGGATGGCTGCGCAGTTTCGTCGTAGCCGACGAGATGCAAGCTCAGGAAAAGTTGCTTAGACGTGAGCAGGAAGCAATGGCCCGCCGCGTGGCCCTGGGCGATGCAGCGCAGCGGGACAGCGACGTTCTGCAAGCCGAACGCGCGATGCTTGCAGCCCAGGTTAGCGCTGCGCGCGACGCAGAACGGGCAGCACGACAAACGATGGTGATCGAGTTCCCGGGCATTGAGACTCCCGCGCGGCCATCCACGCTGCCAGATCCCGATCCTTTGCCGGGCGGGGTACAGGAGTGGCTGGCGCGAATTGTGCGACAAAGCGTCGAAATCGGCATTGCCGATGGAGAGGCAGCGCGCCTTGCCAAGGTGGCCGAGCGAGCTCGCGCCAACCGCACGCCCGACCCCACAGTCGGGGTACGGATGATGTCTGAACGCGGTGGGACGGAACGTGTCATTGGCGTTGTCCTGACGGTGCCATTTGGCACTGACTATCGCAGTGCAATGGCTGCCACGGAAAGCGCCAACGCAGCTGCCGCAGAGGCAGAGGCGCTCGGCGTGCGGCGCGCGGTGGAGCAAAGTGCGTGGGTAGCCGCGCAGGCAGCTGAAAGTAAGCGCACGCAGTGGCAGTCATTCGCGCAGGCGCTGGCCGCGCAGACCACGGCCAGCAACCGCACGCGGCGAGCTTGGGAACTGGGAGAGGCCCCCTTGGCCGAATACCTCTTGACGTTGCGAAACCTGCGCCAGACACGCCTCGGTGAGGCACAGGCTCGCATCGATGCGCTGCAAGCGTCAGCACTGGTGCGTATCGATGCGCATGCGCTGTGGCATTCGAAGGGGGCACATGCCGATGCCCCTCAATGAATCCCGACTACTGGGCAACGCCCCACTATCCAACGCACCATTCGCACCTCGATTCTTAATCACTCATTTAGCGCTACCAGCGGGTGCGGCGCTGATCATCAGCAGTCTATTGATGGATGGCGGTGGGGACTTCTGGGTCGCCGATCATCTCTATCGCTTGCAGGGCAGCCGATGGGCTTTGCGGGATGCCTGGCTAACCAGCAACCTGCTGCATCGTGGTGGGAAGAATCTTTCCACCTTCCTGGCAATTGCGGTTGCAGCAACGTGCATCTGGGCTTGGAGAAAAAAACGTAGCAACAAATGCTCGGCATACCTACGCTGGCCGCTACTGTATCTTTTTTGTGCGTACTTGATCGGGGCACTGACGGTTTCGGCGCTGAAATCGTTCACTAACATGGATTGCCCCTGGAACTTGGTGCGCTATGGCGGAGCGCGAGTGTTTGTGGGCCTGTTTGAAACACGCCCGCCCGGTATGCCGCGCGGTGTGTGCTTTCCCGCAGGGCATGCAAGTGCCGGATATGCATGGGTCAGCCTATATTTCTTTACCTTGATGGTTCGTCCTGCCTGGCGTTGGATGGCCTTGGCTGCAAGTTTGATGATAGGTGCCATCTTTGGATGGACCCAGCAGGTGCGCGGAGCCCACTTCCTTTCCCATGACTTGTGGACGCTCCTGATTTGTTGGGTCGTTGCCTTGGGTCTTTTCATGGTCTGGCAACGCTGGTTTGTTGATGGCTCAGGCGATGTCTATTCATCGGGGTTCCAAGCATGAGAACTTTCAAACAGGCTCTCGGTCTGATGCCGCGATTCAGAACTGCAAACCTCAAGGACCTAAGCCATTGGCGACCACAATGCAGCGTCGAGTGGCTGATCTTGATGACCAGTATTTTCTTTGCACTAGCCTGCAATGGTCTATTTTGGAGTAGCGCCTTAGGCGTCCAGTCCAGCTTACGCATGGGTACATCCGTACTGCTGTTTCTGGTGGGAATTCACAGTCTGCTGTTGAGTTTGGTTGTGTGGCGCTGGAATGCCAAGGTTTTACTTGCGGTGCTTTTTGTTGCCTCTGCCCTCGCAACACATTACATGCGCAGCTTTCATATCTACCTCGATTCGAGCATGTTGCGCAATGTTCTAGCCACAGACTTCAAGGAAAGTCGCGAGCTACTGACGCCTGCATTGATTGCTCCACTAAGCCTACTGGCAGTAGTTCCGATTATTTTTCTTTGGCGAATCCGATTGCTCGGGCGTACTTGGCTGAAAGCAACCGTGTGGCGTATGGGATTGATGCTGTTTTCGACACTGATGATTTCGGGCGGTGTCATGCTGTCATTTCAGGACATGTCCGCACTGATGAGAAATCATCGCGAAGTGCGATACTTGATTACACCGGGAAACTATCTGGTGGGTTTGCCGAAGGCACTGACAGGTTCCTCTATCACGCAGTCCGCCGAAAAAATACCCATTGGAGCTGATGCCGTTGCAACAGTCAGGCCCGAAGGCAGTCGGCCACGTTTATTAGTCTTTGTCGTAGGCGAGACGGCTCGCGCCCAAAACTGGGGATTGAACGGCTATGCACGCGAAACAACGCCTCAATTGACTCAGATGGGTGTGATCAATTTCTCCGACATGCACTCCTGTGGAACTAATACCGAGGTTTCTGTGCCTTGCATGTTCTCGTCCTTTGGTCGCCGAAACTACGATGAAGACAAGATTCGCTCACACCAATCCTTACTGCATGTTCTGGAGCGCGCCGGTATTACCACCTTATGGAGAGATAACCAGTCAGGTTGCAAAGGGGTGTGCGATGGTCTCGAATATCAAAGCCTAGGGAATGCACAAAGTTCCTCTTTATGCGTTGATGGTCGGTGTTTCGATGAGATTTTGCTTGAAGACTTACCAGCTCAGGCTCGCAAAAATCCCGGTGATCGTGTGATTTTTTTGCACCAGCTTGGAAATCATGGCCCCAGCTACTTTCAACGATACCCAGCAGCGTATCGAAAATTCATCCCAACATGCGACACACCGGAAATGGGGAAATGCACCCGCGAACAGATTGTGAATAGCTACGACAACGCTATTCTCTACACAGATCATTTCCTAACCCAAGTCATTAAAAAATTGCAGGGCCTTTCCGACTACGACACAGCTATGATATTCGTCTCGGATCACGGCGAATCCCTGGGCGAGAAGGGACTTTTTCTGCACGGCATGCCTTATGCGATTGCTCCACAAGAGCAGACTCGTGTTCCTTTGGTTATGTGGTTCTCTTCAACGTTTACTCAAAGTCGAGGGCTGAATATTGGCTGTTTGAGTGAGCGAGCCCGCTCTTATGCGAATCACGACGCATTGTTTTCGTCTGTCTTGGGGCTAATGCAGGTTAAAACAAGTGAGTACGATAGGAATTTCGATTTTTTCTTTGGCTGTGATGATAAGAATATATAAGAGTTGTTCTCATGAAAGATAAAAAACACACAATCGCAGCTGATTCCATGTCCGCATTCGAAAATAAACAAAAATCTCGCCGAGGAATATTGAGAATTTGGCATGCGTCCCATTACTCAATTCAGGGATTGCGCGCTGGATGGAATGAGCCGGCCTTTAGACTTGAGTCAGTATTTTCCTTTGTGTTGGTCCCATTGGCCTTCTGGTTGGGGCAGGGATGGGTCGAAGTCGCTCTTCTCTCAGGAAGTATCCTTATTTTGATGATTGTGGAGCTACTCAATACTGCTGTGGAATCGGCGATTGATCGTATTGGCCCTCAATGGCATGAGCTATCAAAGCGTGCAAAGGACATGGGAAGCGCTGCCGTGCTGTTAGCCACTTTGCTGACTGGGGGGGTTTGGCTGTCAGCACTCTGGCAAAGGCTGATTAATTAGCCGCGCAAATGAAATTAGACGAATTAAAGTGGAGTGAGCACAATGGAGCTTCGACATCTTCGCTGCTTTCTCATCGTTGCGGAGGAACTTCATTTCGCTCGCGCCGCTGAACGACTACATATCGACCAATCTCCACTTTCACGCACTATCAAAGAATTAGAAGAGGAACTTGGTGCTCGTTTATTCATTCGTACTACCCGAAGCACTCAACTAACCCGTGCCGGGCGACAGCTTTTGGAGCATGTCCCGCGCATTTTTACCGCATTGGATCAGGCCCGTGATGGCGTCAAGTCGGCCACCAACGGATTTTTAGGCCAGTTACGCATTGCCTTGTCTGATGGTGTAACACCCACACGATTGTCAACTTTGCTGGCGCGATGCCGTGAAGAGGACCCTGAAGTTGAGATGCGTCTGTTTGAGGTGCCGCTCGGGCTGCAGATCAAGGGTTTGCATGAAGATCTGTATGACGTAGGTTTTTCGATGGCAGAGGATGGAGGCGATGGGATCTTGGTCACACCTGCTTGGGAAGATGAACTGATGGTAGCGGTGCCAGCCCGCCATCCCGTGCTCGCCTTCAAACAGGTTCCGCTGAAAGAAGTGCTGCGCTATCCGTTGGCACTGGGCGACCCGGCGGTCTGCGAAGGCCACGCGCGGCAGATCGATCGTTTTCTGCGCAAGCTCGATCAGGAGCCGCTGATTGCGCAGCGCGTGGCAACCTTCGACGTGATGATGACGCTGGTTTCCGCTGGCCTGGCTTTGGGCCTAGCGGGCGAGGCGCATATCGCCTCCAGCCGCGAGCCGGGTGTCGTGGCCCGCCGCTTGGCAGGCAAGCCATACATGCTTACGACCTATCTGCTACGCCGCGATGCGGAGCCGTCCGAGATGCTGGCTCGGTTCATCGAGCGTGTGGCCTTCATTGATTCGGCAGACGGTATCGACGCTGCCGACGATGCCTGAACCATCCGACGAAAGGACTGGAATCATGAACAGAGTGATGCTACTGATGCTGACCGTCGCACTGACCGCATGTGGCTCGTCTCAACCTTCGGAAACCGTGGATTTCCTCGCGGCGCATCCCGAGCGCATCAAGGAGATTCAACGGCAATGCAAGGAAGATCGCACAAAAGTCGGTGATGAACTTTGCCGCCGTGCTGCCGAAGCCGCCAATCGGCGTTTCTTCGGTGACCGACCTGAGCAGAAGTCCAAATAGCTCTGTTGTAGTCGCTTCGCAGCGACAAAGTTCTCGCTGACACCTCACTACGCCGCAACGCGCTCCCGTCTGCGGCGTTTTTATTGCCTTCGCTCCTGCAAGAAATCAGGCTTTTTCGGCCTAAATCCCCGCCATAACGGTCTTTGACCGACCTATGCACACGCCTTGATCCTGATGCACGCGGCACGTTGTTGTGCCGTGATTGGAGGCGGGATCATGCAAGGGACGAACGTGCTGTTCGGTCAGATCGCCGTGGTATTCGGCATCGTGATCGCCGGCGTGTGGGCAGCCACACAATGGACAGCCGCCGCCCTGGGCTATCAGCTACGCCTTGGCTCGCCCTGGTTCGACTTCTTCGGTACGCCGGTCTATCACCCGTGGCGGCTGTTCGAGTGGTGGTTCTTCTTCGATGCCTACGCGCCCAGCGTCTTTGACATCGGCGGCGCCATTGCGGGTGGCAGCGGCCTGGTGGCCGTGCTGGTGGCCATCGGCATGTCGATCTGGCGCTCGCGGCAATCGCGCCTGGTCACGACCTACGGCTCGGCGCGCTGGGCGAACGCGGATGACATTCGCGAGGCCGGTCTCACGCAGCCGGACGGCGTGTTCCTCGGCCAGCACGAACGCCAGTACCTGCGCCACGAAGGTCCGGAACACGTCCTGACCTTCGCACCAACCCGCTCGGGCAAAGGCGTGGGCCTGGTGGTGCCCACCTTGTTGAGCTGGCCCGCGTCCGCCGTCATCCATGACATCAAAGGCGAGAACTGGCAGATCACCGCAGGCTGGCGCTCGCGCTTCTCGCATTGCCTGCTGTTCAACCCGACCGATGCGAAGTCAGCGGCCTACAACCCGCTGCTGGAGGTGCGTCGCGGCGCCCATGAGGTGCGCGACGTGCAGAACATCGCGGACATCCTGGTCGATCCCGAAGGCGCGCTGGAGCGGCGCAACCATTGGGAGAAGACCAGCCATGCTCTGCTGGTCGGCGCCATCCTGCACGTGCTCTATGCGGGCGAGGACAAGACGCTGCGCGGCGTCGCCAACTTCCTCTCCGATCCGGCTTGCCCATTCGAGCTGACGCTGCACCGGATGATGACCACGCCGCATCTCGGCTATGGCCCGCATCCGGTCGTCGCATCGGCGGCGCGCGAAGTGCTCAACAAGTCGGACAACGAGCGTTCCGGCGTGTTGAGCACGGCCATGTCGTTCCTCGGCCTGTACCGCGACCCTACGGTGGCCGAAGTCACGTCGCGTTGCGATTGGCGGATTGCCGACCTGATCGCGGCCGAGCATCCGGTATCGCTGTACCTTGTGGTGCCGCCTTCAGATATTTCGCGGACGAAGCCGCTGATCCGCCTGATCCTCAATCAGATCGGGCGACGGCTGACGGAATCGCTCGATGGCTCCGACGGCATCGAGCGCCGCCACAAGCTGCTGCTGATGCTTGACGAGTTCCCGGCGCTCGGGCGGCTCGACTTCTTCGAGACGGCACTGGCCTTCATGGCGGGCTATGGCATTCGCAGCTTTCTCATCGCGCAGTCGCTCAATCAGATCGACAAGGCGTATGGGCAGAACCATTCGATTCTGGACAACTGCCATGTCCGCGTGACGTTCGCCACCAACGACGAACGCACGGCCAAGCGGATCTCCGAAACGCTGGGCACTGCAACCGAGCTGCGCGCACAGCGCAACTACGCAGGCCACCGGCTCGCGCCGTGGCTGGGCCACCTGATGGTGTCGCGCCAGGAGACCGCGCGCCCACTGCTGACGCCGGGCGAAGTGATGCAGTTACCGCCGGATGAAGCCGTGGTGATGGTGTCCAGCGTGGCGCCGATCAAGGCCAAAAAGCTGCGCTATTACGCGGACACCAATTTCAAGCGGCGCGTGCTGCCGCCGCCCGTGCTTGCGGCCGGACGCTATGCCGACGTTCCGCCCTCGCGAGCCGACGACTGGAGCGGGCTGGCGATTCCCGCCGTGCCTGCCGCAGCGGCCACTGCACCTACTGATGGCCTGGAGCACTTGGGTTCGGCCGACGACGGCGGACCGCGCCGTCAGCCCGAACTTTCCGAAGCCGTCGCCTACGACCCCGAGCTGGCCGCGTCCGCAGCCGACCTCGGGTTGCTCGATGACGATGACGACCTGCCGCTTCCCCTTCCTCGCCAGCTTGACCCGGCCATGCAGCGCACGGCCCGGCTGGCTTCCCTCGACCCCAACGACGGAATCGAGCTATGAGCCACTACCGCCTCAACCTGTTCATCCAGCCGGAGCATGCCAAGCGTCTGGACGAGCTGGCCGCCAAGAAAGGCGTATCGAAATCCAGCATCGTCGCGGCGGCGCTCGCATCGTGGCTGTCGCCCGATGCTGCCGACCAGCGCGAGGCAGCGATTGCCAAGCGGCTTGATCGCCTCTCGCGCCAGGCCGAGCGCATGGAGCGCGACCAGAACATCGCCATCGAAACGCTGGCGCTGTTCATCCGCTATTACCTCACGGTCAGCACGCCAGTTCCCGAGGCGCACCAAGACGCGGCACGCGCACAGGGCAAAGCGCGCTTCGAGCAGTTCGTTGAACAGTTGGGTCGCCACCTGCTGCGCGGTCGAAGCCTGGTGCGCGATGTGGTGGAGGAACTGCACCCCGACCCGGCGCGGATGGATGACGCGGCGGCAGTTGCCGAAGCGCAAGAGCGCGCCTCATGAGCGTCGCACCTTCGTCCTTCGCCACCTCGCTCGACCGCCGCATTCAGATGCTGCGCACGGCGATGGGGCCGCTGATCGCTGCCGCGCTCGAAGACCCGGACGTGGTGGAAGTCATGCTCAATCCTGATCGCACCCTTTGGGTGGATCGGCTTTCATCGGGCCGCGCACCGATGGGCGTGGAGCTGTCCGAGGCGGACGGCGAGCGAATCATCCGCCTTGTCGCCGCCCACGTTGGCGCAGAAGTCCATCGCGGCCAGCCGCTACTGTCCGCCGAACTGCCCGAAACCGGCGAACGCTTCGAGGGTATCTTGCCGCCCGCCGCGCCAGGGCCGGCCTTCGCGCTGCGGAAGCGCGCCATCGGTGTGATTCCGCTGGAGCGGTACGTCATCGACGGGATGATGACCAGCGCGCAGGCGGGCTTTCTCGTTCGTGTCGTGCGCGAGCGGCAGAACGTCCTGATCGCCGGCGCCACCAGCAGCGGCAAGACCACGCTCGCCAATGCGCTGCTGGCCGAGATCGCCGCCACGGGCGACCGCGTGCTGGTGCTCGAAGACACGGTGGAACTGCAATGCGCGGCCCGCGACCACGTTCCGCTGCGCACCCGCGCAGGCGTGGTGTCGATGACCGAGCTTGTGCGCTCGTCCATGCGCCTGCGGCCTGACCGCGTGGTCGTGGGCGAGGTGCGCGGCGCCGAGGCGCTGGATCTCATCAAGGTGTGGGGCACGGGCCATCCGGGTGGCATTGCCACGATCCACGCCGGCTCCGCCCTCGGCGCGCTGCTGCGCCTGGAGCAACTGATTCTCGAAGTGGCGGTGAACCCGCCCCGCGCGCTGATCGCCGAGGCGGTCAACGTGGTGATCCACATCGCCGGGCGCGGACGCAAGCGCCGCATCGAGAGCATCGCCCGCGTCGTCGGCTTCGACGGCGTGGGTTACCGACTGGCGGATGCGATGGACGCGCCGTTTCCCGAGCTGCCGCCACTTCCCGATGCCGCACCCGCTGCGGCGACTTCCCCATCCCTCGACCTTTCTGGAGAACTGCCATGACGCACGTTGATGCTTTCCGTATTTCTGTAAATCCGCTTTCCCGCCGCTCCAGTCCCGCGCGGCTGGATGGCCTGGCCCGCCCGGCCATGCAAGGCTTGATGCTCGCTGCCTTCATGCTGCTGCTTGCGGGCACTGCACAGGCCGCCGGTTCCTCGATGCCGTGGGAAGGCCCGCTGCAATCCATCCTTGAATCCATCCAGGGGCCGGTGGCGCGCATCGTCGCGGTCATCATCATCATCGCCACGGGCCTCGCGCTCGCGTTCGGCGACACGTCGGGCGGCTTTCGCAAGCTGATCCAGATCGTGTTCGGCTTGAGCATCGCCTTCGCCGCGTCCTCGTTCTTCCTGTCGTTCTTCAGCTTCTCGGGCGGGGCCGTCGTATGAGTGCCCCGGACACCTTCGCGGCCGGGTTCGAGGTGCCGCTGCATCGCTCGCTCACCGAGCCGATCCTGCTGGGCGGCGCACCGCGCACCGTGGCGATCGCCAACGGCACCTTGGCCGCCGCTGTCGGGCTAGGCCTGCAACTGTGGATTCCCGGTGTCGTGCTCTGGATCGTCGGCCATTCGCTGGCGATGCGGGGCGCGCGCGTCGATCCGCAGTTCATGGCCGTGTTCGCGCGGCACATCAAGCACCGCCCGCTGCTGGACGTGTAGGGGAGGACGCCGCGATGCTGAACCTCGCCGAATACCGCCAGCGACCGGCCTTGCTCGCCGACTGGCTGCCCTGGGCCGGACTGGTGGCACCGGGCGTCGTCTTGAACAAGGACGGCAGCTTCCAGCGCACGGCGCGCTTTCGTGGCCCCGACCTCGACAGCGCGACGCAAGGCGAGCTGATCGCCACATCGGCGCGCTTGAACAACGCGCTGCGCCGCCTGGGTTCGGGCTGGGCGCTGTTCATCGAAGCCGAGCGCCGGTCTGCCGCCGACTACCCGCACTCCGATTTCCCCGAACCGCTGTCCTGGCTGGTCGATGAAGAACGCCGCGCCGCCTTCGAGGATTCGGGCAACCACTTCGAGAGCGGCTATCACCTGACGCTGGCCTACCTGCCGTCCGAGGAATCCCGTGCTCGGGCCGCGGGCCTGCTGTACGAAAACCGGCCCACCGAAGGCGTGGATTGGCGCGAGCGGCTGCACGCCTTCGTCGCTGAAACGGATCGCATCTTCGACCTGCTCGATGGCGTGATGCCGGAGATCGCCTGGCTTGATGACAGCCAGACGTTGACCTACCTGCATTCGACCGTCTCGACGCGCCGCTACCGCGTCGGCGTTCCCGAAGTGCCGTTCCACATCGACGCGCTGCTGACCGATTCCGCGCTGGTCGGTGGCCTGGCGCCGATGCTGGGCGACCAGCACCTGCGCGTGGTGTCGGTGCGCGGTTTCCCGACCTCGACCTGGCCGGGGATTCTGGACGACCTCAACCGCCTGGGCTTCGCGTATCGCTGGAGTACGCGCTTTCTGTGCCTCGACAAAGCCGAGGCGGAAAAAGAACTCGCCCGACTGCGCCGCCAGTGGTTTGCGAAAAGGAAGAACGTCATCGCGTTGCTGCGCGAGACGATCTTCCAGCAGGAAAGCCCGCTGGTCGATACCGACGCCAACAACAAGGCCGCCGACGCCGATGCTGCCTTGCAGGAGCTGGGCAGCGATCAGGTCGCCTTCGGCTACCTGACGGCGACCGTCACCGTCATGGACGCGGACGCCGCCGTTGCCGACGAGAAGCTGCGCATGGTGGAGCGCGTCATCCAGGGGCGCGGCTTCGTCACCATCCCCGAAACGCTCAACGCCGTGGATGCGTGGCTGTCGTCCATTCCGGGCAACGCATACGCCAATGTCCGCCAGCCCATCGTCTCGACGCTGAACCTGGCGCACATGATGCCGGTGTCGGCGGTATGGGCCGGCCAGGAACGCAATGCGCATCTCGATGGGCCGCCGCTGATCGTCACGCGCACAGACGGCGCCACGCCGTTCCGGCTGGTGACGCACATCGGCGACGTGGGCAACACGCTGGTGGTTGGCCCCATCGGCATGGGCAAGTCGGTGCTGCTGGCGACGATGGCGATGCAGTTCCACCGCTATCGCGGCTCGCGCATCTTCGCCTTCGACATGGGGCGCTCGATCCGCGCGGCCATCCTGGGCATGGGCGGCGAGCACTACGACCTGGGCGCGGACGACGAGATCGCCTTCCAGCCGCTGGCGCGCATCGACCGAGAGGGCTACCGCACCTGGGCCAGCGAATGGGTGGAAGGCCGCCTGCTGCACGAAGGCGCGGCCGTCGGCCCGGACGAGAAGGCGGCCATCTGGTCTGCGCTGGGGAGCCTGGCCAGCGCGCCGGTGGAGCAGCGCACGCTCACGGGCCTGACGGCCTTGCTGCAATCGAACACCTTGCGCCAGGCACTCGCGCCCTACGTCCTGGGCGGCGCGCACGGCAGGCTGCTGGATGCCGACCACGACCGCCTCGGCACATCCGACGTGCAGGCGTTCGAGATGGAGGAGCTGATGCACAGCAAGGCTGCTGTGCTCGCGGTGCTGCGCTACCTGTTCGCGCGCTTCGAGGAGCGGCTGGATGGTGCGCCCACGCTGCTGATCCTCGATGAAGCCTGGCTGTTCCTCGATGACCCGGTGTTTGCGGCGCGCATCCGCCAGTGGCTCAAGACGCTGCGCAAGAAGAACGTCAGTGTCATCTTCGCCACGCAGTCGCTCGCGGACGTGAAGGATTCGGCCATCGCGCCGGCCATCATCGAAAGCTGCGCGAGCCGGATTTTCTTGCCGAACCCGCAAGCGACCGAACCGCAGATTCGCGCGATCTACGAGGGCTTCGGCCTCAACAGCCGGCAGATCGAGATCGTCGCCACCGCGCAGCCCAAGCGCGACTACTACTACCAATCCCGCCTCGGCAACCGCGTGTTCGACCTCGACCTGGGGCCGGCGACGCTGGCCTTCGCGGGTGCTTCCACGCCGCAAGACCAGCGCGCCATTGATGAGGTTCTTGGCCGCGTGCCGCAGGACGCCGGCGTGCCCGGCTTCGCGGGCGCCTGGCTGCGCCATCGCGGCCTCGATTGGGCGGCCGACCTGCTGCCCTCGTTCCCCGGCTACGCGCCGGGTTCCCTCCGTACCGCTGACCACCCCCAGGAGAACCAACTATGAAATTGCATACCCCCAAGCTCGCCGCGTTGACCGCCGCCTGCGTGCTCGCATTCGGCATCGCGCAACCCGCCCACGCCTTGTTCGGCGTCGGCGACATCGTGCTCGACCCGACCAATCTGGTGCAGAACACGCTCACCGCCGTTCGCACGCTGGAGCAGATCAATAACCAGATCCAGCAACTCCAGCACGAAGCGCAGATGCTCATCAACCAGGCGCGCAACCTGGCCAGCCTGCCGTCCAGCGTGGTCGGCCAGTTGCGCGCGAACCTGGCGACCACCCAGCGACTGATCGCGCAGGCCAAGGGCTTGGCCTACGAAGTGACAAGCATCGACCGCGAATTCGTGCGCCTGTATCCCGAGAAGTACGCCGCCACGGTGAGCGGCAATCAGATGTACCTCGATGCGCAGGAGCGTTGGAAGAACACGCTCAACGGCCTGCAAACGACCATGCAGATGCAGGCCCAGGCGTCGCAGAACCTGAGCGACGACGAAAGCGTGCTGGCCGACCTCGTGGGCAAGAGCCAGTCGGCCGAGGGCGCGCTGCAAGCGATGCAGGCCATGAACCAGTTGCTGGCCTTGCAGGCCAAGCAGTCGATCCAGACGCAGCGGCTCCAGATCACGCAAGACCGCGCGGCCTCGCTGGAACTGGCGCGGCAGGCGGCGGCCACGGAGCGCGGGCGCGAAGTGACGCGCCGCTTCCTGGGCGAAGGCACGCCGTACACGCCGCAGCCCGTCAATTTCTACAACCGCTGACGGAGGCTGCCATGCAACGCACGCCCGTCGTGTTTGCTTTCGCCATTCATGCGCTGGTGCTGGCCGGCTGTGACCGGCCGCAGCAAGTGTCGGTGAATGCGCTCGCCGCCGACCCGGCCCGGTTGCACGCGCTGCGCGCGCAGTGCCGCGCGGGCGCGCACGACGGCGCGTTTTGCGCGCAGGTGGCACAGGCCGACCTGCGGCGCTTTCTCTCCGGCCAGGCCGGGCCGAATGAGTACCAGACGCTGGCCGACCTGCCGCCGATCCCGCCCAGCTTCGATGAACCCGCCGATGGCAGCGCGGCAATCGCTCTGCCTGGGCAGGAGGACTCGCCATGAACGACGTGACGGTCATCGACCGCTTCCTTGACACCTTCTCGCGCTACATCGACTCGGGCTTTGGCCTGTTGCACGGCGAAGTGGCGTTTCTGACCGCCACGCTGATCGTCATCGACATGACGCTCGCCGGGCTGTTCTGGGCGATGAGCCATGCCACCGGCCAGGGCGAGGACGTGATCGCCAAGCTGATCCGCAAGGTGCTGTACGTCGGCGCCTTCGCCTACATCATCGGCAACTTCAACTGGTTGGCTGGCATCGTGTTCCGCTCCTTCGCCGGGCTGGGCCTGACGGCCAGCGGCTCGACCCTGAGCATGGAGAACTTCCTGCAACCGGGCCGGCTGGCGAAGGTCGGCATCGACGCCGGTGCGCCGATCCTGAAACAGATCGGCGACATGGCGGGCTTCCCCGAAGTCTTCGTGAACATCACGCCCATCGTCGTGATGTTCCTCGCTTGGCTGATCGTCCTGCTGTGCTTCTTCGTGCTGGCGATCCAGCTTTTCATCACGCTGATCGAGTTCAAGCTGACCACGCTTGCCGGCTTCGTGCTGGTGCCGTTCGCGCTCTGGAACAAGACCGCATTTCTCGCCGAGAAGGTGCTGGGCAACGTGGTGTCGTCCGGCATCAAGGTGCTGGTGCTGGCGGTGATCGTGGGCATCGGCTCGGGCCTGTTCGCCGAGTTTCAGGTACAGCCCGCCGAACCATCCATCGACCACTCCGTGGTCGTGATGCTGGCCTCGCTGACGCTGCTGGCCTTGGGCATCTTCGGGCCGGGCATTGCAACCGGGCTGGTGTCCGGCAGCCCGCAGCTCGGCGCAGGTGCGATGGCCGGTGCGGCGCTGGGCGCGGCCGGCGCTGCTGTTGCCGTGGGCGCTGCGGCTACGGGCGTCGGCGGCGCAGTCGCCGCCGGGGCGCGCATGGCGCCCGCAGCCGCCAAGCTGGCCGGTAGCGGAGCGCGTGCCGCCACTGGGGCCGCCAGCAGCGCGCGGTCGGCGTTTCAGGCGGGTTCTGCATCCGCCGGCGGTGGCCTCAAGGGCGCCGCCGCCGGCGTGGGCAATGTCGCCAAGACCGGCGCGCAGGCGGCCGGGCAGAAGGTGGCTGATGGTGCGCGCTCGATGAAGGAGCGTGTCGCCGCCGCCTTCCGGCCCGATGACGCCGGATCGGCGTCAGGGGGCGGTGCCGCACAGGCTGCAAACGAGCCAACCCCATCCACCGCGCAACCCGCCTGGGCCAAGCGCCTGCATCGCAGGCAGCAGCTCACCCATGCCGCGACGACCGCCGCCCACACGCTGCGCGGCGGCGATGGCGGCAGCTCCAGCCAAGGCCCGAGCCTGCGCGATTCCGATTCCTGATCTTCAAGGAGAACTCCCATGCGATTCAAACGACCGCAGGTGCGCTACGCCGATACGCCACAGCCTGCTACTCCGTATCAATCCGCCGCCCAGGTTTGGGACGAGCGCATCGGCTCGGCCCGCGTGCAGGCCAGAAACTGGCGTTTCATGGCCTTTGGCTGCCTCACGCTGGCCGTGCTGATGGCGGGCGGCCTAGTCTGGCGCTCGGCGCAGTCCATCGTCACGCCCTACGTCATTGAGGTGGACAACGCGGGCCAGGTGCGCGCTGTCGGCGAGGCCGCCACGCCCTACAAGCCCAGCGATGCGCAGATCGCCTACCACCTGGGCCGCTTCATCGGCCTGGTGCGCTCGCTGTCCATCGACCCCATCGTGGTGCGGCAGAACTGGCTCGATGCCTACGACTACACGACCGACAAAGGCGCGGTCGTGCTCAACGAGTACGCCCGCACGAATGACCCGTTCGCGCGCATCGGCAAGGAGTCGGTGACGGTGCAGATCACCAGCGTGACCCGCGCCAGCGACACGTCTTTCAACGTGCGCTGGACGGAAACGCGCTTCGTCAATGGCGCGCTGGATCGCACCGAACGCTGGAACGCGGTGATTTCCACGGTGCTGCAAACCCCGCGCACCGAGCAGCGTCTGCGCAAGAACCCCCTGGGCATCTACGTCAACGGGCTGTCGTGGAGCCGCGAACTGGAAGCTAACGAAGGAGCAAAACCATGAATGATCTTTTCCGTAAATCCGCCTTGCCGGTGATGCTTCTGGCTTCGACCGTGCTGTTCTCTGGCTGCGCTACTCAGGGCAAGCCGCCACCGACCATTTCGCTCGATGAGCCGGTGCAGGCCCAGCCGCTGCCGGAGCCACCAAAACCGGTGGAGGTGGTCACGGTGCCGCAGCCGCTCGCGCTGCCGTCGCAGTTGAAACCACTGCCAGAGACCGAGGAGGCCAAGCCCGCGCCGGAACCCGCGGATGAGAAAGTGCGCGTCTCGCGCGCCAATGCCGAGGCCCGTGTCGCGCCCACGCGCGAAGGCTACGTCAACGCGATCCAGGTCTGGCCCTTTACCGATGGCGCGCTTTACCAGCTCTATGCGGCCGTGGGCCGCGTGACGGTGGTTTCGCTGCAGCCCGGCGAGGAACTGGTGACGGTCGCGGCCGGCGACACGGTGCGCTGGATCGTCGGGGACACGTCGAGCGGCAGCGGTGAGGCTCTGCGCGTCAACGTGATGGTCAAGCCGATCCGCTCGGGCTTGAAGACCAATCTGGTCATCACCACCAGCCGCCGGACGTATCTGCTGGAGCTGACTTCGACCGAAAAGACGTGGATGGCGTCGGTGTCCTGGGAGTACCCGAAGGACAAGATGCTGGCCTTGCAGCGCCAGGCGCAGGCGGCCAGCGCCGCCGCCCCGGTCGATAGCGGCCTGTCGCTGGAGAAGATCCGTTTCCGCTATGCCATCAGCGGCAGCAATCCGCCGTGGAAGCCGCTGCGTGCTTTCGATGACGGCGAGAAGGTCTACATCCAGTTCCCGCCCGGCATCGCCCAGGGCGAGCTGCCGCCGCTGTTCGTGATCGGCGCGCAAGGCGACGGGCAACTGGTGAACTACCGATTCCGTGCGCCGTACTACATCGTTGATCGCCTGTTCGGCGCGGCCGAACTGCGCCTGGGCGGGGACAAAGGCGACGTGGTGCGGATTGAGCGCACGGACGGCACACGGAGGAACTGACCATGAGCCAGGACGATTCCCCTGATCTTGCGGCGCAGGCGGGCAAGGTCGCGCCCGAGGCGGTGGCGCTGCGCGCCCAGCCGCGCCCGGTCACGCGCCTGAACCGGCGCACGCTGGCCATCCTCGTCGGCGTCCTGTCGGTCGCCGTGCTCGGGGCCACGATCTGGTCATTGCAGCCGCACCGGCGCGGCACGGGCGAGCAGACCGAGCTTTACAACGTCGATCGCGTCTCGAAGTCCGAGGGGCTGGATGGTCTGCCGGCCGACTACTCGAAGCTGCCGCCGAAGGTGCCCGAGCTGGGGCCGCCGCTGCCGGGTGATCTCGGCCCAGCCATCGTGAAGTCGCAGCAGCCGGTGACGCCGGCCTACGCACCGCCGGGACATGATCCGGCGGATGCGTGGCGCAAGGAGGCCGATGCGGCGGCGAACTCGTCGGTGTTTTTCCGCTCGGGCAACCAAGGCAAGGCCACCGCGCCGGTCACGGCGCAAGCCGCTGCGGCTGCGCCCGGCAGCGCCTTGGCGGGCTTCGACCCGCTGGCCGCTGGCCCGGCCTCGACGGCGGCCCAGCCATCCGACCCGACAGCCGTGCAGAACCGGCAAGACCAGAAAGAGGCTTTCCTGAAAGGCGGTTCTACGGAAACCCGCAATTCCGGCAATCTCCAGATGCCGGCCTCGCCGTATCAGGTCATGGCGGGAACGGTGATCGCGGGCGCGCTGGTGACGGGCATCAAGTCCGATCTGCCGGGCGACGTGATAGCCACGGTGACGGAGCCGGTCTATGACACGGCCACTGGCAAGTTCCTGCTGATCCCACAGGGATCGCGCATCCTGGGCAAGTACAACAGCCAGGTGAGCTACGGGCAGAGCCGCGTACAGGTGGTGTGGAACCGCGTCATCCTGCCGGACACGTCCTCGCTGAAGCTAGACAACCTGGCGGGCACTGACCCTGCCGGCTATTCCGGCCTGGAGGATGGCGTCGATTGGCATTGGGATCGCGTCTTCGCGGGTGCGGCGCTGACGACCCTGCTGGGCGTGGGTGCCGAGTTGGCCGCACCGGAAAACCGGCAGGATGGCAACCGCATCGTGATCGCTGGGCGCGATAGCGCGCAGGACAGCATCAACCAGGTCGGCCAAGAGATGACCCGGCGCAACATGAACATCCAGCCGACGCTGACCGAGCGGCCGGGCCTGCCGGTGCGGATCATCGTCAACCGCGATTTTGTGCTGCGGCCGTACCAGCCTATGTTCTTCAACCGTGGAATTGCGAAATGAACACCACCAGGAAGTTGCGGCTTGGGCCGCTGCCCAAGGTCGAGAGCGTCAAGCTGGCCTTTGCGTGCCCGGTCAGCCTGAAAGCCGACCTCGACCGTTACGCCGCGCTGCACGCGCAGGTGTACGGCGAAGCGGTCGATGCCACGACGCTGATCCCGCACATGCTAGAGGCCTTCATGCAAGGAGACCGTGGGTTTCAGAGAAACAGCGCTAGTAAACACGCATTGCAAAACGCTGGTGGAGTAACCATCTCCGGTTGCCGTACGCCGTGAGCTTTTTGGCTATGCGTGACCTAGGTTGCGGGAGTTGGCATCGCGGCTTCGAATTTCGAGGGCTGCAAGCGGTGGGGTGTGCTACAGGTGCGCCATTCACCCACCCGCCAAGTGCTTCAGTGCTTGTGGCCGCCCTGGGCATCGTGGCCAGCCGGCTGGGCGCTGGCGTTGAGCGCACGCACGGGAGCCTTCACTTCGACCGATTCGCGCTTGCCGTCCGGGCCCTCGATGACGAGGGTCAGAGGCACCGTGTCGCCTTCCTTCACCTGCTGCTTCAGGTCCATCAGCATCACGTGGTAGCCGCCGGGCTTGAGTTCCACGGTCTTGCCTGCGGGCAGCTCGACGGCCGGCACCTGGCGCATCTTCATCACGTTGTCCTGCATGGCCATCTCGTGGACCTCGACGGCGGGCGTAAGCGGCGAGCTGGCCGAGACCAGCTTGCTATTCTTGGTTGCCTTCAACTGCATGAAGGCGCCGGTGGCTTTCTGTTGCGGTACGGTGGCGCGCACCCAGGCATCTTTGACGGTGACTTGCGCCTGGGCGGTGGCCGCGAGCAGCGAGGCGGCGACGATGGCTGTGCGGATGACGAGTTTCATGGTGTTCTCCTTGAGGGGATAGAGGGTCAGGCAGGGTTCAAGAGCTTGCGGATGTCGTCCGCATAGTCTTGGGCGGGTTGCTCATGGCGCAGGGCCAAGCGCAGCTTTCCTAGCGGGTCGTAGACGTAGCTGAGCGATGTGTGGTCCATGGTGTAGGACGATCCCGTCGGCATTTTCTTGTAGTAGACCTTGAAGTCCTTGGCGATCTGTGCGGTGCGTTCCAGGTCGCCGTACAGACCGATAAAGCTGGGGTCGAATGCAGCCGTGTAGGCTTTGAGCACCTCGGGCGTGTCGCGCTCGGGATCGACCGTGACGAACAGTGTCTGGAAGCGCTCGCCGTCGGGGCCGAGAAGCCGCTTGACCTCGGCCGCCCGCGCCAGGGCCGTCGGGCAGACATCTGGGCACTGAGTGAAGCCGAAGAAGACCAGGATGGCCTTGCCTCGGAAGTCCGCCAGCGTGCGCTCATTGCCATCCGGGTCGGAGAGCCGGATGTCCGTGGCATAGGTTGCACCGGTCAGATCGACACCTTTGTACGTGGGGACGTCTCAGGCCTGTTTGACTGACAGCATGGCTGCTAACGATAGGCTTGGCATGAATGATCCACTCGGGCCCTGTCGCCAAGTTCGTGAATCTTTAGGCCAGGCCTCTTCTCACCTCTTTTGCCAAGTCGAAAATCGTTGCTATCAGCGGAGCGTTCTGTCGTTCGCGACGACAGATGAAGTCGACGTGGGTGGCCATTGCTGTATCCAGAATCTTCAGCTTCACAAGACGCGGATCTGGAACATAGGCTGTCTCGGCAACGACGCCTAGTCCTATTCCTTGTGCGACTGCCTCGCGGACAGCCTCCCGGCTTCCCATCTCCAGCGCAACCTGGATGTTGATATTGCGGGCAATTAGCTCGCTCTCGAAGACTCTTCTTGTCGTTGAACCTTCCTCACGTATGACGAAGCGCTGGCTCTGAAGGTCCTTGAGCACTATCTCACCGCACCGGGCTAGGGCGTGCTCTCGGTTCGCAAAGACCACCAGGCGCTGTGACCTGTATGGCATGCAATGGAGTTCGGGGTGCTCGGCGTGATTGAGGACCACGCCGACATCACCCTGGTAGTCGAGGAGCTTTTCCGTGATTGAGCGGGAGTCGCCTACACGGACAGAGACCTCGACCTGGGGATGGCGGCTCCCGAAGGCCTTCAGAACAGGGACTACGTTGTACGGGCCGATCGCGTGAATCACAAGACGCCCGACGAATCGGTTTTTGGCTGCTGCCAAAAGGGCGTGCGCATCTTCCTCGCCGCTGAATGCCCGCCGCGTGTAGTCCAGCAGAGTCCTGCCAAAGGTAGTCAGCTCAAGCCGGCGGCCTTGACGAAGAAAAAGCTCCACGCCGTACTCATTCTCCAGGCGCTGAATATGCGCTGAGATGGTGGGCTGCTGTAGATCAAGCAGCTTCGCAGCAGCAGTCATGCTTCCGGCCCTTGCCGTCGCATCAAAGGCTTTCAAAGCCGCAAGTAGCGTGAGTCCAGACATAGGTGTTATCTATAGATACCCCTATTTTTCGGGGTGCAAGTTTCATATTGATGACACGTTCCACGAACAAACTGCACGCATGCCTAGCCGTATCGAACTTCTTTCTGCGGCAAATGTGCGTCATAAGCGCTCTCGCGCTGCTCGCAGGCAGAAACTTGCAAAGGTAACAACATGAAGTTGGAGAAGGACCGAGACGTTCTGAGTCTCAAGGGAGTTTCCGTCCGCTACGTTGACTCGACCGTGGCCTTGCACCCGACGAGTCTGGATGTGAAGCAGGGAGAGTTTTTGGTGCTTCTGGGCGCCTCGGGCGCAGGGAAGTCCACCTTGTTACGAAGCATCAATGGACTGGTGCTGCCCACAAAAGGCGAGGTATCGATACCTGGCCTGGCAGGTGGGGTAGTCAACGCAAAGACGCTGAGAGAGCACCGCAAGCGCTGTGGGATGGTTTTCCAGCAGCATCATCTGATTGGACGTCAGTCGGTCCTCAGGAATGTTCTGATGGGAAAGCTCGGTGACAGGGGTGCATTCGCTTCGCTATGGCCGTGGAGCAAGAAGGACAAGCTGGAGGCGCTCACAGTGATTGAGCGTGTCGGGCTGCTCGAAAAGGCGCTCTCCCGGGCTGATGCCTTGTCTGGGGGGCAGCAGCAGCGCGTAGGCATAGCTAGGGCGCTAATACAGAAGCCACGAATCCTGCTGGCCGATGAGCCTGTTGCCAGCCTGGACCCGGCAACCGCACATAGCGTGCTCACCTTGTTGCATGAGATCTGCAAAAAGGACCACCTCACCGCAATCGTGAGTCTTCACCAGGTGGAGCTCGCGCGCTCGTTTGCAGACCGAATCATTGGGCTCCGCCAGGGAGCTGTTGTATTCGAGGGTAGGGCAGAGCAGCTGAGTCCTGATGTTGCGCGGAACCTCTATGCAAAGCAGTCCAACGCTTCCAACACGAGTGCGTCCACTGATAGCCCCCGAACTCTTCAATCCAGTCAAACCAAGGAGCTCTTGCCATGCTGAATCGCCGTAACTTCTCTCTTGTTGTCAGCGCAGCTTCTTTTGCTGCACTCCTTCCTCTGTGGGCTCATGCGCAGGGAAAGGATCCATCAAAGCTTCGTGTCGCCCTTCTTCCAGATGAGAACGCTGCCAGCATCATCCAGAACGCGCAGCCTCTTAAGCGCTATCTTGAACAGCAGCTCAAGAAGGATGTTGAGATTGTGGTGACTACCGATTACTCCTCGATGATCGAGGCAATGCGGTTCGGTCGGATTGAGGTAGCGTACTTTGGACCGTTTTCGTACGTTTTGGCCAAATCTAAGGCGTCCGGGATTGAGCCCTTTGCGGTGGGCGTTGAACGTGGGTCGCCCACATACCAGTCGGTCCTCATCGCAACGGCCGGAGGGCCGGTGAAAACGCTTGAAGACGTGCGCGGCAAGCCCTTCGGATTTGGCGACCAGGCGTCCACATCAAGCCACCTTGCACCACGTGCACACCTGCTCAAGAAGTACAAGCTTGATGGTGAGAAGGACTATCGGCCAGTTCACCTTGGGGCACATGACGCGGTCGCACGTGCGGTGCAGTCGGGTCAGATTCCAGCCGGGGCTCTGTCCAAGCCGATTCTGGACAACCTCATCGCTCGAGGAAGCATTGATGCCACGAAGATTGTTCAGCTTGACCTTTCTGCTCCCATTCCAAACTATCCGGTCGTCATGCAGGGGGACCTCAAGCCTGAGCTCAAAGCTGCCATCCGCTCTGCCTTTCTGGACATGAAGGATGCTGAGGTGCTCAAGGCGTTTCGTGTCCAGGCGTTTGCCGCCACTGATGACGCTGCATATGACGTCCTTAGGGATACCGCAACCATCCTGAAGCTTGATTTGGGCCGTATGCAATGACCTCGGCTGCATTCGAGAACATCATCAGTCGCGACAAGCGGGAGCAGTTCATTGGACTGCGCAATACAGCGTTCGTCCTTCTGGTTTGCCTTGTAGCCCTGTACGTCACGGGGTTCTTCGATGCACAGCGGTTCATCGAAGGCGCCCCGGCTGTCAAGCAGCTCTCATCTGAGATGGTCCCTCCCAACTTCGACCGCTGGGAGCACTGGGTCATCCCGCTGAGGGACACCTTGGCGATGTCGATTGCCGGCACAGCACTGACTATCGTGCTTTCACTTCCGCTGGCGCTCCTGGCGGCTCCAAACACCACCCCCAATCCTTTGGTGGGAAGAGTGGCCAGAGTCATCCTGGCGGCATTCCGGTCCGTGCCAGAAATCATTCTTGGCATTCTGTTCGTGGCAGCCGTAGGGTTTGGTGCTCTACCTGGGGTGCTCGCACTAGCGTTGCATTCCACGGGAATGGTCGCAAAGTTTTACGCGGAAGCCATTGAGCACGTGGATCCGAAGCCACTTGAAGCAGCTGCTGCGGTAGGCGCAAGCCGCTTTCAGGTCATCTCGCATGCCGTTATCCCCCAAGTCCTTCCACAGTTGGCAGACATAACCATCTATCGCTGGGAGTACCACTTCAGGGCCTCCGCAGTACTTGGCATTGTCGGTGCAGGTGGCATCGGCTTCGAGTTGATGGCAGCACTTCGCCTTGTCAAGTATGACGAGGTCTCAGCCATCCTTCTGTCGATTCTTGCCTGTGTCCTCGTGGTTGACAGCATTGGATCGATGCTGCGAAAGCGTCTCAAGTAAATCGAAAAATGAATCATCGGAAAATCGTCGTAACGCAGCCAGTTCATGAAGAGGTTCTAAGGAAGCTCCAGGCTGAGGGTGAGGTCATCATGAATCCAGGGCCTGACCCCTGGAGCCCCAGCCAGCTCAGGGAGTACCTCGTGGATGCTGATGCCATGATGGCCTTCATGACAGACAGTGTGACCAAAGAGTCGCTGCTGAACGCTCCCAGGCTCAAGACCATCTCCTGTGCACTCAAGGGGTACGACAACTTCGACCTGAGGGCTTGCGCACAAGCCGGGGTGAGCGTCACCTTTGTTCCTGACCTCCTCACAGAGCCCACAGCCGAGCTGGCCATCGGATTGGCTATTGCTGCTGGCAGGAACGTGCTTCAGGGTGACGCCGCTACAAGAGCAGGCTACTCTGGGTGGAGGCCAGCTCTATACGGAACCGGGCTTCATGGGTCGGTGGCCAGCGTGATCGGTCTCGGAAAAGTTGGGCAGGCCATATTGGCGCGACTCGCGGGCTTTGGCTGCGCGCGGCTGCTTGGTGTAGACCCAAGTGTGCGTCTAGATCAGGTCGAACTGGTCACGCTTGATGAGGCTGTCAGCACATCGGACTATGTGTTCCTGGCAGTGCCTCTTGTTAGCGATACGCGCCACCTGGTTGACTCCAGGATGCTTCAACTATCGAAAAAGGGCCAGATCCTTGTAAACGTGGGTAGGGGGTCTGTGGTCGACGAAAGGGCGGTTGTCGATGCCTTGGCGAATGAGCAACTTGGCGCGTACGCCGCTGACGTCTATGAGATGGAAGATTGGCTACTTCCAGACAGACCTCGCGAAATTCATCCGGGATTGACCAACAACGCCAGAACAGTACTCACTCCCCACATCGGCTCGGCTGTGAGACGCGTACGGTTCGAAATTGAAATGCGGGCTGCTGAGAACCTAGTCCGCTCACTCAGGGGCGAGAGTTTGAGTGATGTTGCTGTCGAGGCCAGCGCGGCAGCATAGGTATGGTTGCTCGGCGGTTTGCACGCCAGCTGAAATGGGCGCGGCTTCAGAGCCTATGTCCTATGGCTGGGTGCAACCTGCCCGTGTGATGCCATCCTGCTCGCCAAGGGGAAATGACTTGAGTCATCATCGAAGTGGTTTAGCGATGATGTTCTCTGCACGGCGCAGCTCATGGGGTAAGCCCAAATGGGCGCATGGCAAACACCAGATACTTCGAGGGGTCAGGCTACAACACTGATCGTTCTTGGCCTCTGATAGTGGTTTCAACCCAGGACGTTTCAGCTGAGGTCATTACATTCGGCTCGTAGTAGAGGTGACGCTGCTTTGCGAGTTCTTGGACTGCACGGCTGAACCCTAGGTCTAATACAACCGCACTGCGCAGAGTGTTGAGATGCACCGCCGAAAGTGTCTCCCTCGCCCCTTTAGGGTCTGCCTTAGAGTTCACGCAGACGACGAGGTGCGTTGTCGCCGATAGACTGCTTTGATGCATCTCAATGAATCTAGGCTGTTGATTTCCACGCAGAACTGACCCGCCGGGGATGCGGACAAAAACTTGGACTACCAGGGGAGGTAGTTCATGTACTCATACGCAGACAGGATTCGTGCAGTTGCGCTTTACATCAAGCTTGGCTTGCGTGTCAGAGCCACGATTCGCCAGTTGGGGTACCCAACCAAGAACGCATTGAAAGGCTGGTATCAGCACTACCTGAAGCATCAGGATTTGCCAGCAAGCCAAGCTCCAAGAGCACCAAAATATTCGCTGCAGCAAAGGCAGGTGGCTATTGCTCATTACCTCGCCCATGATCGCTGTATTGCTGCAACGATGAGGGCTTTGGGTTATCCGGGTCGAGGAACGTTGACTGCGTGGGTTCGGCAAGACTGCCCTGACACCTGCAAATCGAGAGTAGGCAGATCTTGGCCGGCTACAAAGCCTGATGCCTTGATGTGTGAGGGCGTGGTGCAGCTGTGTGCCCGTCGATCAAGTGCACAGCAGATTGCGGACAAGTTAGGGGTGTGTAGGGGGACCTTGTACAACTGGAAAAATCAGTTGCTTGGCCCTTGTGCCCCAGCCTCAATGAAACACAGTCCAAAGCGATCGCCAGTGTTGGATGAAGCAGCACTCAGGCGCCAAGTTGAATCATTGCGCCAGGATGTTCGGCGGCTGAAGATAGAACGTGAGCTTCTCAAGCAGGCCCATGAAATCTTAAAAAATGGGGCTGACATTGATCTGCATAGGCTGGCAAACAAAGATAAGGCTGTGCTGGTTGAAGCGTTGCACGGGCAGTATGAATTGCCAGAACTGCTTTCTCTTGTTGGCCTTGCTAGAAGCTCGTATTTTTACCATCGTGCTCGGCTGAAGCTGGCTGACAAATACGTTGATTTACGCCGAAGCATCACAGAGATCTTCGACAACAACTACCGTTGCTATGGATATCGCAGGGTGCAGGCATCTCTGCTCAAGGAGTGCACGGGCATCTCAGAGAAGGTGGTTCGTCGGCTGATGAAGCAGGAGGGGTTGATCGTGGCCAAGCCCAAACGCCGCAGATATAACTCCTACCTTGGAGAGATAGGTGCCGCCCCGCAAAACCTCATCAATCGAGACTTCCGTGCCGCTGCGCCCAATGAGAAGTGGCTCACCGACATTACTGAACTCCAGATTCCTGCTGGCAAGGTTTACCTGTCGCCAGTCATTGATTGCTTTGACGGGCTGGTGGTGAGCTGGTCGATTGGGACTCATCCCAACGCACATCTCGTCAACACAATGCTGGATGCGGCCATTGATGCTGTTCAAGGCAGCGAGAGCCGCCCTGTGATTCATTCTGATCGTGGAGCTCACTACCGCTGGCCAGGCTGGCTCTCGAGGGTCCATGATGCAAAGTTGACTCGCTCGATGTCTCGCAAAGGGTGCTCACCAGACAACGCTGCGTGCGAAGGCTTTTTTGGAAGGCTAAAGATGGAGCTGTTCTATCCCAACAACTGGCAATCAACAACGATTGAGCAGTTCATTGAAGCTGTCGATGCGTACATTCGTTGGTACAACGAAAAACGTATCAAGGTATCTCTGGGACGTTTAAGTCCTGTGGAATACCGGCACAAACTTGGCCTAGCCGCATAAAACCAGTCCAAGTTTTTATCCGCACCCCCACCGGGGGCTAGTGGGTCACTTCTGGGTGGAAATCAACACGCTGTTCAAGCCGGGGCTGAAGTTCGAACCCGTGTTCGACTACGAGCAGGTGCTGGTCGTGGCCAAAGACCACCCCCTGGCTTCTACGGCCTACGTGAAGCCCCAGCAGCTGACCCGGGAAGTGCTCATCAGTTACCCCGTGGACATCGAACGCCTGGACATCTACAGCCAGTTCCTGTTGCCGGCCGGCGTGACGCCCAAGCGCCACAAAGCCATCGAAACCACCGACATCATGGTGCAGATGGTGGCCAGCGGCCGCGGTGTCGCCGCGCTGCCGCGCTGGCTGGTCGAGGAATATGCGGCCAGGATGGACGTGGTGCCTGTGCGGCTGGGCGCGCGCGGTATTGCCAAGCAGATCTTCCTGGGCGCACGCGAGGCGGATACCGCCATTGACTACGTGCGGGCCTTCGTCGAACTGGCCCGCCAGCCTGCAACTGCCACCACCGCTATTGCCCAAGGAGCCAAGGGATGAACACCACCGTCGAACGCAAAGCGCTTGCGCTGCCCGGAGGCCACGACAAGGTGCTGCTGCATTCGTGCTGCGCGCCGTGCTCAGGCGAGGTCATGGAGGCCATGCTGGCCTCGGGCATTGACTACACCATCTTTTTCTACAACCCCAACATTCATCCGCTCAAGGAATACGAGCTGCGCAAGAACGAGAACATCCGCTTCGCGGAGCAGTTCGGCGTGCCCTTCGTCGATGCGGACTACGACCGGGACAACTGGTTCGAGCGCGCCAAGGGCATGGAGCACGAGCCCGAACGCGGCGTGCGCTGCACCATGTGCTTCGACATGCGTTTCGAGCGCACGGCGCTGTATGCGCATGAGCACGGCTTTCCGGTGATCACCAGTTCCCTGGGCATCTCGCGCTGGAAGAACATGCAGCAGATCAATGACTGCGGCGTGCGTGCGGCGGCCAAGTACTCTGGCCTGATGTACTGGGAATACAACTGGCGCAAGGGCGGCGGCTCGGCGCGCATGATCGAGATCAGCAAGCGCGAGAACTTCTACCAACAGGAATACTGCGGCTGCGTCTACTCGCTGCGCGACACGAACCGCCACCGCGTGGAAAGCGGCCGCGAGCGCATCCAGCTCGGCGTGACGTTCTACGGTGACGAACAGCCCCCCAAAGATTGACGCGCCCTGCCGGGTGAGCGATGCCGCTCCATGGCTTCCAACCGACCCGATCAGCGCTGGCGGGTCGGAACTCTCCCAACAGTCGCCAGATATGGCAAGCCCCTTGCTTCATTCCGACAAGTCCAAGCCCATCGGCAACATCACCGACGCCTATTCGTTAGAGGTCAACGCGAAGGATATCTCTGCGCTGACCGCAGCGGCGCCGCGTGTATTGCCCGGGTCAACCATTTCCATTCCCTACCTGGCGAACCAGGACAACGACGCGCGACTGGCCGCAGCGCAGGCCGTTCGCGGACTCGGCTTTGAGCCCATGCCTCACCTCGCTGCACGCCGTATCGCCTCGTTCGCAAAACTGGAGTCGTTCATCCAGCGCGCGGTCGCGGAAGCCGGCGTCAAGCGTTGCTTCGTGATCGCTGGAGATCCGTCCACCCCGCTGGGGCCGTTTGCCGACAGCTCCTCACTGATCGAATCAGGCGTGTTCGAGCGCTCGGGCATTCAGATGGTCGGCGTGGGTGGCCATCCCGAGGGCCATCCGGTCATGAGCACATCTGATCGTTGGAAAGTGCTCGAACACAAGTGTCGCTGCATCGAAGGGCGCGGCATGGCGCCCTTGATCGTCACGCAATTTGCCTTCGATGCCGACATCGTGCTGGCCTGGCTGGAAGCCCTGCGCGGGCGTGGCGTCGAACATCCCGTACGCGTGGGCGTGCCGGGCCCTGCAGGCGTGGCGGTGCTGGCGCGCTATGCCGCCTTGTGTGGCGTTAGCGCATGCGCGTCGATGTTGTCCAAGTACGGCATCTCGATCAGCAAGCTGTTCGGCATAGCAGGCCCGGATCTCTTTGTGGATCGTCTGACCACCCGCCTGACCGAAGCACATGGAAAGGTGAGCCTGCATTTCTTTCCATTCGGAGGCATCGCTCAGTCCGTGAAGTGGGTAGAGCAGTACTGCTCGCGTGCCGAGCCTGAACAACCCATCGACACGGCTCCCATGTGATTACTGCGCCTCCAGCAGTCGCTTGCACTGGCATGCCCCATAGAAGCAGACCTCGTTGGGGCGAACGCTTCGAGAGCATCCTACCGCCCGCCTCAGCCTTCGCGTTGCGCAAGCGCCCCATGGGCGCGATCCCATTGGCACAGGACACACGCGGCCAACATCACCGGACGCAGGCGCAAATGCCACATCGAAATGGATCGCCCGCATCATCGGCTTCGACGGTGCGAGCTATCGATTGGCAGATTGGGGGGGCAAACACGATAAACGCCCTTCTCGAACTGCCTTCTGTAGGAAGATGGTGATAGACCGAAACTTTGATGATGCGACTTTGCTCGCTGAGACATCCTTACGTTTGCCACTGCAAAGCGCCTATGTGGCACCTAGCTCGCAAATCAGCAAGGATGCGTAGCGACCAAAATATGGACTAACCTGTTATTCCATAAGACCTTTTACGGAACTGTCCGTCTACATCAAAGACTTGACAGCGGACATTTTTCATGGGCATGCGGTGGAGGGGGCTTCGGGTTGCTAGGTGTTTTCCCCCGCATGTCTTCGCCGCGACAAGCTTTCCATGCAAAATAGCACGAACGTTCGTTTTAACAAGAATTTCGCATGTCCAGCGTTTCCGCCCCACGCCGCACCGCTCGCTCTCCGACCAACTCCAATGCCGATCCCAAGGCCGGCTCTTCCGTGCACGAAGCGGCTGCGCCCGCGCCGCGCCGCGCGCTGCACAAGGGTCAGCAGACCAAGGCCACCATTGTGGAGGCTGCCCTGAACCTGGCCACGCACATCGGGCTTGAGGGCCTGTCCATAGGCGCTCTGGCCGAGCTGACGGGCATGAGCAAGTCGGGCGTGTTCGCGCATTTTGGCTCGCGCGAGGAGCTGCAGATTTCCGTGGTGCATGAATACCACGACCGTTTCGAGCAGGAAGTGTTCTTCCCGGCGCTTCAGGCGCCGCGCGGCGTGGCGCGTCTGCGCGCGCTGTTCGACAACTGGATGAAGCGCACGTCGATCGAGCTGGACTCGGGCTGCATCTATATCAGCGGCGCCGTGGAGTTCGATGACCGCACGGGGCCGGTGCGCGATGCGCTGACGGCCTCGGTCCAGACCTGGCACGCAGCCATGCGCCGCACCATCGTGCAGTGCCGCGAATGCGGCGACCTGCGTGCCGACCTGGACGAGAACCAGCTGCTGTTCGAGATCCACGGCCTGATCCTGGCCCTGCATTACGAGGCGCGCTTCCTGCGCAACGAAGGCTCCATGCAGCGCGCCATCGACGGCTTCGAGAGCATTCTGGCGCGCTACGCCAGCCCGACCTGATTTTTCAGTTTCACCGTTTTCACCGCATCCACTGCAAACCCCGCCAACACAGGAGAAGACAAATGCCCAGCTACAACCCGCCCCTGCGCGACATGCAATTCCTCATGCACGAGGTGTTCAAGGTCACGGATGACTACCGGCAGATGACGGCGCATGCCGAGGTCGATGCCGACACCATCAACGCCGTGCTGGAAGAGGCGGGCAAGTTCGCGGCCAATGTGACGTTTCCGCTGAACATCAGCGGCGATGCCGAGGGCTGCGTGCTGAACAAGGAAACCCACGAGGTCACCACGCCCAAGGGCTTCAAGGAGGCCTACCAGAAGTACGTGGAAGGCGGCTGGCCTTCGCTGTCCTGCGACACGGCCTATGGCGGCCAGGGCCTGCCCTTTGCGGTGAACTCGGCGCTGTACGAGATGCTCAACAGCGCCAACCAGGCCTGGACCATGTACCCCGGGCTGTCGCACGGCGCCTACGAGGCCCTGCATGTGCATGGCACGGAAGAACAAAAGAAGCTGTACCTGCCCAAGCTGACCAGCGGCGAGTGGACCGGCACCATGTGCCTGACCGAGCCCCATTGCGGCACCGACCTGGGACTGCTGCGCACCAAGGCCGAGCCCGTGGCCGGCGCGCCCGAGGGCACCTACAAAATCACCGGCAACAAGATCTTCATCAGCGCTGGCGAGCACGACTTCACCGACAACATCGTCCACCTGGTGCTGGCCCGCCTGCCCGATGCGCCCCCGGGCTCCAAGGGCATCAGCCTGTTCGTGGTGCCCAAGTTCGTGGTCAAGGCCGATGGCTCGCTGGGCGAGCGCAACCCCATCTTCTGCGGTGCGCTGGAGCACAAGATGGGCATCCATGGCAATGCCACGGCTCAGATCAATATCGACGGCGCCATCGGCACCCTGGTGGGCCAGCCGAACAAGGGTCTGCAGGCCATGTTCGTGATGATGAATGCCGCCCGCCTGGGCGTGGGCAACCAGTCGCTGGGCCTGACCGAGGTGGCCTACCAGAATGCCCTGGCCTATGCCAAGGACCGCCTGCAGATGCGCAGCCTGTCGGGCACCAAGGCCAAGGACAAGCCGGCCGACCCCATCATCGTCCACCCCGACGTGCGCCGCATGCTGCTGACGGCCAAGGCCTATGCCGAAGGCGGCCGCGCGCTGGTGACCTACTGCGCCTTCCTGATCGACAAGGAGTTCAACCACCCAGACGAAAAGGTGCGCAAGGACAGCGCCGAGCTGGTGGCGCTGCTGACCCCCATCGTCAAGGCCTTCATCACCGACAACGGCTGGACGGCCACCACCATGAGCCAGCAGGTCTATGGCGGCCATGGCTTCATCACCGAATGGGGCATGGAGCAGTTCGTGCGCGATGCGCGCATCAACATGATCTATGAAGGCACGAACGGCATCCAGGCGCTGGACCTGCTGGGCCGCAAGGTGCTGGGCAACCAGGGCGCATCGCTCAAGAAGTTCGGCAAGCTGGTGGCGCAACTGGTGGAGGAAGAGGGCGTCAACGAGAAGATGGCCGAGTTCATCAATCCCATCGCCTACCTGGGCGACCAGATGACCAAGTTCACCACCGAGATCGGCTTCAAGGGCATGCAAAACCCCGACGAGGTGGGTGCCGCCTCTGTGGACTACCTGCGTGTGGCGGGCCACCTGGTGTTCGGCTACTTCTTCGCCCGCATGGCCCAGGTGGCGCTGCGTGAAATCGCCAAGGGCAACACCGACCCGTTCTACCAGGCCAAGCTGCAGACCGCGCGTTTCTACTTCGCCAAGCTGTTCCCCGAGACCGCGACGCTGATGCGCACGGCCCGCGCGGGCAGCAAGTCCCTGATGGACACGGACGCAGCGCTGGCCTGAACGGCTTCACTCCAACATGGGAGCACGGGCTGTGCGCATCAGCGTGGTCTGTGCGCCTTTCTAGGCGAAAGGGGTTTGAAATGAAGGCATATCAAGCACTGGCAGCAATGGTGCTGGGCCTCACGGCCGTCGCGGCGCAGGCGCAGATGACGCCCGTGGGCCTGTGGAAGAGCGTGGACGACAAGAGCGGCGAAGCCAAGTCCGAGATCCGCGTGGCCGAGAACGACGGCGTGGTCACGGGCCGCATCGAGCAGATCCTGCGCAAGGGCGCCGATCCGGCCGCCACCTGCACCGAGTGTTCTGACGACCGCAAGGGCCAGCCGCTCAAGGGGCTGGAGATCATCCGCGGCGCCAAGAAGGCCGAGGGCAAGGACGTCTGGGAAGGCGGCAAGATCCTCGACCCCGAAAACGGCAAGACCTACACCCTGCGCCTGACGCCCATCGAGGGCGGCGCCAAGCTCGAGGTGCGCGGCTCCATCGGCCCCTTTGGCCGCACCCAGACCTGGGTGCGCGTGCAGTAAACCATTCCGGAAGGCGGCCGCAGCGGCCGCCTTCCTCCCACTTGTGGAACATCCATGTCCCGATTCAATGTGAAGAAAGTCGCCGTGCTCGGCGCTGGCGTGATGGGAGCGCAGATCGCGGCCCATCTGGTCAATGTCAAGGTGCCCGTGGTGCTGTTCGACCTGCCTGCCAAGGAAGGCCCGAAAAGCGGCATCGCCGAGCGCGCCATCGCCAACCTCAAGAAGCTCAAGCCTTCGCCCATCGGCGTGGCCGAGGACGCGGACCTGATCCAGCCCGCCAACTACGAGGAGCACCTCAAGCTGCTCAAGGGCTGCGACCTGATCATCGAGGCCATTGCCGAGCGCATGGACTGGAAGCTCGATCTGTACACCAAGATCGCGCCCCATGTGGCCAAGCACGCCATCGTGGCGTCCAACACCTCGGGCCTGTCCATCACCAAGCTGTCCGAGGCGCTGCCCGACGCGATCAAGCCGCGCTTTTGCGGCATCCACTTCTTCAACCCGCCGCGCTACATGCCGCTGGTGGAGCTGATCGCCACGCCGACCACGCAGCCCGTGGTGCTGGACCAGCTCGAAGCCTTCGTCACCAGCGGCCTGGGCAAGGGCGTGGTGCGCGCCAAGGACACGCCCAACTTCATCGCCAACCGCATCGGCATCGCCGGCATGCTGGCCACCATGAAGGAGGTCGAGAACTTCGGCCTGACCTTCGACGTGGTCGATGACCTCACCGGCAAGAAGCTGGGCCGCGCATCCAGCGGTACCTTCCGCACGGCCGACGTGGTGGGCCTGGACACCATGGCCCATGTGATCAAGACGCTGCAGGACAACCTCAGCGCCGAGACCGATCCCTTCTACGGCAGCTTCGGCACGCCGCCCGTGCTGGCCAAGCTGATCGAGCTGGGCAACCTGGGCCAGAAGGCGAAGAAGGGCTTCTACAAGAAGGTCGGCCGCGACATCCTGCAGTTCGAGCTGGACAGCGAGGACTATGTGCCCGCAGGCGGCAAGGCCGACGAGGTCTATGGCCGCATGCTCAAGAAGCCTGCTGCCGAGCGCCTGAAGCTGCTGCGCAATGCTGAGGGGGCGCAGGGCCGCTTCCTGTGGGCCATCCTGCGCAACAGCTTCCACTACGCGGCCATCCACCTGGAGAGCATTGCGGAGTCCGCACGCGACGTGGACCAGGCCATGCGCTGGGGCTTCGGCATGAAGCAGGGCCCGTTCGAGCTGTGGCAGGAAGCCGGCTGGCTGGAAGTGGCGAAGATGGTCCAGGAGGACATCGATGCCGGCAAGGCATTGAGCAAGGCGCCCCTGCCCAAGTGGGTCTTCGAAGGCCCGGTGGCCGAGGCCGGCGGCGTGCACACGGCGCAGGGCTCGTGGAGCCCTGCCAAGGGCCAGTTCGTGCCCCGCCGCGTGCTGCCCGTCTACGAGCGCCAGATCTTCCCCGAGAAGCTGCTGGGCGAAGACAGCCTGCCCGACTGGAAGACGGCAGGTACCACGATCGCCGAATCCAAGGCGCTGCGCACCTGGACGCTGGACGGCCAGATCCTGATCGCCAGCATCAAGAACAAGATGCACGCCATCAGCCCCGAAGTCATGGAAGCGCTGATGGAGGCCGTGGACGTGGCCGAGACCGACTTCCAGGGCATGGTCATCTGGTCGGGCGATGCGCCGTTCAGCGTGGGCGCCGACCTGGAAGCCACCATGCCGGCCTTCGTGATCGGCGGCGCCGACGCCATCGAAAGCGTGGAGCAGGAGCTGCAAAACCTGATGCTGCGCATCCGCTACGCCCAGGTGCCCGTGGTTGCGGCCATCCATGGCATGGCGCTGGGCGGCGGCTGCGAGCTGGCTGTGTACAGCGCACGCCGCGTGGCGCATATGGAAAGCTACATCGGCCTGGTGGAAGTCGGCGTGGGCCTGGTGCCCGGCGCGGGCGGCCTGACCTACATCGCGCGCCGCGCGGCAGAGAACGCCGCCACCAGCACGGGTAAGGACCTGCTGCCCTTCCTGACCGAAGGCTTCACGGCCGCGGCCATGGCCAAGGTGGGCACCAGCGCCATCGAGTCGCGCAAGCTGGGCTACCTGCTGGACAGCGACCTCATTGTGCCGCACAAGGACGAACTGCTCTTCGTCGCCATCAACGAGGCCAAGTCCATGGCCGCAGGCGGCTGGCGCGCGCCGCTGCCGCGCAGCTTCCCCGTGGCGGGACGCAGCGGCGTGGCCACCATCAAGGGCTCGCTGGTCAACATGCGTGACGGCGGCTTCATCAGCGAGTTCGACCAGCATGTGGCCAGCCTGATCGCCAACGTGGTCTGCGGCGGCGACGTGGATGCGGGCACCCTGGTGGACGAGGCCTATCTGATGAAGCTCGAACGCAAGGCGTTCTGCCACCTGATCGGCCATCCGAAGACCCATGAACGCATTCTCGGAATGCTGAACACCGGCAAGCCCGTCCGGAATTGATATGTCCCCCCCTGAGTCGCTTCGCGCCTTCCCCCAGGGGGACGACAGCCTCGCGGCGGGGCGGCCCTTGCTTGCTGTCCCTGACTTGGGACATGCCTGCGTTGCGGGCCGCGAATAACTGAGATCTAGGAGCAATCTCCATGAAACAAATCCAAGACGCCTACATCGTCGCCGCCACGCGCACGCCCATCGGCAAGTCGCACAAGGGCTTTTTCCGCAACTACCGTCCCGACGACCTGCTGGCGACCACGCTGAAGGCCGCGCTGGCCCAGGTGCCGGGGCTGGACCCGGCTGCCATCGAGGACATCATCTGCGGCTGCGCCATCCCCGAGGCCCAGCAGGGCCTGAACGTGGCGCGCATCAGCGCCGTGCTGGCGGGCCTGCCCACCAGCGTGGGTGGCATCACCGTGAACCGCTTCTGCGCCTCGGGCCTGTCGGCCGTGGCCATGGCGGCGGACCGCATCCGCGTGGGCGAGGCCGACGTGATGATCGCGGCCGGCGTCGAGAGCATGAGCATGGTGCCCATGATGGGCAACGCGCCCTCGCTGTCGCCGTCCATCTTCGAGCGCGATGGTGACGTGGGCATTGCCTACGGCATGGGCCTGACGGCCGAGAAGGTGGCCCAGCAGTGGAAGGTCTCGCGCGATGCGCAGGACGCCTTTGCGCTGGAGTCGCACCGCCGTGCCCTGGCCGCGCAGCAGGCCGGCGAGTTCAAGGACGAGATCACGCCCATCGAGGTCGCCGACCGGGGCCTGGACCTGGCCAAGGGCGAACCCGTGGTGCGCACGCGCACCGTGGAGCTGGACGAGGGCGCGCGCCCCGACACCAGCCTGGAAGGCCTGGGCAAGCTGCGCACCGTGTTCGCGGCGCGCGGCTCGGTGACGGCCGGCAACAGCTCGCAGACCAGCGATGGCGCAGGCGCGCTGATCCTGGCCAGCGGCGCCGCCGTGCAGCGCTTCGGCCTCACGCCGCTGGCGCGCTTCGTGAGCTATGCCAGCAAGGGCGTGCCGCCGGCCATCATGGGCATCGGCCCCATCGAAGCCATCCCGGCCGCGCTGCGCTATGCGGGCCTCAAGCAGGACGACATCGACTGGTTCGAGCTCAACGAAGCCTTTGCCGCCCAGTCGCTGGCCGTGGTCAACACGCTGGGTCTGGACCCCGCCAAGGTCAACCCCATGGGCGGCGCGATTGCCCTGGGCCACCCGCTGGGTGCCACGGGCGCCATCCGCTCGGCCACCGTGGTGCATGCGCTGCGCCGCAAGCAATTGCGCTACGGCATGGTGACGATGTGCGTCGGAATGGGCCAGGGCGCCGCCGGCATCTTCGAGCGGGTCTGACCGTTGCTCAAGGCCCCGTTCGCGGGGCTTTGTCTTTTTCGCTCATCCCATTTTTTCCCATCCATGCGAGCCGGCACAGAAACGGCACCGACCAGGAGACAGCCATGGAACAACACCAACTCAGCAGCGACGGCGCCACGCTGGCGCTGCGCGTCTACACGCCCGCTGGCCCGCCACGCGCCAGCGTGGTCATCGGCGGGGCCATGGGGGTACGCCAGGCCTTCTACGAGGCCTTTGCCACCTGGCTTGCGGGCCAGGGCTATCGGGTGACCAGCTTTGACTACCGGGGCCATGGCGATTCCCTGCAAGGCTCTTTGCGCCAGGTGCGTGCCGACCTGTGCGACTGGGCGCGCGACTACGAGGCGGTTATCGCCCATGCCAAGGCGCAGTTGCCGGACCAGCCGCTGTTCCTGATCGGCCACAGCCTGGGCGCCCAACTGCCGGGCCTGCTGCGCTCCCCGCAGCTGGTGGACGGCCTTTTGAGCATTGCGGCCGGCAGCGGCTACTGGCGCGACAATGCGCCCCGCCTCAAGCGCATGGTTCCCTATTTCTGGCATGTGCTGGTGCCCGTGGCCACGCGCCTGTGCGGCTACTTTCCGGGCCGGCGCCTGCGCAAGGTGGGCGACCTGCCGGCCGGCGTCATGCTGCAGTGGCGCCGCTGGTGCCTGAATCCGCGCTACAGCGTGGGTGCCGAGGGCGAGGCCGCCGCGCGCAGCTACGCCGCCGTGCGCTTTCCGGTGATGGCGCTGTCCATGAGCGACGACGAACTCATGACCTGGCGCGGCACCGAGCACCTGTTCGCGCTCTACGCCAATGCCCCCAGCCGCATCGAGCGCATCGAACCCAAGGCCCTGCAGTTGCGGCGCATAGGGCATTTCGGTTTCTTCCGCGCCGATATGCGCGACGCGCTCTGGGGCCGGGTCGTGGACGTGTTCTCGGGCTGGACCAAGGCGCCGGCCGCCGCGGCCCACCCGCGCTTTCCCTCACCCGCAGAGTCGCCGGCTTGACGGACGCGGGCGCCGCTTGCCATCACACTCGTTTGCCATGAGCACAGACATCCATCCTCTCGACCAGGCCGTGGCGCTCACGCCCACCGGCGCCGTGGGCCACTACCAGGGCCAGACCACGCAGGACTACTGGAACATGGTGGGCCCGTACGGCGGCATCACCGCCGCCGCGCTGGTGCAGGCCATCCAGCAGCATCCGCTGTGCCTGGGCGATCCGCTGTCCATCACCGTCAACTACGCGGCCGCGCTGGGCGCGGGGCGCTTCGACATCGAGGCCCGCCCCGTTCGCACCAACCGCTCCACCCAGCACTGGCTGCTGACCATCACCCAGCCCGACCAGGATGGCGATGCCCAGGTCGTCACCACGGCCACGGCCGTCACGGCCGTGCGGCGCAGCACCTGGGGCGGCACCGACCTGGCCATGCCCGAGGTGCCGTCGCCCGCCGCCGTGCCGCGCGTGCCGCCGCTGGGCGGCGTGGAATGGCTCAACCGCTACGACATGCGCTTTCTCGACGGCATCATTCCCCAGACCTGGGATGGCCGCGAGACCGACAGCCTCACTCGCCTGTGGGTGCGCGACGAGCCGCCGCGCGCACTGGATTTTTGCGCGCTGGCCGGCCTGGCTGACGTATTCTTCCCGCGCGTGTGGCTGCGCCGCGCACAGCGCACCCCGGCGGGCACGGTGTCCATCACCGTCTACTTCCATGCGGGGCGCGAGGAACTGGCCGCCGCAGGCACGGGCCACCTGCTGGCCCAGGCGCGCGGCCAGGAATTTCGCAACGGCTTCTTCGACCAGAGCGCCCAGCTGTGGAGCGAGGCCGGCGTGATGCTGGCGAGCAGCCACCAGATCGTGTATTTCAAGGAATAAGCAAGGCAAGACCATCATGAGCGAAACCACCCAGGACATCCTCGTGCACACCGAAGCCGGTGTCTGCACCATCACCTTCAACCGCGCAGACAAGAAGAACTCCATCACCGAGGCCATGTACGCCAGCATGGCCGATGCGCTGGCCCAGGCCGGCGAAGACGCCGCCGTGCGCTGCGTGGTCTTCCAGGGCGACATGGCCATCTTCAGCGCGGGCAACGACATTGCCGACTTCCTCAAGCAGTCGGCCGGCGGCGCCGCCAGGCCGGAGGGCGAGCAGCGCCCCGTCTGGCGCTTCCTGCACAACATCGCCGCCTTTCCCAAGCCCGTGATCGCCGCCGTCTGCGGCCCGGCCGTGGGCATCGGCACGACCTTGCTGCTGCACTGCGACCTGGTCTATGCGGGCGACAACGCGGCCTTCTCGCTGCCCTTCGTGAACCTGGGCCTGTGCCCCGAAGCGGCCTCCAGCCTGCTGCTGCCCCAGATGCTCGGCTACCACCGCGCGGCCGAGGCCCTGCTGCTGGGCGAGCCCTTCCTGGCCGAGGCCGCCCTGGAAGTGGGCCTGGTCAACCGCGTCGTGCCGCCCAGCGAATGCAATGCGCTGGCCCAGGCCCAGGCCAGGAAGCTGGCGGCCAAGCCGCTGTCGGCCCTGATCGAGACCAAGCGCCTCATGAAGGCCGGCCAGTCCGGCCTGGTGCGCGAGCGCATGGCCGAGGAGGGAACGAGCTTCGGCAAGCTGATGGGCGGCCCCGCTGCCAAGGAGGCGTTCACCGCGTTCATGGAGAAGCGCAAGCCGGACTTCAGCCAGTGCTGAAATCCACGAAGGCCTCCGGGGCCTCCGAGGCGCCCGTGCAGTTCGAGCCCGAGTTCATCGCCGGGCTGCGCGAAGTGTTCGAGCGCCAGATCGCCTTCAACCAGGTGCTGGGGCTGCGCATCACCGAAGTGCTGCCCGAGCGGGTTGAAGGCCGCATCACCATGCGGCCCGAGCTCATAGGCCACGCGGCCTACCAGCGCATCCACGGCGGCGTGATCAGCGCCGGTCTGGACTCCATGGGCGGCCTGGCCGTCATGGCGGCCATCGGCGCCAAGCACATGGACGATGCGCCGCTGCAGCGCCTGCACCGCTTCTCGCGCCTGGGCACCATCGACCTGCGCGTGGACTACCTGCGCCCCGGCATAGGCAGCGAATTCATCCTGCGCGCCGAGGTGCTGCGGCTGGGTTCGCGCGTGGCCAACACGCGCATGGAATTCCTGGGGGCCGATGGCAGCTTGCTGTCCACGGGGACGGCGGCGTACATCGTTTCTTGATGCATGGCCCGCTGACTGCGGGCCTTCTTTTTTGCGTCTCTTCACCCCCAGCGCGCGCGCCACACGGCCCAGGCCGTGCCTGCGCCATAGGCGGCCATGGCCACGGCGACCAGGATGAACAGCGACTGGGCACTGCCCAGGCCGCTGGACATGAGCCAGCCGCCGCCCACCACCACGATCAGCAGGCGCACCGTGCCGGCCAGCACGGGTGCCCAGACGCGGCCTGCGCCCAGGGAGGCGAAGTACAGCACCAGTCCCAGGCCGAACAGCCCGAAGGCCGGGCCCACGGTGCGCAGGTAGAGGTCGGCGTAGGCGCGCACGGCCGGGTCGCCGGTGAAAATGCCCGACCACAGCTGCGGCCAGACCATGACCACCAGCCCCAGCACGCCCAGCAGGGCAGCGGCCATGGCGCCGCCCGACCAGGCCACGCGGCGCGCGCGCGCCACCTGGCCGGCGCCCATGGCCATGCCCACCATGGGCACGGCGGCCATGCCGACGCCGAAGGCCATGGGGATCAGCAGGAACTCCAGCCGCTGGCCAATGCCGTAGCCGGCCAGTGCCAGCGGGCCCAGGCGGGCGACCATGCCTGTCAGCAGCAGCGCGGCCAGCGCCGTTTGCACGGGGGACAGGCAGGCGAGGGCCCCCACGCGCAGGATGTCGCGGAACATGGGCCAGGCCAGGCGGGGCCTGCGCCAGTCCAGTTGCAGGCGCTGCTGGCCCCATTGCAGATAGGCCAGGAAGACTGCGACGGCCAGTGCCATGGCCACGATGTTGCCCACGGCCACGCCCGGCATGCCCCAGCGCGGCATGGGTCCCAGGCCCAGCCCCAGCGTGCCGCCGACAGCGATCTGCACCAGCGAGGCCGCAAAGATCACGGCCGACGGCATGCGCATATTGCCCGTGCCCCGCACCACCGATGCCAGCGTATTGCACAGCCACACCAGGATGGCGCCGCTGAACAGCACGGCGCCAAAGCCTGTGGCCGCTGCCAGCACCTCGCCGCGCCCGCCCAGCCAGCTGTAGAAGGTGGCGCCGCAGAGCACGAAGATGAGCGAGTACAGCAGGCCTGCGATGGTGCCGATCACGATGGCGTGCAGGGCCAGTGCCGAGGCACGCGCGCCGTCGCCCGCACCCAGCGCGCGGCTGATGGCCGAGGACACGCCGCTGCCCATGGCACCGTTGCTCATCATCTGCGTGAGCATGGCCAGCGGAAACACCAGGGCCATGGCCGCCAGCGACACGGTTCCCAGCTGCCCTACGTAGTAGGTCTCGGCCACGGCGACCAGCACCGACATGCTCAGCGCCACCATGTTGGGCACGGCCAGGCGCATCAGGGTGGAGGCGATGGGGCCACTGACCAACGGATGCGCGGACCCGCTGACCGCAGCGCCAGGGGCTGCGGAGGACAGGGCGGCGCTCATTCCGCGCTCTCCTGCGTGGCGGTTTCCAGCACGGGCAGCATGCCCAGCACCAGGCTTTCCAGCGCGCCGATCTGCTCGCTGCCGCACAGCTCGCGCACGCGCAGCTGGGCCTGGCGCCACAGGGCGGCAGCCTCGCGGATGCGGGCGCGGCCTTCGGGCGTGACCACCACGCAGCGGCTGCGCGCATCCGCGCCGGGAACCAGGTCGATGAAGCCGGCCTGCTGCAGCGTGCGCAGGTTGCGCGTCATCGTCGTGCGGTCGGTGTGCAACTGCTCGGCCAGGGCCGAGACGGTGGGCGGGCCGTCGGGCGCATTGCGCGCCTGCACCAGCAGGCTGAACTGCGTGCCGCGCAGGCCGCTGGGCGCGAGCGTGTCGTCATAGAGCTGGGAGATCTTGCGCGACAGGCTGCGCACCATGAAGCAGGTGCAGACCGGACTGGCGGCGCTTGAGGTGGAGGAGGTCATGGGGCGTGGGGCAGGTGGCCTGGAATGGAAATAAGTGTAGATGCACCTATTGATTTGCGCATGTCCGCTGCGCGACCTGCACATGCGCGGTGTGTGATCGAGAAAGGCTTGCAAGCACATGAAACGGGAGAACCATCTGGTTACTTTTCTTGCGAGATGCCGGCATTTGTTGCCAGTTCGTGTGCGTAGCATCGGATTTTTCCGAAGGAGACCCACCCATGGCTGTTCAGAACCCGTTCTTTGGCAAGCGCGACAACGATGCTTTCACCTCCCGCAACACCCTGGGCAGCGGCATAGGCGCCACCGGTACGGGCGGCAGCCCCTCCGGTGCCGTCACGCCCAGCTCCAGCGTGACAAGTCCGTCGACCGCCCAGCGCCAGGCATCGGCCGTGGCGCAGGACTCCCAGGGCAGCAAGCTCACCGTAGGCCCCAATATCAAGCTCAAGGGCGTGGAGATCACCGACTGCGACACGCTGGTCGTCGAAGGCACGGTGGAAGCCACCATGGACTCGCGCGTGATCCAGATCGCCGAGCAGGGTGCCTTCCACGGCACGGCCGAAATCGACATCGCCGAGATCCATGGCGTGTTCGACGGCACGCTGACCGTGCGCGAGAAGCTGGTCATCTACGGCACGGGCAAGGTCAGCGGCAAGATCCGCTACGGCAAGGTGGTGATCGAAGAGGGCGGCGAGCTCACGGGCCAGATCGAGGCCGGCTCCTCGCCGCGCTCGTCCTCGTCGGGTTCGGCTGTGGCATCCAGCGCCTCCAGCCTGTCTTCCTCGTCGGCCGCCTCCAGCGACAGCGCCGCCAGCAGCTCCGCTGCGCTGGCCGCGGCCAGCGCGGCCGCCTCGCTGCAGCCGCGCGTCACGCCCTCGCTGGCCTGAGCCACCCCTGCGCCGGAAATGAAAAAGCGACCTGCAAAGGTCGCTTTTTTCATGGCTGCAGATGGGCGGGTTCAGCCGGCCTGCTGCTGCTTGCGTTCTGCATTGCGCTCGGCCGCTGCGCGCCAGGAACGCACCTGGTCGTTGTCCGGCAGCGATTGGGGCTTGCCCTGGCCGTCGATGGCCACGTAGGTCAGCAGGGCCTCGGTCACCTTGACGAAGCGGCCCTGGTCGGCAAAGCGCTCGGCATAGACCTCGACATCGACCGTGACCGAGGTGCGGCCCACGCGCTGCACGCTGGAGTAGAACGACAGGATGTCGCCCACGCGCACGGGCTGCTTGAAGATGAACTCGTTCACGGCCACGGTGACCATGCGGCTCTGGCCCAGGCGCGAGGGCAGCACCGAACCTGCCAAGTCAACCTGCGCCATCACCCAGCCGCCGAAGATGTCGCCATTGGCGTTGACATCGGCAGGCATGGGAATGACCTTGAGAACCAGCTCCTTGTCTGCGGGCAAGGGATGGGGCGGGAGGTCTGGGCGGGGTGGCATGGGCACAATCGGGTCAATATAACAACCGAGAATTGTCTTTCATGCGACGCGAGAGCGCTTCCCCTACGGATTTACCCTTAGTCCCAACCCCGGCACCGTCGCGGGACTGGAACGCGCTGCGGCGCCTGCTGCCCTACCTGTGGCAATACAAGTGGCGCGTGCTGGCGGCGCTGGGCTTCATGATCGGGGCCAAGCTCGCCAACGTGGGCGTGCCGGTGCTGCTCAAGCACCTGGTCGATGCGCTGGATCTGAAGGCCGGCGATGCCCGCGCGGTGCTCGTCGTGCCCGTGGCCCTGCTGCTGGCCTACGGGCTGCTGCGCTTTTCCAGCTCGCTGTTCACCGAGCTGCGCGACCTGGTCTTTGCCAAGGCCACGCAGGGCGCCTCGCGGGCGATTGCGCTGTCCACCTTCGAGCACCTGCATGCGCTGAGCCTGCGCTTTCACCTGGAGCGCCAGACCGGCGGCATGACGCGCGACATCGAGCGCGGCGTGCGCAGCACCGAGTCGCTGATCTCGTATTCGCTCTACAGCATCCTGCCCACCTTCATCGAGATGGCGCTGGTGCTGGGCATCCTGGCGCTGCGCTTCGACATCTGGTTCGCGGCCATCACGCTGGCGGCGCTGGTGTTCTACATCACGTTCACGGTCACGGTGACCGAGTGGCGCACGCGCTTTCGGCGCGAGGCCAATGCCCAGGAGTCGGCGGCCCACACCAAGGCCATCGACTCGCTGCTGAACTACGAGACCGTCAAGTACTTCGGCAACGAGGGCTTCGAGGCGCGGCGCTACGACGAGAACCTGGAGGCGCTGCGCCGCGTTCGCCTCAAGAGCCAGAGCACGCTGAGCCTGCTCAACTGCGGGCAGCAGCTGATCATCGCCACGGCCCTGGTCGCCATCCTCTGGCGGGCCACGCAGGGCGTGGTGGATGGCCGCCTGTCGCTGGGCGACCTGGTCATGGTCAACGCCTTCATGATCCAGCTCTACATTCCACTGGGCTTTCTGGGCGTGATCTACCGCGAGATCAAGCAGAGCCTGACCGACCTGGAGCGCATGTTCACCCTCATGGACAAGGAACGCGAGGTGGCCGACGCGCCCGGCGCCCAGCCGCTGCAGACCCATGGCGCACCGCCCGAGCTGCGCTTCGAGCATGTGGACTTTGCCTATGACCCCGAGCGGCCCATCCTCAAGGACGTGAGCTTCACCATTCCCGCCGGCAAGACCGTGGCCGTGGTCGGCCCTTCGGGCTCGGGCAAGAGCACGCTGGCGCGGCTGATCTTCCGCTTCTACGACGTGCAGTCCGGCCATGTGCGCATCGCCGGGCACGACCTGCGCGAGCTGACCCAGGACAGCGTGCGCGGCGCCGTGGGCATCGTGCCGCAGGACACGGTGCTGTTCAACGACACGGTGGAATACAACATCGCCTACGGCCGCCCTGGCGCCAGCCGCGAGCAGGTGGTGGCGGCCGCGCGCGCCGCGCGCATCCACGACTTCATCGAGGCCACGCCCCAGGGCTATGCCACGCGCGTGGGCGAGCGCGGCCTGAAGCTGTCGGGCGGCGAAAAGCAGCGGGTGGCGATTGCGCGCACCCTGCTCAAGGACCCGCCCATCCTGATCTTCGACGAGGCGACGTCGGCGCTGGACTCGGCCAACGAGCGCGCCATCCAGGCCGAGCTGCAAAGCGCCGCGCGCAACAAGACGGCGCTGGTGATTGCCCACCGCCTGTCCACCGTGGTCGATGCGCACGAGATCCTGGTCATGGAGGCGGGCCGCATCGTCGAGCGCGGCACCCACGCCCAGCTGGTCGCGGCGGGCGGGCGCTATGCGGACATGTGGGCGCTGCAGCAAAGCGGGGAGCCCGCCGTGCTGTAGCGCGGGGCGGCCGAGGGACTGGGTGGCCGGGTGGCCGGGCGCCTGGACGGCTTCAGGGCTTGAGGTGCGTGACCAGGAACTGCTCCATGGCCTCGTAGAACTCGAACTTGTTCTCGTCGTTGTGAAAGCCGTGGCCCTCGTTGTCCTTGACCATGTACTGCACCTCGACGCCGCGCTCGCGCAGCGCCTTCACCACCTGGTCGCTCTCGTCCTTGTTCACGCGCGGATCGCGCGCGCCCTGGGCGATGAACAGCGGGGCCTTGATGCGGTCCACGTGCAGGGCCGGCGAGGTGGCGGCCAGGCGCTCCCTGTCGCGCTCGGGATCGCCCACCATGGCGTGCATCTGGTCCAGCAGCGGCTTCCAGTAGGGCGGAATGGTCTTCATGAAGGTGAACAGGTTGGACACGCCCACATAGTCCACGGCCGCCGCATACAGGTCGGGCGTGAAGGCCACGCCGGCCAGCGTGGCATAGCCGCCATAGCTGCCGCCGTAGATGCCGATGCGCGCAGGGTCGGCAATGCCCTGGTCGATCAGCCAGTGCACGCCGTCGGTGATGTCGTCCTGCATCTTCAGGCCCCATTGGCCGAATCCCGCTTCCCAGAACGCGCGGCCATAGCCCGTGGAGCCCCGGAAGTTCACCTGCAGCACGCAGAACCCCCGGTTGGCGAGGAACTGCACCTCGGGGTTGTAGCCCCAGCCGTCGCGGGCCCAGGGGCCGCCGTGCGGGTTGATGATGCAGGCCAGGTTCCTGGGCTCGCGGCCGGCCGGCAGGGTCAGGTAGCCGTGGATGGTCAGGCCGTCGCGGCTGGTGTAGCTGACGGGCTGCACGCGCGACATGGCGGACTCGGGGATGGCCGGGTTGATGTCGGCCAGCTTGGTCAGCGCGTCAGCGGCCGCGTCGTAGATGTAGCGCGCGCCCGGCGTGCGGTCGTTGAAGGCGGCGACGATGAACTTGTCCTCGGCGCGGTTGGCGCCCTGGATGGCGAAGTCGTAGCCCGGCAACTGCGCGGCCAGCCGGCCGTACAGGGCTTCGGTCTCGGCATCGAAGAAGCGGTACTGCGGCTTGTCGGTCTGGTAGGCGGCCAGGGTCAGCACGCGGCGCTTGCGTGAATAGGCCGCCGCGCCCAGATCGACTTCCTCGGGCACGAAGATTTCCTCTTCCTCGTCGGGCCGGGCCGGGTCGATGACCACCAGGGCCAGCTTGTCGCGGCCCCGGTTGGACAGGGCGTAGAGCTTTTGGTCGTCGAAGGTGAAGAAGGCCGGGCTGACGCTGGTGCGGTAGTCGGTGGTGATCAGGGGCTGGAACTCGCCGGCCTCGTCGTCGCGGTAGAGCAGGGCGCTGTTCAGGCCGTCGCTGGCCACGGCGGCCCGCACGCGGCCTGCGTGGTCGGTCTGCCAGCCGACGATGTTGCCGGGGTTCTGCGCCACCAGTTGCGCCGCCCCCGTGTGCACGTTCACGCGGTACACGTCGAAGACCTCGGCATCGCGCCGGTTGTGGCTGATCAGCACATGGTCGGGGTCGTCTTCCAGGTCGTCCTCGATGCTGGCGCGCACGCCTTCCCAGGGCGTCAGGTCGGTGGCTTCGCCGCTGCGCGCGTTGACCGCCAGCACGTGGAAGTTCTCGTCGCCGCCGAAGTCCTTCTGGTAGAGCACTACATCCGGGCCCTTCCAGAAGAAGTTGCTGATGTCGCGCTCGGTCTCGGCCGTGATGCGGCGCGGCTCGCCCACAGGGGTGCTGCCCTCCAGCGCCTGCACATGGATATTCATGCGCGCCGGATGGCCGTCCACGCTGACGGGCTGCATGAAGCCCAGCATGCTTCCGTCATCGGCCAGGCGGAAGAAGCCGCGTTCCGGATTGCGGAAGAAGTCCTTGATCGGATAGGCCTGCGGAGCCTGCGCATCGGCGCTGGCATCCCGTGCCAGGTTGAGGATGTGGGCGGCCATGGCGGGGTGTCGGGAAAACGTCGGCAAGGGTGACCTCCTGGGTTGCAGCGGCAGGGGAAAAAGGGAGCCGGCCATGATGCCATGGTGCTGTATACAAACAGGCGGGCCACTGTCTTTGCTGGGATTGGTTGTATACATTTGATTGGTGTTTTCCCGTGTTTTTGCGGAAAAGTGCACCATGAATCGCCTTGGATGTATACATTCACGCCATTCCATCCAGACAAAGTCCCATGAGCCCCCAGCTTGCCCCCGCCGCCTCCGAAGCGGAAAGCCATTCCCAGGTCATCAAGGCCCAGCTGCAACTGCGCGAGATGATTCTTGCGGGCGAACTGCCCGCAGGCGAGCGCATCGCCGAGCTCACCGTGGTGCAGCGCCTGGGCATCTCGCGCACGCCGGTGCGCGCCGCGCTGATGCGGCTGGAGCAGGAAGGCCTGCTCGAAGCCATGGCCGGCGGGCGCGGCTACCGCGTGCGGCTGTTCTCCGAGGCCGATGTGGCCGATGCCATCGAACTGCGCGGCACGCTGGAAGGCCTGGCCGCGCGCTGGGCGGCCGAGCGCGGCGTGGCCGAGCCGCTGCTGGCGCAGGCCGGCCGCTGCCTGGATGCCATCGACCGCGTGCTGGAGACGCCCGACTGGGGCGATGAGGCCTTCTCGCGCTATGTGGCGCTGAACTCCGAATTCCACGACCTGCTGCATTCCATGGCCGGCAGCAGCGTCATGCAGCGCGAGCTGGAGCGCGTGGTGCGCATGCCCTTCGCCTCGCCCTCGGGCTTTGTGCTGGCGCGGGCCGAATCCCCGCGTGCGCGCCACAGCCTGATGGTGGCCCAGGACCAGCACCGCCAGGTGCTGGACGCCATTGCCGCGCGCGAGGGCGCCCGGGCCGAGGCGCTGATGAAAGAGCACTCGCGCATCGCGCGCCGCAACCTGCGCGAGGCCGTGAGCGAGCCCGGCAGCCATGCGGTTCCTGGCGTGCAGTTGATCCGAGCCTGATTCGAGTCTGACCCGCGCTTGATCTGCGCTTGATCTGCGCTTGATGTGCGCCGGCGGCCTCGGCCGCCTGCGCCCCAGCCACCGCAGCGCCAAGGAATGCGGACCCCACCCATAAAGGAGACCCCCCATGAGCACATTTCCCAAGAACACCTGGTACGTGGCCGCCACGTCCGATGAGATCCAGGACAAGCCGCTGGGCCGTCGCATCTGCGGCGAGCGCATCGCCTTCTACCGCGCGCAGCACGGCGTTGCCGCCGTGGAGGATTTCTGCCCGCACCGCGGCGCGCCCCTGTCGCTGGGCTTTGTCTGCGAGGGCAAGCTGGTCTGCGGCTACCACGGGCTGGAGATGGGCTGCGACGGCAAGACCATTGCCATGCCGGGCCAGCGCGTGCGCGGCTTCCCCGAGATCCGCAGCTATCCCGTCGAGGAGCGCCATGGCTTCATCTGGGTCTGGCCCGGCGACAAGGCGCTGGCCGATGCCGCGCTCATCCCGAAGCTGCCCTGGCACGACAACCCCGAATGGGCCTATGGCGGCGGCATGTTCCACATCCAGGCCGACTACCGGCTGATGATCGACAACCTCATGGACCTGACGCACGAGACCTATGTGCACGCCAGCTCCATCGGCCAGGCCGAGATCGACGAGACGCCCTGCAAGACCGAGACGCGCGGCGAGGGCGCCGATGTCGAGGTGGTCACCAGCCGCTTCATGAACGACATTCCCGCGCCCCCGTTCTGGAAGATGGCGCTGCGCAGCAACGGCCTGGCCGACGATGTGCCCGTGGACCGCTGGCAGGTCTGCCGCTTCACCCCGCCCAGCCATGTGCTGATCGAGGTCGGCGTGGCCCACGCAGGCCACGGCGGCTACGACGCGCCCGACGAGCACAAGGTCTACAGCATGGTGGTGGACTTCATCACGCCGGAGACCGAGGAGTCCATGTGGTACTTCTGGGGCATGGCGCGCCGCTTCAATCCGGGCGATGCCGAAGTCACCGACCGCATACGCGAGGGCCAGCACAAGATCTTCAGCGAAGACCTGCAGATGCTGGAGCTGCAGCAGCGCAACCTCAGTGCCCACCCCGACCGCAAGCTGCTCAAGCTCAACATCGATGCGGGCGGCGTGCAGTCGCGCAAGGTCATCGACAAATGGATTGCGCAGGAGCAGCAGGCGGCGGCGGTGGCCGCAGCAGCGGCCCAGCCTGCCGCCGCGGTGGCCTGAGGCCGGCCATGGCCCGGCGCGCATCCAGGACCGGCGCCGGGGATGGGGTAATCTCGGCGGGCTTCAACCCCAGGGCCGCAAGGCCTGCCGCCACCGATGGTCCACTCCGCCTCCGATCCGCTTTCCATCGACCTCTACGACCAGCCGGGCCACCTGATCCGGCGCGCGCAGCAGATCGCGGCGCAGCTGTTCCGCGACGTGCTGGGGCCGGACGTGACGCCGGTGCAGTACGCCATCCTGCGCATGCTGCAGGAAAAACCGGGCATCGACCAGGTAACGCTGGCGCGGCTGGTGGCGCTGGACAACTCCACCACGGCCGACATCGCGGCGCGACTGGAGGCCAAGGGCTGGGTGCTGCGCGAGATTCTGCCCCGGCGCCAGCGGCGCCTGACGCTCACGGCCGAGGGCGAGGCCATGCTGGGCGGCTTCGTGCCGAATGTGCACGAACTGCACAACCGCATGCTGGCCGCGCTGGAGCCCGAGGAGCAGGCCGAGTTCAAGCGCCTGCTGCGCAAGTTCGTGCAGTTGCACGACGCACGCGACGCCCTCGACGCTTCCTCATCCGACTGACAGCGGCCCGGCCGCCTCCGCGTCCGAGACTGCGCGGCCCCGCCTGATCGGGGAAATCCCGGTATCTGGCGCCGATTTTCATTCAGTAAACTGAATCACATTCAGCATACGTAATGATGTGTTGAGAACACAAGAAAGCTCCCACAGAGCTTCAACCCAAGGAGACCCACGATGACTGCCTCTACCCCTGTTCCATGGCTGCAGCGGCCTTGCGCCGCCGCATCGTCCAACTGCCCGTTGCGGGAGCTGCGGCCATGAGCGCCGACCTGCGTGCAAGCGTCGACCAGCGGCCCATGACGCGCTTCCAGTGGTCGGTCATAGCCCTGTGCATGGTGCTCAACATGATCGACGGCTTCGACGTCCTGGTCATGGCCTTCACGGCCTCTGCCGTGTCGGCGCACTGGCAGCTCAGCGGCGCCCAGCTGGGCTTTCTGCTCAGTGCGGGCCTGTTCGGCATGGCGGGCGGATCGCTGCTGATCGCGCCCTGGGCCGACCGGCTGGGCCGCCGGCCGCTGATCCTGGCCTGCCTGGCCCTCTCGGGCGTGGGCATGCTGGGCTCGGCCTTCAGCCAGAGCGCCACGCAGCTGGCGGCGCTGCGCGTGCTTACGGGCCTGGGCGTGGGCGGCATCCTGGCCTGCAGCAACGTGATCGCCAGCGAATACGCCTCGCAGCGCTGGCGCAGCCTGGCCGTCACGCTGCAGTCCACGGGCTATGCGCTGGGAGCCAGCATTGGCGGCTCCATCGCGGTGTGGCTGCTGGGGCGCCATGACTGGCGCGCGGTCTTCCTGTTCGGCGGCTGCGTGACGCTGGGCGTGCTGGTCCTGGCCTGGTGGCGACTGCCGGAATCCATGGACTTCCTGCTGGCGCGGCGCCCGGCCGGCGCGCTGCAGCGGCTCAACGCCCTGGTCGGGCGGCTGGGCCTGCCCGCATTGGCTGCGCTGCCGCCTGCCGCGCCCGCATCGGCGGGGCCGGCGCGGCGGGGCCCGCTGCAGCTGTTCGCGCCGGGCCTGCGCCGGCCCACGCTGCTGGTCTGGCTGTCGTTCTTCGCGGTGATGTTCGGCTTTTACTTCGTCATGAGCTGGACGCCCAAGCTGCTGGCCGCCTCGGGCCTCACGCCCGAGCAGGGCGTGACCGGCGGGGTGCTGCTGAGCCTGGGCGGCATCCTGGGCGCCACCTTGCTGGGCCTGCTGGCGGCGCGCTATCCCGTGCACCGCGCGCTGGCCGGCTTCATGCTGGCCACGGCCGTGCTGCTGTGCTTCATCGTGAGCAATCCGGGCTCGCTGCTGCTGTCGTATGCGCTGGCTTTTCTGATCGGCGTCTTCGTCAACGGCTGCGTGGCCGGGCTCTATGCCATCGCGCCCATGGTCTATGGCGGCGAGGTGCGCGTGACCGGCGTGGGCTGGGGCATAGGCATAGGGCGCATCGGCGCCATCGTCTCGCCCATGGTCGCGGGCTCGCTGCTGGACGCCGCGTGGTCGCCCAGCCAGCTCTATGTGGGCTATGGCCTGGCCTTCGTGTTCGCGGCCTGCATCGTGTCGCTGCACCGGCTGCAGGGGCCCGAAGCCGGCAGGCCCGCAGCCACGGGCCGCACGCTGTCGGCGCATTGAGCGCGACTTGCAGACAAGAAGGAGAACCCATGACCGAATGCACCACCATTGCACCTGCCTCCACGCCTGCCTTCCCGCTGGACCAGTGGTATGTCGCCGGCTTTGCCTGGGAGCTGCAGGACGCGCCACTGGCACGCACCCTGCTGGGCCGGCCCGTCGTGCTGTTTCGCACGCCCGATGGCAGCGTCGCCGCGCTGGAGGACCGCTGCTGCCACCGCGAGCTGCCGCTGTCCTGCGGCACGGTGGAGGCGCGCGGCCTGCGCTGCGGCTACCACGGCCTGCTGTTCGACCGCGCCGGCCAGTGCCTGGAGATTCCGGGCCAGCAGCGCATACCGCCCAAGGCCTGCGTCAAGTCCTTCGACCTGCGCGAGCGTGACCAGATCCTCTGGATCTGGATGGGCGCCACGCCCGATTCCGTGCCCGCGCAGGAGCCGCCCGCCTATCCCGTGCACGGCGATGCGCGCTACCGCTTCGGCGGCGATGTCTACCACTACGACGCGCCCTACCAGCTCATTCACGACAACCTGCTGGACCTCAGCCACCTGGGCTATGTGCACCTCAAGACCATTGGCGGCAATGCCGGCATCCACATGAATGCGGAGCTGCAGGTCCGCCAGGACGGGGACAGCGTCACCGTGCTGCGCTGGATGCCCGACTCCGACCCGCCGCCCACCTATGCGGCGGCCTGGCCGTTCGCGGGCCGCATCGACCGCTGGCAGGAGGTGGAGTTCCACCCCTCGCACGTGTGCATCTGGACCGGCGCCATGGACGCAGGCAGCGGCCGGCTCGACGATCCGCAGCGCGAGGGCTTTCACATGCGGGGATTTCACGGCGTGACGCCGGAGACCGAGCATTCGGCCCACTACTTCTGGACCATTGCCACCAACCCGCATCCCGACATGCAGGACACCACGCGCCTGGTGATCGACCAGACGGCTGCCACCTTCGAGGAGGACAAGGTCGTCATCGAGGCCCAGTTCCGCAACCAGCAGCGCTTTGGCGCGCGCCCCGTCATCGATATCCACGTGGACGCCGGCCCCAACCGCGCGCGCCGCGTGATCAGCCGGCTGCGCGAGGCCAGCGCCCGGGCGCTGGCGGCGGCCTGATTTTTCCGAACCCATCCCTTTCCGCGATTTCTTCCCATGCAAGCCAACCCCATCCTCCAGGTGCGCGTCGCGCGCAAATGCGCCGAGGCGCAGGACATCTGCAGCCTTGAACTCGTGCCGCTGGACGGCGAAAGCCTGCCCGCCTTCACGGCCGGCTCGCACATCGACCTGCACCTGCCCGGCGGCCTGGTGCGCCAGTACTCGCTGTGCAACGACCCGCAGGACACGGGCCGCTACGTGGTCGGCGTGCTGCGCGAGGCCGCCTCGCGCGGCGGCTCGGCCGCCGTGCACGAACAGGTGCAGGAAGGCCAGCAGATCGCCATCGGCGCGCCGCGCAACCACTTCGCGCTGCATGCGGGTGGCCCTGCGCGGCACCTGCTGCTGGCCGGCGGCATAGGCATCACGCCCGTGCTGGCCATGGCGCGCCAGCTGGCGCGCGAGGGTGCCGACTTCGAACTGCACTACTGCGCGCGTTCGCGCGAGCGCATGGCCTTCACGGCCCTGCTGCAGTCCATGCCCTGGGCCGACCGCGTGCACCTGCATGTGGATGGCGAGGGCGCGCTCGACATGGCGCAGCTGCTGGGCGCCCCGCAGGCGGGCCTGCACCTGTATGTCTGTGGCCCACGCGGCTTCATGGACGCGGCCCTGGGCATGGCTCGCGCATCGGGCTGGAGCGAGGACCGCCTGCACTACGAGTTCTTTGCAGGCGAGGCCGTGCAGCGCGAGGGCGATGCCGGGTTCGAGATCGAGATCGCCAGCACCGGCCAGGTGGTGCGCGTGGCGCCCGAGCAGACCGTCGTCCAGGCGCTGGCCGGCATCGGCGTGGAGGTGCAGACCTCGTGCGAGCAGGGCGTGTGCGGCACCTGCCTCACGCGTGTGCTCTCGGGCGAGCCCGAGCACCGCGACATGTACCTGACCGAGGACGAGCAGGCCGCCTGCGACCAGTTCCTGCCCTGCTGCTCGCGCGCGAAATCCGCCCGGCTGGTGCTGGACCTGTAGCGCGGGACCCGGCCGGCCGGCGCACAATGAGGTTTTCCCCCAAGGCCCGCCCTGTGGCGGCGGGCGCCGCCCTCCTGCCATGCAACCTGCCCTGCTCGTCCTCAACTTCAATACCGAGGCCCATCTGCGCCAGATGGCCCAGGCCTTTCCCTCCTTCGACCTGCTCTACGCGCCCGACGCCGCCCAGTGCGAGGCCGCCATCGCCGAGCACGGCACGCGCATACAGGCCGTGCTGACCATAGGCTCCATCGGCCTGTCGGCCGCGCAGATGCAGCGCATGCCCGCCCTCAGGCTGGTCTGCGCGCTGGGCGCGGGCTACGAGAACATCGATGTCGCCCATGCGCAGGCCCACGGCATTGCCGTGGGCAACGGCGCAGGCACCAATGACGACTGCGTGGCCGACCATGCCATGGGCCTGCTGATCGCCTCCGTGCGCGGCCTGGTGCGCCTGGACCGCGCCACGCGCGACGGCGTCTGGCGCACCGCCATGCCGCTGCCGCCCAATGTCTCGCACAAGCGCCTGGGCATCCTGGGCATGGGCGCCATCGGCGCCAAGATCGCCCAGCGCGCGCTGGGCTTCGAGATGGAGATCGGCTACCACAACCGCAGCCAGCGCAGCGAGCTGCCCCACCGCTACTTCGGCGACCTGCTGTCCCTGGCGCAATGGGCCGATGTGCTGCTGGTCGCCACGCCGGGCGGCCCGGGTACGCGCCATCTCGTCAACGCCCAGGTGCTGGACGCACTGGGCCCGCAGGGCCACCTGGTCAATATCGCGCGCGGCAGCGTGGTCGATACCGCCGCCCTGGCCGCCGCCGTGCGCGAAGGCCGCCTTGCCGGAGCGGGCCTGGATGTCTACGAAAGCGAACCCGCGCCCCCGGCCGAACTGCTGGACCTGGACGCCGTGGTGCTCACGCCCCATGTGGGCGGCTGGTCGCCCGAAGCCGTGCAGGCCTCGGTGGACCGCTTCATCGCCAACATGCGCTGCCACCTGGAAGGCCGCCCGCTGGTCTCGCCGGTCACGGCCTGAGGCTGGATTCAGCCCTGTGCCATCCCGGCAGCTGCTGCCAGGTGCAGCAGCCCCATGACCAGGCAGAGGGCCGAGGACACATGCCAGAAGCGGTCGCTGTTGTCCGGAAAGCGTGGTTTCAGCCACGGATAGGCCACGGCCCGCGCCACCAGCACCAGGCCGGCCCCGGCCAGCACTAGGCGCATGAAGGGCAGGGGACCCAGCAGGCCCGCGCCTGCCAGCGCATACCCTGCCAGCAGCGACAGCACCACGCCGATGGCCGCCGACACCAGCGGCGGATACCAGTGCCCGGCCTCGGCCATGCGCGCCATGCGCTCGCCGGCACCCATGAGCCGCAGCCCACGTCCCCCCCAGACGATGCAGGCGAAGTGGGCCAGCGCGGCCGCCGTGTCGAACAGGGCGGCGGCCAGGGCCAGCAGTTGCACGCCCTTCACGGCAGGGCTTCCCACGCGCCGGTGTGCTGATGCTTCTTCATGGTGTATTCCTTGGGATTTGCTGCAATGGCCGGCCACTGTAGTGCTTAAACTCCGGGCAGAAAACTCGCCTTGTGCTCAGGTTTTGCCGCATGCCCTCCCATACCTCCGCTACCACTGAATCCCAGAGAAGAAGACAGCCCGTACAGGCCCGTGCGCAGCGCACGCTGCAGGCCATTGTTCAGGCAGCAGCTCAGATTCTGGTCAAGGAGGGCGAAGCCGCGCTCACCACCAATCGCATTGCCGAGCGCGCAGGCGTCTCCATCGGCACGCTCTACCAGTACTTCCCCGACAAGCAGGCCGTCTTGCGCGCCATGGTCGATGGCCAGCGCCTTGCGGCCGTCGCGGCCATCGAGGCCTGGCTGGAGCAGGCGTCGGAACGGCGCCTGCCGCGCGAGGCCGTGGCGCGCGGCGTGGTCGCCTGTATCGTCGAGGGCTTTGCGGGCCGCACGCCTGCGCGGCGCAAGCTGGCGCGCTTTGCCTGGCGCCAGGATGGTGACGAGCGCATTGCCCTGTCCATGCGCGAGACCGCCGAGCGCATGGCCGCCCACCTGCAGCGCTGGGGTGGCCCCTCGCTGTCCTATGCGCGCCTTTACGTGGCCACGCGGGCCGTGCTGGGCACGGTGCGCTTTGCCTCGCTGGAGGCTTCGCCGCTGATCGCCTCGGGCGCACTGGAGGAGCTGCTGTGCGAGATGGGGGCAGATATGTTGCTGGGTGGCGCGACGGACGCGGGAGCCGCTGCCCGTGCCCCTGCCCCATAGGCAGCAGGGGCTGTGCCTGTGTCATTTCGCTGGACCGGCTTCGCAGCAAGGCATGCCTTGATGGGCGGGCTGAAGTCCTGGTCGTCCTTGCGAAGCAGGATGGCGAAAAAAAGGCCCCGCAGAGCGGGGCCTTTTGCTTCTACCGGAGTGTGCGATCAACCGATAGCATTCTAACGAGTTCGCGCGGCAATGGCTTTCTCCGCCACATCCACCAGGTCGGCGCCGACCTGCTGCTTCCACTTGTCGTAGACGGGGCGCGTGGCCTTGACGAAGGCTTCGCGCTCGGCCGGCGTGAGCTGGGTCACGGTCACGCCGTTGGCGGCCAGGTCCTTGAGCAGGGGCTTGTCGGCCTCGATCATGCCCTTGCGCGCGATCACGACCTGCTCCTTGGCGGCGTCCACGGCGGCCTGGCGCACGATGTCCTGGTCTTCCTTGGTCCAGGTGGCCCAGATGTCCTTGTTGACCACGAAGATCAGCGGATCGTTGATGTAGCCCCACAGCGTCAGATGCTTCTGGCCCACGGACTGCAGCTTGGCGGCCATGTAGACCGAGACGGGGTTTTCCTGGCCGTCCACGGCGCCGCTGGCCATGGCGGGCTGGGCATCGGCCCAGCTCATCTGCGTGGGGTTGGCGCCCAGCGCGGTGAAGGTGTCCAGGAACAGCGGCGAGCCCACGACGCGGATCTTCAGGCCCTTGAGGTCGGCAGGGGTCTTGATGGCGTGCTTGGAGTTGCTGATCTCGCGGTAGCCGTTCTCGCCCCAGGCCAGCGGCACCACGCCGGCCTTGTCCAGGCGCTGGAACAGGCGCTTGCCGGGCTCGCCATGCGTGAGAGCGTCGGCAGCCGCGTAGTCGGGCATCAGGAAGGGCAGGGCGAACAGGTTCAGCTCCTTGATCTGGGGCGACCAGTTCAGCGTGGAGCCCACGGCCATGTCGATCACGCCCTGGCGCAGCGCGCTGAATTCGCGCGTCTGGTCGCCCTGGATCAGGGACACGCCCGGGTAGAGCTTGATGTTGATGCGGCCGTTGGTGCGCTCGCGCACCTTGTTGGCCCAGATCTCGCCGCCCTTGCCCCAGGGAAAGGCCGTGCCCAGCACCAGCGACATGCGGTACTCGCTCTTGTACTTGGCCGGTGTCTGCGCCATTGCGGGAGCGGACGAAAGGGCCAGGGCCGCCGCTGCGGCCAGGCCGCTGGCGAGGAAAGTGCGAAGTTTCATTGCGAAGGTCTCCTTGTTGAATTTTTGGGAAATCAGTAGCCCAGGCGTGCTGGGAGCCAGAGAGCCAGCTGCGGGAAGGCGATCACGGCGATCATCACCAGGAACATGGCCAGCAGCATGGGGCCGACCCAGCGCACGGTGGACTCCATGCGCACGCCCGCGATGCGGCAGGACACCATCAGGTTCACGGCCAGCGGCGGCGTGAACTGGCCCAGCGCCACCTTGAGCGTGAGGATGACGCCGAACCACACCGGGTCCCAGTGGTAGTGCTGCATGATCGGCAGCAGCAGCGGCACGAAGATCAGGAAGATGGAGATGCCGTCCAGGAACATGCCCACGGTGATCAGCAGCAGGATCAGCAGCGCCATCACGCCGTACTCGCCCAGGCCCGATTCCACGATGGCCTTGGCCACCGGATCGATCACGCCCAGCGTGGACAGCGAGAACGCGAAGATGCCGGCCAGCGATACCACCAGCAGGATCACGGCCGACAGCTCGCCGGCCTCGCGCAGGATGGGGTAGAGGTCGCGCAGCGTGATGGTGCGGTGGATCACCATGCCCACGAACAGGCCGTAGAACACGGCCACCACGGCGGCCTCGGTGGGGGTGAACCAGCCGGCGCGCATGCCGCCCAGGATCAGCACCGGGGCGGCCAGGCCCCAGGAGGCCTCGCGCAGGCTGCGCCAGAACGGCGGGCGCGGCATGGACGATTCCAGCGCACCCATCCTGTGCCTGCGCGACATCCACACGGCCGGAACGATCAGCGCCACGCCGGCCAGGATGCCGGGGATCATGCCGGCCGCAAACAGCGCCGGCACCGAGGCGCCGGGCACCAGCACCGAGTAGATGATGAAGGCCACGGACGGCGGGATCAGGATGTCGGTGGCCGCGGCCGCGCCCACCACGCTGGCCGAGAAGCTGCCGGGATAGCCGGCGCGGCTCATGGCCGCGATCATCACGCCGCCCACGGCAGCGGCATTGGCCGGGCCCGAGCCCGAGATGCCGCCCAGGAACATGGCCACGGCAATCGCCACCAGGGGCAGCATGCCGGGGCCGCGGCCCACGATGGCCACGGCGAAGTTCACCAGGCGCAGCGCCACGCCCGAGCGGTCGAAGATCGAGCCCACGAGCACGAACATCGGAATCGCCAGCAGCGGGTACTTGCCCAGGCCGGCATAGAAGTTCTGCGGCACGGCCAGCAGGCCGAACCACTGCGTGTCGGGGCTGGCCAGCGCGATGGCGGCCGCACCTGCCAGGCCCAGGGCCGCGCCGATGGGCACGCCCAGGAGCATCAGGCCCAGGAAGGCGATGAAGAGCAGGGTCGCGATCATGGCGCCTTCTCCTCGTCCACGAAGGCGCCGGGGCGCCCCTGGCGCAGGAACAGTTGCAGCGCACGCAGCGTGATCAGCGCCGAGCAGATGGGCAGCCACATCGAATACCACCACTGCGGCACGCCGATGCCGGGCGAGGTTTCCTCGAAACGGTAGTCGTCCCAGACCACGCGCACGCTCAGTGCGGCGATCACCGCGAACAGCAGGGCCACCATCAGCGTGCCGAAGCGCGCCAGGCGCTTCCTGCGCAGGGCGCTGCCGCCTTCGGCGAAGTATTCGATGCGGATGTGGGCGTTGCGCGCCACGGCCGCCGAGCCCGCGACCATGGCCAGCAGGATCATCAGGAAGACCGAGATTTCCTCGGTCCACGCGAAGGACGAGGAGGTGAAGTAGCGCACCAGCACATTGGCGAAGGTGATCAGGGCCAGCAGGGCCATGATGACCACGGTGAGCCAGTCCTCGATGCGCAGCGAACGCGGCTCGTCCGGCTGGGAAGGCGTCTCAGCGGCGCCGTTTTCGGTGGGAGGGGATGACATGGACGCGGGGAGTCAGAAAATTACACATGGCGGGGCAGATGCAGTCACTGAGCTTCCTCGGCGTCGTGTGCCGGGGGCCGTGAGGAAAAAATGTCACATTGGGTAAATGCGGCGCAGCGCCATTATGTGCGCATACGAGCGCCGCATCAGATGGCGGTTTCCTCAGTGTGGCGGCCCATGCGGGACGATGATACGGGCATGCCCGGCGTGGAGGCACCGAGGAAGGGCCGCCCCGCACCGAGGGTGCCGTCCCCCTCCCGGAGAGAGAGGGGGAAGCGGCGTAGCCGCTCAGGGGGTGCCTTCCATCACAGCGGATAATGGCGGGCATGGAAACCAAATGGCTAGAAGATTTCGTCAGCCTGGCTGAAACACGCAGTTTCAGCCGCTCCGCCCAACTGCGGCATGTGACGCAACCTGCGTTCTCGCGCCGCATCCAGGCACTGGAGGCCTGGGCCGGCACCGACCTTGTGGACCGCAGCTCCTACCCGACCCGGCTCACGCCGGCCGGCAAGACCATGTATGACCAGGCGCTGGAAATGCTGCAGTCGCTGCAGAGCACGCGCACCATGCTGCGGGCCCATGTCAGCGCGGGCAAAGGCATGGTGGGGTTTGCCGTGCCGCACACGCTGGCCTTCACCTTCTTCCCGAACTGGGTCTCCAGCGTGCAGGCCAAGTTCGGGCCGTTCCGCAGCCGGCTGTTCGCGCTCAACGTGCACGACGCCGTGATGCGCCTGGTCGAGGGCGGCTGCGACCTGCTGATCGCCTACTTCCATCCGTCCCAGCCCTTCCAGCTTGACCCGGCGCGCTACGAGATGGTCAGCCTGGGCCATGAGGTGCTCGCCCCCTACGCCAAGCCCGACGCCGACGGCCTGCCGCTGCACCAGCTGCCGGGCCGCCAGGGCCAGCCGCTGCCCTACCTGGGCTATGCGCCGGGCGCCTACCTGGGCCGCGTGACGGAACTCATCCTCAAGGAAGCGGCCGAGGCCGTGCACCTGGAACGCGTCTACGAGACCGACATGGCCGAAGGCCTCAAGGCCATGGCGCTGGAAGGCCATGGCGTGGCCTTTTTGCCATTCAGCGCCGTGCGCAACGAGCTGGAGGCCGGCCGCCTGGTCAGCGCCGCACCTGCCGGTGACGACGGTTTCCGCATGGACATGGAAGTGCGCGCCTACCGCGAAAAACCCACCAGCAAGGATGCGCCCCAGGGCGTGGCCGGCGCGCTGTGGAACTTCCTGCTGGAGCAGGGCGAGACCATCGGCTGACACGCCAGGCGGCACTCATGAAGACAAAGGGGCTCTCGAGCCCCTTTTTGCTGCACGCTGGTGCATGGCAAAGCCCTTCAAGAGACCGACTTGGTGCATGGGTTATGCCTAGGGTAAACACCTATTATGCATGGCATGCATAAGGGTTTCTGCAAACGGCATTGGCTGTGCTGCCACGCCTGGCATTAGAGTGCGCGCACAGCAGCCACGCCGTGTGCAGGCCCCCAGGCGCGCTGGATCGGGCAAAAAACGCGTGCCATGGCACGGCAGTTGCTTACCTGAATCTGGCTGACGTGCTGGAAAGCCCTAGCACGTGTCGGTGCTCCAGCACCGTGCGTGATTGCACAATATGTGTCACATCGTTGATAGTTCGAGCCAGCCCACAAGGCGACTCGACCGTTCTCATCAAGACCGTTTTCGTTCTCATCTCAGGAGACCCGTATGAAGAAGCATTTGTTGGCCATCGCCGTGACCGCCCTGGCTGCAGGCAGCGCTTTTGCGCAGGCTGGCGACACCCTGGCCAAGATCAAGTCCTCCGGCGCCGTGACGCTGGGCGTGCGTGAATCCTCCGGCCTGGGCTACACGCTGGGCAATGGCAAGTACGTGGGCTTCCACACCGAGATGGGCGAGCGCGTGCTGGCCGACATCCAGAAGCAGCTGGGCCTGGCCAAGCTGGACATCAAGTACCAGCCCGTCACCTCGCAGAACCGTATCCCCCTGGTGACCAATGGCACCGTGGACATCGAGTGCGGCTCCACCACCAACAGCCAGGCCCGCCAAAAGGATGTGGCCTTCGCCGTGACCACCTATGTGGAAGAAGTGCGCATCGCCGTCAAGGGCAACTCCGGCATCACCGGCATCAAGGACCTGAACGGCAAGACCATCGTCACGACGACGGGCACCACCTCGGTGCAGACCCTGCGCAAGAACAAGCGCGCCGACGGCCTGACCTTCAAGGAAGTCATGGGCAAGGACCACGCCGACAGCTTCCTGATGCTGGAAACCGGCCGTGCCGACGCCTTCATCATGGACGGCTCCATCCTGGCCGCCAACATCTCCAAGTCCAAGGCACCTGCCGACTACAAGATCGTTGGCGAAACCCTGTCGGTCGAGCCCATCGCCTGCATGCTGCGTAAGGACGACCCCGCCTTCAAGAAGGCCGTGGACGACTCCATCAAGCGCCAGATCGCCGACGGCTCCCTGGCCAAGCTCTATGACAAGTGGTTCATGCAGCCGATTCCCCCGGCCAACGTGAAGGTCGGCCTGCCGCTGTCCGACGCCACCAAGGACGCATGGGCCAACCCCAACGACAAGCCCATGGAGTCGTACGAAGTCAAGTAAGCACCAGCTGAATGCCGCCCCTTCTGCCATGCGGTTGGAAGGGGCGTTTTTTGTTGCGGCGCCGTTTTTGCCGGTAGTGCATTTTTCAAGAATCTGAATAAAGAGGTGCTCCTATGAGTTGGGATTGGCAGGTGTTCTGCCAGGACACCATTACCCAAGAGGTCGGTCAAAGCTGCTTCGGCAAGAACGGCGACATCACCTACCTCGACTGGATGCTGTCGGCCTGGGGCTGGACCATTTCCGTGTCGCTGCTGTCGCTGTTGATCGCATTGATCGTCGGCTCGCTGATCGGCACGCTGCGCACGCTGCCCGACCGGCCGTGGATCGTGCGGCTGGGCAATGCCTGGGTCGAACTGTTCCGCAATATTCCGCTGCTGGTCCACATCTTCATGTGGTACCACGTGGTGCCGTCCATCTTCCCCGCGCTGAAGTCCCTGCCGGGCTTCGTGCTCGTGGTGCTGGCGCTGGGCTTCTTCACCTCGGCGCGTATCGCCGAGCAGGTGCGTTCCGGCATCCAGGCGCTGCCTCGCGGCCAGCGGTACGCGGGCATGGCGCTGGGTTTCACCACGTTCCAGTACTACCGCTACGTGCTGCTGCCCATGGCGTTTCGCATCATCATTCCGCCGCTGACCAGCGAGACCATGAACGTGTTCAAGAACTCGTCCGTGGCGTTTGCCGTGTCCGTGGCCGAACTGACCATGTTCGCCATGCAGGCGCAGGAAGAGACTTCGCGCGGCATCGAGATCTACCTGGCCGTCACCGGCCTGTACGTGGTCTCCGCCTTTGCCATCAACCGCATCATGGCCTTCATCGAGAAGCGCTCGCGCGTCCCGGGCCTGATCGCTGCCAGCGGCGGAGGACACTGACATGAACCTGCAAATCGACTGGTCGTTCTTCACCTGGGACCTGTTCAGCAACTTCGTGCTGAAGGGCCTGTACTTCAGCCTGACGCTGACCGTCATCGCCACCATCGGCGGTGTGCTCTTCGGCACGCTGCTGGCGCTGATGCGCCTGTCCGGCAAGAAATGGCTCGATGTGCCCGCCACGCTCTACGTCAACGGCATGCGCTCCGTGCCGCTGGTGATGGTGATCCTGTGGTTCTTCCTGCTGATGCCGCTGATCATCGGTCGGCCCATCGGCGCCGAGGTCTCGGCCATCATCACCTTCATCGCCTTCGAGGCGGCCTACTTCAGCGAGATCATGCGCGCGGGCATCCAGTCCATCCCGCGCGGCCAGGTCTTCGCGGGCCAGGCCATGGGCATGACCTATGGGCAGAACATGCGCCTCGTGGTGCTGCCCCAGGCCTTCCGCAACATGCTGCCCGTGCTGCTGACGCAGACCATCATCCTGTTCCAGGACACCTCGCTGGTCTATGCCATCGGTGCCTACGACATGCTCAAGGGCTTCGAAGTGGCCGGCAAGAACTACGGCCGTCCCATCGAATCCTATCTGGCCGCTGGCGTGACCTACTTCGTGCTGTGCTATTCGCTGTCCTGGGCAGTGAAGCGCCTGCACAAGAAAATTGCCATCATTCGATGAGCCAGCACCCCATTGAGGAATTGCAATGATTGAACTCAAGAACGTTTCCAAGTGGTACGGCAGCTTTCAAGTGCTGACCGACTGCTCCACCAACATCCAGAAGGGTGAGGTCGTGGTGGTCTGCGGCCCGTCGGGCTCGGGCAAGTCCACGCTGATCAAGACCATCAACGCGCTGGAGCCCTTCCAGAAGGGCGAGATCTTCGTGGACGGCGTGGCCGTGCACGATCCCAAGACCAACCTGCCCAAGCTGCGCAGCCGCGTGGGCATGGTGTTCCAGCACTTCGAGCTGTTCCCGCACCTGTCGGTGACCGAGAACCTGACCATCGCCCAGGTCAAGGTGCTGGGCCGCAGCGCGGACGACGCCAGGAAGCGCGGCCTCAAGATGCTGGACCGCGTGGGCCTGACGGCGCACAAGGACAAGTTCCCGGGCCAGCTGTCGGGCGGCCAGCAGCAGCGCGTGGCCATTGCGCGCGCGCTGTCCATGGACCCCATCGTGATGCTGTTCGACGAACCCACCTCCGCGCTGGACCCCGAAATGGTCGGCGAAGTGCTGGACGTGATGATCGGCCTGGCCAACGAAGGCATGACCATGATGTGCGTGACCCACGAAATGGGCTTTGCGCGCAAGGTGGCCAGCCGCGTGATCTTCATGGACGTGGGCGGCAAGATCCTGGAGGACTGTTCCAAGGACGAATTCTTCGGCAACCCGGAAGCGCGCCAGCCCCGGACCAAGGAATTCCTCAACAAGATCCTGCAGCACTGAACCGGTGCGGCCCTTGCGGGCCCGGCAATCAAGGGGGCGCTTCGGCGCCCCTTTTTTGTGGCCGCGGCGAGACGATGATGAGAATCGTTCTCGATACAATCGCCGGCTCAGCTGTTTGCACCGTGCTCCAGATCCCGCCCCCATTTCCCCGCCACCGGACAACTTCCACGTCCGCCGTGCCATGCCTGCCATGAAGCGCGACGACGCCCCGGGAGAGCCCGGTGGCCATTCCCGCAGTCTCTACACCCGCTGGCGCAAGCCGCTGCAGCGCATGCTGGCGCGGTACTTCAAGAGCCCGGCCGATATCGAGGATGCCTCCCAGGAAGTCTTCGTGCGCATGCTGTCGGCCGACAAGCGCCTGCCTGTGGACGAAGAGCGGCCCTATCTGCATCAGGTCGTGCGCAGCGTGGCGGCCTTCGCGCACCGCACGGCGCCGCAGCAGGCCGGTGTGCGGCTGGTGTCCGTGGAGGATTGCCGCGACGAGGTCGAGGCCCTGCCGGCCCGCGACGGAGCCGACCATGCGCTGGACGATGAGCGCCGCCAGCGCCTGGCCCGGCTGCGCGATGCCCTGAACGAGCTGCCCGAGCGCCAGCGCCAGGCCTTCGTGCTGCACCGCGTGCAGGAACTGACGCTGGAGCAGACGGCCGAGCGCATGGACATCACCGTGCGCATGGTCTCGCGCCACCTGAGCCGGGCACTGTCCTATTGCGAGATCCGCGTACGCTACGCCAGCGCCGAGCAAATGCGTGCCCTGCTGCGCGCAGACGAGCAGCGGCCGGGCGCCGCAGAGAACACACGATGAGCAACGAACTTCCCCCGGGCGTTTCGCCGCAGGAGCTGGTGGGGCTGCATGACAGGGCGGCCGACTGGTTCGTGCGCCGCCAGCAGCCGGACTGGACGGGCGCCGATGAGCGCGCGCTGGATGCGTGGCTGGGCGCCCACCCGCTGCACCGCAGCATCTTCGAAGGCATGTCGCGCCACTGGCATGGCGCGCCACAGCTCAGGGAATTGTTTCCCGATGAGTTCGGCGCAGCGGTGCCGCCCGCCGCGCCTGCCGTCTGCGCTGCACCAGCGGCCGCGCCGCCGCGCCAGCGCGTTCTTGCCCGCTGGCCCGGCCACCCTGCGGCGGCCCTGTCCGTGCTGGCGGTGGTCTCGCTGCTGGCCTGGGGTGGCTGGTACCGCTGGGACCACACGCCAGGCTATACGCTGCAGGCCCGCACGGCGCCCGGGCAGACGCAGAGCATCGAGCTGCCCGATGGCTCGCGCGTGGCCCTCAACGTGGACAGCGAACTCCAGGTGCGCTACTACCCGCGCCGCCGCGAGGTGGTGCTGGATCGGGGCGAGGCCTTCTTCGAGGTCACGCCCGGCCCGGACAGGCCCTTCACCGTGGACTCCGGCGCCAGCCGCGTCCGGGTGGTGGGCACCGCGTTCAATGTGCGCGCCGGGCCGCCGCGGCTGGTGGTGAAGGTGCTGGAGGGCAAGGTGCAGCTGCGGCCCGAGCGAGACCGGGCCGGGGGCGATGTCCTGCTGCTGGCGGCAGGCGCGGGCGTGGCTGTGGACGGCGCCGGCCGGCACAGCACCGTGGTGGCCGATGCGGACAGCGTGGGCGACTGGCGCACGGGCCAGGTGCGCTTCAGCGGCACGCCGCTGGCGGAGGTGGCGCAGGAGCTGTCGCGCTATCTGGGTGCGCCCGTGGAGCTGGGCGACGAGTCGCTGGGCCGCCTGCGTGTCTCGGGCCTGCTGGCCACGGCCGCGCCCGAGCGCTTTGTGCGCGCGCTGCCGGCCTTGATTGCGGTGCGCGTGCAGCCGCGCAACGGCGGAGGTTGGCTGATCGTGCGGGGATGAATCGAAGGACGTGAAACAATTTGTTTCAAATTGGTGGACAACCCCAGGTTCCAGCTTTGCACCGGTTTTGGCTTCTATAGGGGCAGGGGCGTGGATTTTCCAGGCCCGCACGGCTGCCAGCCAAGGACCACCGAGGGCGCTCGTCCCTCACGCCCCAGCCAACGGCCGCAACACCTGACGCGCATGCGCGGGTGGGCTGGCATGGCTTGTCCGGCGCGGTTCCTGATCGCCCGCGACGGCTGCCTGCGGCCTGCCCGTCGCGTGCCCGTGCAACGGCACAGCAACGGAGTGGCAATGAGAGCGCAAGAAGCAGCAGGCAGGGAATTCGCAGGCAGGGGCACACATGCCCGACGCAGGAACATGAAGGAGCAGGGCGCCGGCCCGCAGGCCAGTCCGCGCCTGCTGGCGTGGCTGGTGGCCGGTGCCGTGGCCGGCATGGGCGCCGCGCCGTCCGCCCGTGCGCAACAGCTTCAGCAGCCGGCCGCCTCTTCACCGATGCCGTCATCCGGACAGCGGCTGGCCTTTGACCAGCCGGCCCAGCCGCTGATCAACGCGCTGCGCGCCTTTGGCCGCCAGACCCAGTTCCAGGTGCTGTACGACGAAGCCGTGCTGGGCGGCCGCCAGGCGCCGGCCCTCCGGGGCAGCTTCACGCCGCAGGAGGCCATGGACCGGCTGTTGGCCGGCACCGGCGTGACCGCGCACAGCACCGAGCAGGGCACGTTCACGCTGCGAAAGGCGCCTGCGCCTGAGCCTGCGCCGCAGGCGTCGGCGGGCACCACGCTGTCCACGGTCAACGTGACCTCGCAGCGCATGGCCGCGCCGGGCAGCTACGTGGGCAGCGGCAGGAGCGCCAGCACCAAGCTGGACACGCCGCTGATCGAGACGCCGCGCTCCATCTCCATCGTCACCCAGGAGCAGCTGCAGAACCAGGCGCCCAAGAGCATCGAGCAGGCCCTGTCGTACACGGCCGGCGTGTCCACCGAAGTCACGGGCGCGGACCTGCGCATGACGGGCGCCATCATCCGGGGGTTCAGCGATGGCAGCTCCTACTACAAGGACGGGCTGCGGCAGTTCTCGGCCGGCACCTATGGTTCGTGGAACGACGAGATCGACGAGCTGGACAGCATCGAGGTCATCAAGGGCCCGGCCTCCGTGCTCTTTGGCCAGGGGCGGCCGGGCGGCGTGATCAACGTGGTCTCCAAGAAACCCGAGGCCGACCATGTGAACAGCGTGGGCTTGTCCTATGGCCGCTACCAGCGCGCCCAGGCCACGGCCGATCTGGGCGGCGCGCTGGATGCCTCGGGCGACCTGCTGTACCGGCTCAACCTCAAGGCGCGTGACAGCGACGGACGCACCGTGGGCTCGCGCGATGACCGCATCTCCATCGCGCCCTCGCTGCGCTGGAACCTCTCCGGCCGCACCCACCTGACCGTGCTGGGCAGCTACTCGCGCGAGCGCGGCACGCCCAAGTCCTGGTGGCCCAGCCTGTTCACCTACCCGCAGATCAAGGACCTGCCTGCGCACCTGACGGCCGGCGACCCGTCCTTCGACCGCTTCGACCGCGACACGCGATCGCTGGGCTACGAGTTCTCGCACCAGACCGACAGCGGCTGGCAGCTCACGCAGAACCTGCGCTACTCCACCATCGACATCGATTACCGCCATATCTACGCCATGGACGTGCTGGCCGACGGCCGAAGCGTCTCGCGCGCCAGCCTGGCCCAGCGCACCAAGGGCCGCACGCTGGCGCTGGACACCCGCCTGCACAAGGACCTGCGATGGGGCGGGCTGCAGCACCGGCTGGCCTTCGGCATGGACCATGTGAAGTACAGGGAGCGCGGCGGCCTGGGCTTTGGCTGGGATGTGCCCGACCTGGACATGCTCGACCCCGCCTATGGCCAGTCCATCGCCTATCCAGAGCTGGAGGACAGCCGCACGGACCTGCGCCAGACCGGCATCTACACGCTCAACCAGTTCAAGTGGGACCGCTGGGTGGCCAATCTCAGCCTGCGCCATGACCAGGCGCGCACCACGCAGAACAGCAGCACCCAGCCGCGCATGAGCGACAGCGCCACCACCGGCAGCGCGGGCCTGCTCTACCTGTTCGACAGCGGCTGGGCGCCCTATGCGAGCTATGCGACCTCCTTCGATCCGGTCACGGGCCTGCAGTACGACGGCAATCCGTTCGAGCCCCGGCGCGGCAAGCAGTACGAGGCGGGCGTGAAGTACCAGCCTCCGGGAAGCACCTCGCTGATCACGGCCTCGGTCTTCGACCTGCGCCAGACCAACGTCACCACGCTGGACCCCGACCACCCGCGCTTCAGCATCCAGACGGGCGAGGTGCGCTCCACGGGGCTGGAGCTGGAAGGCCGCTTCGCGCTCACGCGCGAGCTGAACGCGCTGGCCAGCTACACCTACCTGGACCCGCGCACCACGCAGAGCAACCGGCCCGCCGAAATCGGCCGCCAGACCATACAGACCACACGCCACATGGCCAGCCTGTGGCTGGACTACCGCCCGCGCGCGGTGCCGGGCCTGATGGTGGCCGGCGGCCTGCGCTACAAGGGTCGCTCTCCCTACAACGTGGCGGCGGACGGCACGCTGAACATCAACGACTCCGCCACGCTGGCCGACCTGGCGCTGGCCTACGAGACGCCGCAGTACCGCATCGCGCTGAACATCAACAACCTGTTCAACCGCAAGTACTTCGCAGGCATCTTCCGCGGCGTGGATCGCGAGGCCACGCTGAGCTTCAAGTACTACTGGTCTATGTAGAAGACCTGCGCGCGGTTGGCTTGCGCGCGGCGCGAGCCGGCCCGCGCGGCTCGGGCGTCCTGATCAGCTGGTGGTTGAACTCCCTCCACAGCGCGTCGCGCCGGGCCAGCGCCTCGGACACATCGGCATGGCGCAACTGGGCCACGGCCGAGACCAGGGCATTGCACAGGTAGAAGGCGGCCGTGTAGGAGTGAAAGGGCGAGGCATTGGCCGTGCGCACCTGCAGCCAGTGGTGGGCCACGGTGGCCAGGGGAGCCGTGGGGCTGTCGGTGATGGCCAGCACCCGGGCGCCGGCTTCCGAAAATCGCTGCGCCACCTCGTAGGTGCCGCGTGAATACTGGCTCACGCTGAAGGCCAGCAGCGTGTCGGTGGGGCCTACCCACAGCAGCTGGTCGGCCGGGGCGATGGCGCCTGCATCCAGCTGCTGCACGCCGGGGCGGCACATGTTCAGGTGCAGGGCCAGCCAGGCGGAGACCGGCGAGCTGTTGAGCTGCGCCAGCACGAACACCCGGCCCTCGTCCTGCGCGAGCTGCCGTGCCATGGCCTCGAAGGCCGCCATGTCCAGCCCCTCGCGCGTGGACTGGATGTTGTGCTGGTCGTGCAGCAGTGCATCGTCCACGCACTCGCTCAGGCTGCGCTGCGCGCCCAGCAGCACGGGCGCGCGCTGGGCAGCCGTCTGCAGCAGCGCCGTCACCTCGCCGCGCGCCTCGCGCTGGGCCTCGGCATAGCTGGCATAGCCGAGCTTGGCGAACAGGCGCACCACGGTCGAGGCGCTGGTGCCTGTGCGCGCTGCCAGGGCGGTGGCCGATTCCAGCAGCGCATGCGGGTAGTCGCTGCCCAGGGTCTGGGCCAGCGTCTGCTCGCTGGCCGTCAGTTCCGCGCCCTGCTGCGCCAGGCGCTGCGGCAGCAGCAGCGCGGCTTTTTGCAATGGTGATTTCATGTTTTTCTTGTATATGCAACGTGTGTTGCAAAATAGGGGGTCGCGTGCAACACTGCATGCACTCTGGAGATTCCACCATGCACGATACCCTCGAACAAAGCCGCGTGCAGCAGCGCGCGAGACTGCTGGACTGGCTGGGCGGCCAGCAGCAGGCCATGCAAGATCTGTTGCACAGGATTGTCGATATCGACAGCGGCAGCCGCGATGAAGCCGGCATCCTGGCCGTGGCCCAGGCCCTGCGCGAGCGGCTGGAGGCGGCCGGCGTGGCCGTGCGCTTCGAGGACGTTCCCGGCTACGGCGTGCTGCTGCATGCCGACGTGCCCGGGCCCGGCGAGGGCGCGCCCATCTATCTGATGGGCCACATGGACACGGTCTTTCCGGCCGGCACCGTGGCGCGCCGCCCCTTCCGCGTGGAAGAAGGCCGGGCCTACGGTCCCGGCGTGGCCGACATGAAGTCGGGCCTGGTGCTCAACGTCTTCGTGGCCGAGGCCTTTGCGCGCTGCGGCGGCCTGGGCGCGCCGCTCAAGCTGTTCTTCTCGTGCGACGAGGAGATCGGCTCGCCCGCCACGCGCCAGACCATCATGGATACGGTGCGCGGTGCGCGCGCCGTCTTCAACGCCGAGCCGGGCCGCGTCAGCGGCAACCTGGTGACCAGCCGCAAGGGATCGATGGCCGTGGAGTTCGAGGTGCAGGGCGTGGCCGCCCACGCCGGCATCAACCACGCGGCTGGCGCCAGCGCGCTGGAAGCCATGGCGCGCAAGCTGCTGGCCCTGCATGCGCTGACCGATCCCGCCACGGGCACGACCACCAATGTGGGCGTGCTGCAGGGCGGCATCGTGCCGAACATGGTGGCGCCCCACGCCAAGGCCGAGCTCGATGTGCGCTACACGGCCCAGACCGATCCCGATGCGCTGATGGAGCGCATCCGCGCCATCGTGGAGGAAGAATCCGTGCCCCGCACCCAGGGCCGCGTCACCGCCGTGCGCCGCACCCTGCCCATGGCGCCCACGCCCGATGCGCTGCTGCAGCTGTACCGTCGCGGCGCGCAGTCGCTGGGCTTCGACGTGCAGGGCGAGTTCACGGGCGGCGCGGCCGACAGCGGCCTCACGGCCTCGGTGGGCGTGCCCACGCTGTGCGCCACCGGCCCCGTGGGCGGCCATCCCCATACCGAGCGCGAGTACTGCGAGCTGGCCACCTTCGTGCCGCGCGCCCAGGCCGTGGCCCTCGCCATCTTCGACCATCCTTGACTCCGCTGATACCCATGAAAAACCTGTCCGTGAATGCATCCTTCCCCACCCGCCGCAAGCTGCTGGGCGCAGGCCTTGGCCTGGCGGGCCTGTCCGCGCTGGCGCCGATGGCCGCACGCGCCGATGACAAGTACCCCTCGCGCCCGATCACGCTGGTCGTGCCGTTTCCGCCCGGCGGCTCGGTGGACATCATGGGCCGCCAGTACGCCGAGCCCCTGTCGCGCATCCTGGGCGTGCCCATCGTGGTGGAGAACCGTCCTGGCGCGGGCGGCTCGGTCGCCACGCAGTACGTGTCGCGCGCCAAGCCGGACGGCTACACCCTGGTCGTGTCGTCGCAAAGCAGCCACCTGGCCAATCCGCTGACCCAGCCCAAGATCGGCTACGACCCCATCAAGGACTTCGAGAACATCGCCATCCTGGGCCGCCAGCCCAATGCGCTGATGGTGCACTCCAGCCTGCCCGTGAAGAACTTCCAGGAGTTCATCGAGTACGTGAAAAAGCGTCCCGGCCAGGTCAACTACGGCAGCGCCGGCATCGGCAGCATGGGCCAGCTCAACGTGGAAATGCTCAAGGCCGCCACGGGCATCTTCGCCACCCACATTCCCTACCGCGGCGGCTCGCCGCTGGTCACGGCGGCCATCGGCAACGAGGTGCAGTTCATCCTCGACAACCTGGTCTTCATGCTGCCCCATGTGCAGTCGGGCAAGGTGCGCGCCCTGGTCGTGGCCTCGGAGCAGCGCCTGCCCATGCTGCCCGACGTGCCCACCATGGCCGAGGTCGGCTATCCCCAGCTCAACATGAGTTCCTGGACCGGCATCGCGGCGCCTGCGGGCACGCCCGACGCCATCGTGCAGACGCTGCACAAGGCCGTGCGCCAGGCCGCCACCGCGCCTGCCATGGTGGCCAGCCTCAAGGAGCGCGGCGTGGTCGCGCCCGAGGAGATGAGCCCCGCCGCGTTCGAGAAGATGATGGCCGAGCGCCTGAAGCTCTTCGGCGAGGTGGTGCGCAAGGCCCATATCGTGGCCGAGTAAGCAGGGCACGCCCAGGGCGCCCCCAGGGCGCCCCGGATGGCCGGGCGCAGCCGACGTATTTCCATAAGGAGGAGACATGAGCATGACCCCTATCGCCCGCCAGGCTGCCAGCCACCCTTCCCGCCGCCGTGTGCTTGGCGCGGGGCTGGGCCTGGGTATGCTGGCACCGCTTGCGGCGCTGGCCGCCGAAGGCAAGGCCACCGGCTACCCCTCGCGCCAGATCAGCTTCATCGTGCCGTTCCCTCCGGGCGGTTCGGTGGATGCCATGGCACGCCAGTACGCCGAGCCCATGGCACGCATCCTGGGCGTGCCCATCGTCGTGGAGAACCGGCCCGGCGCGGGCGGCTCGGTGGCCGCGCTGGCCGTGGCGCGCGCCAAGCCGGACGGCTACACCCTGGTCGTGTCCTCGCAAAGCAGCCACCTGGCCAATCCTCTGACCCAGCCCAAGGTGGGCTACGACCCCATCAAGGATTTCGAGAACATCGCCATCCTGGGCCGCCTGCCCAATGTGCTGGTCGTGCCCGCCAGCCTGCCCATCCGCAGCTTTGCGGAGTTCATCGCCTATGCCAAAAAGCACCCTGGCCAGCTCAACTACGGCAGCGGCGGCACGGGCAGCATGGGCCAGCTCAACATGGAGATGTTCAAGGCCGATGCGGGCCTGGACATCACCCATGTTCCCTACCGGGGCGGCACGCTGCTGGTCACCTCGGTGCTGGCGGGCGAGGTGCAGGTGTTCCTGGACAACCTCATCTCCATGCTGCCCCACATCCAGGCGGGCAAGGTGCGCGCCCTGGCCGTGGCCTCCGAGCAGCGCGTGGCGCAGCTGCCCGATGTGCCCACCCTGGCCGAGGTGGGCTACCCGCAGCTGAACATGAGCTCCTGGACCGGCCTGGCTGCGCCGGCCGGCACGCCCGCGCCCGTGGTGCAGGCCCTCTTCAAGGCCGTGCGCCAGGCCGCCACGGCGCCGGCCATGGTGGCCAGCCTGCAGGACCGTGGCGTGACCCCGCCCGAGGAAATGAGCCCCGCCGCCTTCGAGGCCATGATGTCCGAGCGCCTGAAGCGCTTTGGCGAGGTGGTGCGCAGGACGGGCATCGTCGCCGAGTGAGCTGCTAGTCCAACTGCACACCCACCTCGCGCACCAGCCGCCCCCAGTCCGCCAGGTCCTGGCGCAGCGTGTCGGCGAATTGCGCGGGCGTGGTCCGGGGCAGGTCGGTCAGGTTGAGCTCGCCCAGCTTTTTGGCCGTGGCCGGGTCCTGCAGCAACTGGTTGATGGCGGCGTTGAGCTTGTCCACGATGGGCTGCGGCGTTTTGGCGGGCGCGAAGACGCCGTACCAGGAATAGTTGTGGAACGGGTAGCCCGCCTCGGTCAGGCTGGGCAGGTCCGGCTGGCTGGGAATGCGCTTGTCGCCGCTGTGGGCGATGGCGCGCACGCGGCCCGCACGCACCAGCTCCACGGTGGAAGAGGTGTCTGCAAACGCCGCTTGCACCTGCCCGCCCAGCAGGCCCTGCACACAGGGGCTGCTGCCCTTGTAGGGCACATGCTGCATCTGCAGGCCGGCCTGCTTGAGCAGGAATTCCATGGTCAGGTGCCCGCCCGAGCCCTGGCCCCAGGAACAGTAGCTGAGCTGGCCGGGCCGGGCGCGCACATGCTCCACGAACTCCTTGAGCGAATGCACGGGCAGATCGCGCGAGACCAGCAGCAGATTGCCCGCGCGGCCGATCTGCGCAATGGGCGCAAAGTCCTTGATCGGGTCATACGGAACCTTGCGGTAGAGGCTGGGGTTCACGGCCATGGACGCCGTGTAGGTGAACAGCAGCCGGTAGCCGTCCGGCGCGCCGCGCGCGGCCTGCTCCACGCCGACCAGGCCGTTGGCGCCGGGCCGGTTGTCCACCACGAAGGGCTGCCTGAGCAGCCGGGTCAGGCCTTCGGCAAACACCCGCGCGATGGTGTCCGTGCCGCCGGCGGCGGCCGTAGGCACGATCAGCGTGACGGGGCGGGCGGGGTAGTTGCCGGCATCCTGCGCCGGCTGGGCGTGGCCCGTGCAGGCCATGGCCAGCAGCAGTGCCAGGGCCATGCCGTGCTTCTTCATCGTCTTCATGCACTTGTCTCCTTGTGTCGCCTTGAGTCGCCTTGCCTGTGCGCGGCCCCGTCAGCGCAGCCCCAGGCGCGCCTGCCGGCCCTGCTCGATCATGTCGGCCCCCACGCGGTAGAGGTTGCGCGAGACATAGCTGTCCACCTCGCGCGCACGCTCGCGCAGCCAGGCGGCCTTGAGGCTGCGGGCCTGGCCGATCTCGGGCGCGTCGCCGGCCGCGGTGGCCAGCACGTCGATCACATGCAGGGCCAGCTGCCACTGGCCCGCGTCGGCCAGCGCCTGGGCGCTGGCCACCAGGCCGGGCTTGTCGGTGATGGCATCGGCGATGGCGGCGCCTGCGGCCTCGGGCGGGGCCGGGTGCAGCGTGGTCGGGTTGCGGTCCCACCAGCCGTTTTCCGAACGGTAGATGTCGCGCACGATGTAGCTGGGGTCGCCATAGGTGGGCTTCATCCACTCCACGCCGAACAGCTCCTGCGGATAGTCCATGGCCGCGAGCACCTGCTGCTCGTTCAGGCCCTCGTTCATCAGGCGCACGACTTCGGCGCGCAGCCAGCGCAGCGCCTGTGCGGTGTGCAGCAGCACCTGCTGCACGGCCTGCTCGCCCTCGATCACGGGACCGAACTCGCGCACGGCCTTGAGCGGGCGCAGCGCGGCCATGGCCTGCAGCGTGTCGGCCCAGCGCACGGTGTCGCGCAGCGTGCGAAAGGGCGTGCCGATGTTGGGGATGGAGTCCAGCAGCGCCGCGCCGCCGTACAGCACGCGCTGGCCGGGGCTCCACAGCGCGATGGCGTCGTCGGTCTCGGACGGCGCCCAGAACAGCTCGATGCGGCTGTCTCCGCTGCCTATCTCCAGCCGCGTGTCGAAGGTTTCGGTGGGCTCGTGCATGTCCAGCCGGTGCTCGAAAAAGCCCGCGCTGCGGTTGAACTGGATCTCGGCCATGCGGTGCTGCAGCGCCCGGGTCTCGCGGTAGCGCGCCTGGCGGCGCGGCAGGTTGCGGTGCGCGATGAGGCGCGGCACAGGCTCTCCGCGCGCGGCCGCATGCTCCAGCCAGGCGGGCACGCCCGCGTTGTAGCCGATGTGGCCGTGGCTGTAGCACAGCGCATGCACGGGCGCATCGCTGAGCTGGCGCAGGCTGGCGATCATGTCCTGGCTGACCTTGCCGCCGGGGCCGGCGTCGATCACCACCAGGCCCGCGTCGGTCTCGGCCACGAAGGACTGGCCCTGGCCGCGCAGTATGTGCAGGCCCGGCGCCACGGTTTCGCTGCCGGTGCCCACCAGCAAGAAGGGCTTGTCGTCGTCTCTGGCGTTCATGGGGTCTCCGGGTCTGGTTCGATGGGGGGCAGGGCGTAGCGGCCGTCCAGCAGTTCGGGACTGGGCATGTAGGCGCGCAGGCACAGGTAAAAGCCTTCGCGCGGCGCGGGCAGCCAGTTGGCGCGGTGGTCTTCGCTGGCCGGTGGCGCGTGGCTGATGTGGATAGTCAACCCACCATCGCCATCGCCATCGCCATCAGCGTCGGGGCGCAGGCCCGGCGTGCGGTCGCCGATGGCATGGCGGTCGATGGGGTTGTCCACCAGCATGCAGTCGTGGGCGCCGTAGAGGGTCAGGGACCAGAAGGCCTGCACGGGCGGCAGCGCGCCTGGGGCAAAGCGAAGCCGGTAGCGGCGGCTGCCGTGCAGGGGCAGGCCCTGGGCGTCATGCCAGGCCAGCGGGTAGATGGCCTCGCGGCTTTCCAGCATGCCGATGTACTTGAGCGCAATTTCGGCGCGGGCCTGGAAGTCGTCGCCAAAACTGCCTTCGACTAGGGCGGGGAGTTCCCAGCCCGAGTCCAGGCGCCGGCCCGTGCTGGCCGCGCGCAGCCGGGGCAGCACGCTGTCCAGGGCGCGCTGCAGTGCGGCTTGCTGTTGCGCATCGGGTGCGCCCAGCCCGGCGCCCAGGCCCACGGCCGCAAAGCGCGCGACCCGTGCGGCATGCCCCGCCGGCGGCGGGTTGTCGCGCAAGGCGGCATTCACCTGGGCTGCATAGTGCTCGGCATTTGGCGGGGCCTGGGGATCGCAGTCCGGGTCGAAGGCACGGGCCTGCGAGGGCGTGCCCGCCTGCCAGTCGGCCAGCGGGCGCACCGCAAAGCCGTCCTGCAGCGCGTGCACGGCGGGCAGGTCATGCTCGCCATCGACCAGGATGCGGCCTATCACCCACAGCCAGGGCGTGGGCGCGGCAATGTGTGCGCCGGGCGCATCGAACGGTGGCGGCAGCGCCCCCTGCCAGCCGGGCGGCGTGACCAGGAAGGAGCGCGCAGCCGTGCCCGTCAGGCGCTGGCCCAGGTGGGCGAAGGGGTTGGTGAAGAAGTCCAGCAGGCCCAGCACGTAGTAGCGGCCCGCCGTGTCGGGCACGTCGATCACCAGCGGCCCGGCGCCCAGGTCCAGCCAGGCGTTGGTGTAGAGCGTGTCGTTGTTGGGCGTGACCACGCGGCTGGTGCCGGCGCGCAGCAGCTGGCGCGCATGCACGAACTGGTTGCACCAGCGCAGCGGTGCGGGCGCGGCCTCGCCCGCCGCATTGCGCCGGGGCGAGGTGGCCGCGCGCATGCGGCGCATCTCGTACAGCGGGCAGGTGTGGATGACGGCCTCTTCGGCCAGGGTGCTCAGGTCCATGGCGTGTCTCATGCGGCCACGGGCTGCAGGGGCGGAACAGGCCATTGGTGCGCGCCTGCCTGCGGGTGGTACATGCGCAGGATGAGGTAGAAGCGCCCGTGCGGCGTGGGCAGCCAGTTGGCTGCGCCCTGTGCCGGCCGGGCATGGCCCAGATCGATCTGCAGGCTGCCGTCGGCCTCGCGCAGCAATCCCGGCGTGCGGTCGCCGATGGAGTGGCGGCCGATCTCGTTGCCGTAGAGAAAGCGGTCGGCGTCGTACAGCGTGACGGACCAGAAGGCGTCGGCCGGCGGCATGTCGGCGGCATCGAAGCGCAGCACATAGCGCTGGCTGCCGTCCAGCGGCTGCAGGCCTGCGTCGTGGTGGGCGGCCGCGTAGATGGCCTCGCTGGTGGCCAGCGCGCCCAGGCCCAGGTAGGCGGTGCGTGCGCGGCCGAGGTACTCGCTGCCGTAGCGGCCGGTGGACGGCGTCATGGTCCAGGGCCGGGGACGGCGGTTGCGCCCCATGGCGGCCACGGTGCGCACGCCGTCGGCAAAGCCCTCGGTCAGGCCTTCGCGCACGGGCTCCTCCAGCTGCTCCCACGCCATGTGGGCGCTGGCCACCAGGCCGGCCTGGCCGAACCAGGCCAGCAGCCCCTGGTCCTCCTTGCGTCCGGGCGCCTCGGCCAGTGCATGGCAGAGGTTGGTGAAAAAGCGCGGCGCAACCTCGGCCGCAGGCTCCTGGTTCTCGAAGGCGGCCGCCATGGCGTCCACGGGCGGGCCGACCCAGTTCGCGACGGCGGCCGGGCGGCCTCCTTTCGGCGTGCCCGGCGCGGGCTCCAGCCGGATGTCGGCCTGCAGTGCGCGGGCTGCAGGCCAGTCGGGCGCATCGCCCACCACGGTGCGGCCGATCAGCCAGACCAGGTTGCTGGGGCAGTGCACCAGACGGTGGCCGGCCAGGTGTTCCGGCACCTGGCCGCCCGGCCCGACCAGGACCACGGTCTCGCCTTCGGGCGCGCAGTTGCGCGGTCCCAGGTTCTCGAAATTCTCGGTATAGGCATCGTACAGGGCCAGCACGAAATAGCGGCCCGGATGCGCGGCGCTGGAGGGCACGGTCAGCAGGCGCGGGCCGTCGGCCAGGTGGATCCAGGCCAGCGAGTACAGCAGGTCGTTGGCGGGCGTGACCACGTCGCGGTCCTCATGGGTGGAGGGGCGCTGGCTGTGGTGCAGCGTGTCGAAGTCGCCGCGCATGTCCAGGCCCAAACCGGTGGCGCGTGCGGCGCCGGCATCGGTCTGCAGGCGGCAGGTGCGGTAGGTCTCTATCAGCGGATAGCCGTAGACAAAGGCGGCCAGGCCGATGGAGCGCGCCAGGGCGCGGCGGACTTCGGGCAGGGAGGGAGGGGTCGGGTTCATGTCCATTGTTTTCTTCAGGGCAGGAGGGGGGTCAGTCGAGGGTCACGCCCGTGGAGCGCGCCAGGTCCAGCGCCACGGGCAAAAAGGCGGCGTAGGCGGCGCTGGCCTCGGCCGGGCTGTTGCCCTGGGCCTCCAGGCCCAGCGCCTCGACACGCTGGCGCACCTGGGGCTCGCGCATCACGGCGGCGACCTCGCGGCCCAGGCGTTCGACGATGGCGTCGGGCGTGCGCGCGGGCGCCATCAGCGAGATCGATCCCGTGATGGCATACACGGGCTCGCGGTAGCCCTGCTCGGCAAAGGTGGGCACATCGGGCAGGGCCTTGCTGCGGCGCGGTCCGGCCACGGCCAGGGCGCGCAGCTTGCCGGCGTCGATGAAGGGCTTGAGCGTGGCGGCCGAGCCCAGCGTCATCTGGATCACGCCGCTGATCAGGTCGATGGACATGGGCCCCTCGCCCTTGTAGGCCACGTGCAGCGACTGCAGGCCGTAGGCCTTGTCCATGAAGACCTGGACCTGGTGCGGCTGCGTGCCCGCCCCCCAGGAACCCATGGCGTACTTGCCCGGCGACTGGCGCACGGCCTCGACCAGTCCCTTGAAGTCCTTGGCCGGCACGGCCGGGTTGACGGCCATCACCATGGAGGGCGAGACCACGTCCGAGACCATGCGCAGCTCGGTGCGCGGGTCGTAGGGCAGCTTCTTGTAGAGCACCAGGTTGGCCGTGATGGGCCCGGGCACGGTCAGCAGCAGGGTGTGGCCGTCGGGCACGCTCTTGGCCACATGCTCGGTGCCGATGATGCCGCCCGCGCCGCTGCGGTTGTCCACCACCACGGGCTGGCCCAGGCGCTTGGCCAGGCCCTCGGCCAGGATGCGCGCCACGGTGTCGGTGGAGCCGCCGGCCTGGTATTGCACGACGATGCGCACGGGCCGGGCGGGATAGCCGTCCTGGGCCGGCGCGGCGCTGCAGGCCAGGGCGAGGCAGGTCAGTGCGGCGGTGCGCAGCAGGGGTGTGTTCATGGTGGCCTCCGGGCGGGCGATGGAATGGGCATTGGCTTTCATGCAGCCTCCCTGCCGATGACCAGCGCATCGACGGCCACGCAGCCGCCGTCCGCGCGCGGGCGGGCGATCAGGGGATTGATCTCGGCGCTTTCCAGCGTGGCGCCTGCGCGCTGCGCAAAGCCGGCCAGGGCGCACAGCGTGTCGGCAATGCTGTCCAGGTCCACGCGGGGGCGGCCGCGGGCGCCGTCCAGCACGGCAAAGGCCCGCAGCTCGCGCACCATGGCCAGCGCGTCGTCGCGCGCGATGGGCAGCAGGCGCAGCGAGACATCGCGCAGGATCTCGGCATGGATGCCGCCCAGCCCGAACATCAGCACCGGGCCGAACACCGGGTCGCGGTGCACGCCGGCGATGCACTCCACGCCGCCCTGCACCATGGGGGCGGCCAGCGCGCCGTCGATGTGCGCATCGGGCCGGGCCTGGCGCGCATTGGCCAGGATGCGGTCGAAGGCGGCCTGGGCGCCGGCCGCATCCGCCAGGTTCAGTGCCACGCCGCCCACGTCGGACTTGTGGGCGATGGCATCGCTGCATACCTTGAGGGCAATGCGTCCGCCCATCTCCTGAGCGGCCTGCACGGCCTGCGCTGCCTCGGCCGCCGTGCGCACCAGCCGGTGCGGCACCACGGGCACGCCGGCCTCGGCCAGCAGGGCCATGCTGCGCTGCTCCGACAGCGTGCCCGCCGGCAGGTGCAGTGCGCTGCCTGCATCGGCCATCGCGGGCAGAGCCTGCGGTGTTTCATGCAGGCGGGCCAGCGCGCCAATGCAGCGTATGGCCGCGCCCGGGTCGGCGAACACCAGGCAGCCCAGCGCCTCCAGCGCATCGCGGCGCTCGGGCGGGCACAGCGTGCTGACGGCCAGCAGGGTGTCCGGATGGCGGGTGCGCAGCGTCTGCACCAGGCTTTGCAGCACGGGCCAGAAGGCGTCGGACAGGCCGCCTGCCGCGAAGAAGCCCAGCCAGCTGTCGAACTGCCGGTCGGCCAGCATCAGGCGGGCGCTGCGCTCCAGCAGCGTCATGTCGTTGGTGACCTGGCCCGTGATGTCCACGGGGTTGCGCGGCGCGGCAAACGGCACCCATTCGCGCAACTGGCGCTGGGCCGCGTCGGACAGCGGTGCCACGTCCAGGCCGGCTGCGCTGGCGTCGTCGGCCATCATGGCGCCCACGCCGCCCGAGACCGTGAACAGTCCGATGGACCGCCCCTTGGGGGCCTGCGCGATGGAGGCGCTGGCCGCCAGCGCGAAGAAGTCCGTGATGGAATGCGCGCGCAGCACACCGTAGCGGCGGAACACCGCGTCATAGACCGCATCGTTGCCCGCCAGCGAGGCCGTGTGCGATGCGGCGGCGGCCGCGCCCAGGGCGCTGGTGCCCACCTTGCACATGACCACGGGCTTGCCGCGCTCCTGCGCCAGGGCCAGGGCCGCGCGCAGCCGGGGGCCGTCGCGGCAGCCCTCCATGTAGGCCATGATCACGTCGGTCTCGGGGTCCTGGGCCAGCCAGGCCAGGCCATCGGCCAGCTGCACATCGGCCTCGTTGCCCGTGGTGGCCCACAGCGACAGGCCCAGCCCGCGCTCGCGCGCCAGGCTGTAGGCATAGGCCCCGAAGGCGCCCGACTGGCTGACCATGCCGATGCGCCCGGGCCGCACCAGCCCGCCGCCCGGCGCGGGCGAGAACGTGGCGTAGACCTGGTGGCCGGGGCGCATGAAGCCCAGGCAGTTCGGGCCGATGAGGCGTATGCCCGCCTCCTGCGCGCGCCGCGCCAGCGCCTGCTGGGCGGCCGTGCCGTCGGAGCCGGTCTCGGCATAGCCCGAGGAAAACAGCACCATGGACTGCACGCGCGCGGCGGCCGCATCCTCCAGCACGCCGGCCACCTGCGACTGCGGCACGGCGACGATGGCCAGGTCCACCGGCGCGCCGATGGCGGCCAGCCGCTCGTGCGCGGGCAGGCCCTGCACGCGGCTGGCGCGCGGGTTCACCGCATACAGCGCGCCGCCGTAGCCGAAGCGCAGCAGGTAGTCCAGCGGAATGCCGCCGATCTTGCTGGCCTGGTCCGAGGCGCCGACCACGGCGATGGAGCGCGGCGCGAACAGCGCGTCGAGCCGGGAAGTGTCGAAGCAATGGCTGTCGGTCATGGGTGTCCCTCAGAAGTTGTGGCGCACGCCCAGCGCCAGGGACCGCACGCCGTCGCCGCTGTGGGCGGCCACCGGCACGTTGGCAATGGCGGCCGAGGCATTGGCCGCGTTGCCCAGCTGCAGCCAGCGCGCGTAGAGCACGGTGCGCTTGCTCAGCGCGTAGTCGTAGCCCAGCGTCCAGGTGTTCTGGGCGCGGTCCGTGCCGCCCACCTCGCGCCGCGCCACCGAGACCAGCAGCTTGGAGCGCGCATCCACGCTCCAATCGGCGCCCAGCTGGGCCAGCTTCGCCTTGGGTGTGCCGGCGCGGTCCACGCGGTTGATGACGTAGTTGCCCGTCAGGCGCAGCCCATTCAGGGCTTCCCAGCTGGCCGACAGTGCCTGGTACTGGCTGGTGGCGGGCGCGGCCACGGGTGCGGCGGCGCTGCCTTCCACGGACTTCTGGAAGCTGTAGGCCAGGAACCAGGGCTTCTGGTTCCAGCCCAGCGTGGCGCCGTAGAGGCGGCCGTTGCTGCTGTTCGGCGAAGCCGCTTCGCCGAAGGAATAGGCCAGGTCCGCCAGCCAGGGCTGGCCTGCCGGCGTGCGGTAGCGCACCAGGTTGTTGGCCCGCGCCGCAAACGGCCGCAGGCCGGCCTGGGCATCGGTGGCCGACACCAGGTTCAGCGAGGAAAACAGCGCGTTCATGCCCAGCGGATCGGACCGGAACAGCGCGCCGAACATGGGCGTGTACATGCGGCCCATCTCCACCGCGCCACAGTCGCTGTTCAGTCCCACCCAGGCCTGGCGCGTGAAGGCCAGGCCCGGGCCGGGAATGGTGCCCAGGCCCGTGTCCGGCGCCACGCCGGCCTCCAGCATGAACTGGGCGCGCAGGCCGCCGCCCAGGTCCTCGCTGCCGCGAAAGCCGATGCGCGATGCCGCGCTGCCCCCGTCCTCCAGCCGGCTCAGGCGCGTGGCGCCCGACCTTGCGCTGTTGATGTGGACGTCGACGATGCCGAACATCTCCACGCTGCCCTGGGCCCACGCGGACGTGCCCAGGGCCGCCATGCCGCCGGCGGCCAGCCAATGCTTGTGCTTCACGAACTTGTCTCCTTGGTAGCGCCCCGGATGCTTTGCCCGGTGGCTTGCTTGCTACTATCCCGAGCGACAGGGGATGCACTCTGTCAAGCCATTGACAAATGGCGGTACATGGGCACCGGACTAACCCGGGGCCTTCGACATCGTGAGAGAACCATGCGCTCCAAGCCTGCTCCCGTGGCCGACCCTTCGGCGCTGATCCGCCGCGCCCTGGGCCTGTGCCGCATGCTGCGCAACTGGCCGCCCGAGGTGCTCGATGAGCTGACGGCGCTGTCTCGCCTGGGCCGCTACGAGCGCCACCAGCAGGTGCGCGCCGCCGACCCCAAGCGGCGCGAGGTGCTGGTGGTGGCTTCGGGCTGCGTGGAAGTGGGCGGCGTGGACGCCACGGGCTCGCGCTTCGTGCTGTCCATGCACAGCGCGGGCGACATCGTCGGCCTGGCGCGGCTGCTGGAGCACACGCAATTCGTCTACGACTATCACGCGCACCAGCCCACCGTGCTGGTGGAGATTCCCGGCGAGTCCTTCCTGGCCCTGCTCGATGCCCATCCGCCGCTGTGGAAGGACATCTGCCTGCTGGTGCTGGCACGCATGCACGAGCTGATCGTCGTCCAGCAGCGCCACGCCTTCAGCAACATCGACAACCGCGTGGCCGAGCTGCTGGCGCGGCTGGCCCCAACGCATGGCCAGCCCGCGCCCGACGGGCAGGGCGTGGTGCTGCGCATCTCGCAGAGCGACCTGGCCGCCATGCTGTCGGTCTCGCGCCAGACCATCAACAAGGAGCTGCGCCTGCTGGAGCAGCGCGGCCTGCTGCAGGCCGCCTATGGGCGGCTGACGCTGGTCGATCTTGCCGGCCTGGGGCGCGCGGCCGCAGCCGGCCCGGCAATGGGACAATAGCGCACCATGACCGCCTCCACCGACTCCCTCACGATCACCCGTCCCGATGACTGGCACCTGCACGTGCGCGATGGCGAAGCCATGCGCAGCGTGGTGCCGCATACGGCCGCGCAGTTTGCGCGCGCCATCATCATGCCCAACCTCAAGCCGCCGGTGACCACCGCCGAGCAGGCGCTGGAGTACAAGCAGCGCATTCTCTCGGCCGTGCCCGAGGGCATGGCCTTCGAGCCGTTGATGACGCTGTACCTCACCGACAACCTGCCGCCCGAGGAAATCGTGCGCGCCAAGGCGGCCGGCGTCGTGGCCTGCAAGCTCTACCCGGCTGGCGCCACCACCAACAGCGACCACGGCGTCACCGACCTGCGCAAGATCTACCCCACTTTGGAAGCCATGCAGCGCGAAGGCCTGCTGCTGCTGGTGCACGGCGAAGTCACCAGCAGCGACATCGACCTGTTCGACCGCGAGGCCGCCTTCATCGACCAGCACCTGATCCCGCTGCGCCGCGACTTCCCCGAACTCAAGATCGTCTTCGAACACATCACCACGCGCGAAGCCGCCCAGTACGTGACCGAGGCCGACCGCTTCGTGGGCGCCACCATCACGCCCCAGCATCTGCTGTTCAACCGCAATGCCATCTTCACGGGCGGCATCCGTCCCCACTACTACTGCCTGCCCGTGCTCAAGCGCGAGACGCACCGCCTGGCCCTGGTCGAGGCGGCCACCAGCGGCCTGCCCAAATTCTTCCTGGGCACGGACAGCGCGCCGCACGCGGCCCATCTCAAGGAACACGCCACGGGCTGCGCGGGCTGCTACAGCGCCCACGCCGCCATCGAGATGTATGCCGAGGCCTTCGACAATGCCGGCGCGCTGGACAAGCTCGAAGCCTTCGCCAGCTTCAACGGCCCGGACTTCTACAGCCTGCCGCGCAACACCGGCAAGATCACCCTGGTGCGCGAAAGCTGGACGCCGCCGGACAGCTTCGCCTTCGGCGAGGCGCAACTGAAGCCGCTGCGCTCCGGCGAAGCCCTGCCCTGGAAGCTGGTTTAAGCTGGCGGGACTGCCACCCGCCAGAGGATTGCCATGCCTGAGCCGCAACCGCGCATCGCCCTGCTGATCGACGCCGACAACGCGCCGGCCGAGATGATCGACGAGATCCTGACCGAGCTGTCGACCTTCGGCGTCATCGACATCCGCCGCGCCTACGGCAACTGGACCAAGCATTCGCTCAGCGGCTGGCAGCGCAAGCTGCTGGATTTCGCACTGCGGCCCATGCAGCAGTTCGACTACTCCAAGCACAAGAACGCCACCGACATGGCGATGACCGTGGACGCCATGGAGCTGCTCTACACCGAGCGGCCCGACGCCTTCGGCATCGTCTCCTCCGACGCCGACTTCACCCCGCTGGTGATGCACCTGCGCTCCAAGGGCGCGGCCGTCTACGGCTTCGGCATGGCGCAGACACCCCAACCCTTCGTCAATGCCTGCTCGCGCTTCCTGTACCTGGAAGCGCTGGGCGAGGCGGCGCCAGCCAACGGCAATGGCCAGGACGCCGCGCATGAGGCAGGCCAGGCGGCGGTGCCGCCCGTGGCTGCATCGGCCGCCGCCGCGCCCCAGCCGCCCAACGGTGCCGGCAAGGAACGCGCGCCGGCCCAGGCCGAGCAGGCACCTGCCTCCTTGTCTGCTCCCGAGCCGCAGCGCCCCTGCCTGCGCGTTCCTTCGCAGGAGCTGCGCCAGGACACGCGCCTGCTGAACATGCTGCGCAGCGCCGTCAACGCCACGCAGGACGAAAGCGGCTGGGCCCATGTGGGCGCCGTGGGCGCGCAGATCGGCAACAAGGCCTCGTTCGATGCGCGCAACTACGGCTATGCCACGCTCACCAAGCTGCTGGCGGCCACGCAGGCCTTCGAGATGCGCGACGAAGGCACCTCGCGCGTGGCCGTGCGCGACAAGCGCCTGGCCAAGGCGCAGTCCAGGCCGTCCGGCAATTGACGTTTCCCATCGACTGGAATGCGCCCTGGCTGCAGGGGCTGCAAACGCAGGGCAGGGCGGCCTGCCAGCGGGTGGCGCAGGGCCGGCCGGTCTGGCAGGCCCTGCAGTCACTGGCCGACGCACAGGCGCTGCCCTGGCGCTTTGTGCCCCAGCACGATCTGCCCGAAGGCATGGCCTACGAGCAATTCATCTTCGAGACGCACTGCATTCCCACGCGCGACAACCTGCATGACTTCTTCAACGGCCTGATCTGGCTGCGCTGGCCCGCGCTCAAGCAGCGCTGCAATGCCCTGCAGGCCGGCGCCATTGCCCAGGCGGGCGTGGGCGCGCAGCGCGGGCCGCTGCGCGATGCCGTCACCGTGCTGGACGAGAACGGCGCCCTGCTGCTGGCGTCGGCCGCGCTGTGCGAGGCGCTGCGCCACCGGCGCTGGCACCAGCTCTTCGTGGAGCAGCGCGCGCTGTGGCGCCAGGCCAGGCTGCTGCCCATAGGCCATGCGCTGCTGGAAAAGCTGGTGCAGCCGCGCAAGCCCATCACGGCCCATGTGCTGTGCGTGCACACGGATGGTGCAGGCGCCACGCCGGCTTCTGGCACAGCGGATATCGACGCCTGGCTGGCCGCCAGCGCCTGGCTGGAGCCGGACACGCTGGCGGCCAAGCCTTTTGCGCCCTTGCCGGTGCTGGGCGTGCCCGGCTGGTGGCGCGAAAACGAGAACTTTTCCTTCTATGATGACTCCCTCGTGTTCCGGGCGCCCCGTTCCGTACAAGCATCACAACAAGGAATGACAACGGCGCAGGACCCGGCTTGAAAACAGCCGGTGCGGCCCTCACTTTTCAACGCTGCAGGGCCCAGATCCTTCCCCCTTTCCCCACTTTGTGGAGAACCCACTGATGAAACGCATCGCACTTTTTCTATTGACCAACGTCGCCGTCGTGGTGGTGCTGGGCATCGTCGCCAGCCTGCTGGGCGTCAACCGCTTCCTGACCTCCAATGGCCTGAACCTCGGGGCCCTGCTGGGCTTCGCCTTCATCATGGGCTTTGGCGGCGCCATCATCTCGCTGCTGATCTCCAAGCCGCTGGCCAAGTGGAGCTCGGGCGTGCACGTGATCAATGAGCCGCGCAACGCCGATGAGGCCTGGATCGTCAACACCGTGCGCGGCTTCGCCGACCGTGCCGGCATCGGCATGCCCGAAGTCGGCATCTACGAGGGCGAGCCCAATGCCTTCGCCACCGGCGCCTTCAAGAACTCGGCCCTGGTGGCCGTGTCCACGGGCCTGCTGGAAGGCATGACGCGCGAAGAGGTGGAGGCCGTCATCGGCCACGAGGTCGCCCACATCGCCAATGGCGACATGGTGACCATGACCCTGATCCAGGGCGTGATGAACACCTTCGTGGTCTTCCTGTCGCGCGTCATCGGCTATGCCGTGGACAGCTTCCTGCGCAAGAACGACGAAAGCAGCTCGGGCCCCGGCATCGGCTACTACGTGACCACCATCGTGCTGGACATCGTGCTGGGCTTCCTGGCCGCCATCATCGTGGCCTGGTTCTCGCGCCAGCGCGAATTCCGCGCCGACGCGGGCGCCGCCCAGCTCATGGGCCGCAAGCAGCCCATGATGAACGCCCTGGCCCGCCTGGGCGGCATGCACCCCGGCGAGCTGCCCAAGAGCGTGGCCGCCATGGGCATTGCCGGTGGCATCGGCAAGCTGTTCTCGACCCACCCGCCGATCGAAGAGCGCATTGCCGCGCTGCAAAACGCGCAGAACCTCTGATTCAGGATCAGGTTTGACACGCTGGAGCCTGTCCAGTGGGGCCCGGTCATCGACTGGGCTCCGCTTTCCGAAGCCCCATCAGAAATGCTTGTCCGGTGCTGCATTTATGCGAATGTAGTAACGTACAAGCATTTTCTTTGACGGAGGTGCGTCATGCAGATTTCGACCTTCAGCAGCCGTGAATTCAACCAGCATGTTTCCGCTGCCAAGAAAGCGGCCAGTGGTGACGACGTGGTCTACATCCTGGACCGGGGGCAACCTGCCCACGTGCTGATGAGCATTGAGAAATTCCGTGAACTGTCGGGGCAGACTCGGAACATTCTTCAATTGCTGGCCATGCCCGAGGCCGCCGATATCGATTTCGACATTGAGCGCGCGAAGGATTTGCCGCGCACAGTGGACCTGTCCTGATGTATCTGTTGGACTCCAACATCGTTTCCGAACTGCGCAAGGCATCGTCGGGCCGCGCGAACGATGGCGTTGTGGCCTGGGCGCAATCGGTCGCGGCCGAGTCCCTTTTCATCAGCGCGATCACGCTGATGGAGCTGGAGAAAGGCGTGCAGTTGAAAGCCCGGCAAGACCCGATTGCCGGGCAGGTGCTGCGCCGCTGGCTGGTGGAGCGCGTGTTCACGGCCTTTCAGGGGCGTGTACTGCCAGTGGATGCGACGGTGGCCATGGAAAACGCGGCCTACCACGTGCCTGCGCCGCGGCCGCTGGCCGACAGCCTGATCGCGGCCACGGCGAAGGTGCATGGCTTGTGCGTGGTCACCCGCAACATCAAGGACTTCGAGCCGTTCCAAGTTCATGGAGTGCGCGTCTTGAACCCTTGGATGTAGGGCCCGTCTCAACCCCACGTACAGCCAGACTTGATCTTTACCCAGGCTTCACAAGCCCCTGTCAACAACCGGCAGGGGCTTTTTCGTTGTATCTGCATGGCCGTACTAAGCGCGGCCAGGAGTGCATCGTGAAGTCTGTATTCATTCAAACGCCGGGCCGTCGCCTGGTTCCGGCCCTGGTCCTGGCTGCCGCTGCGGTGGCGTTGACCGGCTGCGTGGTGGCGCCTGCCTATCCCGTAGGTCCTTCGGGCGAGGTGGTCTATGCGCCCATGGCGCCGCCGCCGGTGCAGACCGAGGTCATTCCGGTCGCTCCCTCGCCGGTCCATGTCTGGATCGGCGGCTCCTGGGGCTGGGGTGGCGGCCGTTATGCCTGGCGTCCTGGTTATTGGGCGGCGCCGCCGCATCCCGGCTATGCCTGGCGCCCGCACCGCTGGGACCATGGGCCGCGCGGCTGGTACCAGCGTCCCGGCGGCTGGTATCGCCGCTGAGTCAGGTGGCGGCGGCGTCGGCGCTGCCGCTGCCACCCTGGCCGGCCTTGGCCAGCAGGAAGTCGATGCAGGTGCGCACGGCCCGCGTCTGGTGGCGGTCGGGCAGGTACAGCAGGTACATGTGGGTGCCGAAGATGCTCAGGCGGTACTCCTGCAGGGTCAGCACCACCTCGCCGCTGGCCACCTTGTCCTGCACCACGTAGTCGGGCACCAGGCCCACGCCCAGGCCCGCCAGAATGCCCTGGCGCAGGAAGGGGAAGTGCTCGGAGATCATGGTCGGCGCCAGCAGCACCTCCTGGCGGTCCGTTCCCTGGTAGGCCGACAGGCGCAGCTGGCGGCCCATCACGCCGGCCGTGATCAGCGGGCTGTTGCGCAGCTCGTACAGCGTGGCGGGAAGGCCGTGCTGCTGCGCATACTCGCGTGAGGCGCAGGCCACGTAGTGCACATTGCCCAGGCTGCGCGCAATCACCGACAGCGGCGGCTCCTGGATCACGCGGATGGCGATGTCCACCTCGTCGCGCAAATGGTCGGCCCGGTTCTCGAACAGCACATCCAGCACGATGGCCGGATACAGCCGCTTGAACTCGATCAGCCAGTCGCTCATCACGATCTGCCCATAGCCGCTGGGCACGCTCAGCCCCACGCGCCCTGCCATCCCCTGGCCCAGCGACGTGATCGTCTCGCGCGCCGACATCATCTCGTTCTGGATCGCGCGGCCATGCTCGTACATCCGCATCCCCACCTCGGTAGGCTCCACGCGCCGCGTGGTGCGCCGCACCAGCTGCACCCCCACCGATTTTTCGAGCTGCGTCAGGTGATAGCTCACATTGGCCCGCGTCATCTTCAGCTTGCGCGCCGCCTGGCTCAGATTGCCGCTATCGATGATTTCCACCAGCAGGGTCAGCGAGTTCAGATCCATTCAGTTCACCAAGCAAAACAGCGAGATCGAGCGCAAGAGCAGAGGGCATAAAACTGGCGCAACCCAAAGCGAGGGACACCGAGGAAGGGCCGTCCCGCACCGAGGGTGTCGTCCCCCTCCCCCGCGAAGCGGGTAGAGAGGGGGAAGCGGCGTAAGCCGCTCAGGGGGTTGTCAAATACGTTTTTACAGTCTGTCAATCATTCATGGGATTGTAAAGAACCATTGTCGTAGCAAGAATGGATGTTTTGAGTGGAAAACCCAAGTTCGGAGACATGCAGATGAGCGAACAAGCCCAGGCTTCCGTGGTCCAGACCCGCCTTGACGGCGCCGTGCTGGTGGTCAGCATCAACAACCCCCCCGTGAATGCCCTGGGCCAGGCCGTGCGCGCCGGCCTGCTGGCCGCCGTGGAGCAGGCCGAATCGGATGCCGCCGTCAAGGCCGTGCTCATCGTGGGTGAGGGCAAGGCCTTCATCGCCGGAGCAGACATCCGCGAATTCGGCAAGCCCGCCATGCCGCCCTCGCTGCCCGAGGTGCTCAATCGTCTCGAAGCCTCCGACAAGATCGTGGTCGCCGCCATCCATGGCCCGGCCCTGGGCGGCGGCCTGGAAGTGGCCATGTCGGCCCACTACCGCCTGGCTTTGCCGGCTGCCAAGCTCGGCCTGCCCGAAGTCAACCTGGGCCTGCTGCCCGGCGCTGGCGGCACGCAGCGCGCACCGCGCCTGATGGGCGTGAAGGCGGCCGCCGACCTCATGCTCAGCGGCAAGCACCTGTCGGCCAAGGCCGCGCTGGCCGCCGGCCTGGTGGACAAGCTGGTGGACGGCACGGATGCCACGGCCGCAGGCCTGGCCTACGCCAACGAACTGCTGGCAACCAATACCGCGCCGCGCCGCACGCGTGACATTGAAATCGCCGACAAGGCTGCTGCCCTGGCCGAACTCGACGCACTGGCCGCCGACACCGCCAAGAAGAGCCGCGGCCTGTTCTCGCCGCTGAAGATCGTGGAATGCGTGCGCGCCGCCGTGGAGCTGCCCTTCGACGAAGGCATCGCCAAGGAGCGTGCCCTGTTCGTGGAATGCCTGAACAGCCCGCAGCGCGCCGGCCTGATCCACGCCTTCTTCGCCGAGCGCGAAACCGCCAAGATTCCCGAAGCCAAGGCCGCTGCGCCGCGCCACTTTGCCAAGATCGCCGTCATCGGAGGCGGCACCATGGGCGCCGGCATCACGGTGTCCGCGCTGGACGCGGGCCTCACGGTGACCATGATCGAGCGCGACGCCGAGTCCATCGCGCGCGGCCAGGCCAATGTGGAGAAGGTCTACAACGGCCTGATCGCCAAGGGCCGCATGACCGAGGAGGCCAAGGCCGCCGTCATGGCGCGCTACACCCCCAGCACCTCCTATGACGACATCAAGGATGTGGACCTGGTGATCGAGGCCGTGTTCGAGGACCTCGAGGTCAAGAAGGCCGTGTTCAAGGAACTGGACCGCGTCTGCAAGCCCGGCGCCGTGCTGGCCACCAACACCTCCTACCTGGACATCGACGCCATTGCCGCCGCCACCTCGCGCCCGCAGGACGTGATCGGCCTGCACTTCTTCAGCCCCGCCAACATCATGAAGCTGCTGGAGATCGTGGTGCCCGCCAAGGTGGCGCCCGATGTGGTGACCACGGCCTTCGAGCTGGCCAAGCGCATGAAGAAGGTGCCCGTGCGTGCCGGCGTCTGCGACGGCTTCATCGGCAACCGCATCCTGGCCGTCTACAAGCAGGCTGCCGACTACATCATGGAAGACGGCGCCAGCCCCTACGAGATCGACGAGGCCGTGCGCGGCTTCGGCTACCCGATGGGCCCGTTCCAGGTCACCGACCTGGCCGGCGGCGACATCGGCTGGGCCACGCGCAAGCGGCGCGCTGCCACGCGCAATCCCAAGGCCCGCTACGTCGAAGTGGCCGACCGCGTCTGCGAGCGCGGCTGGTTCGGCCAGAAGACGGGCCGTGGCTTCTACCTCTACCCGCAGGGCGCGCGCGTCGGCCAGCCCGACCCCGAAGTGCTGGCCATCGTCGATGCCGAGCGCGCCAAGAAGGGCGTGACGCCGCGCCAATTCACCCCTGAGGAAATCATGCGCCGCTACATGGCCGCCATGGTCAACGAAGGCGCCAAGGTGGTGGAGGAGGGCATTGCCCTGCGCCCGCTGGATGTGGACGTGACCTTCCTGTCCGGCTACGGCTTCCCGCGCTTTCGTGGCGGCCCCATGAAGTGGGCCGACATGCAAGGTCTGGACAAGGTGCTGGCCGACATCCGCGAATTCGCCAAGGAAGACGCGCTGTTCTGGAAGCCCGCTCCCCTGCTCGAAAAGCTCGTGGCAGAAGGCCGCGATTTCGAAAGCTTGAACAAGGCAGCGTAACTGATCACCCCCTGAGCCGCTGCGCGGCTTCCCCCTCTCTCGCTACGCGGGAGGGGGACGACACCCTCGGTGTGGGGTGGCGCGGCCGGCGTAGGCCCTTCCTCGGTGTCCCCGACTGGGCCGCGCCGGCAACAAGTAATAGAAATTCCCAAGAGACAAGCAAGGACCGACCATGCGCGAAGCCGTCATCGTTTCCACTGCCCGCACGCCCCTGACCAAGTCGCACCGCGGCGAGTTCAACGTCACGCCCGCCGCCCAGCTGGCGGCCTTCTCGGTCAAGGCCGCGGTCGAGCGCTCGGGCATCGACCCGGCCATGATCGAGGACCTGATCCTGGGCTGCGGCAACCCCGACGGCTTCCAGGGCCGCAACCTGGGCCGCCAGACCGTGCTGCGCGCCGAGCTGCCCCTGTCCATCGCGGGCACGACCATCACGCGCTTTTGCGCCTCGGGCCTGCAGTCCATCGCCATCGCGGCGGGCCGCATCGTGGCCGAGGGCGTGGACGCCATGCTGGCCGGCGGCGTCGAGACCATCTCGGGCATCCGCCCCGGCAACAACCTGCCCACCGACATGGACCCCTGGCTGGTCGAGCACAAGCCCGCGCTGTACATGGCCATGATCGACACGGCCGACATCGTGGCGCGCCGCTACGGCATCAGCCGCGAGGACCAGGACGCCTTCTCGCTGCAAAGCCAGCAGCGCACGGCCGCCGCCCAGGCCGCCGACCTGTTCAAGGACGAAATCATTGCCTGCGCCACGCGCATGGCCGAGAAGAACAAGGACACGGGCGAGATCACCTACCGCGACGTGGTCGCCACCAAGGACAACTGCAACCGCGCCTCCACCACGTTGGAAGGCCTGGCCAAGCTGGAACCCGTCAAGGGCCCGGACCAGTTCATCACGGCCGGCAATGCCTCGCAGCTGTCCGATGGATCGTCGGCCTGCGTGCTGATGGAAGCCAGGCAGGCCGAGCGCCTGGGCCTGTCCCCGCTGGGCGCCTTCCGCGGCTTTGCCGTGGCCGGCTGCGAGCCTGACGAAATGGGCATCGGCCCCGTCTTCGCGGTCCCCAAGCTGCTGGCACGCCACGGCCTCAAGGTCGAGGACATCGACCTGTGGGAACTCAACGAGGCCTTCGCCTCCCAGGCCCTGTACTGCCAGCGCAAGCTGGGCATTCCCAACGAGCGCCTGAACGTCAACGGCGGCGCCATCTCCATCGGCCACCCCTTCGGCATGACGGGTGCGCGCCTGGCGGGCCACATCCTGCTGGAAGGCCGGCGCCGCAAGGCCCGGGACGCGTCAGTCAAGTGGGGCGTGGTCACCATGTGCATCGCAGGTGGCATGGGCGCCGCAGGCCTGTTCGAAATTTATTGAATAAGCACCCCCTGAGCGGCTGGCGCCGCTTCCCCCTCTCTCGCTTCGCGGGAGGGGAACGACGCCCTTGCTGCGGGGCGGCCCTTGCTCGGCGTCCCTCGCTTAGGGCACGCCAATTTCAGGGCTGCAAACGGCTTACAACGCCACGGATTACTGGGGAATAGCAATGGATTTGCAATTTACGACTGAAGAACTGGCCTTCCGCGACGAGGTTCGCGGCTTCCTCAAGGACAAGCTGCCCGAGGACCTGTCGCACAAGGTCAAGAACGGCCTGCAGCTGACCAAGCAGGACATGGAGCGCTGGCACGCCATCCTCAACGAGCGCGGCTGGCTGGCCAACCACTGGCCCGAGCAGCACGGCGGCCCGGGCTGGAGCGCGGTGCAGAAATTCATCTTCGAGCATGAATGCGCGCTGGCGGGCACGCCGCGCATCGTGCCCTTCGGGCTGAGCATGCTGGGCCCCGTCCTGATCAAGTACGGCAACGAGGCGCAGAAGGCCCACTGGCTGCCGCGCATCCTCAATGGCGCCGACTGGTGGTGCCAGGGCTATTCGGAGCCGGGTTCAGGCTCGGACCTGGCCTCGGTCAAGACGTCGGCCGTGCGCGATGGAGATCACTACATCGTCAACGGCCAGAAGACCTGGACCACGCTGGGCCAGCACGCCAACATGATCTTCTGCCTGGTGCGCACCAACCGCGAGGCCAAGGCGCAGCAGGGCATCAGCTTCCTGCTGGTGGACATGAACTCGCCCGGCGTGGAAGTGCGCCCCATCATCACGCTGGACGGCGAGCACGAGGTCAACGAAGTCTTCTTCACCGACGTCAAGGTGCCCGTGGAGAACCTGGTCGGCGAGGAGAACAAGGGCTGGACCTACGCCAAGTACCTGCTGACCTACGAGCGCACCAACATCGCGGGCGTGGGCTTCTCGGTGGCCGGCCTGGAAAAGCTCAAGGCCGTCGCCGGCCGCATGCTGCGCAACGGCAAGCCGCTGACGCAGGACCCGCTGTTCGCGGCCCGCCTGGCCAAGGTCGAGATCGACCTGGAGAATATGAAGACCACCAACCTGCGCGTGATCGCCGCCGTGGCCGGCGGCGGCGTGCCGGGCGCCGAAAGCTCCATGCTCAAGATCCGCGGCACCGAGATCCGCCAGGAAATCCTGTCCCTGGTGCGCCGCGCCATGGGACCCTACGCCGCGCCCTTCATCGAAGAGGCCCTGCAGGCCGGCTACGACCAGCCCGCCATCGGCGACGCGGCTGCCGCCACGGCCGCCGCCGCGTACTTCAACTACCGCAAGCTGTCGATCTTCGGCGGCTCCAACGAAATCCAGAAGAACATCATCTCCAAGATGATCCTCGGCCTCTGATCCGGCAAGGAAAACGGAACATGAACTTCGAACACACCGAAGACCGCCGCATGCTGGCGGACAGCCTCAACCGCTTCGTCTCCGAGCAGTACGCCATCGAGGCGCGCAACCACGTCGCCTATGGTGAGGAAGGCCACAGCCCGCTGCTGTACGGGCAGTTCGCGGACATCGGCGCCATCGGCGCGCTGTTCCCGGAAGACGCTGGCGGCTTCGGCGGCCAGGGCTTCGACATCAGCGTGGTCTTCGAATGTCTGGGCCGCGGCCTGGTGGCCGAGCCGCTGCTGGGCGCCCTGGTCGTGGGCCAGGCCCTGATCGCGGCCGGCAGCGATGCGCAAAAGGAACAGCTGGCAGCCATCATCGGCGGCACGTCCATTGCGGCCCTGGCCCATGACGAGCCCGGCAGCCACTACGAGCTCAACAACGTCGCCACCACGGCCGTGCGCAGCGGCGACGGCTGGGTGCTGAACGGCGCCAAGGGCGTGGTCGCCTTCGGCGAGAAGGCCGACATGCTGCTGGTCTCGGCCCGCACCTCGGGCAGCCAGTACGACGAGGCCGGCATCAGCCTGTTCCTGGTCCCCGGCACTGCCGCAGGCATCCAAAAGCGCGGCTACAACCGCATCGAGGGCGGCCGCGCGGCCGAGCTGGTGCTGGACAAGGTGCAGGTCGGCGCAGACGCCCTGCTGGGCGAAGAAGGCCGGGGCCTGTCCCTGCTGGAACGCATCAGCGGCTACGCCGTGCTGGCGCTGACCGCCGAGGCCGTGGGCGCCATGGACGTGGCCAAGGACCAGACGCTGGAGTACCTGCGCACGCGCAAGCAGTTCGGCGTGCCCATCGGCAGCTTCCAGGCCCTGCAGCACCGCATGGCCGACCTGCTGCTGGAAGTGGAGCAGGCGCGCTCGGCCGTGATCAACGCGGCCGCCGCCATTGCGGACGAAGACCGCGTGGCGCGCGAGAAGGCCCTGTCGGCCGCCAAGTACAGCATCGGCCGCATCGGCACCCTGGTGGCCGAGGAAAGCATCCAGATGCATGGCGGCATCGGCATGACCTGGGAACTGCCCCTGGCCCACTACGCCAAGCGCCTGGTCATGATCGACCACCAGTTCGGCGACGAGGACCACCACCTGTCGCGTTACATCGCACTCGGCTCGCAACACTGAGCCAAGGAAAGCCGCCATGACCGAAGCGAACCAAGTCCTGCTGACCCGCCGTGAAGGCGCCGTGCTGGTGCTGTCCAACAACAACGTGGCCGCGCGCAATGCGCTGTCGCCCGAGTTCTACGCGGCCGTCTCGGCGGCGCTCAAGAGCGCGGCGACCGACCCCACCGTGGGCGCCGTGGTGCTCACGGGCGAGGGCGGCCACTTCTGCGCGGGCGGCGACCTGCGCCAGCTGGCCAAGCGCCGCGAGCTGCCGGTGCAGGAGCGACGCGCCAAGCTCGAAGGCCTGCATGACCTGATCCGCAGCGTGCGCGACTTTCCCAAGCCCGTGATCGCCGCCGTCGAAGGCGCGGCGGCCGGCGCGGGCCTGTCGCTGGCCCTGGCCTGCGACATGCTGGTGGCGGCGAAGAACGCCGTGTTCTCGGTCGCCTACGTCAAGGTCGGCCTCACGCCCGATGGCGGCGCCACCGCTTTCCTGGCCGAGTTCGTCTCGCGCCAGGTGCTGACCGAGCTGTGCCTGACCGGCGAGCGCATCAGCGGCGAGCGCCTGCATGCCCTGGGCCCCGTCAACCGCCTGTCCGAACCGGGCCAGGCCCAGGCCGACGCCGTGGCGCTGGCCGCCCAGGTGGCCACCGGCCCCGATCAGGCCATGGCCCTGATCAAGGACCTGTGCCGCCAGGCGCCGCGCAACACGCTGGAAGAGCAGCTGGAGCTGGAGGCGCAGTACATGGTGCGCTCGCAGGAGAGTGAGGAATCGCGCGAAGGCATTGGCGCCTTCCTCGAAAAGCGCAGCGCCGACTTCACCAAGCTGCGCGGCTGAAACCGCTCAAGACCTAAAAGACTTTCCAAGGAGACAACGCACATGGCCGACAGCCACAACGATCAGAACCAGGACATCGACTTCCCGCTGGAGGGTGTGCGCGTGCTCGACCTCTCGCGCGTGTTCGCGGGGCCGCTGTGCGGCATGGTGCTGGCCGACTTCGGCGCCGAAGTGGTCAAGGTCGAGCACCCGGGCCGCGGCGACGACACGCGCGACTGGGGCCTGCGCATCGGCAAGACCGAGACCACCTACTACAACAGCATGAACCGCAACAAGCGGTCCATCACGCTGGACCTGCAGACCCCCGAGGGCGTGAAGATCGTCCACGACCTGCTGCCCCAGTTCGACGTGGTCATCCACAACTTCAAGACCGGCGGCGCCGAGAAGCTGGGCCTGGGCTACGAACAGCTCAAGGCCATCAAGCCCGGCATCATCTACTGCGCCGTGGCCGGCTATGACAGCAGCGGCCCCGAGGCCAAGCGCCCCGGCTACGACCTGGTCATCCAGGGCGAGGCCGGCCTCATGGCGCTCAACGGCGAGGCCGGCACGCCGCCGCTCAAGTTCGGCGTGGCCGTGGTCGATCTCATGACCGGCATGTACGCGGCCCAGGCCATCCTGGCCGCGCTGTTCCGCCGCGAGCGCACGGGCAAGGGCCGCCTCATCGAGATGGCGCTGTACGACAGCGGCATCATGATCACCGGCTACTACGGCCTGGACGCCATGCAGCTCGGCCATGACCCCGAGCGCTACGGCAATGCCCACCCCTCCATCGTTCCCTACGGCATGTACGAGGCGGCCGACGGCCCGCTGATCATCGCCGTGGGCAACAACGCCCAGTTCGACAAGTTCTGCCGCCAGGTGGTGATGCGCCCCGACATCGTCGAGGACGAGCGTTTCTCCACCAACGTCAACCGCGCCAAGAACCGCCTGGAGCTGGGCCCCATGCTCAAGGAACTGATCCGCTCCTTCCCGCGCGATCTGCTGCTGGAGCGCCTGACGGCCGCCGGCATCCCCTGCGGCCGTGTGGCCGGCCTGCACGAGGCCCTGACCAGCGAGCGCACGCGCCGTGGCGGCCTGCTGCGTGACATGCCCCACCCCGTGGTCGGCACCACGCCCGTGTTCGCGCCGCCCTACCGCCTGGACGGCCAGCGCCTGCCCATACGCCATGCACCGCCCACGCTGGGCGAGGGCACGCGCGAGGTGCTGCACCGGCTGCTGAGCATGAGCGACGAGCAGCTGCAGCAGCTGCAGTCCAAGGGCGTGCTGACCCTGCCCGAGACCCCCGCGCAACAGGGATAAGAGGACCGACCACGCGACTGATTCCACGGGGGCCATTGATGCCCGGCTCCCGACCCGCCAGGTTTGCATGCCGCACCAAGACGGCACCCATAGACAGCAACACCCAGGAGACAAAGCCATGAGCAACCAAGTCACACGCCGCGACATTCTTCAAGGGCTGGCCGCCATCGGCGGCACCAGCCTGCTGGCCACGGGCGCCACCAGCGCCCTCGCACAGGCCGGCAAGCCGGCCGCGTGGCCCACCAAGCCCATCCGCGTGGTCGTGCCCTTCAACGCGGGCGGCGCCACCGACATCATTGCGCGCACCATCGGCGAGGCCCTGGCCAGGCGCGTGGGCCAGCCCGTGGTCATCGACAACCGCGCGGGCGCGGCCGGCATCCTGGGCACGGATGCCGTGGTCAAGGCGCCCGCCGACGGCCACACCCTGCTGGTCTCGCTCAGCACCTCCATGCTGATCAACCAGTTCCTCTACACCAAGCTGCCCTACAACCCGCAAAAGGACATCGCCCTGGTCACCCAGATCGCGGCGGCGCCCGTCACCCTGGTGGTCCATCCCTCGGTGCCGGCCAACAACATGAAGGAACTGCTGGCCTACGTGAAGGCCAACAAGGGCAAGCTCTCGTACGGCTCCTGGGGCGTGGGCTCGTATGCCCACCTGGCCGGTGCCTACATGAGCAAGACCATGGACGCCGACATGACCCACGCCGCCTACAAGGGCGAGGCGCCCATGATCCAGGAGCTGATCGGCGGCCAGCTGCAGATGTGCTTTTCCAGCGCGCTCAACACCAAGCCCTTCATCGACTCGGGCAAGCTCAAGGCCATCGGCGTCACGGGCAAGGAGCGCATGGAAATCCTGCCCAAGCTGCCCACCATCCATGAACAGGGCGTCACCGACGACGCCTACGCCATCTACGGCTGGGTGGCCATGGGCGCGCCGGCCGGCGTGCCCAAGGAGATCGTGGACCAGCTCTACGGCCACCTGCGCGAAATCGCCAAGGACCCCAAGGTGCTGGAGCGCACCGTGGGCGCAGGCTTCATGCCGCTGATGAACAGCCCGCAGGCCTTCCGCGAGAACTACCAGCGCGACATGCCGATCTGGAAGGCGCTGGTGGAAGAAGCCGGCGCGAAGCTTGATTGATTTTTCCGGCCCGCGGCAGCGGGCCGCCACCGACGACTGCTGAGACAGCTTTGAGAGGAGACTTCATGTACACGCGCAATCCCGCATCCCCGGCACGCCCCACGCGGCGCAGCGTTCTGGCCCTGGCCGCAGCCCCGCTGCTGGCCGGCCTGGCCGGCGGCGCCCTGGCCGAGACCGGCTGGCCCAGCAAGATGCTGCGGCTGGTCGTGCCCTTCCCGGCGGGCGGCCCCACCGACACGGCATCGCGCATCGTGGGCCAGAAGCTGGGCGAGCGTCTCAAGCAGACCGTGGTGGTGGAAAACCGCCCTGGCGCCTCGGGCTCCATCGCGGCCGTGCAGGTCGCCAAGAGCCCGGCCGACGGCTACACGCTGATGATGCTGGCCACGCCCACGCTGCTGGCGCCGCACCTGTACAAGAAGGCCGGCTACGACACCGTCAAGGACTTCACGCCCGTGGCCACGGTCTATGACCTGCCCATCGTCATCGTGGTCAACCCCACGCTGCTGCCCGATGTCACCGACCTCAAGAGCCTGATCGCCCACGCCAAGGCGCAGAAGGTCGCGCTCAACTACACCAGCTCGGGCGCAGGCAGCTTCGGCCACCTGAGCATGGAGCTGCTCAAGCAGATGGCCGGCTTCGACATGCAGCACGTGCCCTACAAGGGCGGCGTGCCCGCCATCACCGACACCATCGGCGGCCAGGTGCCCATCATGTATGCCGACCTCGTGGCCGCGCTGCCCCACATCCAGGCCGGCAAGCTGCGCGCCATCGCCGTGGGATCGCCCCAGCGCGTGGCCATGCTGCCCGACACCAAGACCATTGCCGAGCAGGGCATCAAGGGCTACGACGCCGTCTCCTGGGGCGGCCTGCTGGCGCCCAAGGGTAGCCCCAAGGCCGTGGTCGACCGCATCGCCAGCGAAGTGCAGCAGATCCTGGCCGACAAGGACATCCAGGAAAAGCTGCTCAACGCAGGCGCCATCGCCGCCTACCAGAACCCCGCCCAGCTGGGCCAGCGCATCCAGCAGGACTACACGCGCTGGGGCCAGCTGATCCGCGACAAGGGCATTGCAGTGGAGTGACATCGACATGAAGACACGCATCACCGAACTCTTTGGCATCGAGCATCCCATCATCCAGGGGGGCATGCACCATGTGGGCCTGGCCGAGCTGGCCGCCGCCGTCTCCAACGCGGGCGGCCTGGGGCTGATCACGGGCCTGACCCAGCGCACGCCCGAGCTGCTGGCGCGCGAGATCGCGCGCTGCCGCGAGATGACGGACAAGCCCTTCGGCGTCAACCTGACCTTCCTGCCCTCGGTCAACCCGCCCGACTACCCGGGCTACGTCAAGGCCATCATCGAAGGCGGCGTCAAGGTCGTGGAGACGGCGGGCAACAACCCGCAGAAATGGCTGCCCGCGCTCAAGGAAGCCGGCATCAAGGTCATCCACAAGTGCACCTCGGTGCGCCATGCGCTCAAGGCCGAGGCCATCGGCTGCGACGCCATCAGCGTGGACGGCTTCGAATGCGGCGGCCATCCGGGCGAGGACGACATCCCCAATTTCATCCTGCTGCCGCGCGCGGCCGAAGAACTGAAGATCCCCTTCGTCGCCTCGGGCGGCATGGCCGACGGCCGCTCGCTGGTGGCTGCGCTGGCGCTGGGCGCCGAGGGCATCAACATGGGCACGCGCTTCATCGCCACGCAGGAAGCGCCCGTGCACGACAACGTCAAGCAGGCCATCGTCGCGGCCAGCGAGCTGGACACGCGCCTGGTCATGCGCCCGCTGCGCAACACCGAGCGCGTGCTGACCAACCCGGCCACCGAGCGCCTGCTGCAAAAGGAGCGCGAGCTGGGCGCGGCCATCACCTTTGCCGACATCGCGCCCGAGGTGGCCGGCGTCTATCCGCGCATCATGCATGACGGCGACATGGACGCAGGCGTCTGGTCCTGTGGCATGGTGGCCGGCCTGATCAACGACGTGCCCACGGTGCAGCAGCTGATCTCCGGCATCATGGACCAGGCCCATGCACTGATCAACGAGCGGTTGGCCGGCCTGGCCCGCTGACCGCCCATCTTCACAGGGCTTACGCAAACAGGATGCGACAACGTGCTGCGCCCCATGGCAAGCCGCTTGCCTTGTTCCTTCTTGCGTAAGTCGTACTTCAAAAACCAGGAAAGAGCTTTCTCATGAAAATCCTTGTACCCGTCAAACGTGTCGTGGACTACAACGTGAAGGTCCGCGTGAAGTCGGACGGCACGGGCGTGGACATCGCCAACGTCAAGATGAGCATGAACCCCTTTGACGAAATCGCCGTCGAAGAAGCCGTTCGCCTCAAGGAAAAGG